>Ga0208124_100027_pt1 | contig 169499 bp, 165 predicted proteins | sample LakWasM104_HOW12_2_FD_183922 | JGI IMG/M metagenome (GOLD analysis project Ga0208124, IMG submission 183922) | Freshwater sediment methanotrophic microbial communities from Lake Washington under simulated oxygen tension - Sediment Metagenome... | ecosystem: Environmental > Aquatic > Freshwater...
CATTGCGACCATAATTGAAAATCAGCGTTCCCCAGTCTTGATGTTCACCTAGACGCGGATCTTCATGTTCATATAATGCTGTGCCATCGAATCGCGCTAATGCCCAATCATCTTTTGGAAAGTGGCCTGGTACCCAATCTAAAATCACGCCAATATTGGCTTGATGAAATGCATCGATCAAAAAGCGTAAATCATCTGGTGAGCCAAATCGGTTAGTCACGCCAAAATAGCCAGTTGTTTGATAACCCCAAGACTCTGTGAGCGGGTGCTCTGAAATTGGCATCAATTCAACGTGGGTGTAGCCCATTTCAGTGACGTAAGGTACCAGCGTATTTGCGAGTTCACGATAAGTTAAAAAATGACCTTGTTCGTTACGCTGCCATGAACCGAGATGCACCTCATAGCAGTTGAATGGTGCATGCAACCAGTCACGTTTTTGACGTGCATCTAGCCAGCTTTTATCTTGCCATTGATGCTGGCTCGTGCTGATTTTTGCTGCAGTACCAGGACGTGGCTCAAACTCAAAACCATAGGGGTCTGTTTTAGCTAAAATATGACCAGTGTGGCGATTGCGAATTTCAAATTTATAGGTGTCGTTTGTTGTTAAATGAGGAATAAAAATATCCCAAACGCCACTAGAACCGTGCGCGCGCATGGCGTGTACTCGACCATCCCAATTGTTAAAGCTGCCAATTACGCTGACGCGTTCAGCATTGGGTGCCCAAACGGCAAAGCGCACGCCTTCGATATTTTTTTGAGAAATGCACTGCGCGCCTAAGGTTTTGTAACCCTGCAATAAGCGGCCCTCGCCAAATAAGTAAAGCTCATCTTGCGTCAGGCTTGATGAAAAGGTGTAGGGGTCATAGGTTTCGTACTCGTTACCATCCACACTTACTTTAAGCAAACAGGGCGTTTTGAGAGCATTTTCGCTAGACACCTCAAATAAACCATCCGCATGTGTTTTATTGAGCTTAGTCCATGTTCTGGAGTTTTTAACCCAAACTTCAGAGGCGCTTGGCAGAAACACACGGTATACATAGGTGTTGTCAGCAGCATGTAAACCTAGAAAGCTAAATGGATCGTGATGTTTTGCTTTTAAAATCAGTTTCAAAGAATCTGAATTTGCGTTTGAAGCTGACTTGGCTTTAGCGCTTGTTTTTGCGGCTACTTTGGTTGTTGAATCAACTGGAGTCGCTTCAGATTTATCCAAGATACATTCCCCCTCAATTTTTCTAAAAAATATATTTAATAATATTTGCTAGATTGCTAGTGTTTTAGCTAGATTATAGTGCTTTAAGCTGATTATAATGTAAACGAACACTGTAAGAACAAAAAATTAAACTAGTGAGCCCGGCTAGTTAAGTAAATGATTAATTAAACTTCAGGAGGGCGCTATGCCGCAAGATCAGCATTCAGACCGTTTCATTAGTACATTAACCAAAAATACCGCAGCTATTATTCTTGCAGGGGGGCGAGGTAGCCGCTTAAAAAACTTAACTGATTGGCGCGCAAAACCTGCCGTGCAATTCGGTGGTAAATTCCGAATCATCGACTTCCCACTCTCCAACTGCATCAACTCTGGTATTCGCCGCATTAACGTTGCTACGCAATATAAGGCACAAAGCTTAATTCAACATCTTCAGCGCGGCTGGGGATTCTTACGTGGTGAATTTAATGAGTATGTGAACATTATTCCCGCACAACAACGAATATCTGAAGAATGGTACAAAGGGACAGCAGATGCTGTCTATCAGAACTTAGATTTATTGCGTGAGGGCGGCGGTGAATACATTCTGATTCTAGCTGGTGACCATATCTATAAAATGGATTACGGCAAGATGTTGGCAACCCATGTAAAAAGCAATGCGGATATGACGGTGGCGTGCATCAATGTGCCCTTAGAAGATGCCAAAGGGTTTGGTGTGTTGGCGGTCGATGGTACAGATCGCGTGATTGAGTTTGCTGAAAAGCCCGCCAACCCTAAACATATGCCTGGCGATACTACCAAGGCTTTTGCGAGTATGGGTATCTATGTATTTAATGCTAAGTTCTTATATGAGCAGCTTATCCGCGATGCTGGCGACCCAAAATCGACCCATGATTTTGGTGGCGATATTATTCCTTACATCATCAAAAAATATAAAATTCAAGCACATCGTTTTACTGAAAGTTGTGTCGGAGCTCAAAACGGTAATTACTACTGGCGCGATGTTGGTACGATTGATGCTTATTGGGAAGCGAACATGGAATTAACTCGAGTGATTCCAGAGCTTAATTTATATGATAGAGAGTGGCCGATTTGGACATCGCTGGAGCAGTTACCACCAGCTAAGTTTGTGTTTAATGATGAAGGTAGAACGGGTAAAGCAACGGATTCATTGGTGTCAGGTGGTTGCCTAATCAGTGGTTCATGTGTGACTAACTCAGTGCTGTTTTCTGATGTTAGAGTGCATAGTTATTGTGATATTGAAGGTGCGGTTATTTTGCCCAAAGTGACCATTCATCGTAATGTGACACTCAAAAATGTAGTAATTGATCGTGGCTGTAGCATCCCTGAAGGTATGCAGATAGGCGTAGATTTGGCTTTGGACGCTAAACGTTTTTATGTGTCAGAAAAGGGCATCACACTTGTGACGCCAGACATGTTAGGGCAAGATCTGTATAGGGTAATTTAACGTAAGTTATTGAATATAAATTAAATAGTTAAAAAATAATTTTTAACTATTTTTATTTAATTTAAGGTTGTTGATTAAAATGAAGCCAACTCGTCCTAAGCTGTACATTAATCTTTACTGGCACATGCATCAGCCAGATTACCGCGACATTGTCAGCAACGAATATGTGCTGCCATGGACGTATCTGCATGCAATAAAAGATTACAGTGATATGGCATATCACTTAGAAGCTAATCCAAAAGCGCGCGTCAGCTTTAATTTTGTGCCAATTTTGCTAGAGCAACTAGAAGATTACACAGTTCAGTTTAAGAAAAATCATATTCGCGATCCACTTTTGGCTTTGTTGATAGAGCCAGATCTAGCTGGTATCAGCTATCAGCAGTGTCGTTTAATTGTGAATAGCTGTTTCAAAAGCCATCACGAGAAAATGCTGAGTCCGTTCCCGCATTATCAGCGCTTATTGCAGCTTTATCAGCTCATAGAGCCGATCTCGGATGACAAAGAAGAGTTTCATTATTTGTCTGCACAATATAAAGCGGATTTATTAGTGTGGTATCACTTAGCTTGGTGCGGCGAGAGTTTGCGTCGTAATAACAAAGTAGTGCAGACACTCATGACTAAGGGGCTAAGTTTTACTTTAGAAGATAGAACACAATTGTTTGATGTGATAGCTGAAACAATTTCTAACTTAATTCCACGGTACAAAGCACTGATGAAGTCTAAGCAAATTGAGATTTCTACTACACCGTACTACCATCCAATTTTGCCGTTATTGATAGATTTTAAATCTTCGATAGATGCCATGCCATATGCCCCTTTGCCTAAATATGCCAGATACACGGGCGGGCAAGAGCGTGCTGCCGCCCATGTAGTTGCAGCGAGTAAATATCACACTAATTTATTTGGACAAGTACCCCGTGGAATGTGGCCTGCAGAGGGTGGTGTGTCTAACGCCGCGCTCTCATTGATGGCTGAGCATGGTGTGGAATGGGCGGCTACCGGACAGGCGGTACTGGCTAATAGTTTGTTGAAATCTCAGTTGGGCCTGCAGGACAAGAGTGAATATCTTTATCAACCATACCGTGTGACGAATGGTAAAGAAGATATTTTGTGCTTTTTTAGAGATGATAATCTGTCAGATAAAATCGGCTTTGAATACGCAAAAATGCACACTCCTGATGCGGTGAGTGACTTTATACAAACATTAGAGGGCATCCACCAAGCTAATTCCAATGAACGCGCTAAAGTAGTTAGCGTTATATTGGATGGTGAAAATGCTTGGGAATATTATCCTTACAATGGTTATTACTTTTTGAACGAATTGTATGCGGCGCTGACCAATCATCCTGATATTGAAATGACGACTTTCAGTGACATCGTTGATTTATATCAATCTAAAGAATATAAAACTAGAGGAATATCCGCTCCCGCTTTGTCACAAATAGCGGCAGGTAGTTGGGTGTATGGCACATTTAGTACTTGGATTGGTAGTAAGGATAAAAACTTAGCATGGGATTTACTCTGTGCTGCGAAAAAAACCTACGATGATGTGCTATTGAGTAATACTTTAGACGCCAATCAATTAAAAGCATGTGAGCGTCAACTTTCGATTTGTGAAGGCTCAGATTGGTTTTGGTGGTTTGGTGACTACAACTCGTCAGATAGTGTGGCGAGCTTTGATCAGCTGTATCGTCGCAATTTAATTAATTTGTATACATTGCTACAACAGCCAGTACCTGCGATATTGCATAAAACAATTAGTGCTGGTGGTGGTAATGCAGATAATGCTGGCACAATGCGTAGAGGGCAGGTTTAAGCCCAATGTAAGTACGCGCATATAGATGTAATTAGTGTTAACCAGCTTCACGTCAACATAATTTTATGTAGGTAATAATGAAAAGCACTAATTTATCTCTTTTATCTCAACGCCGATCTGGTGTGTTGTTACATATTAGTTCACTACCTAGCTCACCTGACGCGAGTGATCTAGGTGTAGGGGACTTAGGTTCAGAAGCTTACCGCTTTGTAGATTTCTTAAACAGTATTGGTGTGAGTGTTTGGCAAACATTACCAATCAATATGCCTCATGCAGATAATTCTCCTTATCAATGTTTATCAGCCTTTGCGGGCAATCCTAACTTTATTAGCCTAGAGAAACTTGAATCTCTAGGATTACTTACGAAAAAGGCTATAAGTGGGGAATTAACAAGTAAAACTGATTTGCTTGCAACCGCCTATGATGTTTTTTATGAGCAAGCCAAACAGGCGGAATCTTGGGCTGAGAAAGAGCATTTAAATTTTAAAAAGTTCTGTAAAAAACAAGCGCACTGGCTGAATGATTTTTCCTTATTTTTAGCGCTACGCAATAAGTTTATTCAAGCGGGCTGGCAATATTGGCCTGACGAATACAAGAATAGGGATGCTGCCACACTCAAGCAGGCGCGCAAAGAGCTGGCACATGAGATCGCCATCATTCAGTTCACGCAGTTTATATTTTTCACACAATGGTTAGCACTTAAAGCCTACGCTGCAACTAAGAACGTTTATTTATTTGGCGACATTCCAATTTTTGTTGCGTACGACAGTGCTGATGTTTGGGCACACCCGCATTTCTTTAAGTTAGATGAATATAAAAATATGGAGGTGGTTGCTGGAGTGCCTCCAGATTACTTCTGTGCCACCGGTCAGCGTTGGGGTAACCCTCACTATAACTGGGATGCGATGGCGGCCGAAGGCTTCAGCTGGTGGGTTTCGCGCATGGCAACACAAAATGCCTTGTTTGATATTGTACGAATCGACCACTTTAGGGGCTTACAGGCAGCTTGGGAGGTTCCAGCAAGTGAAGAGACAGCGATGAATGGTCAGTGGGTGGAAGCGCCTGGTGAAGCCTTGTTAGCAGCTATTTTTAAAGCCTTACCTAAGATTTGTTTAGTTGCTGAAGATTTGGGGATTATCACGCCAGAAGTGGATGCATTAAGGCATCAGTACAATTTACCTGGTATGAAGATATTGCAGTTTGCGTTTAGTGGTCAAGATGATAATCCGTATTTACCACATCATATCGAAGCTAATAGTGTTGCTTACACAGGTACGCACGATAATGACACTACGCTAGGTTGGTATAACAGTTTAGATGAGTATCAGCGTGATCATGTGCAGGCTTATATATATTCGTCGCGCTCTGAGGAGCATGATGTACATATGCCGTCTGACTTAATTAATCTGGTATTTGAATCTCATGCACAATTAGCGATTATTCCTATGCAAGATATATTAGCGCTAGACTCTAGCCACCGTATGAATACACCCGGCACATGCACTGGTAATTGGCATTGGCGTTTTAATTGGCAACAGTTAACTGCTGCGCAAACAGAAAGTATTGCAGAAGTGATTACTCGGACGGGAAGAAGTTAATATCATGGAGACATCATCATGACTGTGTTAATTGGCATTGATGTTGGCGGGACAAACTTGCGTTTGGGCGTGGTCGATTATGATGAAGCTACACCTAACACACCCCCTCGTTTGATAGAGGAAAAGCGCTTTCAAACTGATTTTTCTAACTTTTGTAAAATACATACACCAGAACAAGCTTGGCGAGCAATTCTAAATGCTACTGCTGTGGCAATAGATAGTATGCATGTTAAGTATCCAAATATATCAGCAGTCGGCATAGGTTTCCCAGGTTTTATTGATCCGCATACGCAAAAGATTTCACAATCTCCAAATTTACTTGGTTTAGTTGATGTGGATTTAAGTACGGATTTAAGCCAGATGATAGGGCTGCCAGTCATCACGGAAAATGATGCATTAGCCGCTGCTTATGGTGAATACGCCACACGTTCTGGTCAAATCAATCATCTCATTTATTTGGGTTTGGGCACCGGCGTTGGTGGCGGTTTGATTTTAAATGGTCAACCGTTTCAAGGCCAGCATGGCGTGGCTATGGAAGTGGGGCATATGACTGTTCAGCCAAATGGTAGATTATGCGGCTGCGGTAATCATGGCTGCATGGAACAGTACGCCTCGGCCAGCGGTGTTGCAATGAGCTATTTTGAAGCGACTAGTCAGCAATATAGCGCGCGTGAAATTGCTAACCTAGCTCATCAGGGTGACACACATGCCATTGCTGCGTATTCTTTAGCGGGTAAAGCGCTTGCTCAGGCGTTAGCGCAAACTTTAAAAGTCATTGATGTGGCTAATGTAGTGATAGGTGGTGGAATGAGTGCTGCTTGGTCGCTTATAGAGCCCGCATTTACACAACAATTAGACGAAGACTTGATTCCCGCTTTACGTGGTAAAGTGAATGTAAGCGTTTCTAGCATGGGTGACCAAGCAGGCATTGTTGGTGCGGCCATGCTGGTGCATAAAAAGATCATTATTTAACTGTCGCTATAGTTAAGTGCGATTGGTAGTAAACTGAAATTCGGTGCAGAGCTAACTGTATGTTCAATTTTTATATTAAGTTGCCGTTATTAAATGAATAAAGTAGCACTGATATTTTTCACGGTATTTTCTACAAATAACTCGCTTGTTAAGCTTAAGCTATTTGTGGGTTTATCATGTTTTATAGATTTAAAAGCACTATCTTAATGAAATGCAAAACAGCAAGATACTTAAAATCTAGCTTCAATTTTAAGAATAGAAGGTATGGCTTCTTGGGATAAAAAACGCTTGTTAGGTTTAGCTAAGACTAGGCTTGCTCCTTGGTTAATTTCTGCCATGGTGTTGCTAGTTGGGCTAAGCATTACTACAGTTTTGTGGTACCAGGCTAAAAAAAATCATACTGAAAACTTAAATGCAGCATTAGACTACGCTGCAGATCAAACTCAAAACAATATACTCGCTCGCCTACATGCCTATGAAACGGTGATGCGAGGGGTAAAAGGTTTTATTGATGGTTCAGAAAACGTTAATGTAGGCGAATTTCGATCTTATGTTGATGCTTTAAGAATACCCGAAAAAAAGACGGGGGTGCTGGGGATAGGCTTAGTTACAATCGTGCCGCATGTGGATAAAGCTCGGCATCTAGAAGCAATTCACAAGCTGGGACTACCTGATTACAAAATTAGACCAGAAGGTGACCGCCAGATATACGCGCCCATCATTCGCATGGAGCCTATGGCCGGTGATAATCTTAAAGCTTTAGGTTTGGATGTATTTGCCGTGCCTATCGCTCGTGCTGCAATGGAGCGAGCGCGCGACTCAAATGAAGTGGCCATTTCGAACCATTTTACTTTGGCGCAAGATGCAGGCAAATCAAACGTGTTTTCTTTTGTGATGTATCTGCCAATTTTTAAAGCCGGTGTAAATCTTGATACGCTAGATGCTAGGCGTGCAAATATTAAAGGCTGGGTTGATGTACCGTTCCGCATTAATGATTTAATGGCTGGGCTTAAAGGCGAGTTTGACCAAGATATTGGCCTTGAGATACATGATGGCAATGCGATTACAGGTCAATCGCTTATGTATTATTCAGCTACAAAGCCTACTAAATATAGGCTTGTTGATGGCATGCTGCAAACCAAACGTCAGCTGGATTTTGCTGGACATACTTGGACATTGCTATTAAATACCACGCCCGAATTTGAATCGCGGGTTTCTAATCTTCACCAATCCAAGGTCATTGCTGGCACGGGCTTCGCTTTATCCCTAATGCTAGCGCTACTAGCTTGGATTTTAGTGAAAGGTCAGCAAGTTGCAAAAAATAGATATTTAAAGCTTTTTAGACAATCAGGTTCTGGAATTTTAGTGTTAAGTAGAGAGCATCGAGTTCTTGAGGCCAACCCCGCTGCATTAAAGATGTTTGGCTATAAGCGCGAAGAGTTTTTAAATCTTCACTTACCTAAAATATTAATAGATACAGAAATAAGCAAAATAAATCCCGTTGTAGAAAGCATGATGCTTGGTGAGTCTTACACGGGAGAGTTGATGCATGTGCGTAAGAATGGCACGGAGTTCATGGCGGAGGTGAATGCACGTAAACTTGACGGTCAAACTTACTTTGCTATTTTGCATGATCTGACCAATCGTAAAAAAAATGAGCATCGCATTCTTAGATTAAACAATCTGTATAAAGCGCTGAGCGAGACTAACCAAGCGATTGTTCGCATGTCGGATGAGAATGATTTATTCCCTTTAGCATGTAAATGCGCTGTTCAATTTGGCGGTATGCAAATGGCTTGGATAGGGTTGTTGGAAGAACAGAGTCAGTTAATTTTACCTGTAGCTACTTATGGTGAGGGTTTGGGCTATTTAGAAAATGTCAGAATCTCCATCAATCCTAATATTGCAGAAGGGTTAGGACCTACAGGCACTGCGTTTAGAGAAAATCATTCAGTGATCATTAATGATTTTTTAGAAAACCCATTAACTAAGCATTGGCACGCGAAGGCAAAAGAGTTTGGTTGGCGTTCTGCAGGCGCCTTTCCTATTCCTCGTTATGGGAAGCCATTTGCTACATTCACTGTTTACAATCCTGATGCTGCTGCTTTCGACCAAGAGGTGATCGATTTACTTAATGAAATGGCTTCAGATATTAGTTTTGCGTTGGATAATTTTGATCGCGAAGCGCAGCGCCGCTTAGCACAAGATAAGTTACAGTTAGCACAATTAGAAGCTGCCGAATCGCGTGATCGTTACAGAGACCTTTATGAGTTTGCGCCTATAGGTTATCTATCTATCAGCAAGCTTGGCATGATTACTGAAGTCAATTGGAAAGTGACTTCAATGTTAGGTTTGAAGCGTGGCGAGCTCAATGAGCAGCATTTTAGTCAATTTGTGATTGATGATGAGAAGGCTCGCTGGCAAAACTTATTTTTAAGTATGCAAGATCTAGATGGCGGGGAAGAGCTAAATTTTGATATTAAATTAGCGCATGTCAGCGGTGTGATCATCACCGTTAATCTCAACTGTTTACGTATGGATGATGAAGCTGAGCAACCTGTATTGCGCGTAGCGATGCTCGATGTGACTCAGTTAAAACGTACTGAAGAAGAAAAACAACGCTCCGATGTCAGGCTGCAAGCGACCATAGACGCTATTCCTGATTTATTGTTCGAAATTGATATTCATGGACGGTATTGTTCTGCACATTCACCTAGTAAACACTTATTGCCAGTTGCGCCAGAAGACTTAATCGGAAAAAATGTGCGGGATGTCATGCCTGAAAGCGCTGCCAGCATTGTGATGTCTGCTATTCGGGAAGCTTATGATGAAGACAGGTCACAAGGTAAGCAGTTGGAGTTAGAACTACCAAGCGGTAAGTTCTGGTTTGAGCTTTCTGTGGCTAAAAAACCAAAAGTAGCAGGTGAAGACATTCGCTTTATTATGTTGTCGCGTGATGTGACTGAGCGCAAGCAGTCAGAGTTAAAGCTACTTGAAAGCTCCGCCAGTCTAGCTAAAGCCCAAGCCAGCGCACACTTAGGCAGCTGGGAGCTAGATTTAACCACTATGGTTGGCACTTGGTCAGATGAAAATTTTCGTTTGTATGACCTTGATCCAGAATTGGGCACGCCAAGTTTTGCTGAGTATCTTGAGCTAGTGCATCCAGAAGATCGTAATCTAGTGACTGATATTCAGCGTCAATTAGCAACGCTCGTCGGCTCAATCCAATTTGAATCTCGCACTAATCCATCTTTGGGAGCAGTGCGTACGCTAAGTAACTCTATCAAAGTCATTCGTGATGCTAGTGGGCACGCTATTCGTGCGACAGGTACTTCCTTAGATATTACTGAACGCAAGCTAGCTGAACTTGAGTTTCGTATTGCGGCTACCGCGTTTGAGTCTCAAGAAGGCATGATGGTGACGGATGTTAATAAGGTTATTCTGCGAGTGAATAAAGCCTTCACTAAAATCTCTGGATATACGGCAGAAGAGGCGGTAGGCCAAACGCCGCGTTTAGTGAGTTCAGGTCATCATCATGAAGATTTTTATGCCTCCATGTGGCAAAACATTGCAGTGAGTGGCTACTGGGAGGGCGAGGTTTGGAATCGTCGTAAAAGTGGCGAGGTTTATCCCCAGCATCTGACTATTACCGCAGTGATGGGTGATAACGGTGTCGTCACAAATTATGTCGCCACATTTACCGATGTGACATTGCGCAATGCCGCAGAAGCTGAAATCAACCACTTAGCTTTTTATGATGTGCTGACGCGTCTACCTAATCGACGTCTTTTAATTGATCGCCTGAATCATGCTTTATCAACGGGTGCGCGCCTGGGCTGGGGCGGTGCCTTGCTGTTTCTCGATCTTGATCACTTTAAAACACTTAATGATACGCTTGGTCATGACGTGGGTGATTTGTTGTTACGGCAAGTGGCAGACAGGCTTAGCGATTGTGTGCGTGAAGCTGATACCGTAGCGCGCTTAGGCGGCGATGAATTTGTGGTTATGTTAGAAGACTTGAGTAAGCATCCTCTAGAGGCCGCCGCACAGGCCGAAGCCATTGCTAGTAAAATTTTGATATCAATTAGCCAGCCTTACCAGCTTGGCGCTAGTGCATATCAGACAACTGCTAGTATTGGCGTCGTTCTATTTAGCGAAAATGGGCACTCACAGGATGTGTTACTAAAACATGCTGATATTGCCATGTATCAGGCTAAAAAAATGGGTAGAAATACCTTGTGTTTCTTTGACCCGAATATGCAAGAAGCGATTAATACGCGCGCTGCATTAGAAGTGGATTTACGTAAAGCGTTAGATCACAAGCAGTTCGAGCTTTATTACCAAATTCAGGTAGACAGGTTAGGCAAGGCTTTGGGGGCAGAAGCTCTGATTCGCTGGATTCATCCTGAGCGTGGTTTAGTTTCACCTTTAGAGTTTATTCCATTAGCAGAAGAAACAGGGTTGATTTTACCAATAGGGCAGTGGGTATTGGAAACCGCCTGCACCCAACTTAAAGCATGGCAAACAACCCCGCAAACACAAGGTCTTTCATTGTCAATTAATGTCAGTGCAAAACAGTTCTACCAAAATACATTTGCAAAACAGGTTCAGGCAGCAGTGAAAAATAGCGGCATTAATCCCATGCGACTTAAATTAGAATTAACAGAAAGTATCATGCTTGAAAATATTGAAGCGACCATTACCAAGATGATGGAGCTAAAAGAAATTGGTGTTAACTTCTCATTAGATGACTTCGGCACGGGCTATTCCTCTCTGCAATATCTCAAATCACTTCCGCTTGATCAACTGAAGATAGATCGGTCATTCGTGAGAGAAATTGCGATCGATACTAGCGATCAGGCCATTGTGCGTACGGTAATCGCCATGGCAGACACCTTAAACTTAGACGTGATTGCCGAAGGTGTGGAAACCGATGAGCAGCGTCAACTCTTAATCAGTTGTGGTTGTAATGCTTATCAAGGCTTCCTGTTTGGCAGACCCGTGCCAATTGCCCGGTTCAATCTAGCTTTAAAGCCATAGATTTTAAATTCATCACTGTTAAATTCATCAGTGTTAAGTTCGTTAGTTTTAAACTCACAAATCTTAATAATAGTTTTGTAATGACCCCGTAACAATTCAGGCATAGTGTTTTGAGCTATCGTTAGTGTGCTAATTGATTCAATATTTTTTGATTGCATGATGCATTAACTATCTGAAATATTTGGGAAAAAGATGCAATTACTTAGATTATTTGAGACTAAATCTCCTGAAATTAACCATAGTAGAATTTTAAATGACATCATTGATCATCAAACGCTAGCAAGTGTATTTCAGCCAATCATCAACATTCAAAGTGGCATTATCCTCGGGCATGAAGGGTTAATAAGAGGCCCAGAAAATACAGATTTATATTCGCCGCAGAGTTTATTTAAATCCGCTAAAATTGAAAATAGAGTGTGTGATTTGGAGTTGGCGAGTCTGAGAGTTGGATTAGAGACCTTTGCTAAGCACGAATGTACAAACAAAATATTTGTGAATGTGAGTCCAGAATGCTTACAGGAGTTTGGTCATAACAAACTTATATCAGTTGATTATATTGAGAGCCTAGGCCTAAACCCTAAAAATATCGTGCTTGAGCTCACTGAGAGCTCTCCGACCTTTGACTATTCAGAACTGTATAAGGTCATCGACAGTTATCGAAATGTTGGTTTTCAAATTGCGCTAGATGACTTAGGGGAAGGTTACTCTACTTTAAGGCTTTGGTCAGAGTTACGTCCAGAGTACGTAAAAATTGATAAACACTTCATTCATTCTATTAATTCAGACCCAGTTAGGTTGCAGTTTGTAAAATCTATTCAGCAAATAGCTGACAATTCAAGTACTAAAGTGATTGCTGAAGGCGTAGAGACGGAGGCTGAACTTGCTATTATCCGTGACTTAAATATCGCATATTGCCAAGGTTACTTGCTAGGATATCCTGTGCCAGAGCCAATTCAGCACATCAATGAGAATATCCAACATCTTTTTACGCGTAAAACTATTAGTGTTTTTCCTAAAGCCTCTGCAACAGAACGGCAAGGTAATATTTTAAAGCTTCTAGAAAAAGCCCCGTTTGTTACGCAAGCTACAACTAACGATGAAGTGTATGTGATGTTTGAAAGTAATGAAAAGCTATTTTCGATTCCCGTGGTTGAAAATGGCATCCCGGTAGGCTTGATAAGCCGATTTAGTATGATTGATAGCTTTGTGCGGCCTTTCAGAAAAGAGCTATATGGCAAGCACTCGTGTACAGAGTTTATGGACACAAAGCCTTTAATTGTTGACGGTAGCATTACCTATCATGAGCTTAGTGACCTGATTACTCAAATGGAGCCTCATCATTTAACCAATGGTTTTATCATTACTGAAAATGAAAAGTATATAGGCTTAGGTAGTGGTCATGCCTTGTTGAGAAAAATTACCGAAATGCAAATCAGTGCAGCTCGCTACGCTAATCCGCTGACTTTATTGCCGGGTAATGTACCGATAAACGAACATATAGATCGCTTACTAGAAAAGAAAAACACTTTTTGGGCATGCTACTGTGATTTAGATAACTTTAAGCCCTTTAATGATGCTTATGGCTTTAGGCAAGGTGACCTTGTACTGCAACTGGTAGGTGAAACTTTAGCCAAGTCTGTTGATGTTAACTTGGATTTTGTTGGGCATATTGGTGGTGACGACTTTATTTTAATCTGCCAAAGTACCAATTGGGAGGAGCGGTGTAATTTTATACTTTCTCATTTAGAGGAGGTTATCCCTACTTTTTATAGTGAAGAAGACCGAAAAATCGGTGGTATTGAGATTGATGATAGGCAAGGCAAAAGTACATTTTATCCATTCAGTACTTTATCGATTGGTGCGGTGAAAATTGTCCCAGAGGAGTTCGCTAGTCATTATGAAGTTTCCGCAGCCATGACCGTTGCGAAGAAGGAAGCTAAGCGAATCAACGGCAATAGTATATTTTATGAGCGTAGATTTAGAGGGGATGGGCATTAAAGCTATTGGTTAAATCAAATGCTTAGTGTTTTAAATATTAGCCGTTTCACCACCAAGCTTGTGTTGTGCTAATGCCCAATCAATATGCTCGCGTAATAAAGCAGATGATTCATTCTTGCGGTTTTGCAGCGCTTCTACTATTTCTGGCGTAGTGCTTGCATTGCCTAAACCAACCGCAATATTGCGCAACCACTGCTCATAGCCAATTCGGTAAATTGCGCTACCCGCCATATTCAGCTTGAACTGTGCTTCAGTCCAAGTAAAGCATTGCACTAAGCTGATATTATCCAAGCCATTTTTGACTGCAAAATCTGGCTCCTGCGTGATTTCAGCAAACTTATTCCAAGGGCAAAAAAGCTGGCAGTCATCGCAACCATACACACGGTTGCCAATCAGTGGCCTAAACTCTAAAGGAATACTGGTTTTAAGCTCGATAGTGAGATAAGAAATGCAGCGTCTAGCATCTACCTCATAAGGCGCTGTAATCGCCTTGGTGGGACATACATCTATGCAGCTAGTGCAGGTGCCACAATGATTGCTAGCGACTTCATCTATAGGTAAAGGTAAATTAGTGTAGATTTCACCTAGAAAAAACCATGAGCCGCGATTTTTATTGATGAGCAGCGTATGTTTGCCGCGCCAACCTAAACCCGCTTTTTCAGCTAAGGCAACCTCTAGCACCGGTGCGCTATCAGTGAATGCGCGGTAGCTGAAATCATCTACTTGATATTTTGCGATTTCCGACTGAATTTTTTCACAAAGCTTTTGCAGTTTGTTGCGCATAACCTTGTGATAATCACGTCCCATTGTATAGCGTGAGATAAAGGCCTTAGAGCTGTCTTGCATTATCGATTCACTATCTATAGCATTGGGCGGCATATAATCTAATCGCGCAGAAATCACGCGTAGCGTATTAGGTACTAATTCTGCAGGGCGAGTGCGCTTCACCCCATGTTTTGCCATATAATCCATTTCACCATGAAAACCTTTAGCAATCCACGCTTGATGTTCAACTTCTGCTACTTGCAAATTAGTATCTGTGATGCCAATTTGATTAAATCCCAGCGCCAATCCCCATTGTTTAATGTCATTGGCAAGCTGGGTAAGCTCTTTGGTAAACTTAGTTTGCTTAAATTCGTTAAGGTCTGTCATGGATAGCAATTTTACACGTGATTTAGCTGACGAAGCAGCAACCTTAGCTTTTGGTGTTGCCCTAGCGAAAGCTATACAGCCCAATTTAACCATCTATTTGCATGGTGATTTAGGTGCAGGAAAAACCACCTTAGTACGCGGCTTGTTACATGCTTTGGGGCATGTGGGTAAGGTTAAAAGTCCGACCTATACACTGGTTGAACCCTATGAAATTAAATATAATGTAACTTCTAGTTTAATGTTGTATCATTTTGACTTATATAGATTTAATGATGAAGAAGAGTGGGAGTCTGCAGGGTTTAGAGATTATTTTAATGCTAATAGTGTGTGTGTGATTGAGTGGCCTGAAAAGGCACAAAATGTGCTACCAACACCAGACCTTAATATTACTTTTTCTATTAAAAACGTAGGCGAAAATTTAGGACGTAGTGTTAATCTATCTGCACATTCAATATTAGGACAACAATGTCTGCACACAATTTCTACTCAGAGCTAATGATTTAACATGATGAGCTTTAATAAAATGAACAATGCTTTTGGGTCATGTAAAAAAACCATATATTGGGGTTTGATGCTGTTGGTAAGTTTTAATTTTATAGAACTTAATTTTGCTGCATCAGCGCAAGCAGTGAACATTGTTACCGCTGCACGTGTATGGCCGGCGCAAGATTACACGCGCATCACACTAGAGTCTGCACAACCGTTTGTTTATAAAATGTCTGTGATTCAAAATCCTGATCGGGTAGTGGTGGATATTGAAAACATCGATTTAAACCTCGTGGTTAAATCATTAAGCGAGAAGATTCTAGCGAGCGATCCTTATATCAAGCAGATTCGCGTTGCTAAATTTCAGCAAAATGTGGTGCGCCTAGTCGTTGATTTAAAAACGGAAGCTAAACCCAACGCATTTACTTTAATGCCAACAGGCGATTACAAGTATCGCTTAGTGCTTGATGTTTATCCTCTTAAAGACCCACTCATGGCAATGATTGCAGAGCGTGATGCAGCGTCTAACTCAGTAAATACTAGTTCATCGAATACTGGTTCAACAATACAAATTGAAGCTCCCAATCAAGTAGTTGTTGCACAAGAATCAGCTAATAGCTCAAGCCAACCACAGGTTATTGTAGAACCTTTGCCACCACAAGTTGAGTCTACCGAACCCAATGCCACTAAAACAACTAAACCTGCTGAAACAACCAAGCCAGTTGAACCACCTATAGCTAAAGTAGAAGTTAAAACGCCAGAAGCTAAGAACTCAGAAGTTAAAAACCAAGAGGTTAAAAGTCAGGGAGCTAGCCAAAATACTCCACAAGACACAGCGCCAGCCAAGACTAAAAAAAGTGGCCGTCAAATTATCATTGCGATTGATGCTGGTCACGGCGGTGAAGACCCAGGTGCGCGTGGCGCAAATGGTAGCCGTGAAAAAGATGTTACTTTGATGATTGCTAAAAAACTCAAAGAAAAAATTGATAGTGAACCAAATATGCGAGGCGTGCTTACGCGCGACAGTGACTTTTTTATTCCCTTGCATGGGCGTGTGGTGAAAGCGCGCAATATGCAGGCCGATTTATTTGTTTCTATTCATGCGGATGCATTTACTAATCAATCAGCAAAGGGCTCCTCAGTATTTGCTTTATCTGAGCGTGGCGCCACCAGTGCCAGCGCGCGCTATTTAGCTAAAAAAGAAAATGAGTCCGATTTAATTGGCGGCGTGAGTTTAGATGATAAAGATCCTGTATTAGCGAGAACCTTGCTTGATCTATCGCAAACCGCAACGATTAACGATAGCTTAAAGTTAGGTAAAGCGGTGCTGACGCAAATTGGTGCAATCAATACCTTGCATGCCAGCCGTGTTGAGCAGGCTGCTTTTGCGGTGTTGAAATCACCTGATATTCCGTCGATTTTGGTTGAGACTGCTTTTATCAGCAATCCAGAAGAGGAAAGAAGACTTAATGATGCGGACTATCAAGATAAATTAGTCACATCGATTTTGACTGGAATTAAAAAATACTTTGCTACGAATCCAGCGCTGGCAAAAACTAAAGTTGCATTTGAGTAATATCGTATTGGAATAAAGAAAGTTGTTCCAATATTGATTATCCAGTGATTAAGGAGCGTCGAGATGGAATTAACATTTCTAGGTGCAACAGGCACGGTGACAGGTTCTAAATACCTGCTCACTTGCGAGACTGACAATGGAACTAGGCGCATTCTGATTGATTGTGGTTTGTTTCAAGGCTTAAAGCAGTTGCGACTTAAAAACTGGGCAGCGCTACCAATCAATCCTAAAGATGTCGATGTTGTGGTATTAACACACGCACATATTGACCATACTGGCTACTTGCCTCTTTTCGTTAAAAATGGTTTTTCTGGCAAAGTGTATTGCACAGAAGCCACACGCGATTTGTGCGATATTCTGCTGCCTGATTCAGCGCATTTGCAAGAAGAAGAGGCTGACTACGCCAATCGACGTGGTTTCTCCAAACACAAGCCCGCGCTACCGCTTTATACCAAAGAAGATGCCGACAATGCACTGGAACTGCTAGTGGCCATAGATTTTGAGCAAACCGTTGATTTGGGCGATGGCTTGATACTCACTTTTTCACCAAATGGTCATATTCTAGGTTCAGCATTTGTCCATATCCAGCACAAAAAAACGTCAATTATCTTTTCAGGAGATATTGGGCGACCCAATGATATTTTGATGAAGCCACCAGTAAGGCTTAAGCACACAGATTATCTTGTGCTGGAATCCACTTACGGAAATCGCTTGCATGTACATGACGATCCAAAAGTTAAATTAGCGGCAGTCATTAATAAAACTGCCAAACGCAAAGGTGTAGTACTTATCCCTGTATTTGCCGTGGGCAGGGCGCAAGAGCTGCTTTATTACATTCACTTACTCAAGTCATCTGGCGCAATATCAAAGGATATTCCAGTATATTTGAATAGCCCAATGGCTGTAGATGCCACAGCGATATTTAGCCATCATAGCGGTGAACATCGTCTATCGCCAGATCAATGTAGCGCTCTAAGTCATACTGCACATATGGTGAATAGCGTGGAAGAATCTAAGCGTTTGAATGAAACCAAAGGGCCTATGATTATACTCTCAGCAAGCGGTATGGCCTCTGGCGGTCGCGTAGTGCATCATCTGAAGGCCTTTGCGCCTAAACCAAACAACACCATTCTATTCGTAGGTTTCCAAGCAGCAGGAACACGCGGTTCAGCCATGTTGGACGGTGCTGAAAGCATCAAAATTCACGGTGAGTATGTGCCAATTCGCGCTGATGTTGAATTAATTTCCAATCTATCTGCGCATGCGGATTACTCTGAAATAATTGATTGGCTGGGTGGTTTTGAGTCACCACCTAAAAGGACTTTTATTACGCACGGTGAGCCTGTTGCAGCTGATGCAATGCGGCTTCACATTGAAGAGCAGTTGCATTGGTCAGTTGAAGTGCCAGAATACTTAGAAAAAGTGACGCTTATTTAATGTCTTTTAAGCATTAAGTAATCAATTTCTCTTGTGGTATCTCCATAACCCGCTTGGGTGAGTAGCGCACTTTCTATGTAACGACTGACGCGCTGTCTGTAAGGTCGGACTTCATTTCCATCCACAAAAGTATTTGGAAACTTAAAACTTAACCATGCGTATAAGCTTAAGTTATGGCTTAACAATTCTGCTGCTTCTAAATGCTTAGGACTATCTGATTCTAGCCAGTTGGGTAGGGCGGGTAAGTGGCGTATTTTGGAATCAACTACGCTTTGCAAGCAAAGTAGATAATAGTCTTTTTCAAACGCTACATTGAGCGAAATTGGTGCGCAGACGAAGATGAATTTATCTTTTAACGACATTGTTGGCGCATGTTCATCCACTAGTATGGCTTGCGCAATCTGCGTGCTAAGCGAGGTTTGTGCGAATAATTCCGAATCAATACGTGTTCTTTGCTGATGATAAATGAGGACTTCTGCGATTTTTCTGGTGTGCAATTTATGAGAAATTTCGCCAATTTGACCAAAGCTAATGCTGACCGGCAGTTTCGTTAAATCTGACGTGTCGTCTGTACTTAGCATGTGCTCAATATGTATCAATTCGTCATTCTCAAGCACGCTCACATAACCCGTGTCATAAATGCCGAATCGACCTGCACGACCAGCAATTTGGCGCACTTCGGTGGAGTTAAGGTGGCGCGAAGCTACACCATCAAATTTATGAATATTTGAAAAAATTACGCGTCGAATGGGCAGGTTCAAGCCCATACCAATCGCATCGGTTGCCACCAGAATATCAGCTTTGCCCGTACAAAAACGCTCGGACTCAGTTCTGCGCACTTCAGGTGAAAGGGCGCCATAGATGCTCGCTACGGTAAATCCCCATTGGCGAAACCGTGCTGAAAAAGTCAGTACGTCTTTGCGGCTAAAAGCAATAATCGCATCACCTTTTTGTAGTTTTGGTTTTAGTTTTTGGCGGCTGTAAAGCTGTCCACAAATGCTTTCATCCTCTAACACCAATGGCGTTTTTCTGGCTAAATAAGTGATTTCATAGGTTTCATCCATGGCGTCAATGGCTGCTACGCAAGGCGCTGTCACTGCGGTTGAGCCGCAGATAAATACCTGACTTGCAGGAACGCCAACCAATGCTGCAGTCCACGCACTACCTCTATCAGTATCTTGCAGCATTTGAATTTCATCAATGATCGCGACATCAACAATTTTCGATGGGTTCATCATTTCAATGGTAGAGGCAGTATGCTGTGCACCAGCCATTAACACACGCTCTTCCCCAGTAATCAGGTTACACGGTACACCTGCGGCAACTAGCCGATCACGAATTTCCATGGCTAATAATCTTAACGGTGCCAAGTAAACGCCAGACTGCGCTTTTTCTAGTGCTATAAGTGCCTGATATGTTTTACCAGAGTTAGTTGGGCCTAGGTAAAAATGATGATGGCGATTAAGCAAGCGAGCTTGGGTAAAACTTTTTGCATAATGTTGAGCCATTGATTGTTTTTAACGGAATGAATACAGGTTAAGAATTTAGCGTAAACGCTCAAGTATTGCCAATGAAAATTTTTGCGATTAGCTGGAATGGGTTTTGCTTATGTAACTATTAAAACAAAGGTTGACGCAAAAAATTGCGCATATAAATTTTTTTGAAATGAAAGTTGGAGTGTTATTTTGAGCTTAGAGACGCGACGGAATCAAGAGTTAACAAGTTACGCAAACCCTGAATTAGACATCACCAGTGAAACTTTTGGTCATTTAATCAATATTTCAGGGCGTCAGCGTATGCTGTCTCAGCGCATCATTTTGAATATATTTCTTTCAACTCATGGTCACGAAGATGCGCTAAAAACGGCTCGTGAAGATTTGCAATTATTTAGAGATAGCCACCATGCCTTAGTGATTGGTAATAGTGAAATGCCAGGTGTGTTCTTTGAAAACCTTAGGCTTGCCTACTATAGTGAGTTGGATGGACACAAAAAGAATCTGGAGTTCATTAATCTAGCAGAGAAAACTCTCAATGCTTATGAGGCTAATTACCGCACGGCACAAGGCTTGTTAGATGAGTTAGGTTTGCTTGCGATGCCTATAGTAAAGCTGTTAAATCAAATAACTCTGGTGTACGAAACTGAATCTAAAGAGTTTGTAAAACTAGAGCAAAAAAAGCGCCGTTACCTAATGAACGATATTCAGAACATCGCGAAGCAAGCCAAAATTGTTGCGGTCAATGCACAAATTTCTGCCGCACGCGCTGGTGAAATAGGGCGTGAATTTTCTGTAGTGGCGACTGAGCTAACGAATATTACTGAGAAAATTGATTCTTTAGTTAAAACCGCACTGCTTGATTTTAGTTAACAGAATACAAGTAAAAAATGAGCGCTGCAGATTGTATTAGTTGTTTTTAATGCAGCTACGTCATGGTGCATGATTTTTATTAAAGTGAAAAACCGCCCTTTACTGGGGCGAGTTCAGATTTAAATTTCTCTATTTTTACTTATTAGAATAGTTAAATTAACGTTATCAAAGCAAAGTTCTCAAAGCAAGGTAAAATATAGCCATTAAAAAATAACTATATTTTATGGCGCTAATTCACTTACTCCCAGATCAACTCATCAGCCAAATCGCCGCGGGCGAAGTAGTGGAGCGCCCTGCATCTGCACTAAAAGAGTTGCTGGAAAACAGCTTAGATGCTGGCAGCACCGATATATCTGTGTCTCTTGTGCAAGGCGGCGTTAAGCAGCTGCGCGTTGCGGATAACGGCAATGGGATTGCTCAGGAAGATTTAGCCATGGCGCTGACGCGGCATGCTACCAGTAAAATTGCTAGCTTGGATGACTTGGAAGCTGTGGCAAGTTTAGGTTTTCGAGGGGAAGCGTTGGCGAGCATTGCCTCTGTTTCACGCACGCAAATCAGCAGCCGCGCGATTGATACTAAACATGCCTGGCGTATTGCTTCAAATGGCAGCGAGATTTCACCTATCGAACCAACGGCTTTAGATGCAGGGACGATTATTGAAGTCGATGATTTATATTTCAATACGCCTGCGCGCCGTAAATTTTTAAAAACTGAAGGTACAGAGTTTGGTCATTGCGAAGCTGCATTTAACCGCGTGGTGCTGTCGCGGCCAGACGTAGCTTTTATGTTGCAACACAACGGCAGGGCACTTAGCCGTTATGCAGTAAGCGAGCCAACTAAGCGGTTTGGAGAAGTTTTAGGCGCAGATTTCGCTGCTGAAACTATCGCTGTGGATGAATCTGCTGCAGGCTTGCGCATATGGGGCGTAGTCGCCAAGCCAACCTTCAACCGCAACAAAAGCGATACGCAATATGTGTATGTGAATGGCCGTTTTGTACGCGATAAGCTCATTTCGCACGCCATACGCCAAGCTTATCAAGATGTGTTGCACCATGATCGGCACCCTGCATTTGTGCTGTTTTTAGAGCTGGATCCTAACTTGGTAGATGTGAATGTACATCCAGCTAAAACCGAAGTCAGATTTAGAGATGGGCAAGCTATCCATCGTTTTATTTTCCACTCACTGCACAAAGCGCTAGCCTCGCCCACAGGCGTTTCAAATGCTAGTACGGCCAATCAAGCGGCTTACAATCCGTTTGGGGATCAAAATGCCAACTCACCTAGTTACTCAGCGAGCCCTTATCCGCAATATCAAGCGCAAATCAATTTAAGCGCTAACGAACCGAATAGTTTTTATCAAACATTATTTAGTAGCAATAATGCGCAAAACTATTCAAATAGCTCATTAAATCCCATACCCCTGCAGATCAATAGAGATGCGCTTACTGGAGGTGCTGTTTTTACAAATAGTGCCAATGAAAATCATGCGCAGAATGATTTTCCACTAGGCTTTGCAGTCGCGCAAATTCATGGTGTTTACGTCTTGGCGCAAAATGCGGAAGGCTTAGTCGTGGTCGATATGCACGCCGCACACGAACGCATTATGTATGAACAGCTTAAAAATGCGCTCGACAACAAAATAGTTGCTATGCAACCTTTGTTATTGCCTGTGAGCTTTAATGCGGATAGGCTAGAAGTCGCCACGGTGCAAGAGGCCTTAGCAAGCAATGATGGCAGTCTGCAACAGCTAGGATTCGATATCGCTATATTATCTCCAACCACGTTAGCTGTACGCGCTGTACCAACCATGCTGCAAGATGCTGACGCTGTCACCTTAGCGCGAGATGTATTACGCGATCTACGTGAATATGGAGCCTCAAGAGCACTTACAGAGCGCCGCAATGAGTTGTTAGGCACAATGGCATGTCATGCAGCCGTGCGCGCCAATCGCAGCCTGACGATCCCTGAAATGAATGCCTTGCTTCGAGATATGGAAGCCACAGAGCGAAGCGGACAATGCAATCACGGTCGTCCGACTTGGTTTCAAGTGAGCATGAGTGATTTGGACAAGATGTTTATGCGGGGTAAGTAGTTGAAAGGTTTAGAATCTAAAGCTATTTTTCTTATGGGGCCAACCGCTAGTGGTAAGACTGGCGCTGCTGTTGACCTTATCTCAAAGCTTCCTGTTGAAATCATCAGTGTGGACTCTGCTTTGGTGTTCAAAGATATGAACATCGGTACAGCCAAACCTGATGCTGCAACGCTGGCAAAGGCACCGCATCATTTAATCGATATCATAGAGCCGACCAGTGCTTATTCTGCTGCAAATTTTAGAACAGAAGCTCTGCGTTTAATGGCGGATATCACTGCGCGTGGCAAGATTCCATTGTTGGTCGGCGGCACAATGTTGTACTTTAAAGCTTTGCAAGAGGGTTTAAGTGGTTTGCCAGAAGCGAACCAAGAAGTTCGTGCGCGGCTTGATAAGCGTGCGGCTTTTATAGGTTGGCCAGCTATGCATGAGAAGTTAGCTTTGGTTGACCCTTTGACTGCAGCGAGGTTAGAGCCTAACGACACCCAACGTATTCAGCGCGCTTTGGAGGTGTTTGAACTGACAGGCGAGGCGATGTCTGCGCTTTATGCGAAGCAGACGAGCGAGGTTTTGCCTTATCAATTGCTTAAAATCGCCTTAGTGCCTAGTGATCGCAAAGTGCTGCACGAGCGTATTGCGATTAGATTCGACCAAATGCTTAGAGATGGTTTTGTGGATGAAGTGAAGGCGTTGATAGCAAAATATCCATCATTAACTCCTGAATCGACCTCTATGCGCTGCGTTGGTTATAGGCAAACTTTGGAGCATCTTGCTGGAGAGTATGATTTAGCAGAGTTGCGCGATAGGGGCATATTTGCTACGCGCCAATTAGCGAAACGTCAGCTTACTTGGCTACGCGGCATGGTTGATAATGTTGAGTTGGATTGCTTGGATCCAAAGTTAAATGAATTGGTATTTAATGAATTAAATCAATTTATTAAGAATTAAACTTAATAAATTACATTGAATAGTTAAGTTTATTTTATTCGTCATTCTGAGCATGGCGAAGAATCCAGTTCTTCGTGAAGCTTACAAGAGTGCATGGATTCTTCGTTATACTCAGAATGACGTGTTTTAAATACTCTGCATCCGTTTTGCCGCTTCAACACATTCATCATGCGACGCTACTAAGGCCATGCGAATGAAGTTTTCACCTGGGTTTAACCCATGCGCTTCACGTGCTAAATAGCTGCCTGGCAATACTGTAATATTCAAATCACGATATAGTTTTACCGCAAGTTCAGTGTCACTTTGCTTGCTTCTCGCCCATAAATAAAATGCGGCATCTGGCAGCTCAACGTCTAATACGTTTTTTAGTAAGGGCGTCACTACATTGAATTTAGCCGCATAAAGTCTACGATTCTCAATCACGTGCGCTTCATCGTCCCACGCAGCGATAGACGCCGCTTGTACTGCTGGGTTCATTGCGCAGCCATGGTATGTGCGGAATAACGTGAACTTCTCTATAATTTTTTCATCGCCAGCAACGAAGCCTGAGCGCATGCCCGGTACGTTTGAGCGTTTAGAAAGCGAGCTGAAAATCACTAAGTTTTTGTAATCTCTACCTAGCTTGTGAGCGGCTTGCAGGGCGCCTAGTGGTGGATTCGCCTCATCAAAATAAATTTCTGAATAGCATTCGTCGGCAGCGATGGCAAAGTCGTATTTGTCGGATAACTCAAAAATAGTTTTCCACTGAGCTAACGACATTACCTTGCCTGAAGGGTTGCCTGGGCTGCAAACATACACTAGTTGCGTGCGTTTTAGCACTTCTACGGGCACGTTCTCAATCTCCATTGCATGTTGGTTTTCAGGCAGTGTATTGAGAAAGTAGGGTTCAGCACCTGCTAAAAATGCTGCGCCTTCGTAAATTTGATAAAACGGGTTCGGCGAAATGACAACTGGATTCGGTTTGGTGTTATCAATAATCACCTGTGCAAAAGCAAATAGCGCTTCACGGCTACCAGTCACTGGCAAAATTGCAGTTTCAGGATTAAGTGCTGGTACGCCATAACGGCGTGTAATCCAATTGGAAATCGCTTCGCGTAGCGCTAAAGAGCCAACGGTTGTTGGGTAGCTAGCTAAACCTGATAAATTGTTCACCAGTGCGTCTTTAATGAGCTGTGGTGTGGCGTGTTTAGGCTCGCCAATTGATAGATTAATCGGCGAAAATTCAGGGTTAGGTGTAATGCCTTTAAAAAGGTCGCGCAGACGTTGAAAAGGATAGGGCTGTAGTAAATTTAAGTTTGGATTCATAGCTTGTATTGTAATATAGCGCGTGCAGTATAGCGAAGGCAGCAACCATCATTTTGCTTAAATTTTTGCTGTACTTTGGTATAGTTCTCAGCATTAAAGCTTACGAACATGCCGAATATGGCATCTCCCATGTAAAAATCGAATAGTGAATAATGTGAATAACAGTAATAACAATCCTCCTCAAAACTCTAAACATTACTTGGCAGTGCTGGGCTTATTATTGGGCGCCGTATGCTGGGGAATTATTTGGTATCCTTATCGTTTAATGGCTGAGGCAGGCATTTCTGGCGCGGTTTCTAGTTTTTATACCTATTGCATTGCTACATTTTTTGCCTTTATTTATTGTGCCAAACATTGGCGGAGTTTATTAACCCTTTCACCTAGAATTATCGTGCTGGCGGCAGTAGCCGGTTGGACTAATCTTGCCTACGTCTTAGCAGTGATTGATGGTGAAGTCATGCGTGTGATGTTGCTATTTTACTTGTCGCCATTATGGACATTAATTTTGGCGCATTTTTGGCTAAAAGAAAAAACGCAACTCACAGGTTATATTGCTATTGCAGTTGCGTTGCTAGGCGCATTTGTCATGCTGCATGAACCTAGTGTGAGCAGCTTGCCTTTACCTAGAAATACTGCGGAATGGCTGGCTCTGTCGTCTGGTATGGGCTTTTCATTGACTAATGTGATTACACGACAATCTACCCACTTGACTGTAAGAGCCAAATCTTTTGCGGTTTGGATAGGAGTGTTACTCATCTCACTGATCTATATTTTGGTGACCAAAACTGCTCTGCCAGCGCCTCAGACCTTTAGCGTAAGCCAATGGGGCACTATGGTGGTGGCAACCTTGTTGTTGGTGTTAGCAACACTAGTTGTTCAGTACGGCGTAACCAAAATGGAAGCCACGAAGGCTTCGGTGATATTTGTATTTGAATTGGTAGTTGCCGCCATTGCATCATATTTTTTGGCACATGAAACCATGTCAACCAATGAGTGGATAGGTGGCGGATTAATTATGGCTGCCGCAATATTTGCGGCATTTAACCATCAAGATTAGTGTCAATTAATCGTTAACCAAAGCTAGCGTTACGGTTACCTTCAGCAGCAAAGCGAATTTTTAGTGATAAATCGTTGCGAGAATCTGCATTTGACAGTGCATTTTCCTCATCAATTTTACCGTTGCTAAACAACCTGAATAACGATTGGTCAAAAGTGTTCATGCCGATGTCGTTGCTGTCAGCCATGGTGTCTTTCATGTCTCCCATTTTTTGCTTTTGAATCAGCTCTGAAATATAAGGCGTGTTAATCATCACTTCAGTCGCGGCAACACGTTTGCTGAGCTTGCCTGGAATAAGGCGTTGAGAAACAATAGACACCAAATTCATTGATAAGCCAAGCAACAAGCCTGCTCTAGCGTCCTCTGGGAAGAATGAAATGATGCGCTCAAGCGCTTGGTTGGCATTGTTGGCATGCAATGTCGCGAGGCATAAATGGCCAGTTTCTGCATAAGCCATGGCATTTTTCATGCCTTCCATATCACGCACTTCCCCAATTAAAATCACATCTGGCGCCTGGCGCATGGCATTTTTAAGGCCATTTTCAAAAGATAAGGTATCAATGCCAACTTCGCGTTGGTCAACCACTGACTTTTTGTGAGGGTGAATAAATTCAATAGGATCTTCAAGTGTCAGAATGTGACCGTTAGTCGTTGCGTTACGATGATCAATCATAGAGGCGAGGGTGGTGGTTTTGCCTGAACCCGTTGCACCAACCACCAGAATTAAGCCGCGCTTACGTAAAATTAAATCTTTTAATATCGCAGGAAGCCCTAGTGCCTCAATTGTTGGAATCTCCGTTTTAATATGACGTATCACCATACCGACTTCACCGCGTTGCCTGAATACGTTCACACGAAAACGCCCGACATCTTTCTTACTAATGGCAAAATTACATTCTAAAGTCGACTCAAACTCCGTGATTTGATCTGCTGTCATCATCGAATAAGCAATTTCTTTAATCATACCTGGTGTCATTATCTGGTTGTTGATTGGTAATGTGTCACCTTCAACTTCAATATGAATGATTGCACCTGTACTAAAAAAGAGGTCTGAGCCACCTTTGTCCAGCATGAATTTTAAGATTGGACTGATGTCGATTGCTGCCATAATTTAACCCTATTTATTTTTCTAATCGTGAGTAAAAATGTTATGAGCGTGACTTTAGCATAATTTTTTACACTATTTAGCAGCTTTGTCATTAGATTCTAATGTGATTAAGTGCTGCTGCCACATCGAATGGTAAGTATTTTCTAGTGCGTGTGCGAATTGATTGGTATCAAATAAAGCAGACGTTTGTTGGTTGACAAGCAGCTTCTGTTTTATTTCCCCCAGCTCTGTTGGGTTGTTAGCAAAATAAAGTGCTTTATTTTCATAATCTTGCAGTGAGTAGGTGATTAACTCTGGCATATCTGATGCAGTTAATAGACTACCTGCCACACGTGCTGCAAAGGTATCACCAACGCAGGTTAATACTGGCAAACCCATCCATAATGCATCGCTACAAGTGGTATGAGCGTTGTAGGGCGAGGTATCTAAAAACAAATCTGCATGAGCGTGGCGTGCTAGATGGTCTGCAATGCTCATGCGTGGCGCAAATATCAAGCGCTCAGCGGCTATATTATTTTTTGCAGCTTGGTTGATTAAGTTTTGCTTAGCCCACGTATTGCTTTCCAACAGCCAAAGTACGCTGTTTGGCATGGTGTTTAGTAAGCGCATCCAAATAGAAAAGAATTCAGGTGTGATTTTAAAAGACTGATTAAAACAGCAAAATACAAATGCACCTTCTGGGAGATTGCAATTTTCACGGCTAGGTTGCTTGGCAATTGGGCGCTTGCGGTCGTTGGGTTGATAGCAATGCGGTAAAACGGCAAGTTGCTCAGCATAATGGCTTGCCGCATCAGGCGGGGTGATGAAGCTATCGCTTAAAATGTAATCAAATAATGGTTTTCCCTCACTTGCCATTCCCATCGTACCAGGAAAACCAAGCCAGTTCATATTGATAGGCGCAGGGCGCAAAGCGGCAATCCCACTGCGGCTGGTTTGGGTAAAGCCAGTTAAATCTACCAAAATATCGATTTGATGCTCGTTTATTTTTCTTGCAGCGTCAACCTCAGATAAGTTTCGAATGTCATGAAACTCGTCGAAAGCCTTTTCCAGCCTTGCCCTAGCGTTGGTTTTATCGTTGACACCATATGAAAAAGCGTAAATTTCAAATTTTGATCTATCGTGTAATTCAATCAATTCACTGATTAAAAATGCCAAGGGATGCAGCCTAAAATCTGCTGATAAATAGCCGATTCTGATTTTCTGATTTTGAGATGGTCGTTTGTTTTTGAAGCTCAGCGTTTCGCCTTGTTTAACCAGTGTAGCGTAGCGATTATTTACCCAATTATTTGCACAAAGTTTCTGCTCATCAGCAGTCGTCGTTGGCATGGCTAAAAAAGCAAATGGCGAGATTTGTGCTTCTGGCACCGTTTTCACCCATTCACGAATAGTTAGAATGTCAGCTTCTAAACCTTGCCAGTCACATATATGCTGTTTTTGGTGCACCATATGTACTTTGGCATGATAAAGAGTTGGGTTTAAATCTAGCGCCTTTTGGTAACTTGCAATCGCCAAGTCTAGCTGCCCCAATTCGCGTTGCACATTGCCTAGGTTGTTATAAATATCGGCATCATTCGGATTAAGCCGAATAGCTTTTTGATATTGCAAAGCGGCTTCTTTAGGCTTACCAAGCTCACGTTGCGCATTGCCTAAGTTATACAAATAAGCGGCATTTGCAGGCTGATTTTCTAAAGCCTCCTCGAAGCAGGCCTCTGCTGTTACATAACGACCTTGTGCATGCGACTCATTGCCGAACTCTTGCAAGGCATAACACAAGGCATTGCGTACATCTAAGTTAGTTTTGAATATACGGGCCAGCCTCCTAAAATAGCCAGCCGCTTCCTCATAGCGCTTCAACTCAACACACAAATTGCCACAATTGATTTGCGCAACAGTATCTTTGGGGTTGTGCAATAAGGCTTGTTGGTACTCTTTAAGTTCTTGTTCTAATGATGTTGATTGCATGGCGTGATTTTAACTGAATTTAGCGGGTGTAGAGCTTGGAAACATTTTAGCTAATCGTTTCAAACCTAGTTTACGCAAAGCAAAACGGTTTGGATTAACCAAGCATGCTAATTCAATATTCATCGTCAACGGCTCATGGCATATTATTTGAGCTAGTAACTCTGCACAAAAAGGTGCGCTTGTGAAGCCTCGGCTACCGTGAGCAACGTTGATGTATAAGCCTTTAATCCATGGCAAACTATCGGACTGAGCGTTTGGGCGGGGTGGTTTGGCTTTGAGTAAGTTGTTGTCAAGTAACTCACCTACTAATGGGAAGTAGTCGAAAGATGTACATCTGAATGAAACGCGACCACCTTTAATATTTTCTTTTAGATTCTCAAGTAGAGGCAATGAGAAACTTTTTAACTTAAATAAATTAGCGAGGTGGTCTTCTTCATCTAACGCATCGTCCATATTGTCTACAGAGAATGTTGCGCCCAAGCAATGCTGACCATTATCTGCTGGGCTTAAGTAACCATCGCTGCAAATGATAGCTTTGATTTTTTGGCTGATATTGGTGGCTTCAAGTATGCTCACTTGACCGCGCACCGCTTGGGTTTTTAGATAAAGGTTGTACCCTAAATTTTGTGCCTCATTGGCATTAGCGATGATGGCAATGTCAGCTTTTTCTATGAGTTTTTCTTCTGAGTATATTTCAAATAAATCATTATTTTTCAATATATTATTAACATTAGTTAATGTTTTAACTGAGATGTTTTCATGTGCAATTAAGTATTGACATAGCTGTTGCGGGTTAACCCAAGCAGCTTTTGGAAAGTACAGCGCATCGTGCGTAAGATCTATGCCAGCAAGGTTGCTTGCCTCATTTGCACCAACATATTTCAAAATATTATCAGCATGATTCAGTGCGGCAACTTTTTGAATACGGGCTAACTCTCTAGGGTTAAAGCCGAGTTGCAGCATGCCGCAAACATTGAAATCTACAGGGTTTAGCTCAAGTGTTTTAAAAAATTCTAAACTATACAAATAGCTATCAAGTGCAAATTGACTTGCGGCATCTTCACCGCTGATGCGCGGGTAAAGCATTGCTTGCGGGTTGCCTGAGGCCTCGCTGGCGACTTCCGCGTGACGTTCAAACAAGGTGACTTTTATGCCGCGAGTGGCTAGGGCATAGGCTGTGCTACAGCCTGCAATGCCGCCGCCGATGATTATTGCAGTTTTAGGAATGGCACTCATATAGAATTTTGTAAGCTATTTGTAGGTTGGGGTTTCACTCAAAATAAAGCACTTCAGTGCATATGTTTTGTGGGGGAAGACCTTTACGGTCACAACCCGAAAAAATGTAATTAGTTTGTACGAATGTAATATTATCCAACAAAATTGCCAATTAGCATTTCACGTTTTTTGCCGAAACCAGTGCGCTTTCTCACATTAAAGCCTGCATTCATTAAACCTCTTCGCACATCTCCAGCACTAGTAAAAGTGGCGAATGTTGTGGATTGGTTTGATAACCTAGCCATTTGTTGAAACAGTTCCATTTGCCACATATCAGGGTTTTTCGCTGGGGCAAAACCATCTAAAAACCAAGCATCAACTTGAACTGTGACTTTGCTAAAGCATGCTGTGGCATCGCCAATTAAAAGGCCTAGCTGTACGCGATTATCATAAAGAGAAATTGTATTAGTGTTATTAATCAGACTTTCATACTGTGCTAAAAGTGGCTCGCTAACCGCTTTGAGTTGCGGCCAAAGATTTAAAGCGGTGCTGATATCTTGCAAACTAAGCGGATATTTCTCCGCGCTCATATAATTCAGTTTTGCATTTTTAGTGCTTGTGCTCAGCCATGTATTGACGGCACATAAGAAGTTTAAGCCAGTACCAAAGCCAGTTTCAGCGATGTTGAAAGTTTGCAACTCTGAATCAAGCCAACGCTCTGCTAAATGATTGCCTTGCAAAAACACATAGTCTGTTTCCAATAAGCCATTGTCGCTGGAGAAGTAAACATCTTGGAATTCGCTGGCGAACGGCTGCCCATCACGCCATTCGATGTTGGCAATATTGCTTGGGGGTTGCATGATAAGTAAGTGGTGCTTAAGGCTGATTAATAGGGTTTACTGAGATTTTAAAAACAGCTTTGTGTAGGTGGTGCTCTGAAACCATGCCTGAATGCGCATCTTCGGGGAAGAATATGCAGAATTTATTAGGTGGAGTGCTAAGCCAATTCAGCGGAGCATCTTCGAAGAATTGCACATCATTAGCGGTGTTGAAGCTATCAATTGCTTGTTGGCAGTCTGCAAGTGGTTTCCAACCCATTTCGTCTATGCCATCAAGTACCAGTTGAATGTCGATGTATTTGCGGTGACATTCAAGCTTAGCTTCAGCTTTGGTTTGTCCAACTCCGCGTTGAATGAGCACAAATATATCATCGTTTAAGATAGCATGTTTGCCGTTAGCTAGCGTTAGTAAGTTTGTGGTTCTGATGTATTCAAACACATGAGGAAATGACGGGTGGATGGCTGCATAACGTTGTATATTGTCAATCGTGTCAATAATCATTGCATTTACTCATATCTGTTTAAGTCTTCACTTTAACATTATTATAAGTTTAAATTAATGCTCCTCTTCGATTTTCTGGCTTGGCTAATAACAAATGCACGTCGCCTAAAGCCCGTTCCATAAAGCCACCTTCGCAATAGCTTAAATAAAAATCCCACATTTTGATGAACTCTTCTGTGTAACCAAGTTTGCGAACTTCTTTAATATTGGCAAAAAAGTTTTCTCGCCAAAGCTTTAAAGTAGTTGCGTAGTGCGGACCTATATCTTCTAAATCAAATAATCGCAAATCGCTCGTTTTAGTCACGCTATTGAGCATGGCAGTATTTGAAGGAATGCATGAGCCCGGGAATATATAGCGTTGGATAAAATCGACGGATTTTTTTGCATTTTCATAGCGTTGATCTGCAATAGTAATGGCTTGTATCAACGCTAAGCCATCCGCTTTAAGCAGTGAGCCAACTTTAGCAAAATAGGTGTCATAAAACTGATGCCCAACCGCTTCAATCATCTCAATAGAAACTAATTTATCAAAAGTGCCAGTTAAATGGCGATAGTCTTCAAGTAATAGGGTGATTTTATCTTCTAAGCCCGCAGTCTTTACTCTGACTTTTGCTAACTCATATTGTTGTTTTGAAATAGTAGTAGTGGTGACACGGCAGCCATAATGCGTAGCTGCATAAATGGCAAGGCCGCCCCAGCCAGTACCGATTTCGACTACATGATCTGTAGATTTTAAGTCTAGTTTATCGCAGATGGTTTTAAGTTTAAGTTCAGAAGCCGCTTGTAGATTGGGCGTATCTTCATTAAAAATCGCGCTGGAATACATCATGGTTGGATCTAAAAACAGGGCAAACATGTCATTACCTAAATCATAATGCGCTGCTATATTTTTGCGACTACCTTCAGTGGTATTGCTATTCAGCCAGTGTAATACTTGCAAAAAGGGCTTGGTCAGCCATTGGTAGCCGCCTTCAAGCGTATCCATGACAGATTGATTGATGCACATCATACGAATCACATTGGTAAGATTATCTGCTGACCAATAACCCAGCATGTAAGCTTCGCCCGCGCCTATGCTGCCACCAAAGGCTATTTCGCCGTAAAAACGTGAGTCGTGTACATAAATGGTGGCGTTTACACCGTCACTTATGCCAAATTTGTGTTGCTCGGGCCCGTCAACAAGTGTTAGGCGACCTTTTTGTAATAGCTGTAAGCGTTTTAGTATTTGCGACTTTGCAAAATCGGCCACCCATTTTGAGCGGCTTTTTTGCTTAAGGCTGGCGGTTAAAGTCTCTTGCTGAAGCGTGTGATTAATCATTATTATTTAGTCACTTGTGTTGGGTTTGAATAAAATGGCACGCGCTTAACCCAAAGCAGAAGGGCGTTCCAGTAAATAGCGGCAACGACTTTAACGGTCATGAATGGATAATGAATCAAAATCCAATTGAGACTGCTTTGAGTGATTTCTTTACGTTCTAAAGCTAATGTCGCGTTGAAAACTTGTTCGCCATCTTTAAAGTTTTTCATGTGAATTAGCAGTTGATTGGTTTCATGCTTAAACGCCCAGTCATATTGAATGTCCATAGGCATAAAGGGCGATACATGAAACTGTTTGTCTAATTTGAATACTGACATTTCACCATTTTTAGTTTTTTTAATAGGTTTTTCAGGGTTAGAGTCATTTTTAAAGTCATGTACATAAGCATAGTCTTCGCCCCAAGGCGTGTTGGTAATGTGGCTGACGATGGCTTGTAAAGTGACGCCATCAGCTTCATAACAATAGTAAAAACTTACGGGATTAAAGCAATGTCCAAAATAGCGCATATTGGTGAGTAATCGGATTGCCCCACGCGGCGCTGAACCTGTTGCTTGTTTAACTAGCTTACTTACCTCTTGTTTAAGTGGTTTTTGGGTATCACCGTAGTAGTCGGAACGCTTAAACCATGCCCAATTTCTGTTTGCATAAGACCAGTTTTTAAAACCGCTGAATAAGTTTGGCAATTCATCTAAGTCTAAATACATCATAAAAACTTTGTAGCGAAAGCCGTGCGGCTTAGGCTGAAACCTATGGTGCGTAACCAAACCTTCGTAAATGGCGCTGTTAGTCATTTATGACTTACCAATATTAGCTTGTTCAAAATGCTTAATGGCTTCTAATGCACTTACAACGCCATCTTCATGAAAACCATTGCGCCAGTATGCGCCGGCAAAGCCCGTTCTATTTTTACCGCTAATTTCAGCATGCCTAGCTTGCGCCGCTGCACCAGCCAGAGTGTAAATAGGGTGCATGTATTTCAAGCGCTTAATTACCTTGGCAGGGTTAATCAGATTGGTGTGATTTAACGTCACTAGAAGCGGTTCTTTTGACTGTAGATTTTGCAAAATATTCATGTTGTAGGTCACAGTCACTTGCTCAGCATGCGGATTGGTGACATGGTAGTTCCAAGCAGCCCATGCTAATTTGCGCTTAGGCATCATTGAAATATCATGGTGCAGAAATATCGTATTTTCTTGATAAGGTATCGCGCTCAGTATTTCAGTTTCATTCGCTTTTTTATCGCTAAGTAGCTTTAATGCTTGGTCGCTATGGCAGGCGAAAAAAACATAATCAAACTTTTCCTCTTCGCCATGTAATGGCTTAACGCGGACAGATGCAGCTAATCGTCGCACACTTTCTACAGGTGTGTTGAGCCTAATTTTGTCTTTAAAGCTTTCAGTCATTGCGCTCACGTAACTTGCTGAGCCATTAGTAATCGTTCGCCACTGTGGTCGGTTATTCACCGTTAACATGCCGTGATGATGGAAGAAGCGCACAAAAAACCGTGCCGGAAAATCTAGCATTTGGCGCGCTTCAGTAGACCAAATGGCCGAACCCATAGGAATGATGTAATGGTCAATAAATTGCTGGCTGTAATTGCCTTGTTGCAAATAATCGCCTAATTTAATTTCGTTGCCGTCGGCGAGTAACTCAAGTGAGGTTTTATTAAATCGCAAAATATCGCGAATCATTTTGTGAAAAGATGGCTTAAATAGATTGCGTCGCTGTGCAAATAGGCTGTTTAAATTGGTACCGTTATACTCCAAGCCAGTTTTTTCACATTGAACACTAAAGCTCATTTCACTGGGCTGCCAAGCTACCTGTAACTCATCAAGTAGAGCAATAAAATTAGGGTAGGTGCGGTCGTTAAATACAATAAAGCCAGTATCAACATTGTATTCATTGCCTTCGTGCTTGATGTGATGCGTATGCGTATGACCACCAATATGGCTTTCTGCCTCAAATACAGTCACATCGTGTTGTTTATTTAAGTGGTATGCAATAGTGTTGCCTGCAATACCGCTACCTATGATGGCGATTTTCAAAAGACTATTTCCCTGAACTTTAATGACTAATTGTTTTATTTATTTTTTTTGATTCGCGGATAGCTCTAGGAACAGTTCTGACGTCCCAAATCAATCCGCAGGCTGCAAGTAGCTTTAAGCCATAAAACGTTAAGTCTATTTCCCACCAATAAAAACCTTGTCGAGCCGACCCCGGATAATGGTGATGATTGTTATGCCAGCCTTCGCCTAAGGTTAACAGTGCAATCCATAGGTTATTGCGGCTTTGGTCGCTAGTCGCATAACGGCGTTTTCCCCAAACATGGGCAAGTGAATTGACGGTAAATGTGGCGTGATACAACACTACGGTAGATATAGCAAACCCCCATACTAACAATTGCATGCCATTAGTGTTTAGGTTTGGGTAATATCCCTCAAGCCACACGCCGAGTAGGTAAATGCCTAGGCCAAAAAGAATCGGTACTACGATATCAAAACGATCGAGTAAACGTAATTCGACAAACTTGGCTAACTCTTTGACGCGTTCAGTTTGTGTGGCGAAGTGTTTGTTTGAAAGAAACCAGCCCAAGTGACTCCATAAGAATCCATGTTGCACGGGGGAGTGTGCATCGTCAATTTCATCCGATTTAATATGATGATGCCTGTGATGTGAAGCCCACCAAAGAGGACCACGCTGCACAGCAGTGGCGCCGAATACCGCTAGAATAAACTGAAAAACACGCGTGGTGCGAAAAGCCTTGTGAGAAAAGTAACGATGGTAAAAACCAGTGATTGCAAACATTCTGATGGCATAAAGCACAATGGCGAAAAGTAGTGCAAACCAGCTAAATTCGACCCAAAAAACTGCAAAGCAGGCTAAATGTAATAAAACAAATGGAATCACTCGCCACAAATCAATTTGGTGCCAATTTGCACGATAGCCCAGACCATCCTCAGGGATAATCACGGCTTCATTATCAAACCATTTAATAATCTTCTTAAGCATAGTATTTTGAGTATTCCAATATTACGGAGGGTTAACTTTGCTTGTGTTGTGAGGCACTTTACGTAGCTTACTTAAATCGTAGCCTAGGTTTGATACGAAACTAGTCAGCTTGGTGTATTCCGCATCACTGATGTTTGGTGTTCTTGCCATTATCCAGACGTAATCACGTGCATTTCTGGCAATGACAGTTTGTGTATAGTCATCGTTTAAGTAGGCAATACGATATTCAGCTTTAATCGGCCAGATGAACTGCATGCCCCACAAAGCATTGCCTGTATTTTCTATGACGAAGCCATGCGGCTGGTAGGTTTTGAACTCACCAGTCAGGCTACCTTTATTGAAGGTAAAGGTGGTGGCAATGCTACCATCTGCATTGAGTTTGTAGTTTTCAATAGCGTTGTAAGACTGGGTTTCTATCATGGTGGGAATGGCTGCAATGACATACCAATTACCCATGAATTTTGGCAAATCTACTTTTGGCACAGTCGCAATAGGTGGCAATTTATTTGTCGCACAGGCAGATAACATACTTGCAAATATTGACATCATTAACGCTCTTTTAATATTGATTGAAATCATATTTAATTTAACTTTCAGTTAGTTAACAATGTTACTTAACGTAATTTATAATTAATGGTGTAGCCTTCAGGCGTAATCGATTTAAGCGCCAGCCACTCATTATTTTCTGAATACCAAAGCTCAATTTTTAATTTGTTTTTACCATTCAAACTACCATCTAGTTTGTAATGACTGGCTTCCACTTTTTTGTTTTTTACGTCTATCGTCTCAGTGCCAAGATTTGTGAATTTAGTATCTAACCATTCACCATTTTGTGGATTCAGTAGCTTTGACTGCTGAAGAATTTTTGGGTTCCAATAAGCGAAAGTCATGGTGCAAGCTGGTAATTTTTGTTTAACCTTGCCATCATCTACGGTGAACTCTTGCCCAGATAACTTTGCTTTAATGTTGGTTTCCACTTTATTTTCTAAGGTGTGTGATTCCAAGCTGTTTAAGCAGTCACCTTGCCATTGCTCAATGGCTTTATGGTCATATTGATAAGCATTGATAAATAACACTTTGACGTTAAATTTTGCCGTGCTAATCAACTCTTTTGATTCATTAAGAGTAAATGTATGCAGCCCAATTTTGTTTTTATCTAAATAAACATCAAAAGCCCATTCCTTGGCGCTTATTTCTACAGAAAATAAACTTGTTATTAGTAATGCACTGATCAATAGTGGTTTACGCATGATTATGAAGACCTTTTAGGAAGCCACGGGATGAAAGCATTAGTGTTTTGAATATAGCTTAAGTAAGCTGGACGCCGTTCTGCAATATCTTTTTCCAGTAATGCAACACCACTTACCTTAAGTAGCAGCAAAGTCATCAGAATGGGCCCTGCAATCGTCCACCATGCGCCACCAGCTGCGGCTATTAGATAAAAGCCCCACCAAACACAGCATTCACCAAAGTAATTAGGGTGCCGGCTGTAACGCCATAGACCAGTATCGAGCACTTTGCCTTTATTGTTAGGATTTGCCTTGAATATACTTAATTGCCAGTCACCGATGGTTTCCCATACAAAGCCAATCGTAAACACGATGCCACCTAAAACGTCTAGCCTAGTTAGCAATGCTTTTGATTCGATAGCGCCAAATAATGGCATAGAGATAATCCAAGCAAGTACAGCTTGCAAACCAAAGATGATGTAGACACTTTTAATCCAAAAGTGAGGTTCGTTATTTTGGCGAATGGCTACATAGCGATGGTCTTCGTGCGGACCCCAGTTACGCCAAGTTAAATATACACAAAGTCTGATTGCCCATAAGCTGACTAAAAACAGCACTAAAAACGTACGTGGCGTGAGGTCGTTTAATAACAGGGCGTAGGTGTAGGCGGATAACATTAAAAATATGCTCCACATGCTGTCAACATGAGTAACGTTTTTTCTAGCCAAGCTAACTAACCAGCCAACGAGCGCAAGCAAACCAATACTCACCAAACCATTTAAATATAGTTGCCAATGTATCAATTGTTTGAGCCTCTTGATGGTTTTGTAGCCGTATAGACGAACCCGTCGAAGCGGTTAGAGAGTACAAGCAATAGCGGTGTAATCACTGCCCAGCCTATCGATAAAGCGATATAACTCGTTGCGCCATGTAATATAACTGCGCCTAATTTCTCTGCACCTAAATACGCTAATGGACCACCCATTGCGCCAAAAGCGACTGCGACTAAATGTTTGCTGCGCATCCAACGCAAACTTACATTGAGCGTACTGGTGAATGCCAGCCAAAGGGCTAGAATCCAAACTGGTACAATCGCGTTACTCCAGCCATTGTTCAAATAACTGATGTAGCCTAAAGAAAGCATGGATTGATCATAGGCGGCGCCAATTACCAACGCACACAACATAAGCAATAACTCAGGCTTTACATTTTTGGCTTGATATAAATGCCAGCCTAAAACAAGCGCGGTTATTAATACACCTAACCAAGGCATACCTTTGCCAGCGCCTATTACGCAAGCAAACCAAGCGAGTTGAAACAATATGAAATTAATAATAAGCATGATTGCTTAAGCTTTATACCGGGCGCTCAAACTGGTAGTGAGAAACCCACCATTCTTGACCGTTTTTATAACCAAATAGCTCTGCACAAGCCATGTAGAATATACGCCAGCGATTACGCCACTTGACGGCTTCATCTGCTCCATAGGTTTCATTTAAAATCGGTGTGATCGTACTTTCATGCTTATCCATATTCTCTAGCCAAGCATTAGCCGTTTTTTCGTAATGCGTGCCATCCCAGCGCCAGCGCTTGTTTAGCTTTAATTTTTCTTGGAAATGCAAAGGCAAGTCATCACTTGGCATCATGCCGCCCGAGAAGAAAAACTGGCTCATCCAGTCATCATCACCTTGTACCTCAAACGCATACGGTGTTGAGCGATGTACAAATATATGCATAAAAAACTTGCCACCTGGTACTAGCCAGTCATGCACTTTCCCATACAAAAGTTTGTGATTACGCATGTGTTCAAACATCTCAACTGATACCACGCGATCAAATGCTTGATTGATTGAAAAGGTACTGGGTGAAAAGTTATTCATGTCACATGTAATCACCGTAATATTTTTAAGTCCGCGCTGTGCGGCGGTGGCGGTAATGTGCTCACGCTGCGAGTTTGAATTAGAAACCGCTGTAATTTGGCTATTTGGGTAGTGCGCAGCCATCCATAATGTTAGTGAACCCCAGCCACAGCCTAGTTCTAGAATATGTTGACCATCTTGCAAATCTGCATGCTCGCAGCTCATCCGTAAGGCATTGGCTTCAGCTTCATCTAAGGACGCAGTCTCAGGTAACCAGAAGCAACTACTGTATTTACGATGTTGTCCTAAACATAACTCAAAGAATTTTGTCGGTAACTCGTAATGTTGCGTATTTGCGAGCTCTGGTACTAGGGCAATAGGTGCTATGTTCATAGCGGCTACAAATTCAGATTCAATCTGCGCACCTGCCTCGCAATTGTCAGCACGAATTTCTTTAAGCCGAGTTTCTGATAGTTGTCTAATTCCAGCCCTGATTGCACTATCAGGCACTAAACCTTTTTCAGCTAACTTAATGGCTAAATTTGTGAGTTGCATCATTACCCTTATTATTTTTCAAATTGAGTGTTACTTGCTGCTTGAATGTTACCTAGCGCTAAATAGACGTATGTCACAAGACTAGGTTCCTTCATTTGAAACAAATTAATTTTATATACGTGGCGTTTCCATTTATGGATGCAATGAATAGATATTAAGTATCAATTTTGGCAAAAATAAATTGTTAGCTGAATTGATACTGATGTACCGAGATGTTGAAATGGCGAATGCAGCAGCAGCTGCGTAGGCAGCGATTTCAGCGGATTAATAGCGGGAGGATAGGCTGATATTTCAAGTCACAATCACTGGTCAACTGATAGGTGACTAGTGATCGTGGCTTTTAACTGCAAGGATTCAAAGTAATGAATGATATGTTGAGGAAGCCAATTGTTATTGCCAGGGAAGGGCGCACTTAAAAAGCCAACATGTCCACCTTCTTCAGTGGTTTCTAATGTCACCGTATCAGACACGGATGATAGCTCAGGTAAGGACTCTACAGGAATAAAAGGATCATTTTTTGCATTAAGAACTAGAGTTGGAATTTGGATATACGGTAGCCATGGCTTAGCCGCATTTTTAGCCCAATAATCGTCAGCATCCACGAAGCCATGTAGCTTGGCGGTGACGTAGGTATCAAACTCGCGAATGGTCTTTGCAGATTTAATCTTTTCTTCATCCAGCAAGCCTGGAAATTGGTGCGCTTTTTCAAGGGCTTTTGGACGCATGCTGTTAACAAACATAGGGGTGTAAAGCACGCGATTAAGCCCCTTATCCAATGCTTCTCCACAAGCGGCCAAGTCTATAGGGGCTGAAATGGCAGCTGCCGATTGAACGATTTCAGCGGCATGCTCACCTGATTCACCGAGCCACTTCAGCAGCGCATTGCCACCCAATGAAACGCCAACGGCATAAACGGGCGCATTGCCCACAGTTTTTTTAACGCGTGACAATGCCATTTCTATATCTGCGCTATCTCCAGCAAAATAGGCGCGCGGTAAGCGATTATTTTCCCCAGAGCAGCCACGGAAATGCACCACCACGCCACGCCAACCTTTTGCTTGCAAGTTAGCCATTAAAGCTAATGCATAATGGCTGTGAGAGCTGCCCTCTAGTCCATGAAACAGCACCACAGTAGGTGTATTATTTTCACTGTCTATATCTTTTAGACCGTTATCCTCGTTTTCTAGCCAATCCACGTCCATAAAATCGCCATCATCTAATTCCCAGCGCTCGCGACGATATTTCACTTGTTGCTTAGCCGTGAATACTGCTGGATAAATAGTTTGCAGGTGTCCACTAGGGAGCCAAAACGGTGCTGAATATGCCTCCTCGGCAACACTTGGCGTTGCCAAAAATCCAAATAACATCATAAGTACTACGCTATATTTGTTCAAAGTATCAAGAGTTTGACTTAGAAACTAGGCATTTCTAATGAATAGTAAACAGCCGTGGTCAGTGCGGATCTCACGATGTGCGCTGCCTGCGTGGGCGAGATGATAATCACCAATGCCGCATAAAATGTCTTCAAGCCAAACGTCTCCATCTAGCACGATGGCTTCTTCATCAAAATCGTGTTCGTGCGCAGGCAAGAAGCTATTTGCAGCCATTTTAACTAGAACAGAGCGACTGTCACTCTCTTGCCTTAATATCTTGACTTGCACGCCTTCGGCAATGGTTCGCCAGTCGCCTTGGTCGGCAAACATAAAGCGATGGCTACTTTCAGCAGTCTTGATTCTATTGAGTAGGGTTTCTTTTATTCTGCTTGCTACTTCAGGTGCAGGAATGGTGGGTAATAGACTTGAAGCTAATCCACCAGCAACTTTAGTATCTAATGCTTCAGCAACATTTAAATCTTTATCTTTAGCCATGATTAGGCCTCCTGATGCGATAGCGCGTCTTTTAATGACGCTTGTGCACGTTTAATATGGGATTTAACAGAGCCTAATGGTAAGTTGGTCTGTTCGGAAATTTCTTGATGGGTATAACCTTTAAAAAAAGCGAGCGCAATTAGCTGCCTTTGAATGGCTGAAAGTTTTGCTATAGCAACGTGTAGCGCCGAATCACTTTCTAAAGTCAGCATTTTCTCAAGTGTAGGGCACGAAAATTCCGTTTCTACAATTAAATCGCTAGGTTCGGGGTGAGGGTCAGCTTCGTCTAACTTACGCAATGCATCTAAAGCGCGGGTGCGGCAAATAAGCATCAACCACGCCATAGGTACGCCTCGGCTAATATCAAACCGAACCGCTTGATGCCAAGCCTGCCAGTATGTGTCGCCTACAACATCTTCAGCTAAGTCATGGCGGCGTGTGATTTTAAGCGCAAGCCCATAGACTTTTGATAATGTCAGGTCGTAAAAAGCTTCAAGCGATGACTCATCTCTTTTCGCCATCCCACCAATAAGCGCGAGCATATCCGACGGTGGCGAAAGGTCGTACTGAGGCGTGGGTGTCACGTACATGAGTTCAACCATGGTATTTAATTAAATTAACTATCATATGAAGCTTTACGCAACACATGCGCTTTTGGATGCAATCTATAACGAGATTACAAAAACATCTTGAAGTCTAATCCTGAAATCTAATTAAGTTGTTTCCAAACTTTGCGATATGCAGCTAGCAATTGTTGGTGCATTTTGCTGGCTTCCATATTGGCGCCTAAATTACCTAGGCCAAAATACTGCTCTTCTTGATTCACTAGACGTTGTGCTTGAGCCAAAGTCTCTTTGCCATACATAAGCGCTAAGTTGGCTTCAAATAAAGCAGTATCGCCATTCTCTAACTCTTCTTCAATTTGTACTAAGTTGGCGATGCAGCGATAAACTTTGGCACGTGCAGGTGGAAGTTCGTTAAATTGAGCGATCCAAGCGCAGCCATCTAGGATATTGTCAGTATCACCTGCGGCTAAGGCCGCGAGCGTTTTAAGCTCACCTGCGCGTAAATCTACCCAAGTAGTGCCAGCGTCAGCGCATAGACCTATCAATGTCGTGACTGGTAACTCATCAGCTAAATCTAAATCAAGCAGTGTTTCAAGCAGATCTGCAGATTCTTCTTGTTGCAAATCTTGTAGTCGCAATGCAAAAGGGCGGACTAAATTACCTACAGTGTTGTTTTCCCATTCCAACTCTTCTACAGGATAGATTTCACTCATGCCTGGCACAAAAATGCGGCAAGCATAGACACCTAAATGCATAAAGTCGGCGATGTACATATCATGCCCGCTATTATGGATAGTGTTGACGCACCAGTTGTAATCTTCTTCCGTAGTGGTGCCGAAGTTCCAATCGACAAACTCGTAATCTGGCGTGCTGCGTAAGAAGTCCCAGCTAATCACACCACTAGAATCCACAAAATGGATTTCTAAGTTTTGTGAATCAGCAATTTCTTCCATATCAAAGCCAGGGGCTACAAAGCCTTTTAAACTACCTAGCGCACGGCCTTGAAGTAACTCGGTCAATGCACGCTCTAGTGCCACTTCAAAGCGCGGATGCGCGCCGAAGCTGGCAAAGCAACCTTGATCTTCAGGGTGTAGCAAGGTGACGTTCATCACAGGATATTGTCCGCCCAGTGAGGCATCTTTGACTAAGATTCCGTAACCTGCATCACGCAAGCCTTTGATGCCCGCAGCAATGCGTGGAAAGCGATTAATCACGGCCTCTGGCACGTCAGGCAAACAAATGCCTTCACGGATGATTTTGTATTTAATGTCGCGTTCAAAAATCTCCGCAAGCGCTTGTGTGCGTGCTTCCATCAAGGTATTGCCAGCGCTCATGCCATTACTTACATATAAATTTCCGATCAGGTTTACCGGAAAATAAACGACTTTATCGTCACGCAAACGTGTGTAAGGGATTGCGCAAATGCCACGTTCTTTATTGCCGGAATTCAAATCAATTAATTGACTAGCAACCGCTGTGCCTTCTGGGTTGTAGAATTTTTGTAGTTCTGGCGTGAGCAAACCAGCAGGCCATTTATCACCCTTAAGTGGAAACCATTGCTCATTCGGGTAATGCACAAATTCTTTATTGGCGATGGTTTCGCCTAAGTAAAAATGTGTCCAAAAGTAGTTGGTGCTCAAGCGTTCGAAATACTCACCTAACGCACTTGCGCGAGCAGCTAATTGAGATGCGCCTTTACCATTGGTGAATAGACGAGTGCAGTCGCGGTCAATCACGTGCACAGACCAAATACCTTCAATCTCATTTAACCATGACTTTTCTTCTACATGAATACCAAGCGCCTCTAGTTTGCCTTGTAGAGTGCGGATGGATGATTCTAGTGAGGCATCCTTGCTAGGGATAAAGGTTTCTGTAGTGGTTGAATTGGCAGTCATGTTAAAGGCTCTTGGCTAAAAGCCTACAGAATATCATGCGGAGCTAAAACAACGAAAACAAGCCGGTAAATTCACTACTTTTAATCGATTCTTTCTGGTGATAATGCGCGTCTATACTCTTCAAGTTTAGCCTCATAGTTTTGTGCGTCACCAAATTCTAAAAACTGAGAATAGCGCGCATGTGTGCTTAATACTTTTCTAGCATGCTTAATCGGGCAAAAGTATTGCTCAGTTCTAGCGATAATCTCGCTAATATAAGCCACCATACCCGTGCCATAAGCGCAGTAGGTGCAATGAAATTTTTCTATAAAATTTAAGTAGTTCAAATGCTGACGGTCAAAAATAATGTAGTCACCACGCTTCACTTTTTTAATGCCATAAATCGGAAAACAAGTGATTTGGTAAAGGCTAACAAAAAGATCTGTGACGAGCAGAGGGATAATCATTGAGTAAATGATAGGTCCTGTAATCAGGTTTTGCGGACGGTCTGTGACTAACCAGCGAAAGAAGTTTCTTTTGAGTTTGTGGTGTGTAGCTTTAATGGATTGCTCAAACTCAACGCGCTTGCCTTTAATTTGAAAAAACATAGTCGATTGCTGTTCGCTCAGTGCTGTGCGCAATTCATCTTCTAATACATTCATTTGTTTGAGTAATTGTTGAACGCGCTCATTCATGCTGATTTCCATATAAATAAATTTTATAAGCCTAGTACTAATATTCTGTAATTGACTTTGAGTTTTGTTGGCGCCAAAAGTAAATACTAGTAGCAAGTTTAAGATGAAGATTAACTGCTAAAAAATCAAAAAACAACTAGGGCATGTTTTTAAGAGAATTTTTGTGACAGTTAATTGACTCCATCTTAAATAAAGATCAACTTAAAACTAACTTATCTGCGACCTCCAAATCGTTGATACAGCATAGGCAACAAAATCAACGTTAAAATAGTACTGGTGATTAAGCCGCCTATGACTACGATGGCTAAAGGCTTCTGAATTTCTGACCCTGGGCCTGTGGCAAATAATAATGGCACCAAACCAAAGGCGGCGATACTCGCGGTCATTAGTACGGGTCGTAATCTACGTTTTGCGCCTTCCATCACCACATCAATCAACTCTAAACCTTCATCTTCCAGTTGATTAAAGTAGCTCATCATTACTACACCATTTAGCACGGCAATGCCAAGCAATGCAATAAAACCCACTGACGCGGGCACAGATAAATACTCGCCTGAAACCCATAGCGCAAATACACCACCTATCATGGCAAATGGAATGTTGGCTAATACGAGCACCGTTTGGCGCACTGAGTGAAAAGTTGAAAACAGCAAAATAAAGATCATCAAAATAGCGATTGGAATAACAATAGAAAGCCTCTGTGCAGCACGTTGTTGATTTTCAAATTGACCGCCAAATTGCATTCGATAACCTGCATCTAGTTTGACTTGTGAGGTGATTTTTTGTTTAGCCTCTTCAACAAAGCTTACTAAATCTCGACCTTTCACGTTGCTCGTGACTACTACCATGCGACTTGCACGTTCTCGATCAATTTTCACTGGACCTTCAACGCGTTGTATATTGGCCAAGGTTGCAAGTGGCACGCTGACGCCTTCACTTGATGTAATACGAATATTGGCAAAATCAGCAGGGGAGAGGCGTAAATTTTCTGCGCCTTTAATCACTAGCGGAATGCGGCGCTCGGCTTCTTGCACAATGCCTAGCTGCAAGCCTTCAACTTGGACACGTAGCGCATCTTGAATGTGCGTCACGTCAAAGCCTAATCTGCCAGCTTTTTCGCGGTCAATATTGATAGATAAGTATTGCACACCGCTATTTTGTGGCGTGTAAACATCTTGCGCCCCTTGAATGCCTTCTAATATAGATTTGATTTTTTCGGCTTTTTCTCCCAATACTTTTAAATCTGAACCGTATAACTTAATGGCTAAGTCGCCGCGTACGCCCAATATCATTTCATTTACACGCATATCAATGGGCTGAGTAAAGCTGTAATCGATGCCTGCAAAATTAGTCATTACTTTTCGCAAGCTATCGATGATGTCTTCTTTATTTTGTGTACGCCATTGGTCGCGCGGCTTTAAAATTACAAAATTATCTGTTTGATTTAGTCCCATCGGGTCTAAACCTAACTCATCAGAACCTGCACGGGACACTACTTGCGCGACTTCTGGCACATTTTCTAAGATGGCTTTTTGTATTGCGTTATCAATGGCAACGCTTTGGCTCAAGGTGATGGAAGGCAGTTTTTCTGTTCCCAGAATAATGTCACCTTCATCCATTGTAGGCATAAAAGTTTTACCAATTTGCGTGTAAACGAGCATTGTCAAAACCAAAAAAATCACCGCAATCAGCATCACAAGTTTACTTCTCTTTAACGCCATCTTTAAAATTGGTGTGTAAACTCGTAAAGCTTGACGTACTAACCAAGGCTCTGAATGATGTTTTTTAGTAATTAGCATTGCCGCAAATACTGGAATGACAGTCAGTGATAGCAACAACGATGCGGCCAAAGCAAACACAATAGTGAGCGCCACTGGAGCAAACAGCTTACCTTCTAAACCTTGTAAAGTGAGTAATGGCAGAAATACAACGATAATAATCACAATTCCTGAGATGACTGGCGTACTAACCTCTTTGACCGCCTGTAAAATCAATCCAAGCTTAGTGCTCTTGCCATCGTGATGCGCAAGTTTAGACTCTATGTTTTCAACCACAACAACGGCTGCATCTACCAGCATACCAATGGCTATAGTCAGCCCACCAAGACTCATTAAATTAGCGCTTACGCCAAAATAACGCATCAGCATAAAAGTCACTAATGCTGAAAGCGGCAATACTAGGGCTACAGTTACCGCTGCACGAATATTACCCAAAAATAGCATTAGTAATATCAGCACCAGTACTATGGCTTCCAACATAGCTTTAGAAACGCCATGTATTGCTTTATCGACTAAATCACCACGATTGTAAAAAATATTAAGCTTTATGCCTTTGGGCAAAGTTGGTTCAATTTCTGCTAATTTAGCCTTCACACCCTCAACAAGTTTTTGCGCGTTTGCACCGCGCAAACCCAGTACCAAGCCTTCGACCACTTCACCTTGTCCATTGTGGCTAACAGCGCCGTTACGTGTGAGGTTGCTAATATTCACGCTAGCAATATCTTTGACTCGAACCACAACGTTGGCATCGGCTTTAACTACAGTATTTAAAATATCCTTCAATGCGTTGATGCGACCCTCACTGCGTACGATAATCGCTTCCTCACCTTGGCTCAGTCGTCCTGCACCATCGTTGCGGTTATTACGTTCTAGCGCAGTCTGTAAGCGATCTAAAGTAATTCCACGCGCTTGCATCGCATTTAAATCAGGCACAATTTCAAAGGTTTTTACTTTGCCACCTAATGAGTTTACGTCGGCTACACCTACTAAGCTTCTTAGTTGAGGTCGAATCACCCAGTCTAGCAGGCTGCGATGCTCGGTTAAGCTCAAACCACCACCTTCAACAGTAAACATTAACATTTCACCCAGCGGTGTAGTCATAGGCGCAATGCCACCTGTGGCATCGCTCGGTAAGTCGCCACGCACAGCGTTAATTCGCTCAGCTACTTGGTTGCGTGCCCAGTAAATATCGGTACCATCAGCAAAATCGATCGTGATATCGGTAAGCCCATACTTAGCTACCGAGCGCAGCATGGTTTGATTAGGTAAGCCTAACATTTCAATTTCAAGCGGCGCTGTAATGCGCGCTTCCATTTCCTCTGGTGTTAAACCAGGCGATTTCATAATAATTTTAACTTGCGTGCTAGATACGTCTGGGAATGCGTCTATCGGCAGTTCTTTTGCCGCATAAAGCCCACCGAATAAAATACAGGCAGTGAATATAAAAATTAGTAACGGGTTTTTAAGCGAGATTTCAATCAGTTTATTCATGCTTATTCCCCACCCATACCTTGCCAACTGGCTTTAATGGCAGCGGTACCACTCGTCACGATTTTTTCTGTACCGTTAAAATCACCAGCAATGTTAGTAATATCACCTTGGGTATTTAGCACTTTCACCTCTCGAACTTCAAAGCCAGCGTCTGTTTGTACAAACACCACTACACGCGACTGATGGTTTACCAATGCGCTTGTTGGTACTTTAAAGCTGTTCACGTTTGCATTCGCTGTGGACGAAATAATGACATCCACCATTTGGCTTGGGAATAATTGATCAACGCCACGACGAACTTCAGCACGCACAATTGCAGTTTGGTCTTGTGTTCGCATGCTAGGCAGCACTGTAATTACGGTGCCAGATACATCTAGATCTTTAATGTTAATTAGCGCGCCTTTTTGAATATGATTATTTTTAAGATCAGTGAGCGGAACATGCGCCTCAACCCAAAGTGGGTTTAATTGTGCAATTTTTAGCAATGGCATCACCGCATCAATACGCTGTCCTTGTGTGACCATTTGCTCTAGCACTACGCCAGAAATTGGCGCAACTAATGCGATGCCATTTTGATAACGTCCGCTTTTTTCTAGTTGGCTAATCGAGCCATCACCCATGCCAGATAACTTCAGTAATTGACGTCGTTCATTCATTTGTGCGGCAGTTTCAAGGTGGCTATTTTGTGATGTTTGCAGGCGTTTTTCGGCAATGATGCCATCTTTAAACAAAGCTTCATCACGGTCTAGTGACTGCTTAGCCAAACGTCTTTGCGTATTACTTTGCAGATATTCTCGCTGCATGCTAATGAGTTCTGGGCTAATAATGTGAGCCAGTACTTGGCCTTTTTTAACCGTTTGACCTGCCGTAACCTGTAACTGATCAACCAAGCCTGCATAAGCACTGCTTACTACACGCACTTGGTTGACTGGCACGACGACTTCCGCAGGATAAGCTTGCCCCGACGCTTTTGTTTCAGCTTGCAACGTAACAGTTTTAACATTCAAGTTCTTTTGTTGAATGGCTGTCATTTTCACAAGATCGACAGCCATCGCTTGGCAGCAATAAAATGCAAATAAGGTGAAATATAGAGTGAATCTCATGGTAATTCTCCTACTGCTTGATTAAAGCGCGCAGTATTCCAAAGTTGTTGAATTTGTTGATTTTTTAGGCTTCTTTCGGCATTGAAAGCCTGTGTTTGCACGCGCATTAAGTCGCTTAAATCCAGTTCACCTAATTGAAAGGCTTTTCGAGTGACGTTTAAACTTTGATGTGCGATGCTGTTTTGTTTTGTAAGCACTTCTAGTTGAGTAAGACCAACTTCGAAGTTATGTTCAGCCTCGTGCATGGCTGCTGCAAGAAGTTGTTTTAATTGACTTAGATTTGCCTGTTGCTCGGAATTTTGCACCTCAGCAGCAGCCAATAAAGGCGCGTTACGTGATTCTGTCTGTAGCGGAATTCGCAAAGTTATGCCTAAACTATTGTTGAACTGTGTATCCGATGCGCCGCGTAAACTACGCGTTCCGATAATAACGGTTGGATTATCCCGTGATTCAATTTTTGTTAAATTGCTCCGCTGTTCACTCAAGGCGATTTTATCGTTAGCCTCAACTAAAGCTGGATGCGTTCCGTCCAACTCGCTTTTGTTGGATTTTGCTTCCGTAAACTCAGCAGGTATTACTTTCAAACCCGTCAAATTCGTATATCGGAACTTTGCATGTTGAACTTCGGCTTCTGCGTAAATTTTTTCAGATTCAGCCTGTAAAGTCTCAGTTTGTGCGATTAATAAGTCTTTTTGTGCCATATCGCCAAGCTTTACGCGTTTTTCAATGTCTTGCTGCAATTGGCTTGCAGCGTCGTATTTATTCTTTGCAATATCAGCCAAGCCTTGCATTAGCTGAATTTCCCATAGCGCATCTCGCACCATGCCAGCTAACTGCAAGCGTATGTTTTGTGTATGGCTATTCAGGTTTTGTAATGAAGCATTTGCAATTGCCTCACGCGCCTTTCGCTGCCCGCTTAACCAGATCGGTAGCTCAACACCCAGCTCCCATTCACTTTCGCCATTGCGGCTCAATAACTGGTCATTTTGATTGCGCAGCATAATGCTAGGCGCAGCAGGCAGTATGCCTTTAGCATGTATTTGACGTGCTTCAAGCTCTAACTTTTTAGCGTTAAGTAATTGGCTGTTGGGGTAGTTTGGTAGTGACTTCTCTACTAAATCATGTAAGGTAAGGGTGCTATCTGAGGTCAATATATCTTCATGCTGCATCTCTACTGCGCCTGATAAAGCGCTGTGAAAGAGGCAGGATAAAAACAATGCCCACACTAAGTAATGTGGTTTAAACATAAAAACTCCTAATTAAATCGATTGGTTAAAAACCAAGTAAGTAGCAAGCTGTAAAAACAGCTTAGGTGATTTAATTAGTAGGGCGGTGCTCGGGGAGATTGAAGCGAGTAGGGTGTGTGACGGTACTTCAGGACTTGAAGAAAGCGAGGTCTTAACGGGCTTGATTTACTAAAAACGATTAAAACAATTGTGAATAAAACAGCCAGCATTGCAATGCTATCGGCAATATCATCCGCTTTTGATACTTTGATGCCACTCGCAACGGTAATAATCGTACCAGCAGTTGGTTGATCGCTTATTTGCGTATTTGCAATATCTTGATTGTTGCTTGATGCGTTAATTTCGGATGAGTGTATGTGAAAACCATGTTCTTTAGAATCATCCAAGCCATAGGCATGAGCATGTATAAATGGTGCAAGAAATTGCAACATGACTAAACACAGCATTAAGAAATTTTTACTAAGCTTGAACATTGTGTGAATATTATACTGGATAAGTTCAAATCTCAAATTTGAACTTATCATTTTTAACCATTTTCAACTTGGCTATTTGAAATCATGTCGATACAAGTAGAAGATGTCGAATATTTCATTAGAATAATTAATATTAGGTTGATTTTATAGGTGGGTTCTTACTTAACATGGTGAGATAAAGTGCCTCAACTTTATCACGTGCCCAAGGGGTTCTGCGCAAGAATTTTAGGCTAGATTGAATACTAGGATCATTGCTGAAGCAATTGACAGGAATGCGCTCGGCTAAGCCATCCCAGCCATAATAGTTTGCTAAGTCAGTCACTATTTGCTCTAGCTTGATGCCATGCAAAGGGTTGTTATGCTGAGTTGGCGTAGCGTTCGTCATATTATAAAAAACGATCCAGAAGTTTTCTACTTGGTTTGTCCAGTTGGTCTATTTCTTTAATCAAAAAATCAATGCCATGACTATCTGAAATGAGCAGGCTGGTGTGTGTTAATCGGCGAATATGATCTTCAGATTTTAATGTGAGTGTTGCCTCGCCGCGATTCGTCATGAGTTGCCATGTACTTGGTGTCGCAAAGCTAGATACGTGGATGATGCGATGAATTTCCGGCATGAATTCTCTTTGCGTCAATTCCTCTGCAATCAACATTCGTATGTCTTCTGGCAATTCAGACAGTTGATGAATCCATGCCAGTTCATGGCCTTCACGACTCATCAACGAGAGCCCCTCGTCAGCCGCAGAGATTGGAAAGGCACGAACAGGATACACACCATTGTGAGCCTCATTATTACGTGTGGTGAGTTGCAAATGCCCTGCGGGATTGCGTATCAGTTTGAAGTCTTCAAAAGTTTGTTTCACGATTATGTGTTCATTTCTTTACTGGCAATTTCGTCGTCAGAACTTAAGTCATCTAAATCAGTATCTACATTTCTAGCCTGTGCTTGGTAAAGTCGGTAATAAGCGCCTTCTTTTGCCATCAACTCATCATGGCTACCAATTTCAACTACTTCGCCTTGGTCTAACACCACTAAGCGGTTTGCCTTATGCAAAGTAGAAAGACGGTGGGCAATGGCAATAGTCGTGCGACCTTGAACCAGATTATCTAGCGCTTTTTGAATTTCTTTTTCAGTCTCTGTATCCACTGAGGCGGTCGCTTCATCTAGGATTAGAATATGCGGATCTATCAGCAATGCACGTGCAATTGAAATACGCTGACGTTCGCCACCAGATAAGCCATGTCCGCGTTCACCAACTAATGAATCATAACCATGCGGTAGTCGTAAAATAAACTCGTGAGCATGCGCCGCGCGAGCAGCAGCGACGATTTCAGCTCGGCTTGCATCTGGTTTTCCGTAGGCAATATTGTCTGCAATGCTGCCAAAGAAAAGGAAAGGATCTTGTAATACTAGCCCAATATTACGTCTATATTCAGAAATGGGCAGTGAGCGAATGTTGACGCCATCTAGGCTGATTGAACCGCTAGAAACGTCGTAAAATCGGCACATGAGATTGACCAAGGTGCTTTTGCCAGAGCCGCTATGGCCAACCAGCCCTATCATTTCACCGGGTTGTATGGTCAGATTGATGTTTTTAATCACAGCGCGATTGCCGTAACGAAAGCCTGCATTGGTAATTTCGATTTTACCTGTGACTTTCTCTAAGTGTACTGGATTAGTCGCTTCTGGAACGCTGGAAACATGATCAAGAATATCAAAAATACGTTTGGCGCCAGAGGCCGCTTTTTGAGTGACTGAAACAATGCGGCTCATTGAGTCTAAACGTGTATAAAAACGGCTGATGTAAGCAAGAAAGGCGGTTAATACGCCCACGCTGATTTCGTTGCGAGATACTTGCCAAATACCAAATGCCCAGACTAATAACAAGCCGACTTCCGTTAGCAAGGTTACGCTAGGCGAGAATAGCGACCAGATTTTATTAATACGGTCATTCACCATCAGGTTCTGTTGATTCGCTTCGCGGAAGCGTGTTGCTTCACGATTTTCTTGCGCAAAAGCTTTCACCACGCGAATACCAGGTATCGTATCTGCCAGTACATTGCTTACTTGCGACCACACTCGGTCAATCTTTTCAAAGCCTGTACGCAGGCGGTCACGAACCAGATGAATCATCCATGCAATGATGGGCAGCGGCAGCAGTGTGATGAGTGCTAGCTTAGCGTTAATTGAAATTAAAATCGCCGCCGTCATGATAATCATCAGTACATCAGTGGCGAAATCGAGTAAATGTAAGGATAGAAATACACAGATTCGGTCAGATTCTGAGCCTATACGTGCCATTAAATCGCCAGTACGTTTGCCGCCAAAATACTCTAGGGAAAGTCGAAGCAGATGCTCATAGGTAATCGTTCTAAGGTCAGCACCAATACGCTCGCTGACTAAAGCCAGAATGTAAGTGCGTGCCCAACCTAAACTCCACGCCAATAACGCGGAACCTAACAAGCCGATAAGCAGCAAGGAAACCATACCTTTATCAATAGGCACGCCATTTTGATAAGGAATCAGCACCTTGTCCATCAGCGGAATGGTTAAATAGGGCGGCACCAAGGTTGCAGCTGTTGACGCTAGCATGAGCAAAAATCCTGCAAGCAACTGCCATTGGTAAGGTTTTGCAAAGCGCCACAACCTGAATAGCGTCCAAGTAGAAGGCGGTGCATCTAACGTGCGACTACATTGTGGACATTCGTCCTGATCTGCAGTCATGGGAAACTGGCATTTAGGGCACGGCTCCGTTGGCTCAATGCTGATAGCCTGTCCAGTGACAAGACTGGTAATTTGTTGCGCAAACTGCTTAACAAAACGTAAGGCTGCCGTGTTGTTTTCTAAAGTCAAAAACCAGTACGCTACTTGTTTATCTTGCTCAAAAAGCTCGATTTTTCCTACGCCAGCATGGTCGTGATATTTGAGCTTGAAATTTGTACTATATTGAAACTCAACTGTTTGCTGGAGGCTGCCCAGCACTTGTGGCTCAATATGAAGTAAACGTTGATCAGTAATGACCAACAAGCTTTTTTGAAAATGAAGCCTGTTATCCAGATTGATTTCCAACCAGCCATGCATCGTTTCAGCACTCATTAATCGTGCAGACACGATAGTTTGCCAGTCATCAGGCAGTGGTTTTGGCGCGGAGTTTAAATGTTGTATTTGCTTGTTCACGGCTGCTGAGTTTACTACAATCATACAAGCTTACAAATAAATATAAATCGTTTACTGTCAGCTTTCTGTCAGTTAAATGCGATAAAATCGAACGGTTTAACTTTAATATTATTAATCTGGATAGATTGATGGAATTTCTCAAAATATTACCTCTGCATGGCCCCAATATATGGACATATCGTCCAGTGCTAGAGGTATGGCTAGATATTGGTGCGCTAGAGGATTCACCCTCCAACACCATCCCAGGTTTTTATGAGCGCCTTAGTTCATGGCTCCCTTCTCTAATTGAACACCGTTGCGGTATAGGCGAGCGCGGTGGATTTTTATTACGCGTAAAAGAAGGCACTTGGGCTGGCCATATATTGGAGCATGTAACGCTTGAGCTGCAAACTTTGGCAGGCATGCAGGGCGGCTTCGGTAAAGCGCGCAGCACCGCCGTGCGAGGCATCTATAAAGTTGTTGTACGTTCACGTAATGAAAAAGTCAGTCGAGCGGCATTGAGTGCAGGGCGCGACTTAATTATGGCGGCTATAGAAGATAAACCGTTTGATGTTGCTGCAACCGTTGCAACGCTGCGCGAACTAGTAGATGACTACTGCTTAGGCCCAAGTACTGCTTGCATCGTAGATGCTGCAACAGAATTACGCATTCCATCTATTCGCTTAACTGAGGGTAATTTGGTGCAGCTTGGCTATGGCGCTGCTCAGCACCGCGTTTGGACTGCTGAAACGGATATGACCAGTGCGATTGCTGAAGGCATTTCACGTGACAAAGATTTAACCAAGCAGTTACTACAAAATTGTGGCGTGCCAGTGCCCGAAGGTCGCATAGTAGATAGCCCTGAAGATGCTTGGGAAGCGGCTGAAGATATTGGTTTACCCGTTGTCGTAAAACCAAGTGATGGTAACCATGGGCGCGGCGTTTCTACTGAACTAATGACGCGCGCCGACGTTGAAGCTGCCTATAAACTTGCAGACGAAGAGGGCAGTGAGGTTATTGTTGAGCGATTTATACGTGGTAATGAACACCGCCTATTAATTGTTGGTGGCAAATTAGCTGCCGCTGCTCGTGGTGAGTCCGTTTCAGTGATTGGTGATGGCGTTTCTACCATTCGCCAGCTAATCGATTTACAAGTCAATACAGACCCTAGAAGAGGCGAGGCTGAAGAGTTTCCATTAGAGCCTTTGTTGATTGATGAAACGCCATCTGTCATTTTTGAAATTCAACGACAAGGGTATACACCCGATTCAGTATTACCAAAAGATACGTCTATTATCGTGCAGCGTAATGGCAATGTGGCGATTGATGTAACAGATTTAGTTCACCCAGATGTTGCCGCTGTAGCAGCCTTAGCCGCGCGTATTGTTGGCCTTGATATTGCTGGAATTGATATGGTAGCAGAGGATATTTCTCGTCCGTTAGCTGAGCAAGGCGCAGCGATTGTTGAAGTGAATGCAGGTCCGGGTTTGTTGATGCATCTTAAACCCGCACAAGGTGAGGCGCGTCCAGTGGGTAAGGCCATTGTTGAAAGCTTATTTAGCAGTGAAGACTCTGGTCGAATTCCACTTGTAGGTATTGCTGGCACTCACGGAAAATCACAAGTTGCTCAAATTGTAGCCAGTTTAATTCAGCTCAGCGGCTTACATACAGGTTTAGCCTGCGCAGATGGTTTATATGTAGATGAGCGTCAATTAGATAAAAAAGATTGTGCTAATTGGACTGCGACTCAGAAGTTATTGATGAATCGTAAAGTGCAAGCGGCGGTGATTGAGAGTAGCTCCTCCACTATTTTAGGTGAAGGTTTGGGCTACGACCGTTGCCAAGTAGGAGTTATTACCAATATAGAACCTGAGAAACACTTTGGTGAATATTATATCGAAACAATTGAGCAAGTTTACAATGTTATGCGAACACAGGTCGACGTCGTGCTGGATAACGGCGCTGCTGTGTTGAATGCTGAAGATCCACTAGTAGCAATGATGGCAGAGTTATGTGATGGCGAAGTGATATTCTTTGCACAAGATGTTGAGCTGGAGATTGTGAATGAGCATTTAGCCAATGCTGGACGGGCAGTGGTATTGCATGATGGATATATTGTGCTTGCAAACGGAAAAGCTAAAACGCCTTTGGTGAGCTTGGCAGCTATTCCAGCATTGAATAATCAGTCCGAAACAATAGAGGTTGTTAGCTTTTTGGCAGCCGTAGGCGCTGCATGGGCGCTTGGTATTTCGCTTGACCTCATTATTACTGGTATCAAAACATTCATACCTAAACGTGCCAATATTGCTTCACTTTAATTTAATACAATAATAATCAACACAACAGAATCAAATCAGAAGGAAAACTGTTTAATGCAAGTCAATCGTGTTCGAGCACTTCGCGGCCCTAATTTATGGAGTCGACATACGTCTATTGAAGCGGTTGTGACATGTGACGAGCTTGAATGTTGCATTGCGAATATCAAAGGTTTTGAAGTGCGACTTCGCGAGCGGTTTCCAGAGATTGGAGTATTGCAACTCGGTGGTCATACTGAAGCTGTGACAATGGCGCACGTGCTAGAACTCACAGCTTTGGCGCTGCAAGCCCAATCGGGAAGCTTAGTGACTTTTAGTCGTACAACAGCAACGCCTGAATCTGGCGTATTTCAAGTCGTGTTTGAATACAGCGAAGAGGAAGTTGGTCGCAGGGCACTTGAGCTGGCGGAAAGTCTTTGCCAAGCTGCTGTGGCAGATACGCCATTTGATTTGAATGTAGCACTGACTGAGCTGAAAGACTTAGATGAAGATGTACGATTAGGGCCCAGTACGGGTTCTATTGTTCAGGCAGCAATATCTAGAGAAATTCCTTACCGTCGATTAACCGAAGGTAGCCTAGTGCAACTTGGTTGGGGTAGTCGTCAGCGCCGCATTCAAGCCGCTGAAACAGATTGCAGTAGCGCGATTGCCGAAGCGATTGCGCAAGATAAACATTTAACAAAAAAACTACTCGATGCGGCTGGTGTTGCAGTGCCGTTCGGACGAGAAGTTTCTACTATAGAAGAAGCATGGGCAGCCATGCTTGAAATTGCTGGGCCAGTTGTTGTTAAGCCGAAAGATGGAAACCAGGGCAAGGGTGTGACGGTGAATATTGTTACACGTGAGCAACTTAATGATGCTTTTGTTGCCGCATCTAAAATCAGTTCAGAAGTATTGGTTGAGCGTTTTATTACAGGTAGCGACTTTCGATTATTGGTCGTTGGTAATCAAATGGTTGCAGCAGCAAGACGTGACCCGCCGATTGTACTGGGTGATGGTGTGCGCACTGTTCGCGCTTTGGTCGAGCAGGTTAATAGTGACCCACGCCGCGGTTCGGGTCATGCAACTTCGCTCACTAAAATTCGTATAGATGACATCGCCTTAGGAAGTTTAGCTGAGCAGAACTTAAATGCAGATTCAGTTCCAAGTAAAGGGCAGCGTGTAGTGATGCGTAGTAATGCTAACTTGAGCACTGGCGGTTCAGCAACGGATGTGACTGATGATGTGCATCCAGAGTTAGCGGCAACAGCAGTGGCTGCTGCGCAAATGATAGGTTTGGATATTTGCGGTGTAGACGTGATGTGCGACAGTGTATTACACCCGCTTGAAGCACAAGGTGGCGGCATTGTAGAGGTGAATGCGGCGCCTGGCTTACGCATGCATTTGCAACCTTCTTATGGCAAAAGCCGCAAAGTGGGCGGTGCCATTTTATCTACGATGTTTGCTGCTGGCGATGATGGCAGGATTCCGCTTGTTACCGTCGCAGGAACCAATGGCAAAACCACAACAGTACGTTTAATTTCTCACATATTGACTTGCCAAGGTTTGAGAGTCGGCATGACCAACTCAGACGGTGTTTATATCGAAGGTCGTCGCATCGATACTGGCGATTGTAGCGGACCAAAAAGCGCCCGCAATGTGTTAATGCATCCTGATGTTGATGCTGCTGTGTTAGAAACGGCTAGAGGCGGCGTGTTGCGAGAGGGTTTAGCATTTGATCGTTGTAATGTCGCGGTAGTCACCAATATTGGTATGGGTGATCATTTAGGATTAAGTTACATCACCACCGTGGAAGATTTAGCAGTCGTTAAAAGAGTCGTTGTGCAAAACGTTGCACCTGATGGTATGGCCGTACTGAATGCGGCAGACCCAATGACCGTTAATATGGCTGCCTCATGTCCGGGTGCTGTGACTTTCTTTGCGCAAAATGGTCAGTTACCTGTTATCGCTACTCATCGCGCCCATGGGCATCGAGTGGTCTATGTTGAAGATGGGCAGATTGTAGCCGCACAACAGCACAACGAGCATCGTATTGATTTAGCAAAAATTCCTCTTACTCGAAACGGTACGATAGGCTTTCAAGTTGAGAATGCCATGGCTTCAATTGCCTCAGCTTGGGCGTTAAACGTTGATTGGGATGTCATTCTTCAAGGTGTATCAACTTTTGTTAATGATGCGCAAACCGCACCAGGCCGCTTTAACTTTTTTGAATATCGTGGTGCCAGTGTGATTGCTGATTATGGACATAATCCCGATGCTATTGTTGCGCTAGTCAGTGCGATTGAAAATATTCCTGCGAAAAAACGTATGGTGGTGATTAGTGGTGCTGGTGACCGCAGAGATATTGATATTAGTCGCCAATCAGAAATTTTAGGTGATGCCTTTGACGAAGTGATTCTGTATGAAGACCAATGCCAACGCGGTCGCGCGGATGGTGAGGTGCTTGCGTTATTAAGAAGAGGTTTGGCAAATGCCAACCGCACCAAAAAAGTAGACGAAATACGCGGAGAGTTTGTAGCCATAGACGCAGCATTGTCGCGTCTAGAAAAAGGCGATTTATGTCTAATTCTAATTGATCAGGTTGATGAAGCGCTGGCGTATATCAGTCAACGCATCTCGCAGGCTTAATACCAAAGATTCTAAGCCTGCCAAACACCAAAACCTGCACTACGTAAATCGATGCCAATCTCAACTTCCATAATGGCAGCCTCATCATAAGTCATGGGATTAAAGCCTTCGTACAAGTCGGGTAATAAACGTAAGCCATATTGCTTTGCATATCGGTTAGATTGAATACCGGCTTTATGTTTGTCAAAACGCACATCAGGGTCTAAACCCGTCATGCCAACATAAACACATGGTTTTCCAGTGATGTAATTAGGGTTACATTTGATGAATTTTGCCTCAAATAACACGTCTTTAGATAACTCAATAACATAAACATTGTGATGTAAGCGGCGAGACATGGATGATTAGAACGCATCCCCATCGTGTGTCTCATAAGCATCACGTAATCTTGCGTTAATAGCATCTATATCGTCATCAAAAGACTGATTTGGTGTAGCTTTATCTGTTTTTGCAGTAGTGGGTTTAGATGCAGATTGAGTAGGGGTAGAAGTAGGGGCATTTGTGAACCATTTTTCAAATGGTGCTGCGTCAACACCTTGTGGTACATACCAGTGTTTTGCTTCTGCATTCCAGCGTGCGCCTAGCGATTTAGCTTGGTCTTTCTCATTGAACGGTACTTTTAGTGCAATATTGGTTGTTGCGGTCATTTTCTTCCTAATGTTTTTGCATTACTGCTTTTAGATAATGAATTTCGTGAAAAGTAGCATTATAGCTAATTACAAAATAACGTCATACCAGTGCTCCGCTTGCTCTCAAATGATTGAGGGCAAGTTATCTTCACAAGTTGAGTATTTCGATTAAGTCCCGCAGAATGTTTTATATGGCATTGCTGTTGGTAAAGGTGGGTTACGATAACTCATCTGGCTAGCATCGTCTTTAAACGGCTGCGACAGTACTTCAAGCAGCTTTTCTAGCACGGTAAAATCACCTGATTCAGCTGCGCTTAACGCAGCTTCTACTTGATGATTGCGTGGAATCACAGCAGGATTAGTCTTTAACATCAATGCAATCGCATCATCCAAACTTGCAGTCTGACTTGATAACCGTTTACGCCATTGATGTTGCCATGTGGTGAAATCAGGCGTATCTATATTTTCTTCAGCTTTTATAGGCGCACTCACATCCAAACTTGAAGACAGGTCTCGGAACGTGTTGGTATAGTCCATACGATATTTTTTCATGCAGCTTAGCAGTTCTTCTATTAAGGTAAGGTCGTCAGGCTCTTCTGTAAGTAAGCCTAACTTCGCCCGCATGCCAGCCAGCCAATACTGCTGATATTTATCTGCAAATGCCTTAAGAGCGTTTTCCGCAAATTTTATAGATTCTTCTAAATCTTGATGTATCAGTGGCAGCAATGTTTCAGCAAATCGCGTCAGATTCCATTGCGCTATAGGCGGTTGGTTACCAAAAGCGTATCTGCCTTGCTGGTCAATCGAGCTGAAAACAGTTGCAGGATCATAGCTATCCATAAACGCACAAGGCCCAAAATCGATGCTTTCGCCACAAATTGACATATTATCGGTATTCATCACGCCATGAATAAATCCAACGAGCATCCATTGCGCTATTAGTTTAGCCTGATGATCAATCACGGTATTTAGTAGCGATAAGTACTTGTTTTCAGAGTTCATATACTCTGGAAAATGTCGGTTCAATGTGTAATCTGCTAGTGACCTTATAAGCTCTGGATCATCATGGGATGCAGCAAATTGAAATGTCCCAACTCGAATATGACTCGCAGCTATTCGCGTTAAAATTGCGCCAGGCTGTACGCTGTCGCGATACACAGATTCACCTGTAGTCACCACAGCCAAGCTACGCGTTGTTGGTATTCCTAGGGCATGCATCGCTTCGCTAATGATGTATTCTCTTAGCATTGGTCCGAGTGCCGCACGACCATCGCCACGACGCGAATAAGCCGTAACACCCGAGCCTTTAAGTTGAATATCGTAACGATTACCCTCTGGCGTTAAATGCTCGCCAAGTAATATAGCGCGGCCATCGCCAAGCATATTCAAATGACCAAATTGATGCCCCGCATACGCCTGCGCGATAGGTTCAGCGCCCATAGGAATTATGTTACCTGAAAAAGCCAAGCCGGCTTCATCTTCTAATAACATCTCTGCATTTAACCCCAGAGTAGCGGCTAACGGTTGATTGAATAGTACGATATGTGGCGCTTTAACTGGCGTCGTTTTTTGCTTAACAAAGAAAGTTTTAGGTAGTCGCGTGTAGCTATTATCAAAATTCCAGCCCGATGAAGTTGCTGAGATTTTTTTAAAAGCCTCATTTAAGTCGTGTTTTGAATCTTTCAATTGGTGTAATCCTTACTAAATCACTGGGATATTTATTAACTTTGATAATAACGATTCATTCTGAAAATGAGAAGCGTTAATAGTGTTAAATATGACTGTATTAATCTTAAAATAATTCAGCTTGTGCCGCTGGCGGTGCTGCCAAAAGCTCGTCTACATCAATCTCGAAGATACCAAGCTTGCCTCGACATGGCATCAGCGCTAAAGGGCGTGCTTGCTCAAACAGAAAGCCAAAATATTCCTGATGAACTCCACCAAAGTGAGCGCGCTGCTGACGGCTAATACCTTTTGGCAGCTCTCCTGGTCGGCAGCAAAGCACTAAATTAGCAATCCCCACCACGCCACCGTATTCTAGTTTATCTTTATCAGGTAATGGAATATCAGTATTGGACTTAAGGTAGTCGTAATACACCTCATACAGGCCTTTACTTGCATGGATAAGCATCGGCCCACGGTATTGCGTTCCCCAAGTCCGGTCGTCCACCAGTAGATATCCGTTTGCAATCAGCCACGCATAAGGCTGCTTAAGTGAAAGTGCTTTTGTTAGGCCTGCGGGAAGTAGGGTGGGGTTGCTGAGCATATTTAGTTTGCTTTTATCTGAAGCCTGAAATTCAGCGATATTTTATCAGAAATGAAACCCATCGTATTTCTGAGAGGTTTCTGATGTAGGTTTTTCACAACACTCAGCAAAGTAAAAATAACTTTTTATAAAGATGTCAGGTTCTTGTAAGCAAAGCGGTGCAATATGAACCCATGAAAATTAATTTTTTCAAATTATTTACAAGCTGAAAGTAATAAATATATGGCAATTATGGCAAGCATTCATTTAGACAGTACGATGCAATTAACTAACTTGTTGGAGTTAGGCAAAGATTATTGCAGCGATCATCTAGGGCGCTTCTTTCAAAACAAATACTCGCAACTTGCATCTGCGGCAAATGAATTTGAGATTCCTGCTAAGCTTGCTACAAAGAATGAGCAAGACTGTTTTGCCATCTGCGTTATGATGAATAATCATATTGTAGACTTAAAGTATTTCAGCGATATATTTCAAGACTCGGATAACAATACGCACCTAGAAAGCTTGTCGTCAAAACAAAGCTCGGAAAAATTCAGCACACTTATAAATGATCGTAGATTGCTATCAGTTATTAAGCGCTTTAAGAAAGTAAATGATGAAATTGTGATTGGGCGGTGCCGAGGCCGTGAATTTACACCTATTAACTAACTTTCTGAATAGTCAGACAAACTTAGCAACACACGTCCTGCAATAATACGACCTTCAACTTCCCCACATTTCGTTATTACAAATTTCCACACTAGATATTCAGTGTGGAAATTTAGTCTGCATGGCACATGCCAGTCATTTTATAATGACGTACAATGAAGTCTTTCAAGCCAAAGTTAAGTTGTAGTATACATTTCACATGATTAAAGCTAGTTTATGATCTCGCAATTATCGATGCAAGCAACAAGCGCATACTGGCAGTTAATCACGCAACTTGGCTCATCAAGCTTATTGTTTCCTGTGTTAGCCATATCAGTGGCTACGCTTTGGATTTCCAATCAAAAAACGGCTATTTATCTATGGCTAACAGCGCTTACCTTAGCCGTTACTGTTACGCTCGCTACAAAATTGCTTTTTCTCGGGTGGGGAATAGGTATCGCCTCACTAGACTTTACTGGGGTGAGTGGGCATACCTTATTAGCCACTTCCATCCTACCGATATTGTTTTATTCAGTGGGTGGGGGCGCGCAAACTAAATTAAAAAACATTGGTTTATGGTTTGGTCTTTTACTTGGCTTTGCAGTAGGTGTATCTCGCGTTGTTCTTGGTATGCACAGTATAAGCGAGGTAGTCGCAGGCTGGGGTTTAGGGCTAGTTGTATGTGGCGTGGCAATTTACGCCATAAAAAGTCACCGTCAGGGATTAGTCTACTTACAATTATTAATTCTGAGTCTACTGCTTGTATTTGGCTCAACTACACCAAACTATATTCCAGCGCACGATATGTCGGTAAAGCTAGCCTTGTATTTATCGGGTCATGACCAGCCGTTTACACGAGCCTATTTAAGTACAGCACAAACTCCCGGCGAGTTTTGATATTGCTGAGTCGTTGCTATTAGTTACGCTATTTCTTGAGTTTTTGTATATTGCAGCGTTCGGTTAAATACATGATGACTTCATGTAAGTTTTCATCAGAACTATCCAGCAGATACGGTGAGGCTTCATCTATAAATTCATCCCATAACGATGTAAGTTGGTCTATATCATCATGTGGTGCTGTTTTAATTAGATTCAGCACTTCATTTTGTAAAAGACCATTTTCGCGAATGTTTAACACTGCTTTTTTAGCCTCGAAGACTTTTAATGTGGTTTTACGATCTACACCACCTGCCACGCAGAGAAATAAGGTTAGAAGCAACGAGTCTTCATCATCACCGCTTGCATCAATACCACCAGTTAGTGTAAACCAGTCCGCTGAAAGTGCTTTGTCGAATCGACTCACTTCATTTAGCTGGTCGTGCAAGTAATAATACTTACTGTGTTTAAGGTCATTTAACACTGATTCCAAGCTAATAGCTTGATTCACTATTTTAGGAATATCTTCACTCTGAATGCTTTGGAGAATTGATTTGGTATAAACCTGATACTCAGCTGGTACATCCTCCATAAATTTGCTTGAGTAAGTCACATCACCTAGAAGTGCCCACTCTTTGCGAATTGAAGTAAATATTTCGAATAAAGTAGCTTCATCAGGAAATTTGGTTTTATTTGCCGTGACTTTTTTTGCGCCGTAAGCCAAATACAGCAGTGATGTACGAATAACATGTGTAGTTGATGCATGCATTTCGTTTAATTCACTGATAGCGGCGCCAAGTTTCTTGACCAGCAAAGTAGCTAAATTGATGTGGCTTTGATACCGTTCGCAATCTTTAAATGTTTGCCTAAATTTAGCTACAGACAGCTCTTTGCTTAAACATTTCTTTAGGAACTCGCGCTCGGAATCAAGTCGAGATGAGCCGAAGTGCTCATCTTCTGGCATGCTGTAAAGCGCTTTTAACATTTGCGAGCCACCGCGCGAGAGTGCTCGAAATGGTTTGTCTTTTAAAAGTTGCGCGGCTTTATCTAGCTCACCATCTGTTGTATCTTCAAGATATAAGCTGACTAAACTCACCATGCGCTTCATGGATACTTCAAGATTTTTTCTCAGGTGAGTAGATTCATCAAAATATTCAGCGATTTGTAACGAGCCTGTAGCGGCATCATTGATTATCTCAGTCAACCGAGCTTGATCGATGATGTTGTTCTGAGTCGCATGTTTAAGCGCCTTTTCAAAGAAAGGTGCATTATCATAGGCTGCAACAGAGTGAGTATTTTGAGTGTGTGCCATAAGTGCTTATTCTATGATGCTAAAGCTGCGTATTTAGCAAATAGTACCTAAATCGCAGAGTCTTCATCTTCTTCCTCTTTGGGCGTTTTTTCCTCAGGAGTCGTGGCCTCGATAGCTTCATCATCATCTTCACCAGTAAGCACAACTTCAGGGATGATTCTCTCTTGAAGTTTGGCTTTTAAGAGGACAAGCACTATATTGTAAATGTCTGCATGTTCATGACGTAATAACCAAGTGAGCTCTTTCCAGTCATGATCGCTAATTTCCGAGCGTGAGATATCTTCAGTATCTAGTGCGGCAAATGTTTCTCCAACAACTTCTTCTGCGCGATCAGAAAGGTAGTCGGCGAATGTCTCGTAACCAAACTCAAGTTCGGCGATTGCCTCAATGAACTCGTTCGCGTCAGCATCTTCTCGGAATATAACTGAATTCATCATCCCACGAAGTTGTTCGTGTGACATATCTTTATAGAGACGCTCTAAAACAACCACGCGTGCAAATTGCTCAGGTGTAATCAATAAATTTAATAGCGACTGTTTAGATGAGTCATATTCGCGAATGACAGCTAACAAATCCTTCGAAGGAATATCGTCAAGAACCTCAATCAGGGCATTATCACCCTCAGTTTCTACTAGGGCAGTGAGGATGGCCTCGGCTCTCACTATGTCGCCAGACTGAATAAGGTTAGTTGCTTCTACAACGACTAAATGTGTCATTTTTATCCTATTGTATTGACTAAAATTTACTAGTTGATGCCTCTAATGGCTGTCGAAACCGTGTTCAGATAGCCATTCACCGCCAGATTCAGCAAGGTCATCTGACTCTTCGGTTTCCATTTCTTCAATAGCGTCTTCACTTACTTCATAAAGCGCATATAGGTGTTCTAGCATGACTGTGGTTAATAAAAAATGCTCACCACCAGCTTCAACTTTTAGCTTTTCAATGATACTTGTTGCCCAAGGCTGAAACTGCACGCTAGGCGATATAGCATCCCATTTTGGAAACATAGCAGGTTCTTTATCAAGATAACTCATAATGGTCTCTGCTTTTTTAACCACAATGCTTTTATGAAAAATAACCGCCATCATCTCAGGGTTAGTTTTTATCATAGGCATCAAATCAGGTATTTGTGAGCGCTTTTCTTTAAGGCGCTCCGTCAGTACATCCTCACCACCAGAGTCAGTTTTAAAGTCATTGATATCGGCCACATAAGTAGCCATTAGGTCAGTAAAGTAGCGCGATATTCTCATCGTTTTAATATTCCATCTATGTAGTACTGCCAAATTTCACGTGCAGTGTCTATTGGACTATCCAATAAACTACGTCTGCGGTTTTCGTCGTACGTCTTTCTTTTCTCAGTGTCGGAAAGTATTTCGTAGGCTTCCTGCACTTGTCTGAACTTTGCCGGAGCGTCACTTGCTGAATTTTTATCAGGATGGTATTGAGATGCCATCTTACGATAGGTGGCTTTTATTTCAGTTAAGGTCGCGTTAGCGGTAAGGCCTAAAACTTCGTAGTAATTTTTCAATTTTATCCACCAAATTTAGAGATGCTAAGAAGAGTGCTTATATTACTTAAACTAGGCTACTTGTCTGAAAATTTTTAAACTTTGCAAGATGCATAGTAATTTAGAGCTAAAACGAAAAAGCCCCACATTGCTATAGGGCTTTTAATATATTTGGCTCCTCGACCTGGGCTCGAACCAGGGACACACGGATTAACAGTCCGTTGCTCTACCGACTGAGCTATCGAGGAATATTCGATGTTTTTTTATTCGATAAAAAAGCACCCTGTTAGGAGTGCTTTTTTATATATGTTTGGCTCCTCGACCTGGGCTCGAACCAGGGACACACGGATTAACAGTCCGTTGCTCTACCGACTGAGCTATCGAGGAATATTCGGTTTTGTTGCTACTTCTATTTCATCACAAACCGTTGATTTTGTGAAGCCGCTATATTAATGACTTAGCGGTACTTGGTCAACGTCAAAATGCTTTTTTTTAAAGATTGAGTGCTTTTTCAATTCTATCTAGCGCATTGCTTAGATTTTCCATAGAAGTAGCGAATGAAATACGGAAATAACCTTCAGCGCCGAAGGCTGAACCTGGAACAACGGCCACGTCAAACTCCTCAAGCAAGTATTCAGCTAATGCCATATCTGTGGCGGCCTTAATTTTTCCTGCTTTGTACAGATTATCAATTGCACCACGCGCATCAGGGAATGCATAGAAAGCGCCACCAGCCATTAAGCAGCTTAAGCCTGGCATTGTGTTGAAGCGATTAACTACATATGTGTGGCGCTCTTTAAATGCTGTAACCATCGGTGTAATGCAATCTTGTGAGCCTTCAAGCGCGGCTTGGGCAGCAACTTGAGAGATGGAGGTTGCATTGCTGGTAGATTGCGATTGTAAAATTTCCATTGCTTTAATGATGTAAGCAGGGCCTGCGGCATAGCCTATACGCCAGCCAGTCATTGAGTAAGCTTTAGAAACGCCATTCAGTACGATGCAACGGTCTTTTAACGCTGGAGTGGCATTTAAGATATTGTAAAACTTGTTGCCAGTTAAGTTGACATGTTCGTACATGTCATCCGTAGCGACTAACACATGTGGATGTTTAAGTAGCACTTCGCCCAAAGCTTGCAATTCAGCCAAGCTGTATACCGCGCCAGTCGGATTAGAAGGTGAGTTGATCATGAAAATTTTGGTTTTTGGCGTGATTGCAGCCTCTAACTGAGCTGGTAGCAATTTAAAGCCTTGCTCGATACCGCATTCAATAATCACTGGTGTCGCTTCAGCAACCAATGCAATGTCAGCATAAGACACCCAGTAAGGTGCGGGAACGATGACTTCATCACCTTTATTAAGTACGGCTAGACATAAATTGAATATGGTTTGTTTGCCACCAACACCAACAATGACTTCATTTAAAGCATAGTCAAAACCATTTTCATTTTTGAACTTATTGACGATGGCTTTTTTAAGCCCTGGAATACCTGCCACAGGTGTGTATTTTGTGAAGCCATTGTCAATTGCAGCTTTAGCAGCATCTTTAATGTGCTGTGGTGTATCAAAGTCGGGCTCGCCGGCTGCTAAGCCAATAATAGGGCGGCCTTCAGCTTTGTATTTGCCTGCTTTTGCTGTAATCGCTAGCGTAGGAGACTCTTTGATTGATTGAACGCGTTTAGATAAAACGGATGCCTGATGAGCTGCAGATGACAAAATATGCTTCCTTAAAACAAATTTTTGCAATTAATTGAATGGGCGCTATTTTACGCATAAAAATGCGGTTTAGGAATGATTTATCGTGAGTTATCACGTAGTTGCAGAAAGTTTGTGGTGACGGAAGTTTTAAAGTTAAGAGGCATTGAGTTTAGTGCCTCTTAACTTGAAGGATTTATCAGGTGTATTTAGCTTAACACTCAGTCTCGCAGCCCAGCATCTGACTATATTCTTGCGCTAAATCTTTGTTAATGTTTGCAATAGCGACATTAATATCATGCATCACCACTTTGTCACCTGCGGTTTGGGCAATGGCGCCTAATCTAAATAATGAGTCAGTGTTCGAGGCGTCGAGCGCGACAGATTTCTTATATGCGACTTTTGCCTCGTCAATCTTTTGCATGTTTTCTTGTGCATTACCTAATTCGTACCATGCATCAGAGTTATTGGGGTCAATATCAATCCAACTTTGTGCAATTTTGGCAAGCTTAGACCAGTCCTGATTGATTTCAGGAAGCGCAATTTGCATAAAGAACGGTTTTTTATCGTCATCTTCCTCCCAAAATGCTTTACCTTTAATAGGGAAGGTTGTTTCAACGGGTAGTTTTTCAAGATCAGCTAGCCATTCGATAGGCAGCGAATAGAAATATGCATGTCTGCCAGGTGTTTTAAAGGTGTTAATGCCTAGCAAGTTTCCTTCGGTGTCAAAAATGCCGCTGCCACTTGCACCCATACGGAAAGCTGCGCTACTTCTAATGACGCGCCCACCTTCAAAAATATAGCTAGCGTTGATGATCCCCGCTGAAGTCAACGGAGAGGGCGCGCCATTTGAGTGACCAATAGAGATAATCTCTTGCCCGCGTTTCAAATCATGATTCTTGATGATGTTGGCTGGTTTGAATGGTAGGTTGACTGTGGAAACTAAACATAAGTCATGCCATCTGTCAGCTTGTACTGAAACGATATCGTATGAATCTTCGCCACGCGCCACCCAAGGTTGTTTTGTGCTGCGGAATATATGACAGTTTGTCATTACTTTGTTTTCACCAACAACTACACCAGAACCATAAGATAAGCCGCCTGTGTCGTTATAGCCGCGCACCATCACCACTGTTTGCAATGCGCTTAATACTTTATGTTGATCTATTGCGAATGCGTTTTGCGCAAAGGCTATTAAAGCTGTAAGCAGAATGTATCGCAGAGTGAATCTAGGCATAGTAATTCCCTATCATGACTTTAGTTTAAATTTTGGATGATTAACTTTATTTACTTGCTGCACAGCATATTTAATATTGCTGTTTGTAAACTGACTGTAATAATCTTGCAAAGTTCTCAATGGGTTACAAACTAATTATTCCCTATTTTCATTAAATATACTGTTAAAATAAAACGTTAAATTCAATGAAGAGTAATGTGTTCGTAACCTTCCCAAATAGTAAATATCAGTTAAACCAGCCATTTCCGCCAGCTGGCGACCAGCCGCAAGCGATCGATAAGTTAACGCAAGGTATCGATGACGGTTTGAAGTTTCAGACATTGCTTGGGGTGACTGGCTCTGGTAAAACTTACACCATGGCGAATGTGATTGCGCGCACAGGTCGTCCAGCCATTGTCATGGCGCCAAATAAAACTTTGGCAGCACAGTTATATAGTGAGTTTAGAGAATTTTTTCCTAATAACTCGGTTGAGTATTTCGTTTCTTACTACGATTACTATCAGCCCGAAGCTTACGTTCCTTCGCGGGATTTGTTCATTGAAAAAGATTCCAGTATTAACGAGCATATCGAGCAGATGCGGCTTTCAGCCACAAAAGCGTTGCTAGAGCGTGAAGACAGTATTATTGTCGCGACGGTCTCAGCTATATATGGTATCGGTGATCCTACTGACTATCACGGCATGGTACTGCACTTACAGCAGAGCGAGAAAATAGCGCAACGCGATATGATTGCGCGTTTAGTGGGCATGCAGTATGACCGTAACGAGTTTGATTTTTCGCGTGGTACTTTTAGAGTGCGCGGCGATGTGATTGATGTATTCCCTGCGGAAAATAATGAAACCGCTGTACGCATCTCAATGTTTGATGATGAAATTGAATCCATTACATTGTTTGACCCACTCACAGGGCAGATTTTCAATAAAATTCCGCGTTACACGGTTTATCCATCAAGCCACTATGTCACACCGCGTGAAACCACTATTCGTGCCATGGAGAAAATCAAACACGAACTTAAAGACCGTGTAGATTTTTATATTAAAACGGGCAAGTTGGTTGAAGCTGCACGTATTGAACAGCGTACACGCTTTGACCTCGAAATGTTGAATGAGATTGGCTTTTGTAAAGGCATTGAAAACTATTCGCGCCATTTGTCCGGGGGTAATCCAGGTGATCCACCGCCAACTTTAATTGATTATTTGCCAGATAATGCGCTGATGATTGTTGATGAAAGCCACGTCACTGTGCCGCAAATTGGCGCTATGTATAAAGGTGACCGTTCACGTAAAGAAAATTTGGTCGATTACGGCTGGCGTTTGCCATCTGCGCTTGATAATCGCCCACTCAAGTTTGAGGAGTTTGAACGGATTATGCGCCAGTGCGTATTTGTATCAGCGACTCCCTCAGAATATGAAGCCAATCATCAGCAGCAAGTAGTTGAGATGATTGCGCGCCCAACAGGTTTGGTTGATCCACAAATTACCGTTAAACCAGCAGATACGCAGGTTGATGACTTGCTTGGTGAAATCAGGCTTCGTGTAGCCGTTGGCGAGCGCGTGCTGGCGACAACGCTGACCAAGCGTATGTCGGAAGATTTAACTGATTATTTAAGTGAGCATGGCGTTAAAGTGCGCTATTTGCATAGTGATATTGATACGGTAGAACGTGTTGAGATTATTCGCGACTTACGCCTCGGTGAGTTTGACGTGCTGGTTGGTATCAACTTGCTGCGTGAAGGCTTGGATATTCCAGAAGTATCGCTAGTTGCGGTGTTAGATGCCGATAAAGAAGGCTTCTTGCGCTCTGAGCGTAGCTTGATTCAAACAGCAGGTCGTGCAGCACGTAACTTAAACGGGCAAGTGATTTTTTATGCTAATAAAATCACCCGCAGCATGAAAGCTGCGATGGATGAAACAGAACGAAGAAGAGGTGTGCAGCTAGCTTTCAATGAAGCCAATGGCATCGTTCCTAAAGGTATATCCAAGCGTATCAAAGATATTATCGATGGCGTATATGATAAAGATGAAGCTCAACGTGAACGTAAAGTGCTGCAAGATCAAGCGAACTATGAATCCTTAAGTGAAAAACAAATCGCTAAAGAAATGAAGCGCTTGGAAAAAGCCATGCATGATGCCGCGAAAAATCTTGAGTTTGAAAAAGCTGCAGATTTTAGAGATCAGCTGAAAAAGCTTAGAGTTAAATTTTACGGCGCTGAGATGCCTGATTTAGTTGCCTAAAGGCTACTGCGAAAAAACGTTCAGTTGTTAATGTTAAATTGTATGAGATATTTGAAATAAAAGGACGGTTTATGCAAACCTCTATTCATGGCGTCACTGTTGCTTCAGAGGTAATACAGTTGGCTATTGCTCCTGTATTCCTATTGATGGGTGTTAGTGCGCTATTGGGTGTGCTAACAGGCCGCTTAGGACGCGTAGTAGATAGGTTCAGAGTGTTAAATGAAAGTCTTGCTAGTATGCAGGCTGATGATACTAGGCAAGAACGCTACAGTGAAGAGCTTGATATTCTGTCATGCCGTGCCAACTGGGTGCATTGGTCTATTACGCTATGCACATTTACACTGTTGTTAGTGGCAGTTGTGATTGGTTTGCTATTTTTAGGGTCTGCCATCAATTGGGACTCGTCTTGGTTAGTGTCAATACTGTTTATTTTTGCGATGGGCAGTTTAATTTCTGGTTTAACTTGTTTTATACGTGAGATTTCTCTATCTAAGCATGTGTTTCAGTACTCTAGAAGAAAAATCACGCCTTAAATGCGCTAAATATGCAGATTTAGTTGATTGTCACTGGACTTTTGTCTATAATCGCGCGCTTGTTTGGTAGTCTTATCAAACAAATACAATTTAACCTTGTCACACTGCATCAGTAACATTGTAATGCTGTATATAAATAAAGCATTTTGCAGGTGGCTATAATCCATAAGGAGTACTAATGAGACATTATGAACTAGTGTTTATCGTCCATCCGGACCAAAGCGAACAAGTGCCAGCGATGATTGAGCGTTACCGTACGCTTATCACAGCTAGCGGCGGTGCAGTTCACCGCTTAGAAGACTGGGGTCGCCGTCAACTTGCTTACCCAATCCAAAAAATCCACAAAGCACACTATGTGTTAATGAACATTGAGTGCAATCTTGAAGTTTTAGCTGAGCTTGAGCATGGCTTTAAATTCAATGATGCTGTTTTACGTCATTTGTTAATGTCTAAGAAAACTGCTGTTACAGCACCATCACCAATGATGAAAGAAGAAAAATCTAGATCAGTATTAAGCCGTGATGCAGCTCCAGTAGCCGCTCCAGTTGAAGCTGCAACAGAGGCTTCTGCAGCTTAATTAGTAAAACAAGTGAATAAACTGGTGTTGCAAGCAGAAGTTGTGCAGATTGAGCCACTTCGTTACACGCCAGCAGGCATACCGTTGTTAAGTGTTGTATTGCGTCATGTTTCAGAGCAAGTTGAAGCTGGCATGAAGCGCAAGGTGGAATGTGAAGTAAATGCGGTTACCTTAGGTGATTTAGCATTAAAAGGCTTAGAAATAGGCTCACACATCCAAGCGAGTGGATTTTTAGCCAAGCGCAGCCTTAAAAGCACACAACTGGTAATGCACATTAACCATATAGATAGTATTTAGGAGTATTCAAATGGCAAGAGAAATGTACAAACGCCGCCGTTACTGCCGTTTTTCAGCAGAAGGCATCAAAGAAGTTGATTACAAAGATGTAGATCTATTGAAAGATTTCATCTCAGAAAACGCAAAAATCATTCCAGCACGTATGACGGGCACTAAAGCACGTTATCAACGTCAATTAACGACAGCAGTTAAACTTGCTCGTTTCTTGGCTTTGCTTCCATACACAGATAAACACCAATAATTGGAGGCTACCATGCAAATTATTTTATTAGAAAAAGTAGGTAACCTAGGTAATTTAGGTGATATCGTTAAAGTTAAAGATGGTTACGGTCGTAACTTTTTGATTCCACAAGGTAAAGCAAAACGCGCTACAGAAGCTAACAAAGCTGAAATCGCTGCTCGCCGTGTAGAGTTAGAAAAACAACAAGCTGAAATCTTAGCTGCTGCGCAAGCACGTGGTGAAAAATTAGCTTCATTCACGATGACAGTAGCTCAAAAAGCGGGTGTTGATGGTCGTCTATTTGGTTCAGTAACTAACGGCGATATTGCTGAAGGTTTAGTTGCTCAAGGTTTTGAAGTCACTAAAGCTTTGGTACGTATGCCAAATGGTCCATTGAAAACAATCGGTGACCACGTGGTTACAGTTGCATTGCACCATGATGTTGTTGTAGATATTACAGTAACTGTTGTTGGTGAAGCGTAATTAAAAAATACTTGAAAATTTCAAGTATTTGAATAAAAAAGGCTACTTCGGTAGCCTTTTTTATTGCACGTCAGTATATAACAGCCACTATATAAATAGCTTGTAGCGAAGATACACCTGAGTTTGCTACTGCCAGTATCAAGCGCAGACTAAATTTAACTTTTGTCTGCTAAGCAGACAGTGTTATTGAGTATAATCACTCCATGGCTGACCAACAATTAGATGCATTAAAAATCCCTCCACATTCCGTAGAAGCCGAGCAATCGGTTATCGGTTCTTTACTGCTTGAAAATGAAGCTTTAGATAAAGTCGCGGATATCTTATCTCCTAACGATTTTTATCGGCATGATCACAAAGCGATATTTCAACATATTGCTAAACTTGTTGAGCATAACCGACCTGCTGATATTGTCACGGTTGCAGAGTCATTAGAAAGCACAGCCGAACTTTCGGGAGTGGGCGGAATTGCCTACTTAGGCGCATTGGCTCAAAGTACACCGACAGCTGCTAATATTAGACGCTATGCCGAAATCGTTCATGAACGGGCTGTGATGCGTCAGTTAGTTGTGGTTGGTTCCGGCATTGCAGAAAGTGCATATTTGCCCAATGGTCGTAACGCTGAGCAGTTGTTAGATGAAGCTGAAGCTAAAATATTTCAGATTGCCGAAGGTGGTAAAAAGAGCTCACAGGGCTTTGTGGATATTAAAATTCTGCTTCCACAAGTGGCTGATCGTATTGACTATCTTTACTCAAGGGATAACCCTTCGGATGTGACTGGTGTGCCTACGGGCTTTGCCGACCTTGATGCGATGACTTCAGGTATGCAAGGTGGCGATTTGATTATTGTCGCAGGCCGTCCTTCGATGGGTAAAACGGCATTCTCATTGAACATTGCGGAAAACGTGGCGCTTGACACCAAATTACCTGTAGCGGTGTTCTCAATGGAGATGGGCGGCACACAACTCGCAATGCGTATGATTGGTTCAGTAGGGCGCCTCGATCAGCACCGTATGCGTAATGGTAACCTCGAAGATGAAGATTGGGAGAAGCTTACTACGGCGTTAGGTAAGTTAAATGAAGCCCCTATCTTTATTGATGAAGGTGCAGGTTTAAGCAGCTTTGACGTGCGCGCAAGGGCGCGTAGGTTGCACCGCCAAACTGGCAAGTTAGGCCTAATCGTAATCGATTACCTACAATTGATGGCAGCTCCAGCCGGTAGGCAAGGTGAAAACCGTGCCACTGAGATTTCAGAAATTTCACGTTCGCTTAAAGCGCTGGCAAAGGAACTTGATTGTCCAGTCGTTGCGCTTTCACAGCTTAATCGAAGTGTTGAGCAGCGCCCTGATAAACGCCCTGTGATGAGTGACTTACGTGAATCTGGTGCGATTGAACAGGATGCTGACGTGATTTTATTTATTTACCGTGATGAAGTGTATAACCCTGATAGTCCCGATAAAGGTACAGCTGAGATTATTATTGGTAAGCAACGTAATGGACCGATTGGACGTGTTCGCCTAACATTCATGGGTCAACATACGCGCTTCGAAAACTATGCTGGTAGTGGCCATATGGCCGATGAATACTAAAGGCTAGCGTGGCAAAAGCTAAAACTGTATACAGCTGCACAGAGTGTGGCGCAAGCGAACCTAAATGGCAAGGTCAATGCCCGAGCTGCATGGCTTGGAATACGCTGGTTGAGAGCATAGAGGAAAGTGGCACATCGACCAATCGTTATGCCAATAAGTTTGAAGGCTTAGCTCAAAGCAGTACTTTGCAAAAAATAAGCAGTATCAAAGCTGCAGATATTGCTCGAAAACCGACAGGTATCAGCGAGTTTGACCGAGTGCTAGGTGGTGGTCTAGTTGAGGGTGGTGTGGTTTTAATTGGCGGTGACCCGGGTATTGGTAAATCAACGTTATTACTTCAGGTTTTGTGTCATTTAGGAAAGTCCAGCCAAGCCATTTACGTGAGTGGCGAAGAATCCCCGCAGCAAATCGCCATGCGCGCCAAGCGCTTAGGGCTTGATGCAAGTGAAGTCGAGCTTTTAGCCGAAATTAATCTAGAAAAAATTTTAGCGACGCTTCAAACGCATAAGCCTAATATTTCGGTGATTGATTCTATTCAAACTGTCTATTCTGAAGCCTTACAATCCGCGCCAGGTTCTGTAGCACAGGTGCGTGAATGTTCTGCACAATTAACCCGCATAGCTAAACAACTTGGCATTACCGTGATATTGGTAGGCCACGTCACCAAAGAAGGTTCATTAGCTGGCCCGCGGGTGCTAGAGCATATAGTCGACACCGTTTTGTACTTTGAAGGTGACCAAAACTCGTCTTTCCGGTTGATACGCGCATTTAAGAATCGCTTTGGCGCTGTCAATGAATTGGGCGTGTTTGCTATGACTGAGCATGGTTTACGTGAGGTTTCTAACCCGTCAGCTTTGTTTTTATCTCATCATGAAGGTGAAGTGGCGGGTAGCTGTATAACTGTGACGATGGAAGGTACGCGTCCACTATTGATTGAAATTCAAGCTTTAGTAGATGAAAGCCATGCGCCTAGTCCAAAAAGATTATGTGTTGGTTTAGAGCAAAACCGTTTGGCGATGTTACTTGCCGTATTGCATCGCCATGCTGGCATTCCATGTTTTGATCAAGATGTATTTATAAACGCTGTGGGTGGTGTCAAAATTGCTGAGCCAGCAGTTGACTTAGCTGTGATACTTTCCATAGTTTCTTCTTTAAAAAACAAACCATTAGATAATAAACTTATAGTGTTTGGTGAAGTTGGATTGGCTGGTGAAGTGCGCCCAGTTCAAGGTGGGCAGGTACGTTTGAAAGAAGCTGCAAAATTGGGCTTTACTAAAGCAATTGTACCTAAAGCGAATGCGCCAAAAGCCAAGATTGCTGGTATGGAAGTGATTGCGGTAGAGCGCCTAGAACAAGCTTTGAACCAACTCAGAAATGGTTAGAAGTTGTAACTAAATTTCATCAGTATTTGTCAGTCTAGGCTATTCGCAATTAAACCCGCACAAGCAATCCCGCTTCTAATCGCACCTTCTATCGTCGCAGGGTAATCTGCATAGGTGTAATCACCAGCTAGATATAATCGTGGTTGTAGCGTTTTGTTGGTTGGTCTAGCTAGGTTTGGCGCGCATGAAAAAGTTGCGCGCTTTTCAGCGATTACTTTGTGCCACAATGGTTTAGGCATATCTGGAAATGCTTGGTGCAGTTCCTTGGCAATGCGTCGAGCTAACTCATCTTGGCTTAATAATTGATGTTTGCCTGTGGCGCTGATAATCACGGCAAGCAAGCCTTTTTGGTCACAAAGTTGACCTCTATCAAAAACCCATTGCCCTAATGTGCCTGACAAGCCATACATCACATTTGATAGTTTAAAATCTGGTGGATATTGTAAATAGATGGTGTAGATGGGTTGATAGCTATAGTTTTGTGTTTGTTTGTATACATTTTGTAGTTTTGGGATGGCTTCTATAAGCTTATCTAATCTGGCTGCAGGTGCGGCAATAACGACATGGCTAAAAAACGCTTTACCATCACGTGTTGTTAAGTTAAAGCCACCATTTTCAAGCTCTAGTTGGCGAATACGTCGATTAAGTTTTATTTTTGCACCATTTTCTTGTAGGTAGTGCGCAATTGGGTTTGCAATGATTTTTGATAAATCTGAGCGAGGTAATAAAAAGTCGCTATTCTTTTTACTTGTTGTTAACGAGTCGTTCGTGAAGCTGTCTTTTAATACATTCAAGAAAATTTGCGTACTAGCAATAGCGATTGGTGTGTTAAGCGCGGCTAGACATAAAGGTTCCCACAACATTTCTATGAGTTTTATGGGTTGATTTTGTTCAATAAGATACTGTTCTAATACTTTGTCACCTGTAATTTGGAAATGAGTGCCTCTTAAATGCACCATAAACTTAATTGCCGCAATTAGTTCTGAAATACTTAAACCTTTGCATGCGATTAGTCCCACAAGCATATTTAATGGGCTTGGTAGATAGTTGGCTGACTTCAAGGAGAAAATAGACTTAACTGGTGCTGCATGCATGTTGATTTGCAAAGGTACACGCATGAATACTTTTTCTTCGTCTATACCAACTTTGCGCAGTAACTTTAAAGTCTCACGGTACGCGCCTAATAATATATGCTGGCCATTATCGAGTAGGTGCATCAAGCTATTATTTTCTACCAACACCGTACGCGCACGACCGCCAAGTTGAGAGCTAGATTCAAATATTGTGACTTGGAAGCCTTTTTCAATTAATGCTGCGGCAGTACTTAAGCCCGCGCATCCACCACCAATAACTGCCACATGCGTATTTGATATATTCATTTAAGTTTTTATCCAAACGTTAAAAGCCAGCAAAATCTTGCGTAATGCGCCTAGCGAAGTGCGTGAGTTTAAAACCTTTTGCGCGCCATCCATTTTAATTTCACGCAATAAAGTACGGTAGATTGCCGCCATCATTAAACCTACACGCTGATTCTTACGGTCCTCTGCAGGTAGTTCACGCAGAGCACGATCATAGTATGTTTCTGCGCGTTCAATTTGATGATCTAACAGGTTTTTAACAGCATCCGATTCACGGCTATGCAAAATGTCGTCTTCTGTGACGTTGAATTGGGCTAATTCATCTAATGGTAAGTAGATGCGGTTACGGCGCGCATCTTCACCTACATCGCGAATGATGTTCGTCAATTGAAATGCCATGCCTAAATCATGCGCATATTTGAGCGTTTTGCGATTACTAAAACCTAAGATTTGCGCTGTAAGTAAACCTACGACACTGGCAACGCGATAACAGTAAAGCTGTAATTGCTTGAAATCTTCATAGCGATTGAATTTTAGATCCATCTCCATACCATCGATGACTTCAATGAAATGTTCAGCATCAAGCTGGTAAGTTTTAATGGGATTTAATAAAGCTTTAGAAACCGGATGTTGCGGTTTTCCTTCATACAGACTTTCAATCTCCGTGCGCCACCAATTAAGTTTGGTTTGCGCGATCATAAAGTCAGTGCACTCATCGGCAATGTCGTCAACTTCGCGACAAAATGCGTAAAGTGCAGTAATCGCCTCACGTCTATCTTTAGGCAGAAACATAAAGCTGTAGTAGAAGCTTGATCCGCTTTTTGCGGTTTTTTCTTCACAATATTGCTGTGGCGTCATTATCTTTCTTATACTTTCATCAGCGCTTTTAAAAATATTATCAGCCAATCACCATAGTTGAGCGTTGGCCTGAAGTTGAATATATCACCATTCACTTTATTTATCTTGGCAATAATGCGCTCGCCACCGGCAATAATCATGCGCATTTCAAAGCCAATGCGGCCAGTTAAAATACGCCCAAGCGGTTTGCCTGAGTATAGTAGGGCGTTTACTCGATGTAAGTTGAATAGAATAAATTGCTGCCAGTTTTCATCAACCTCTAGTTTGCCGTCTACAAAGTATTTAATTTGTGACTCGGTGATGTTAAATGCTGCCATTTCGTCTTGGCATAAATAAATACGCTGTTTACCATTATTTTTCTTAAAATCAATCGCAATATCTTGCAAGAAATTAATGATTTGTAATGCCGTGCAAATGTTGTCAGAAAGCTTGATATTGGCTGCATTTGATTGACCGTAAAGATTCAATAACAATCTGCCAATCGGATTGGCTGAGCGGGTGCAGTAATCAAGCACTTCGTCATAATCTGCATAGCGCGTTTTAGTCACATCCTGGCTAAAAGCATCCAGCAAATCATAAAAGGGATCAAAAGGCAGTTTTTTTGCCTTAATCATTGCCCCTAAACTAGCGAAGAAGCTAGATTTTGGCTTGATGTAGGCCTGCAATAACTCTAATTCATTACGAAACCCATTAAGCAAATCTAAACGCTGCTCGATGCTTATGTCACCTTCATCTGCAAAGTCATCGGCTTGGCGAGCAAAGCTGTAAATTAAGCCTATAGGTTCACGTAAATATTGCGGCAGAAACACGGATGCAACAGGGAAGTTCTCATAATGGCTATTTGCCAATTCCAAACTATTATTAATCACATGATGATCGTTATGGGTGTTGGATAAATGCTTGTCTGTCATGGTGTGAGTATGCCATAAACTTGATATTTTTTCGTCGAGAATTGCAGCTTATATCAGGTGATATTCGCTGATTTAAATGTCGGACTTATGAAAGTTATTTAGCTATTTTTTTATCCTTCTTTATGAGTACACCTTAGGTGTAATTGTGAGATTAACTGTGTTGAGATTAAATACAACACAGTTAATCAACCATAAGGAGAAGTGTAATGAGTTCGAAACCGTTTCAATACAAAAAACAGGCTATTAAAGATTCTCAGCCATCGATGAATGTTGCTGGAGTTCCTGCTTGGCTTGGCGACACATTTATATCTGCGGATGCGGATAAAAGAATTTGTGCAGGTTTCTTTCGTTTAGAGAAAGGTAATGCGCTGAACTATAGCTATGATTATGAAGAGATGAAGATTGTTGTAGAAGGTACATTTATCATTTCTGATGATACAGGCCAAAAAGTGACTGCAACCGTTGGTGATGTACTTTACTTCCCATCTGGAAGTAATATCAAGTTTGAAACGCCAGACCATGCCATTGGCTTCTTCTGTGGCCAACGCGTGCCACTTTAGGCGCTTGACCATGACCTCTGCAATTTATTAGCAGAGGTCATTTGACTGCTAATTTTAATAAGCTATAAAAATACTCTACGCGCCTGCAATTGTGTAGTTTCCCACTTTAAGTGCTCGTAATAACCTAGAGCTTCTTTATTCTCAATATCTACCAAAAGTTGCGCGCGTGTTGCACCATTTTCTTTTGCCCAATCTAAGGTTCGTTGAAGCAGTTGTTTGCCTATTCCATGTCCGCGATAGGATGAATGGATCACCATGTCCTCAATCCATGCGGAGGCTGCACCTTGTGCAGTAGAGATCACTAATTGAGCAGTGACCATGCCAATCACTTTGCCGGCGCTATTCTTAGCTACTTGCACAGTTGCTGTGTTGCGATTTTTAATGATTAGCTCTAGCCCTCTTTTTTGTTTAGATAAATTTGGGTTAAAGTCTTTTTCAATGGTAAACAAATCTGATAGCAGACTGACCAAGTCATCAATGTCAGAGTCGCTCGCCACTTGATAACTAATACTTTCCATAGGTGAATATCGCTTATTCTTCAAAATTTTCTTTATCTGGCGCATCGTAATGAATAATGGCTAGAAACTTAATCGGCGTTTCAATCAAGTTTTCTGGCCGATGCGGAATTTCACCCTGAAAGGTAAGTGAGTCTCCCTTATTTAATACAAACGTATCTTTACCCACTCTATATTCGAGTGTGCCTTCAAGCATGTGAATAAACTCAGTGCCTGGGTGCTCAAAAGCAGGAAACTCTTCACATGAATCCTCAAGTGAAATTAAGAATGGTTCGAAAGTCTTGTGTGGACCTTGGTCATAAGCCAGCAATTGGTAAGTGTGGCCAACTCGTGTGCCTCTTCTCACTACTTCCATGCCTTCACCTTTTTTAACAAGTTGGGCAGCACCACGCGGTAGATTATAGTTTTGAAAGAGTTTAGATAGCGTGACGCCTAAGGCATTGGCGAGCTGCTCTAAAGTTTCTAAACTTGTAGCTGCTAGGCTATTTTCAATCTTACTCAGCATCCCACGACTAATGCCAGCACGTTCAGATACGTCTGCTATAGTAAGATTATGCTCTAGCCTTAGTTGGCGTATGGTTGTGCCTAAATGTCGCCCTAGCGATTTATTGCGCTCATCTACTTTGACATCTTCAATTTCTTTTTTTGCAGCCATATAATTGTCCGAAGCTATTAACAATCCGAATATTACAAGAGACTTCGCCTAACTTGTAAATAAATTCTTTTTATTCACTAAAGTTGCAGAAATTATAACAAACATTCACAAAAGTTTCACTCAGGTAATAATAGTTAATGTAAAATTAAAAAAATTATGTTTTATTGATGTTTCTTTAATGCATGCATTTTATGCATACTAAAAAATGACTTAATTATTAGGAGAGTATTGTGAGTGAACGTATTGTAATGAGAACTGGTGAGGCTTTAGTCGCAGGCGGGCCTCCAGGCACAGCGGCTGAGCCAGAAGTGATCATTGGTGAATTAGATGGACCAGTTGGAACTGCTATTGCAACGTTGACTGGTGATCAGGTAGCTGGACACACACGTGTTTTTGCCTTATTGAATACAGATATTCAAGTAAGGCCAGTAACGCTGATGGTGAGTAAAGTCACTGTTAAAGAAACTAAATACACCAATATTTTAATGGGTACCGTACAGGCTGCAATCGCGAATGGTGTGCTAGATGCAGTTCGTGCTGGAGATATCCCTAAAGAGCGTGCTAATGATTTGGGGATTATTGTTTCAGTTTGGTTGAATCCGATGGTGACAAAAGACGATAAATTAGACCATAAAATTTTGTTTGATATTCACCGCAAGGCTACAGCGATGGCTATTCATAAAGCTATGAACAATAAACCTGATATTGATTGGCTGCTTGAAAACCAAGACAAGATTACTCATAAATACTACCAAATGGGCTTAGACGGTAAGCTGTAAGTTATTTGTTGGTCTAAGTCTATTTGTGAGTCTTAGCCCAGTTGAGGCAAGTCTTTAGTAAGTCAACTAACAATGGCTTAACTTTCATCGCCAATTCAGCATCGTATTTATATGGAGGATTTTCTTCCATATAAATACATTGGCTCATTTCCAGCTGTAATGTATGTATATTCATTTTAGGTGCTCCATAATGTCTAGTGATGTAGCCACCTTTAAAGCGTCCATTGAATACGTGGCTATAAGCTTTAGCATGAATCGACTCACGCATGGTTGCTGCTAGTGCATCTTGCAATGAAATGTCACAAGAGCTTGAGTCTGCAGTACCAAAATTCAAATCAGGTAATTTTCCACTAAAGAATCTAGGCACATGAGATGCAATAGAATGTGCATCCCACAATATAGCCACACCATGAATAGCCTGTATTCTTTGAAGTTCAGTGGCTAATTTTTGGTGATAAGGTCGCCAGTATTGTTCAATACGGGTTTCTATCTCATTTTCATCTGGCTGTTTCCCATCCATGTATATTGCACTTTTGGCAAAGGTGTCAATTGGGCATAAACCTGTCACGTCCTGACCGGGGTAGAGTGAAGTATTCTCAGGTGATCGATTTAGGTCTATCACATAACGTGCATATTCAGCTGATATAACAGAAATATCTAACTCTTTCGCCATGTCATACAGGATAGGCAAATGCCAATCAACGTCTGGTAAGTTCATCGCTTCGGGCGTAAGTCTGCGTTTAATGTCTTCAGGTATGCCAGTGCCAGCATGAGGCATAGAGATTAACAGCGGTGAGTTTCCGCTGCAAAAATGATAAGTTTTATCCATAGCTATCTTTTCCTTTACATATTCTCTTACTACTACTTTGGTAGTACTTCTAAATTCCTAATTTACCTAACTTATTCATATATATAGTAAACATACTATGACTTTATCATAAGTTTCATTGTAATTAAAAAAGTTTCATTTATGTATTGACATACGATATTGTGATATGGCTTAATACGTCAACAAAGTTTCATACAGATTAAAAAAGTTTATGAAGCTTAATGAATGGCAAAGCAGTCGTTAATTACTTTAAAGATTAATAATTAGGTTTCATGGAGTTAAGAAATGCCCTTAAGATTACTTAAATTCGCACTGTCAAAAGAGCATCCAGCACCACGCTTTTTTAAGTCACACGAGACCCCAAAGAAATCATACGATGTAGTGATTATCGGCGGTGGCGGCCATGGTTTAGCAGCTGCGTATTACTTAGCTAAAGACCATGGTATTACTAATGTGTGTGTGCTTGAAAAAGGCTATATAGGCGGTGGTAATACAGGTCGCAACACGACCATCGTTCGTTCTAACTACCTCACACCAGAAGGCGTCAATTTCTATGATGCCAGTGTCAAAATCTACGAAGGTCTTTCTGAAGAGTTAGATTTAAATCTTTTTTATTCAACACGTGGTCATTTCACTCTTGCACATACTGAATCAGCGATGCGCACTATGAGATGGCGTGCTGAAGTGAATAAACATGTAGGCGTGGAAAGCCGTGTAGTTGGTCCTGATGAAATCGCTAAAGCTTGTCCTCAGTTAGATTTAAGCTGTAGTGGTCAAGCGCCAATCTTAGGTGCTTTGTTTCATGCGCCTGGTTCAGTGGCTCGTCATGATGGCGTGGCGTGGGGTTATGCGCGTGGTGCAGACCGATTAGGTGCTGAAATTTATCAAAATACTGAAGTGCTTGGTATTGATGTTAAGAATGGCAAAGTCTGTGGCGTTAAGACTAATAAAGGCTATATCGAGACTAAACAAGTGCTATCAGCAGTGGCTGGCTTTACGCCACGTATCACCGAGATGGTAGACCTTGAAACACCAATTGTTATTCATCCATTACAAGCTTGCGTCACCGAGCCTATGAAACCTTGGTTAGACACCATTTTGGTTTCAGGCAGCTTACATGTGTATGTGAGCCAATCTTCTCGTGGAGAGTTGGTGATGGGTTCATCACTCGATCCTTATGAAGTGCATTCAACACGTTCTACATTAGATTTCGTTGAAGGGCTAACTTCTCATATGTTGGATATGTTCCCTTTCTTATCCAACGTAAAAGTCGTCCGTCAATGGGCAGGTATGGCTGATATGACGCCAGATTTTGCGCCGATTATGGGTAAAACACCCATCGAAGGTTTTTATCTAGATGCAGGTTGGGGTACTTGGGGCTTCAAAGCTACGCCTATCAGTGGCAAAACCATGGCACAAACCATTGCAAATGATAGCGCACCAGATTTAATTCACTCATTCCGCTTGTCACGTTTTGAAGATTACGAACTGACTGGGGAAAAGGGTGCGGCGTCAGTGGGCCATTAGCGGCTTATTCACGCGAGTTAAATAATCAGAGGAATATGAAATGAAATTACTCACCTGCCCAATGAATGGAACAAGGCCGCTAAGCGAGTTTGTCTTCGGTGGCGAATATAGACAAGCGCCAGATCAGGATACTTGTACTGATGCTGAGTGGGCTGCTTATGTGCATAACCGTAGCGGTGCGCCAGGCGACAAAAAAGAGTGGTGGTATCACTCACCAAGCGGCACATGGTTTATTGCAGAGCGCAATACGCTGACAGATAAAGTCACACGTACCTATCTTCTTGGCCAAAATAATACAACTCAGGAGGAAGGCAAATGATTTTTCGTACACCCAAGCAAGCCGGGGAATGGGTTAACCGAACAAAAAAAATCAACTTCACTTTTGAAGGTGAAGCATTTTCAGCATTTGAAGGCGATACCATTAGCAGCGCATTGTGGGCTGCTGGTCAAAAAGTATTAGGTCGTAGCTTTAAGTATCACCGTGCCCGTGGCGTATTGAGCTTAGCAAACCATGATGTGAATGTGCTGATGACTGATGGCATAGATACTAATATTCGTGCCGATGTAGTTGAAGTGAAAGAGGGCATGGTATTGACCGCAGTGAATACCAGTGGCGGCGTTAAAAAAGATAAAAATAGCTACATTGATTCAATCTCGCCGCTATTACCTGTAGGTTTTTACTATAAAGCTTTCCATACGCCACGTCGCTTATTTCCATTTTGGGAAAACATCATTCGTAAGGCTGCAGGTTTAGGTGTTGTTAACTTTGACTACCCTCGCATCTTAAAACGCAAAACCCATTCACATTGTGATGTGCTAGTCATTGGTGCAGGCCCAACAGGCCTAACAGCAGCTTGCACAGCAGCAGAAGCCGGTCTTGAAGTGACGATCGTGGATGAGAACCGTCAGCTTGGCGGCAGCTTGGGCTACAACCGTGCTGGTGACTCAAGCGTGGTTTCACAACTTGATATTTTACTGGCTAAAGCTGCAAATATGCCAAATATTAAGGTGATGGCAGGTGCTTATGCAGCTGGTTACTATCCAGATCATCTTATTCCTGTAGTAAGCGATTCTGGTATCAATAAAGTCCGTGCTAAGGCTGTGATTGTTGCCAGTGGTGCTTTTGAACAACCACCAGTATTCAGATACAACGATTTACCAGGGGTGATGTTAGGCTCTGCTGTGCAACGTTTAATCTACCGTTACGCAGTGAAACCGTTTAATAATGGCATCGTAGTAACCGCCAATGATTACGGTTATCGCGTTGCATTAGATTTACTGCAAGCTGGTACCAAGATTGTGGCTTTGGTGGATATGCGCCAAACAGGCAGTGCTGCATATAGTGCTGTACTTGCAAAACGTGGTGTTAAAGTTTATATCGGTCATTGTGTTTATGAAGCGATTGCATCTTCAGATAAATCTGGTGTTCGCGGGGCAGTGATTTGCGCGTATGACGAAAAACAAAATATTGCCTTAACTGATAACAAATTTACACTTGAGTGTGATGGTATCGCGATGAGCGCAGGCTGGGCACCAGCAGGTGCTTTGCTGTATCAAGCTGGTACAGGCATGCAGTTTGATTATGGCGTAGAGCAATTTGTACCAAGTCGTTTACCCAATGGCATGTTTGCCGCGGGTAAAGTGAACGGTGTCTTTGAGCTTGAGCAACGCGTGCGTGATGGTGTTCGTGCAGCGAATGATGCAATCTGTCATTTAGGTCTGCAAGCCCCACAAAATGAGGCTGAGAAGCATGTAGGCATTTCTCCTAGCCATCCTTACCCTATGGTGCCACACCCTAAAGGTAAAAACTTTGTAGACTTTGACGAAGATATTCAAATCAAAGACTTTGTGAACGCCGCTAAAGAGGGTTTTGACAATATCGAGCTAATGAAGCGCTTTACTACAGTGGGGATGGGTCCTAGCCAAGGTAAGCATTCCAATATGAATGCGATTCGCATCTTAGCTAAGATTCGTGACTTGCCAGTAGAGAAAATTGGCACAACAACATCAAGACCATTCTTTCACCCAACACCAATCGGTCACTTGGGCGGACGCGGTTTCCATTCACACCGTTTGACTTCCTTGCATGATTGGCATCAGGCAAATGGCGCCGTGTTTACAGATATTGGTGCATGGAAACGTGCGGCATACTACCCAGCAGCAGGTCAGTCTAAAGAAGATGCCATTCAAACTGAAGCGCTTGCAGTGCGTAAAACCGCTGGCATCATTGATGGTAGCTCATTCGGCAAAATTGAAATTCATGGCCCAGATGCAGCTTTGTTCTTAGAGCGTTTTTTCACTGGTGTTTATATAGACCAAAAAGTAGGATCATGCCGTTATGTGATGTTGCTTGATGAGTCAGGCGTAGTGGTTGACGATGGTATCGCAAGCCGCCTTGCTGATGATTTGTTCTACCTTTCTATTGGTACCTCTAATGCAGCCGCTGTTTACCGCGAAATGCAACGTTCACAACAGATATGGCAGCTCAATCTTGGTTTAGTGAATGTGACTGGGGCTTATGGTGCTATCAATATTGCCGGACCAGCTGCACGCGAGATACTCTCAACATTGACCGACTTAGACCTTTCCTATGAGTCATTCCCGATGAGTAGTGTGCGTGAAAGCCAAGTCGCGGGCGTAGAAACGCGCATGATTAGAGTGGCGTTCGTGGCGGATAACGGATATGAGCTACACGCACCGATGGGACAAATACCACATATTTGGAATGCCTTGATCACAGCTGGTAAAAAACACGCGTTACGTCCATTCGGTAGTGATACGCAACGTTTGTTACGTCTTGAGATGGGTCATGCGATGCCAGGGGTTGATACCGACGGCTTAACTAATCCATTTGAAATTGGCGCTGAGTGGGCAATCAAAATGAGCAAGCCTTACTTTATTGGACAAAGAAGCTTAACAATTTTAGCTAAACGCCCATTAAGAAAACAATTGGTGCCTTTTGTATTGGCTGAGAACTACAAAGGCGAAATGCCCATGGATTGTAACTTAGTCGTGGATGGACGCGATATTTTAGGTCGTGTGACGAGTATCAGTTACAGCAAATACCTAGATCGTTGCATAGGGTTTGCCTATGTGACACCTTCTAAAAAAGAAGCAGGTTCAGTATTCCAAATTCGTGTGGATAGTGGCGCATTAGTCGCCGCGACCGTGATTAAAACCCCATTTATTAAGACTTTAAAGGGAGCATGATATGCAGCAGTTTGACGTCAAAAGTATCATCCAAACATCACCTGTAGCGCACGCTCAACCAAGAGAGTCCGCTAAGTGGGAAGTGATTAACGGCATGGACACAGCAGTGGAATTTGCGAGTGTCGCGATTGAAGATGCCAGAAAAAAAGTGCTAGGAGTTGCTGATGTCAGTTGCTTATCGCGCTATGGCGTAAAAGGCCCAAATGCAACGCAATGGTTGCTTGAGCGCGGAATTGCAATTCCAACTACGCCAAACTCATGGACGATATGTGAACAAAAAACATTGGTATTACGTCTTGGTTCAAGCGAGTTCTTGATTGAGGATCAGCTAGGTGGTTCTGCTTGTACTCGATTAGCCAGTAATACTACCCGTGTCGCAAGTGTTTACAAAGTGCCACGTGCAGATGCTGCATTTATTGTCAGTGGTAGCGAAGCGCTTAACTTGTTTTCTGAACTTTGCTCACTCGATTTACGTGAGAAATCACTTGCAGCAAAAGATCTCATCATGACCCAAGTGGCGGGGATTTCGGCAACCGTGATACGCCAAACCTTAAACGGAGAGCCAGTTTATCGTGTTTGGTGTGATGGTACTTACGGACCTTATATGTGGGAAGTGCTAATAGAAATTGCTACAGAACTAGGTGGTGGTGCAGTAGGGCTTGCTCAGTATCAGAACTCTTAGTATCAAAACTTGAGTTTAGTGTCAGAACAAGAGCTTGCGATAAAAAATAAAGCTAGTGCTGAGAAATCGTTGGAGATGACTTAATTTAAGGTTGATGCGGATACATTTTATTAATGTAGATACATTGGATTTTCAGGGAGAAATGAATGAAAACGTTTGATGAAGCAAAAAAGTTTCTAAAAGATAATGATGTTAAGTACATTTTAGCTCAGTTTGTGGATATACACGGCGTTGCTAAAGTGAAGTCAGTGCCTGCCGAGCATCTCGGCAGTATCCTTAAAGGTGGCGCTGGCTTTGCTGGTGGCGCGATTTGGGGTATGGGCATTGCACCGAATGGTCCAGATTATATGGCGGTTGGTGATTTATCAACCCTCACATTGGTGCCTTGGCAACCAGGCTATGCGCGCATTGTTTGTGATGGTCACGTCAATGAGAAGCCTTACGGGCATGATTCACGTGTAGTGCTAAAAGCACAAACCGACCGCCTTGCCAAAAATGGCTGGATTCTTTACACAGGATTAGAGCCTGAATTCTCTTTACTGCGTAAAGATGAAAAAGGCGGTATTCACCCGTATGACTCAACTGACACCTTGCAAAAGCCTTGTTATGACTATAAGAGCATGTCAAAACAATCAGCGTTTTTGGAGCGATTAACAGAAACGTTAATTGCAGCTGGCTTAGATATTTACCAAATCGACCATGAAGATGCAAATGGTCAATTTGAAATCAACTATACCTACGCAGACTGCTTAAAAAGTGCAGATGATTACTTGATGTTCAAAATGGCGGCTAGCCATATTGCCAATGAATTAGGCATGATTTGCTCGTTCATGCCGAAACCTTTTGGCAATCGTCCAGGCAATGGTATGCATATGCATATGTCGATTGGCGACGGCAAGAAAAGCTTGTTTCACGACGATAGCGATACAACAGGTCATGGTTTGTCAAAACTAGCGTATCACTTTATGGGTGGTATTCTTGCCCATGCACCTGCAATCACAGCATTAGCTTGCCCAACTGTTAACTCATATAAACGTCTAGTGGTGAGCCAGTCTCTCACGGGTTCTACATGGGCGCCAGCATATATTTCTTACGGCAATAACAACCGTTCAACCATGGTACGTATTCCGTATGGCCGTTTAGAGCTGCGCTTACCAGATGGTAGCTGTAACCCTTATCTAGCGACAGCTGCAGTGATTGCTGCGGGTCTTGATGGCGTTAAACGTGAGCTGCATCCAGGTGCTGGTCATGCCAATAACTTATATGACTTGTCTCCTGCACAAATGCGTGAGCAGGGCATCGGAATCTTGCCGCAAAGTTTAAGTGAGGCCATAGACGAATACGAAGGCGATAAAGTCATTCGCGATGCATTAGGTGATTCGCTATCTGAAGAATTTATAAAAATTAAGCGTGCGGAATCAATGGAGTACCAACGCCATGTTTCTGATTGGGAAATCAATCGCTACGTAGAGTTTTTCTAGATTTTAGTGACTGGTTTTATTGTAAGAGCAAAAATTTAACTATATTTGTAAGGAGAAAAGTATGTGTGGAATTGTCGGATTATTAGTAAGAAATCCCAAATTGCGTGACTCAATTGGTGAGCTCATGATGCCTATGCTAATCGGCATGACTGAGCGTGGACCTGACTCAGCTGGCATGGCGATGTTTACGGCGCCAGTAGCCGCTGATGCGAGAAAATTCAGCCTGTATTCTGGTGCTACAGATTTCAACTGGACTAAATTAGGTCATGATTTTGAGAAACACTTAAGCATCAAGGCTAAGATTGAGCCAAAAGAAAATCATGCTGTGTTAACAACAACGCTTGAGCCAGCAACAGTAAAAATGTGGTTGAAAGAACATTACCCACAATTGCATTTGCTGTCTGTTGGTCAGTTAATGGACATCTATAAAGACGTAGGCACACCACAACAAGTGGCTGATCGTTACGACTTTAAAAACTTCAAAGGTACTCACTTGGTTGGTCATACGCGTATGGCAACTGAGTCTGCTGTGACGCCTGCTCATGCTCACCCATTCACCGCTGGTGAAGACTGGTGCCTAGTGCATAACGGTTCTTTATCAAACGCGAATAGCCTACGTCGTAAATTGCAAAAAGAAGGTATCGAGTTTGAAACAGATAACGATACTGAAGCTGCTTGCCGCTTTTTACAATGGCGTATGCGTGAAGGTGACGATCTTAAAACTGCATTGAATCACGGTTTTGAAGAGCTTGATGGTTTTTACACATTGTTAATGGGTACAAGTACTGAGCTTGCTTTAGTGCGCGATCCATATGGCTGCAAACCAGCGATTATTGCTGAACATGATGACTATGTTGCAATTGCTTCTGAGTTCCGCTCATTAGCCCATTTGCCAGATATTAAAAACGCGAAGGTGTTCGAACCTTCACCTAAGGAGATGTATGTATGGAAACTCTAAAATTTGACCCAATAAAATTTGATTTGGACACCAAACCACTACGTGAAGTGAATCAATTCCTTCATGGTGATGCAGGTAGTCTGAATGGAAAAAAAGTTGTCATTGAGAATCCAAATGGCGCACATAACGTAGCTGTAGGTTTGAAAGCCGAAGTAGACGTGACGATTAAAGGCCATGCTGGCTACTATGCAGCAGGCATGAATCAAATCGCTAAAGTGACGATTGAAGGCAGCGCAGGCAGTGGCGTAGCTGAAAACATGATGTCAGGTGTTGTACATGTTAAAGGTTTCGCTTCAAATGCTGCTGGCGCAACTGCTAATGGTGGCTTGCTGATCATTGATGGCGATGCTGGCTTACGTACAGGTATTGCAATGAAAGGCGTTGATATCGTAGTGGGTGGTTCAGTGGGTAGCTTCTCAGCTTTCATGGCGCAAGCAGGTAACTTTGTCATCTTGGGTGATGCAGGCGAAGGTCTTGGCGACTCAATTTATGAAGCTAAGCTGTTTGTGCGCGGTAAGGTGAAGAGCTTAGGCGCGGATTGCGAAGAAAAAACAATGAATGCGGAAGATAAACAAATTCTAGCTGATTTGTTGAAAAAATCAGGTCACGCAGATGTGAGTCCAGACAGCTTTAAGCAATATGGCTCTGCTCGTACCTTGTACCACTTCCATGTTGATAATGCAGGAGCATACTAAAATGAGCGACAACAGTCATAAAATCCCTCAAACGAAACCGCGTTATTCTGCAACGTTTGATGAATATACCAACTCAGAAATCAGACGTGCTGCCGCAACAGGTATCTACGATATTCGTGGTGCAGGTTCAAAACGTAAATTGCCGCACTTTGATGATTTGCTATTCCTTGGTGCATCAGTCAGCCGCTATCCATTAGAAGGCTATCGTGAAAAATGCGGTACAGATGTGGTTTTGGGTACACGTTTTGCTAAAAAACCAATTCATTTAAAAACACCAGTGACAATTGCTGGTATGAGTTTCGGTTCATTATCAGGCCCAGCTAAAGAATCATTAGGTCGTGGTGCAACCGCAGCAGGTACAAGTACAACAACTGGTGACGGTGGTATGACACAAGAAGAACGTGGTCACTCTACAACGCTCGTTTACCAATACCTGCCTTCACGTTATGGTATGAACCCAGACGATTTGCGCAAAGCTGATGCGATTGAATTGGTGATTGGTCAAGGCGCTAAACCAGGTGGTGGCGGTATGTTGCTTGGTCAGAAAATTACTAAACGCGTTGCAAAAATGCGTTGCTTACCAGAAGGTATCGACCAACGTTCATCATGTCGCCATCCTGACTGGACTGGCCCAGATGACTTGGAAATTAAAATTGCTGAATTACGTGAAATTACAGACTGGGAAAAACCAATCTACGTGAAAATCGGTGCAACACGTCCTTACTTCGATGTAGCGCTTGCTGTTAAAGCCGGCGCAGATGTAATTGTATTGGATGGTATGCAAGGTGGTACTGCGGCGACTCAAGAAGTATTTATTGAGCATGTTGGTATACCAATCTTGGCGGCTATTCGCCCAGCTGTGAAAGCATTGCAAGATTTAGGTGTTTATCGCAATGGTAAAGACAGTGTGCAGTTGATTGTTTCTGGCGGTATTCGCAACGGCGCAGACGTGGCTAAAGCAATTGCTTTGGGTGCTGATGCGGTTGCGATTGGTACAGCAGCGTTGATTGCACTTGGTGACAATGATCCACACCTTGAAGAAGAGTATCAAAAGTTAGGGTCAACTGCTGGTGCTTACGATGACTGGCACGAAGGTAAAGATCCTGCAGGTATTACTACGCAAGATCCTGAGTTGATGAAACGTGTTGATCCTATCAAGGCGGGCCATCGTTTGGCTAACTATATTGCAGTGATGACAATGGAAGCACAAGTCGTTGCACGCGCTTGCGGTAAATCACATCTGCATAATCTAGAGCCCGAAGATTTGGTGGCATTAACAATCGAAGCTTCAGCGATGGCACAAGTGCCTTTAGCTGGTACTAGCTGGATTCCAGGAGTTTCTAAATTCTGATTCTTTTCTAAAAGTTTCCCTCCCAATTTTATTGGGCTTTATGAGGGTATGCGTAATGAATAGTTTTTTCTACTTTAAGGCGGGCTTATCCTCCAACTACCAAATTAAGGTAGAAAAAACTTTCATATTAAATGCGCATACTCTCACTTTTTATTTGTGCGGCTTAACCATAGCCGCATTTTTTTCGCCTAGAGGAATAGCTTTATTACCAAACCCATGTCGATACTTAATTAACCTACCATTTTGGTGACTACAGTAATCGTTCTTTCAACAGATTTTATGTCACACGTTCTATTTCACAAGTATTCCAATATATAAAAAATTATGAGGAGAGTGTTATGAGAGATGATAATAAAAAAAGAATGAATGACATGTATACACGAGACTGCCTGATGGCTTGGTTCGATGTTGCATTGTTATGGGCAGCTGTAATTTTTGTGCTAATTGCTATATTAGGCATAGTGAAAGACGACAACATTCGCACCGTACTCTACGTGGCTAGCTTTATGTTGATGCTTTTCAATACAGCGTCAGTTTTTGCCATGACCAAGCACTTCAAAGAAGATAAAGACTTCATCTATGGTCTAGATCTCAAACATCTAGACGCCAACCGTGCCGCTAAAATCAACCATTAGGAGAACCGTATGAGTAAAAATTATACCCCTCCAAAACAGGGCATGTTCGGTCAAATTTTTGACACAATTTTAGTTTTAGTCTTAGTTTACGCCAGCTTGATGGTGCCATTGCTATTTAAGGCAGAAGCGAAAGCTGAAGCTGCCGCAGCAAATGCGACAGCCGTTGTAAAGGTCAGCTGGGAATCTTTAGGTCAGAATGAGATACAGCAACAGCAATGGGTAAAACTTGGTTATGACCCTGAAAAAGCTGCAACTTTGATTAACAGCAGGTTCGATTACAGCATTGATCCAATGATGTTGATTATTACCATACTTGTGGTTGCTGGATACTTCACTTTCATGTTGAAAGTGTCAGATAAACAATACCGCGAAGTCATTAGAGAAAAATTCGATAATAAATAGTTGCTCACTTTAAAGGGAGAAATATCATGAAGTTTTGGGATATTCTGGTGTATGCAGCATGGAGCATATCAGCGGTCATGTTGGTTTGGATGGTAGTAGATGCATTTATGATTTCTTCGCAATACGACGAAGAGTATTTGATGAGCTCACGCGAAGGTGCTGAAGATGATGTCGTTCACGGCGTTCATCTGGAAGAGGGGAACTCATAATGGCTAAAGAGAAAATTACGACTAGCAATAGTAAGCCTATCGCCATGCTCAAAGTGCTCAACCCATTTCATATTTGGGCTTTGGGTGTTGGTATTGTGTTGGTGGGTGAGTTCATGGGTTGGAACTTTACAGTAGGTAAGGGCGGCGCTTACGCTTCGCTGATTGCTTGCTGGGTCATTGGTTTGTTATACACTTGTGTAGCGATGATCGATTCTGAAGTCACCTCAACAGTGGCTGCTGCAGGTGGACAGTATACGCAGGCTAAGCACATTATTGGCCCACTTATGGCGTTAACGTGGGGTTGTATCTAGTGATGGCATACACCATGTTATGTGCTGCTGACGCGCTGGTGGTGGGGGATCTGATGAAATCAGGTGCAGAGGTGATGGGTTATGCCAACCTTGATACCAAGCCGTTCGTGGTGTTGACTGTGGCCTTTTTGGCATGGCTTAACTATCGTGGCGTATTTGCAACATTGACGCTTAATTTGGTCATTACCTTCCTTGCCTTTACTTCTTTAATTGTGCTGTTTCTAGCTGTTGATCCTCTTCATCAAGGCGTCGTATTGCAGCATCAGGCATTACTTACAGATTTGCCCTATGGCTGGATTGGCGTGGTTGCTGCACTTCAATTTGGTATGTGGTACTACTTGGGTATTGAAGGTACTTGTCAGGCGGCAGAAGAAGTTCGTTCTGCAGGTCGTTCTATCCCGCTGGGTACGATGGGCGGCATGATGACATTGTTAGTTGCCGCGACGATTACATGGTTTGTAGCTACAGGTTTGATGCCTTGGCAATACTTAGGACAAGCAGTGACGCCTATGTACGATGCGGCAACCTTGTTAGGTAGCAGTCAACTGCAATTGATGTTATTCGTGGCAACAGCTTTTGCAGCAATTGCTTCAGCAAATGGTTGTATCAATGATGCGTCACGTGCTTGGTTCTCATTAGGCCGTGACCGTTATATGCCAGTGTTCTTTGGCGCCATCCATCCTAAATACCGCACGCCTTATCGTTCCGTACTATTTTTAGTGCCAATCGCGATTTCGTTTGCATTTACAGGGTTGTTGGATCAAGTGATTACGTTCTCTATTTTATCTGGCTTGCTTGGCTATACGTTTATGACATTTAACATGATTAAATTCAGAAAAATGTGGCCATTGGGTTCGATACACCGTGGTTATATTCATCCGTTCCACCCGATACCGGCGATTACATTGCTAACCTTGTGTTGCGCAACTTATTTTGCAACATTCTTGGGTTACGGTGCTTCACTGTTATCTATCATGGCGTTCTATATCTTGGCATCCATCTGGTTTGTGTTACGTCGTTATAAGTTTGTTAAACGTGCAGACCAATTCACAATGCCTTGGCCTCGTCCAAAAGGTTATTAGGCCTTATCAAGTGATGTAAACCATTGGCAGCGGCTTAAATCCCGCTGCCACATAAGGCTTAATATGAATATAGTCGTTTTGCTATTACTCGTTGTAATGACTGTGATGCTATATCGCAAATACAGTCATGCTGTACGTTATAAGGCTGATGCCAGAAGTCGGATCTTTGACGAGTGTTCACCATTAGTCGCAAATCCACAGCACCGTTTAGACAAAGCAAATTTACCAATACTTGAAGGTGATTACGACGGCTATAAAGTTTCACTGAGTATTGTAGAAGATACACTGGGCTGGCGAAAGGTGCCCCCACTATGGCTTCTCATTAAGGTGGAAGCGAACCTGCAAAGTGCTGGCACCTTAGATTTCATCGTTAGGCCATCTAATAACGAGTTCTATAGTCCTTCATGGCAGTGGAATGGAAATTTAGCTATTCCAGCAAGTTGGCCACAACATGCCATTCTTAAGTATCAGCATCAAGCAGCTGATTTGGCTTTAATTAATGCTTTCATTCCACAACTGTTTGTCGATGCGAACATGAAGGAGTTATTAATCATGCCTAATTTCACTAGATTGACCTATATGGTTAAACAGGCTGAGCGGGGCGAATACCTCATCATGCGAAACGCTATTTACGAAAATACACCTATTTCTATAGATGTTGTAGAGGCTTTATTAAAACAGGCCATCGCTATACGTTTAAATATTGAGAATTCAGAAGCCGATGTATTAAATCAAGCGGCATAAAAAGGCAATCTATGACAACTAATGATAACCAAGCTTTACAAAAACCTTTAGACGCAAAACTGGTATTACTTGTCGCTATTTTCCTGCCAGGGATGGGGCAGGTAATCAATAATGCACCTAAGCGAGGTTTCTTTATGGCGTGCTTTATGATCATTCTAGGGCTTATTACCTTTAACCTAGCGCAACCGCATATTTCAATGGTAGGTAAGTTATCAGGTGGAATTTTTATTTATGCGATTTCAATATTAGATGCTTATTATTGGGCGAAATATCGCATGGAAATATTTTCAAGTGAACATTAATTAGGCATTCGTGTTTGTTTGGCATACCTACCCAAACGTAGTAGTACTTAAAGAGAATTGTTAAGAAAGCAGCCAAGAATGAGAATGTATTACGTAAGTTTGACGATAAGTCATCTCCTAACCTTACGTTGAGTAGCAACCTTAAAGGAGGCAAGCAGTTTACATATTGGGTTTGCACTTGCCTCCTTCTTTTTAAGTGTTTTTAAATTGCATCTCAATACATTATTCAAGCGATTGGTATGAATAAAGTAATTTTAGAAAGTAGACAGATATGAATTTACCGATAGATTTTTCATTACAAGATGTACAAAACTTAGCGGATACTCGCCAACTTGCGATTGATAAAGTAGGCATTCGTGGAATACGTCATCCAGTTATTGTAAAAGATAAGGCTGGCAGCGCTCAGCACACGGTTGCAATGTTCAATATGTACGTGCACTTGCCTAAACATTTTAAAGGCACGCATATGTCTCGTTTCGTCGAAATACTTAATGAAAATGAGCGTGAAATATCGGTAGAGAGCTTCAAGAGTATCTTGCAAGAAATGGCGATCAGGTTGGAAGCGAAATCTGGTCATATCGAAATGACCTTCCCATATTTCATCAATAAATCTGCGCCAGTTTCTGGTGTGAAAAGTTTACTCGACTATGAAGTTACTTTAATTGGCGAGATCAAAAATGGCAAACATGATGTCAAAGTGAAAGTGTTAATTCCCGTCACCAGTCTTTGCCCATGCTCTAAAAAGATTTCAGCTTACGGCGCTCACAACCAGCGCTCCCACGTCACTATTACTATCGCCCTACACGAGTTTATGTGGCTTGAAGATATGATCAAGATGGTTGAAGCGCAAGCATCTTCTGAACTTTACGGTCTTCTTAAACGACCAGACGAGAAATATGTGACAGAACTGGCATACGACAATCCAAAATTTGTAGAAGATATGGTGAGAGACATTGCGACCGTATTTAAAAATGATCCTCGCGTTAAAAGCTATGTAATTGAATGTGAGAATTTTGAGTCTATACATAACCATTCCGCTTATGCATGTATATCAAGTGAGCAGGCAGTAAGTATTGAAGATAAACCTGCTAAACCACATGAGACTAAGTCTGTAAGTCCATGTGTTTCTAGCGAAAGTGGCTATTGAGAGTAAATGATGAATAACATTGTTAACCTAAAATATTTAGAGCAAGTCAATACGATTCCTTCGTTTGAGCTGTTGGAAAAACCTAGCGTCACTATTAGCCCAATGATTGAAATCATTGAGGAAATGCGCCAAGGTCGTATGGTAGTGTTGCTAGATGATGAAGACCGCGAGAATGAGGGTGACTTAGTCATGGCAGCGCAGTACGTGACACCATCTGACATCAACTTTATGGCTAAACACGGACGCGGCTTAATTTGTTTAACGCTAACTGAGGAGCGTGGCAAACAGCTTAATCTTGAGCCTATGGTAACTAAAAATGGTACCAAGATGGGTACCAACTTCACTGTTTCCATTGAAGCGGCTGAAGGTGTGACTACCGGCATTTCAGCGGCAGATAGGGCACATACTATCCAAACCGCAGTCGATGTGAATGCTCGACCAGTCGATATTGTTAGTCCTGGTCATGTATTTCCACTAATCGCACAAAAGGGTGGAGTATTAGTCAGAGCAGGGCATACGGAAGCAGGTTGTGACATCGCTAAACTTGCTGATCTTGAGCCTGCAGCTGTGATCTGCGAAATATTGAAAGATAATGGTGAAATGGCAAGATTGCCAGATTTACTTGAGTTTGCAGCGAAGCATGATTTGAAAGTGGGCACGATTGCAGACTTAATTAGCTATAGAAGCCAAACTGAACGTTTGGTGACTAGAGTAGCTGAACGTAATATCGAGACAGCTTATGGCGAATTCAAACTAATCGCTTTTAATGATGCTACCGCCAACGAAACCCATTTGGCGCTTGTAAAAGGCAAGGTAAACGCTAGTCAAAGTGTGCTTGTGAGAGTGCATGAGCCTTTAACTTTAATTGATTTGTTAGATGCAAGTAGTAAGAGCCACAGCTGGAGTTTGCCACATGCGATGGAACACATTAGCAAAGCAGAGTCTGGCGTCATTGTTATGCTTAGACGACAAGAGGAAAGTGAGGATATGGTTCATGCAATCAAATCAGCAGGTCAACCAGTTAGCAATCAATATACGCTTAAAGATTATGGGATTGGTGCGCAGATACTACGAGATTTGGGAGTGGTAAAAATGCGCCTGATGGCAGAGCCTCGTAAGATTCCAAGCATGGCAGGATTCGGCTTGGAAGTCACTGAGTTTATAAGTTACGAGGTTTAAGTTGTATTCCGAATAGTGGTGCTTAGAATAGAGGTACTCTGAGTGCCTCTATTCTCCGTATTCGGAAACAAATACCCTGGCACAAATTAAACAGATAAAGCTTACTGCGCCAATCACTACTATCGCTAAAATATCAGCCCCCGCATAACCCCAAAACTCACTCATCGTTATTCCTCTTGTTAAGGTAGAAGTAGTCCAGTATCTACCATTCTGGTTATTCCAAAATCTGAAACTTGATATTTAAACAGCAGCTTTGCTTTACCATTCATTGTCTCTAATTTATTTTCAATACGTTTTATCAATCCAGCCGCCGCTAATTCATCTAAAGCAATGCGTATGGTTTTTTCCCTGAAGTCACCAGACTCATCGTACTCAGCAAACACTTTTTCAATGAGTTGTTGATCCCAAATTCCACCAGATTTAGAGATGGTGACTAATAGAAATCCTTTGTGATGAAGCTTCATGGATGTACCTGACGAATATACTTAGGAATACACTTTGGCATCGCTATTGTCGCGCAATTCTGCAACTGACTCAGCGGATTCGCTGAACATCACAAAGCTGCCTAATACCGTTAAAAACAAACCTACGATGAAATACCATTGCGGTAGTTGCAGCGTAAAAGCCGCAATGAAAATAAGTGCAAAAACCGCATACAGATTGCCGATCGCTTCCCCTCGACCTACACCAATTAAACTAAAACTCTTATAAAAAGCCGTATAACAATAAGCATGGCAAGCTGCTGCAAGTACTATCCATAACATGGCTTTGCTATGCGTAAACGTATCAACGATCAATGCTTTGATGGGTAAGTCAGTAAATGTGGCGAGGAAGGGCAATATGAGTAATCCCCAAAATAATATTTCAAACGAGAAGCGGCAATGAATACCAACATCTGGGTCAGACACATCCATTGCACGTCCTGCGACCGCACCCTCTGTGCCCCAGCCAATCGCTGACATAATGCCACCAACATAGCCTAACCATGCATTGGGGTTGCTTGCATCCATTTCACCAAACAGGCTAGGGCCATAAATCACCATGCCCCCAAAAATAATGATGCACATACCAATCGCAGCGCGTTTCGAGATTTTTTCTTTGTACCAAAGCCTAGCGATAATGGCGCCTATGACTGGGTAAAATAAAGATGAGATTGCAGCAAAGACAGGTCCAACAAAGCCCATCGCCATATAAGAGCCAAAAATTGCTAAAGGACCGCCACAAAGTGAGGCAAGGGCATACCATTTAGATATTTTGCTAAAACGCACCATCGTTCGGCCGTAATCTTTGACCTTACCTAGTACCAAGTTCCAAAGTAGTAAAAATAAAAATACGGTAATGGCATGTATCCACGTCATTACAGCGGTTGCCGCTAATCTTAACGATTGTTGATTCGCTGAAATATCGACGTATGGGTGTTCAGACCAGAGTGCCGTGCCAGGCACATACCATGCGCCCCAAAGGATAGCTGTCCAGAGCGCCCACATAAAGCCCCAGCGTTGGTTTCTAGCATAGTGCTTATGTAAAGCTTGTTTCAGAGCGGCATTATTCACAATAAAACTCTTTCAGATAGATTGGATCGCTAATCAGACCTATTCACAAGGCGCTCTGCTGCAGCGGTGAAGTTTCGCATCAGCTTGTTTTTTGTTGTTGCTTCAAGTCCGACTTGATCGATTGCCTTGTCCATACATGCTAGCCAAATATCTTTTGATTCAGCATTAATCTCTACATGCTCGTGCATGGTTCTCACATTGGAATGGCCATGTTTCTCAACATATAATTTTGGTCCGCCTAAGAATCCTGAAAGAAAGTTGAATTGTTCAACACGTGAGTGTGCTAAGCCGTTGCCGCGTAGATGCAATAAAAGCAACTTATGAGCAAAATTTTCAGTTTCAACAATGTCATAAAAAACCTTTACTAAGTTTAAAACGCCAGCCTCTCCGCCAACTAGATCATATAAAGAGCTAGTTGCAGTATCACTGATTACAGGCTGAATATTCATCTTTCGTCGCTTTCTTGAGGCTGTTGTTTAGCTTATATGCACGATGTAATAGTAAACAGAGGAATTGCGAATAAACACTATCTTGAAGGTGTAATACTTAAGAAGTATTTGGCTGCGGAAAATATAGCGCACAATGAACAGAGGCTAGTGTTTGGCAAACTACTACTTTAAGAGTAATCCGTTATGAGAATTGTACTCAACTTATGATTGTCATCAAATGTAAACCAATGCGGAAAGTTTTTTTAGACTCCGTAGATATTTTATTTATAGATGTTTTATTGATAAGTATTTTGTTTAATAGGTGACACGGGCTGATTTTATTGCTTCACCCAGGTGGGCAACTCTATAGGGTGTATTTAGCTTTAGCGGTATTAGGGTTGTATTGGGAATTTTATAAAAGGGGACTTAAATTGAGTGTAAATTCTGCGGTTGATGCGATATCAGCTGATCTTTCGGAAAACGTTGCAGCGCAAAACGCAACGTTACATAGAAAGATTGGCTGGCAAGGCGCATTCTGGGTTGCGAGTGGCGTTCCGGCACTTGTTCTGTTTTCAATTGGTGCGATTGCTGCAACAGTAGGCAAGCCAGCATGGATGATTTGGGCGATTTCCATCGCTTTTGGTTTTATTCAAGCCTTTACTTATGCGGAAATTGCAGGTTTGTTTCCACATAAGTCTGGTGGTGCTTCTATCTATGGTGCGGTTGCATGGGTAAAGTACAGCAAGTTTATTGCACCAGTCTCTGTTTGGTGTAATTGGTTTGCTTGGTCGCCGGTGCTAGCTATTGGTTCCGGGCTTGCAGCAGGCTATATGTTGAGTGCCTTATTCGCGCCAGATGCTGTGATTAATACTTGGCAGATCACATTGTTAGACTTGAGTATGGTTAAAGATGGCCTGGTACTGAGGATAAACGCAACGTTTATTGTCGGCGCGGCTGTTCTGCTGTCGGTGTTTGCTGTTCAGCATGGCGGTATTTTGCGTTCAGCTAAAACAACCATGATTCTTGGCGTGATTGCATTGATTCCATTGATGTTAATTGGGTTAGTGCCATTAATGACAGGTGACATCTCTCAAGCCAACTTCTTCCCACTAGCACCTCTTGCACATGACGCAGCAGGTAATGTGACTGATGGCGTATGGGGTATAGAAGGTTGGAAGCTAATGGCGGGCGGGCTGTTTATTGCGGCTTGGTCTACCTATGGTTTTGAAACTGCAGTTTGCTATACACGTGAATTCAAAAATCCAAAAACAGATACCTTTAAGGCTATTTTCTACTCAGGTCTGCTTTGTGTGGCTGTATTTACGCTAGTGCCCATCGCTTTCCAAAGTCATTTAGGTTTGGGCCATATGGTGACACCTGCTGTCGTAGATGCGGCTGGTGTAGTCACTACTCCAGCGGTATATGATGGGATGTTGGAATCTTCAATCTACAGTGGTATGGGTGTGGCTGCAGCATTCTCAGGTATTGTGGGTGGTGGTGCTTTTGTTGCTAATGTGATGGTGATTATGATGGTATTAGCTTTAATGCTCTCTATCATGACTTCCATGGCGGGTTCTTCACGCACCTTATATCAAGCCTCTGTTGATGGATGGTTGCCTAAGTACTTGTCTCATGTCAATGATCATGGCGCACCTACAAGAGCGATGTGGACGGATCTTTGCTTCAATCTACTGCTTTTGATGATGTCAGATTATGTATTCATTCTTGCAGCTTCAAACGTAGGCTATATCATTTTCAACTTCCTTAACCTTAACTCTGGTTGGATCCATCGCATTGACAGGCCAAAATGGGATCGTCCATATAAAGCACCGACAATACTCTTGGTATTAGGCGGCATTCTTGGTTTCGTTAACCTGAGCATCATGGGTTTAGGTGCTGATGTATGGGGTGCTGGAACATTGAAAGTCGGCTTGTTATTTGCTGCCTTGATTCTTCCTGTATTCGTCTACCGTCACTATATTCAAGATAAAGGCGTATTCCCTAAACAGATGTTGGAGGATATGCACTTAGATGAGCATGAAGATGGCGTAGCCAATAGAGCTGGTGTACTGCCATACATTGCATTAGCTGCAGGTATTGGATTGGTATGGTTCTTACACAGCCTGTAATTATCAGTATTTTCAGTTAATCACTTAGGCTATTTACAAAGCGAGCGGGCATATTGTCCGCTCGCTTTTTTATTGTAATTACAGGTTACTTTTGAGTAACACCTAAGTAGTAAGCCATGAGGGTAATTGTTTAGATAGTGCATCAGATTGAGAATAGCCATACAGTAAATTCCTAAACACATCGGAGAGTAATATGGCACGTGATCCAAAACATGACATTCTGTTTGAACCAATTCAAATAGGCCCAAAAACTTTACGCAATCGCTTCTATCAAGTTCCACACTGTATTGGTGCTGGTTCAGATAAACCAGGTTTCCAAGCAGCGCATCGCTCAATGAAAGCCGAAGGCGGCTGGGCGGCAATGAACACTGAATATTGCTCTATCAATCCTGAGTCAGATGATACACATCGTTTGTCAGCACGTATTTGGGATGAAGGCGATGTGCGCAATTTACGCGCAATGACAGATGAAGTGCATAAGTACGGCGCGCTGGCAGGCGTAGAGTTATGGTACGGCGGCGCACATGCGCCAAACATGGAATCACGTGCAACACCACGTGGACCAAGCCAGTACGCTTCAGAATTCGAAACCTTATCGTATTGTAAAGAAATGGACTTTAGCGACATCGCTCAAGTTCAGCAATATTATGTAGATGCCGCTAAACGCTCACGCGATGCAGGTTTTGATATCGTTTATGTGTATGGCGCTCACTCATACTTACCACTTCAATTCTTAAATCCATACTACAACAAACGTACCGATAAATACGGTGGTTCATTAGAGAACCGAGCACGATTCTGGTTAGAGACATTAGAAAAAGTTAAACATGCAGTTGGCAGTGAATGTGCCATTGCAACGCGTTTTGCAGTTGATACTGTGTATGGCCCAGGTCAAATCGAAGTTGAAGTTGACGGCATGAAATTCGTAGAATTGGCTGATCCATTGGTTGATTTGTGGGACGTGGATGTTGGCGACATAGCTGAATGGGGCGAAGATGCAGGCCCATCACGTTTCTACCAACAAGGTCATCAAGTACCTTGGACTAAGTTCGTAAAACAAGTTTCTAAGAAGCCAGTATTGGGCGTAGGTCGTTTTGTAGATCCAGAAAAAATGACTGAGATTGTCACCAAAGGCTATGCTGACATTATCGGTTGTGCGCGACCTTCAATTGCTGACCCATTCTTGCCACAAAAAATTGAGCAAGGTCGTTATGACGATATTCGTGTATGTATCGGCTGTAACGTTTGTATCTCACGTTGGGAAATCGGTGGTCCTCCAATGATCTGTACGCAAAACGCAACAGCTGGTGAAGAGTACCGTCGTGGTTGGCATCCAGAGAAATTCCCTAAAACCAAATCAAAAGATTCAGTACTCGTAGTGGGTGCCGGCCCCTCAGGTTCAGAAGCCGCACGTGTGTTGTTAGAGCAAGGCTTCACGGTTCATTTGTATGACAAAGCGGAGAAAATTGGCGGCCATTTAAACTCAGTGACAACATTGCCAGGTTTGGGCGAGTGGAGTTATCACCGCGACTATCGTGAAACACAAATCACTAAACTAGTGAAAAAGAACAAAGAAAGTCAGGTTGCACTTGGTCAAAAACCAATCACAGCCGACGAAGTGTTGCAGTATGGTGCTGACAAAGTCATCATCGCGACAGGTTCTTCTTGGAACACAGATGGTAATAACTGCTTAACGCACGATGCTATTCCTGGTGCAGATGCCTCACTGCCAGATCAACTCACGCCTGAACAAGTGCTAGATGGTAAAAAGAAAATCGGTAAACGCGTCGTGATCTTAAATGCAGATACTTACTTCATGGCGCCAAGTTTAGCTGAGAAATTGGCGACAGCTGGTCATGAGGTGACTGTAGTTTCAGGTGTTCATATGGCGAATTACATGCACTTTACGCTTGAGTATCCAAACATGATGCGTCGTTTGCATGAGCTGCATGTTGAAGAAATTGGTGATCATTTCTGCTCGAAAATTGAAAGCGGTCGTCTGGAAATATACAACATCTGGGGCGATGGTTCTAAACGTACCTATCGTGGCCCAGGCGTTTCACCTCGCGATGCAAACACAACTCACCGTTGGTTGGAGTTTGATTCATTGGTCTTAGTCACAGGACGCCATTCAGAAAATGCTTTGTGGAATGAGCTGAAAGCACGCGAATCAGAGTGGGCTGCCAACGACATCAAAGGTATTTACTTGATTGGTGATGCTGAAGCGCCACGCTTGATTGCTGATGCAACCTTTACAGGTCATCGCGTAGCACGTGAGATTGAAGAAGCTAACCCGCAAATCGCAGTGCCATACAAACGTGAAGTAGCTGTTTGGGGCGCACCGCATATGCCAGGTGGCACCTTCAAGATTGAGTACAAAGTTTAGATTGGATTAATTAGGCTCGTCGTAAAGTCTTACGGCGAGCTTGATGAAACCCTTTTAAATATATTCATGTACTAAATATAAATTCTAAAAATAATAAATTCTTAATACCCATCAATAGGCGGAGCTAAATGGATAATTCTAAAGAAATCACCCGAGTGCTGTTTGAGAACTTTCAGCCACAGGCGATACATTTATTCTATGCCATAGGTTACTTGGCGATTGCAGTTTTCATTTACGGTGTTTATGTTCAGATTCGTAAATATCGCCGCGGCAAACCAGATGGTTCTTGGAACGAGCTGTTTCACCGTTTTATTGAGATGGTTAAAACGATGGCGACGCATCGTACCTTGGTGCGACGTGACAAAAGCGCAGGACGTGCACATGGTTTGATATTCTTAGGCTTCGTGTTGCTGTTCATAGGTACAGCTACCATTACGCTGGAATATGACATTCTGGAGCCGTTGTTTGGTATTAAGTTTTGGTACGGTAACTTTTACTTATTATTCTCGCTAGTGCTAGATTTGGCTGGTTTTGGTTTGATTGTTGGCCTTGTCTATATGATGTATAGACGTAAATGGCTCCACTTGCCTAAGCTTGATTACAAAAGAGTGGATAGACAAGAGGGTGATCCTGACTTTGATCGCAGCCAATATCGCCGCGAAGACTGGGCATTCCTATGGTCATTCATCCTAATAGGCATCACGGGCTTTATTTTAGAAGCAACACGTTTAGTTTGGCTCAATGATCGTCCAGCGGTTTGGGATTATCGTATGTGGTCGCCAGTGGGCGCTTTACTTGCGCAAATCATGCAGACATTTGGGTTGGTATCTGAAGGCGCGGGCGCATTCCGCCCATACTTATGGTGGTTTCACGGCTTACTTTCACTGACATTTATTGCTTGTATTCCATACACAAAAATCAAACATATTTTCACAGCTGCAGCCTCTTTGATGTTCAAAGATCCGTTAGCGGGTAGAAGATTACCCAAAGTGCCAGACGACCAGAAAACGGCCGGTTACAAGACAATTACTGACCTGACTTGGAAAAGCTTATTGCATCTTGATGCATGTACTAAATGTGGCAGATGCCAAGAAGCCTGTCCGGCTAATGCAGTTGGTGCGCCATTGTCGCCAAGAGATGTGATTCTCTCTTTACGTGAGTTTGCCAATCATGCATTGAGCGCTAAAGAGTTACCTAAAGAAGCAGAGTTAGATATTCACGGAAAAGATGTCGGGCAAGTGTTTATGGAAACACTCTGGTCTTGCCGTACTTGCTTGGCTTGTGTGGAGATTTGCCCAGTAGCTGTGGAACATGTGCCTATTATCGTGCAGATGCGACGCAATCTTGTTGAGGCTGGTGAGATGGAGCCTTTGCTAGAAAAAACACTGCAAACCATTCATAAAACAGGCAACTCATTTGGTGAGTCTAAACGTAAGAGAGCGAATTGGACTAAAGAGCTTCCATTTGAAATTAAAGATGCACGTGCAGAACCAGTAGATGTGTTGTGGTTTGTTGGAGACTACGCATCATTCGACCCTCGCAACCAAAAGGTCACGCAGTCGTTCGCCAAATTAATGCATCACGCAGGGGTTAATTTTGGCTTGCTGTTTGAATCTGAACTCAATGCTGGTAACGATGTACGGCGTGTTGGTGAGGAAGGTTTATACGAACTGCTGGCCTCGTCTAACATAGGTACGCTGCAAGCTTGTGACTTTGCCTCTATCGTGACAACGGATCCACACTCGTTCAATACGATCCGCAATGAGTATCCAGATTTTGGTGGAAAGTTTGAAATTGAACACTATACGACTTTGGTGAAACGCCTCATTGAAACGGGTCAAGTCAAGCTCAAGAAAAAGCTTGATTACCGCGTTACTTTTCATGATCCATGCCACTTGGGTCGCTATAACAAAGGCTTTGATGCGCCACGTGAAGTAATTAAATTATTGGGCTGTGAATTAGTTGAAATGGGCCGTAACCGTGATAACTCATTCTGCTGTGGTGCTGGTGGCGGTCGTATTTGGATTCCTGATCCAGTCGGTATCGAAAAACCTTCAGCTAACCGTATGAAAGAAGCCGGGCAAATTGAAGGGCTGCAGGTGTTTGTAGTGTCATGCCCGAAAGATCTCACGATGTTTGAGGATGCACTTAAAACATCAGGCTTCGAAGGGCAGTTCGTGGTGCGTGAGCTGATTGAGTTAATTGACGAGTGCATCGAATACGAAGTTTGGGAAGATAGTGCTGTGACAGCTTGATATGAGGCTTCCTGAAAGTGCAGCAGCATTAGTGGATTTAGCATTGAAAGCTGGAGACCCATATAGTGCCGCTGCCGTTCATGTGATTGCAGCAGGCAAAGCTAGGCGCAAGTTGGAAGAGCTCATGTTTAGTAAGCGACGAGATGCCTTGGCGCTAGCTAGATGGGAGCATACACCAGCATCAGTGTTAGAAGCGCTTTGTGCCGCTGCAGATGAAGCGATAGTTGTTCGATTAGATAAGAACCAAAATACACCAGCTCAAGCAATATCTAAGCTTTATGTTGCTGAAAGTCTAAGCAGTAAAAATAGTTCAGGTTTGACTGTTTTAGTTGCACAACATCGGCATGCATCACTTGCTGTTTTGAAGAGTATTGCGCAGTTTGAAAATGATGAAGCAAGTTTGTTAGCCGTGAGTAAAAACTTGGCGGCAAACAGTGAAGTGCTAAGTTTGTTGCTAGATAGGTTTGAGTCAAGTTCGAGACTAGAGGCATTACAAAAAAATATAAGTGAGCATCCATCTACGTCTCCTCAGTTGCTTGAGCAGTTGTATGACAAAGGCGATGTGTATGTTAAAGCTGCGGTGATTGGGCATGCCAATTGCTCGCAGCGACTAATTGATCAAGCAATGCAAGAAGAAAGTGTATTGATTCAACGGCAATTAGCCGCAGATAGGCGCTTGACTAGTGAAGTAATCACTCGTTTGAGTATACATCAGGATAAATCGGTGCGATGTGCGGTGGCTTCGAATTTGACCGCTTCGAAGGATGTGATTAAGTCCTTAGCAAGTGATGATAGTGATGTGGTCAGGCGTGTTGTTGCATCAAGAGGTGGTTTAACCGCACAAAGTATTAACAGCTTAATGAATGACCAAGACGTATGGGTCAGGCAGAAGTTAGCACGAAATCAGATTGTTCCATATAGGATTTTGGCAAAGTTGTCTCAAGACCTGCAAGCAGATGTGCGAAGAGGCGTGGCAAGAAACGCTAAATGCTCAGTCAAGTTGTTACGAGTATTAGCTAAAGATGAGGATTATTGGGTACGTTCTGCAGTTGCCTATCAGCGCAGAACGCCCAAGCAGTTGTTGGTAGAGCTTGCGGAAGATACAGCGGTAGATGTGTTGAGTGGTGTGGCGAATAACCCCAATACGCCGCAGAAGCTGCTGAAGAAGTTAACGGCTTCTGTAGAAGCAGATGTAAGGCGTGGCGTGATTTTAAATCAAAGTGCGACGGGGTTAACTTTGTTGCCATTATTAGAGGATGCCTATTATTTACATCGCTTAATGCTAGTAGCTAATACTAAGTTGAAAGATAAAGATAAATGGCATTTGTGTTTTGATCCAGATTTTCAGGTCAGATTTACAGTATTTAGATATTTTGCGAATAGTTTTATAAAAAGCAGTAGTTGATAAAAGTTTCAAGGAGAAGATAAGTATGAAAATTTTAGTTGCGGTAAAACAGGTAGCGGCATTAGATGAAGACTTTGAAATCCGCGCGGATGAAAAAGATGTCGATGAGGATTTTCTTTTGTATGACTTAAACGAGTGGGATGACTTTTCACTTGAAGAAGCCATGAAAATCAAAGAAGCTGGCACGACAGAAGTCGAAGTGGTGGTAGTTTCAGTAGGGCCAGATCGCGTTGATGAAAGCCTGCGTAAATGCTTAGCTAAAGGCGCTGACCGTGCCATTAGAGTTTGGGATGACAGTATTGAAGGTTCTGATGCGATTGCCATTGGACGTATTCTTGCTGCTGTGGCAAAGAAAGAAGCGCCAGATATGATATTTGCAGGTGTGCAGTCATCTGATCAAGCATATGCCTCAACAGGTATTTCAACCGCAGCCTATCTCAATTGGCCACATGCGGCAGTGGTGGCTGATTTGCAATATCAACCAGGTAACAAAAGCGCCGTGGTTCGTCGTGAATTAGAAGGAGGCTTGTTGCAAGAAGTTGAGATTAATTGCCCAGCAGTATTAACCATACAACTAGGTATTAACAAACCGAGATATGCCTCATTACGCGGTATCAAGCAAGCAGCCGCTAAACCTATCGAGGAAGTTACTTTAGCCGATATAGGCTTATCAGGTTCAGACGTCGGGGCTGGTAACTCAATGTCGCACGTTCGTCGCATGTATATTCCAGCTAAAGGCCGTGCAGAAATGATTGAAGGCACGATAGCTGAGCAAGCGGCTAAGTTGATTCAAATTATGAACGAATTTAAAGGAGTCTAAGCATGAGTACAATTTTGGTAATTGCAGAGCACCGTCGTAATGAGTTGCGCCCTGTCACCTTTGAGCTCATCTCTGCGGCACAAGGTTTGAAAAAATCAGCCGATGACAAAGTCTTGGTTGCGGTTGTCGGTAGTCAGGCTGAGACATTCACAGCAGCGTTATCTGTGAGTGGTGTAGATGAAATATTGACTATTCCAGCCCCAGTTTCAGAATTCGATCCGGATGTTTATGAAGCCGCTGTATCAGCGCTGATTGAGGCTAAACAGCCTAGTGTCGTCTTGTTGCCACACTCAGTCGATTCACTTGGTTATGCTGCTACATTAGCAAGTAAAGCCGGTTATGGATTCGCTACAGACGTGTTCATCGTCGAATATCAAGGCAGTGATTTAGTTGCAACACGTGGTGGATATAATCAAAAAGTGAACGTTGAAGTAGACTTTCCAGGTAAGAGTATTGTCGTCATGACAGTACGAGCCAGCGTGTTTAAACCTTTAGAAGGTTCAGGCAGCCCAACTGTGACCAACTTTGATTTACCTGCGGTTCAGTCGCGCAGTCAAAATAAAGACTTTGTAGAGCAGGGTGGTGGTAATGATATTGATATTACAACGGTTGATTTTATTATGTCTATCGGTCGTGGTATTGGTGAAGAAACCAACGTTGAGCAGTTTAGAGAGTTAGCGGAAACAGCTGGCGCTACTTTGTGTTGCTCACGCCCAATCGCCGATGCTGGCTGGCTACCAAAATCAAGACAAGTTGGGCAGTCAGGCAAAGTGGTTGGCTCATGTAAACTGTATGTAGCATTAGGTATTTCTGGCTCGATTCAGCATATGGCTGGTATGAAACATGTACCGACTATTGTCGCAGTGAATACTGACCCTAGCGCCTCAATTTTCACTATTGCTAAGTACGGTATTGTCGCTGATATTTTTGATTTTGAAGAAGAACTCAACAGTCAATTAGCAGCTTAGTAACAAAAGAGTTACAAGTATTCAACTCTACAAATGGCGTGCGGCTAAGATCTAGGCTACACGCCATTTTCCTTAATTTCATGTAAATCCATCCTAATGTATTTACTACCTCCTTAGTAGTACACCTTCAAGAGAATTTTCTCTGAATTTCTATTCCGATAATGTGTAATCAATCTCTTAACAATTACATCTTATTTAAGTAAGGAAAATAATGCGAAATTCTATTCTTAACGGTAGACACGCGACACTTGGATCAAACTTAGATGGCGACACATGGAATGATATGGCTATTCCTTGGAGCTATCACACTGACCCAAATGAAGAAACGGTTGCGGTTCGCAGTCGTGCTGGTTTGTTCGATGTTTCAGCACTTAATCTTGTGGATGTAACTGGCGCTGATGCAGAAGCGGTATTAAATGCCATGGTCGCAAAAGATATTACCAAGCTTAAGGTCAATACCGGAATTATCGCTGTAGAAGTAAATGATGCAGGCATTTTATGCGACGACATTATGATCATTCGTCTAGGTGCTAATGAGTTTAAAGTCTCTCACGGAAGTGGTAAAACACCAGACAACCTACGTAAGTTATCTGCGGGCAAAGATATTAAAGTTCAAAAAGATAATGATACGCACGTGCTGTCATTACAAGGTCCAAAATCTCTTGAAATCCTAACGCCACATGTAGGCATTATCTTGTCTGAGTTGCCTTATTTTGGTTTTGTGAAAACGACGATATTTGGTATTAACATAATTATTGGTCGTGGCGGTTATGCAGCAGAACGCGGGTATGAAATTTATAGCACTGCAAAAGATATTGTGACCATTTGGGACAAAATTCTTGAGTTAGGAAAGCCATTTGGCATCATGCCAGTTTCTTGGAATTGTCTTGAACTAACCCGTGTAGAAGCTGCTTTGCAGTTCTTTCCATTTGAAATGCCTGAAGGTGACACAACGCCTTGGGAAGCTGGTTTAGGCTGGGCTATTGACCTTGATAAAACCGTTGAGTATACAGGCAAAGCTGCGGTATTAAAGTCAAAAGGTCAGGAGCGTGTTAAGCAAGGCGGTGTGGTTTGTCAGAGCGCAAGCGCAGTTGAAGCTGGCGCCAAGATCATGAAAGATGGTGTTGAAGTTGGCGTAGTGACTAGCGGCAGTTACAGTCAATATTTAATGCAATCCATCGCGATGATGCATATCAAACCTGAATACTCAGCAATTGGTACTGAGGTAGAAATAGTCGGTAAAAAATCCAGCTGCAAGGCAAGAGTGGCTCAAACGCCATTTTATGACCCTATGCGCATACGCACCTATCCTGAAAGAGTGAAAGGTTAGTCATGGAACGTGGATATTGGATTAGAAGTAAGCCTGTCTATACTTCATTGTTGTGGCATGAAAAAGCGACCTCGCATTTAGTGGTAGCACAAGGTCAGGGCGGAATGGCTGTATTGAAGCTATTTCAGTTGATGCATCCCAAGCAAGCAATCACGGTGTTATATACACCCTATGCTGAGGCAGATTACTCTAAAACGCTTGTTAAAGTAGTGCCTGATGGCCTGCATATATTAGAGGCTGAGCAAGAAGTTTTAGCTAAGTTAGAGAGTGTCTTGCAGGGGATGTATATGGGCATGCGTCTATATATTGCGGGTTCTGAGGACTTTATGTGGTCAGTAGCGAAGGTAGCGAATAAATTCGGCATTGAAGATGCCGGCATGATGAAAGAATTGACTGGTACCTTGGCAAGACCTATCTATTGCGTACATTGCAAAGCGACAACACATGGCGTCACAACTAATATTGGGGAATGTAGCGGCTGTGGCCGCATGCTTTTCGTTCGCGATCACTTTTCTCGTCAGTTGGGAGCCTACATGGGCTTGATGATAGACGCTGAGTCGCCAGGTGAATTACCAGAAATTGAGGAAATATATCCATGAGTATGATTGACATCAAAGTTGCTGCCGTCGAGCAAGTAACGCCACTAGTTAAGCATTTCACTTTTGTTAAAAAGGATGGCTCACCATTTCCTGCATTTTCAGGTGGAAGCCATGTAGTTGTATCCATGAATGTCGGCGGAAGGGTGCACCGCAACCCTTATTCGCTAATGGGTTCGCCAGCAGACACTGGCGTTTATCATATCTCTGTCCGCAAACAAGAGCAGTCTAGAGGCGGCTCAGTGTTTATGCACGAGAACGTTGAGGTTGGCACCTCGTTACAAATCACTTATCCAGTGAATCTTTTTTCACTGGCAAAAAAAGCCCACAAACATATATTGATTGCTGGCGGAATTGGCATTACGCCATTCATGTCACAACTGATTGATTTGAATCGACTGAATTCAAATTTTGAGCTGCATTATGCATTTAGGTCGCCTGAGCACGGGGCATTTGCAGATCAATTAAAGGCTATTTGCAGCAGCAAACTTCATTGTTATGCGGACAGCAAAGGTGAGCGCCTTGATTTGCTTGCCTTGTTAAGCAAGCAACCATTAGGCACACATGTGTACGTTTGCGGACCAAATCCTATGGTTGTTGCTGTCATTGAAACTGCCAGAAACTTGGGCTGGCCTGAAAACCATATTCATAGCGAACAGTTCCTTTCACTAGGTATCGGCGAGCCATTCAAAATTCAACTAGCTAAATCTAATATTGAAGTACATGTTCCTGCAGAAATGAGCATGCTGGAAGCTATAGAAGCCGCTGGTGTCGAGGCGGATTATTTGTGTCGAGGCGGCGTTTGTGGGCGTTGTGAGGTCAATGTACTTGAATCAGATGGTGCGCTGTTGCATCACGATCATTTTTTAACCGATGCAGAAAAAGCTTCTGGTAAAAAGATCATGCCTTGCGTCTCTCGCGCTAGATGCGACCGATTGGTTTTGGATCTTTAACTCACGAGAATGGTTTAGTGTTTTAAGACCAATTGATATTGAAAATAGAAAATTAAGGTGAAAAAAATGGCGTTAGCATTTAAACAAGAAACATTTCGCAATGACTATAAATACAGCAACTCTCCGAATGCAATTAAACGCTTTCCGTTTCCGTTTGCAGAAGATCAGTATATGTATTCGGTCAATATTGAGCCACACGTTAAAGGTAAACAGGGCAGCGTTTGTGAGTTTCCCTTTGATGTCGATGAGCACTATGTCGGAGAGTGCTTGGATAAGCAGATTACGCTTGATTTAGATCGAGGTAGATACAAAGCGCTGCCACACATGATGGATGCACAGTGGGACTTCGTCGAGCTGACGATGGACGCGCTTTCGAATGATTATCCTGAACATTTTTCATTAAAAAAAGATGGCTTAAATTGGACATGGGAAAACAAGCCATTAAACATTAAGCAAAGCTTCGTATTTGGTGATGCTTCAACAATGCCTATGGAGCCGTTTGAATTTATGAGCCGACAAGTGCAGGGTGACTTCGTGTTACTAGACCAGCGTGATGAAACCTTGTATGCAGATGCTGGTTTTGTGACTAGTCAGGCTGATTGGTCTTTAGCATTTGACGTGGGAATGTCATGGAGAGAATGGCATGCTCCAGTGCCGCGGGCGACCGAGTTAGGTGTGATGGATAGAGCACTTAAATATTTGCTTAATCTACAATTAGGCAGCCCAGTACGCAGGCTTAATTGGACGATGACAGTGAATCCACGTTTGGACACTTCACCTGAAAACTACCCACTGTGGGGTACAGATCGAAATACTGTAAATCCTGATAATGTTGCAGACAAAGTACATCTTCGTGTTGAATTGCAGTCTCTATTTAGATTGCCACGTAGCAATGGGATTGTTTTCAGTATTCGTTGTTACTTGATGAGTTTAAAAGAGCTTTCTAGCTATCCAAGATGGGCAAAGCGTTTGCATCGCGTTCAAAAAACCATGCACCCAGACCTGATTGAATATAAGGGTATGACAAAGTTTCATCCAATGATGGTTGAATGGCTTTCTCAGTTTGATGACGGTTCAGCCATGGCTGTAGGAACGCAACCTGAGTAATCTTTACTGCTACTTCATCCTTAATGAAGTAGCGATTTAACTCTATATTGTTGCTCTGGAATTTCGGTAATAAAGCCCTCCAGAGCTAACAGCTCACCTGTGCTAGAGAATATGCCTCGTCCATATTCTTGTACGAGTTTAGTCTCACCTTTACGGGTGACAATGCGGTAAATGAGTTTGAATTTTTCACTTAGACCAAGTTGCTGATTCACTGATTCCCAAACATCGGCTCGATCATCTGGGTGAATGATTAAATTGAAATTAAGATTGTTGCTGTTAAGAAAGTCTTGAGGGTCATAACCGGTGAGGTCGATACAACCGTCACTCACATATTCAAATGTCCAAAAACGGTCGTTTCTACCACGGTAAACCAAGGCGGGGATATGGCTTAACAACGAGTTGGACGCTCGGCGGCTCGCTAATACGCTTGCCTCAGCCTCTTTATTGTTTTGTATGTTGGTCATGGTGCCGATGACGCTGGTTCTCTCACCAGCAGATGCAGAAGTAGTTTTAGCGCGCATGACAATCCAATTAGGATAGCCGTGTACGGAAAGGAGTCGTGCTTCTAGAGTGCAGTTAGGTCTTTTTCCTTGCGTTAAGGAGTTTAGTCTAGCTTCTAGCATTGGCCTATCTTCAGGGTGGAAAAAGTCCAAAAGTGACTTGTTTAGACAGTCTTGAATTCTAAGCTCGAGCAAATTTTCCCATGCAGGATTAAGGAAAATTATTTTACCCTCAGCACTCAGTTGAAAAACGATTTCCTCCAACCTATCGATAATGAGGTGGTAATTAAACTGAGATTCAAAGTCGTTTGTTAATGGGCTACTTGCAGAAATTGGTGTGAATTGAAAGAGTGTCAGGTTGTTTTGACCATCTTCACGCATGCGAGTGAGGCTGGCATTTGAGGGCAAAGTTGTGCCATCAGCGCAAATTAATCGAATTTTTGTTGGGTCACTTTTAGTTTTACCAGTTGTAGCCTCTGCGTTGAGATTCGCAAAACTATGATGATCTGTTGGATGTATCAAATTGGTAAAGGGCATACCTATAATCTGGTCTGCCATATCGGCCATACCCAGCATTTGGAGAAACGGGGTGTTAATAAATTTAACGACGTATCCATCAAGCATGGCGGCTGGTGAAGATAGTGTGCTAGAAACCTCTCTGCCCCATGCCGCTTCTTGATTTAAGTTCTGATTGATACGTGATTTCTTTGAGGTGAATAAAGGCTGAATAACAATCACAAGTGCCGCAGAAAATATGGCAACAGCTGTTGAAATTAACATGACAACATGTAGTAAAAAAGGCCCTTGAATGTTGTACCATGAACCAAGTATCACAAAGAAAATAATAGCAATGATCAGCGTAGAAAAAATAAATATACTCATTACGTTATGCCCAATTTTGAAGCTGTAATATGACAGTATTAGAGTATAAAAAGAACCAGAGTAAATATGCAAAATATTTTGAATATTCTTAAATTAATACGTAAATTTGTCATGAAACATAAGCTTTATGCAAATTTACATGCATTAGTTGTTTCTATGGTATTGACGGTTCTATTGATGCAAGCAGGTTCATTATTTTTGTTTGATTATATTCCCGATCATCTTTCCGTCATTCACCGCGCCTATCAGGATCAATCAGTTTGGAAGCTAGGGGTAAGCCAGCTGGAAAGCAACTTTAATCGCAAGGAAGAGATTTTTAATCGTTTGAATGAGAGCCAAAATGAATTTGAGGATGTTTTATATTCATGGGCTAAGAATCAGAAAGATACAAAATTAGATGTTTCGTATAAAAAACTACTGTCTGCGCGAAAGGATTTTGCAGATGCAAGAGTGCATGGAGATGCAAAGGAAATATTGATAGATAAAGGGCAGGGCGTTATTAAAGCATACGATGACTTTGTTATGGCTGCGGAAAAAGACATTGTCATTAAGCAGTCTTTAGTTTCATTACTTCAACTGGTCTGTCTGGTACTCGTATTTTGCATAGGTGCGTGCATCATGTTGATGTCCTGGAATATTCTAGTTAATCGGCTTGGCAAAATAATCGCCTCTGTTCCAAATGATTTAATTTTGAGTGAGGGTAATAAGCAATTTGATGATGAGTTTGAGTTGCTAGAAAGGTTGTCGGCAGAAATGGCTGCCCGCCTTGAAGGTATTCAGGTGGAAACCAAGTGGATCAATAAAACCAGCACTGAAAAGATGCGAAAAATGATTCTTTCACAGGATTTTTTATTAAAACTGACTAAGTTGATTGGAACCTCTGGGCTAAGTGAGCTTACAATCAAAAAGACGCTTTATTCACTTGAGCGTACATTAGGCGTTAGCAATGCCGCATTGGTTTTTAGCGAAAAAGGGTCGAGAATCTCAGCGCAACGAGCACTTTTTTCTAGCTACTGGCCACTGACTTTTGACGAGAGCATGTTTGATGAAAATAATAACCAAATTTTGGTTAATCATGAAACTAGGTTAATTAAGGGCGAGTGTGTGCAATGCGTCACGATTCCACTGCCCAGCCCCAATGGCTGGTTGGGTATACTATTATTAGAGACAGAAGCAAATCATTATTTTGAAGACACTGAATTACAATTATTTGAAGTAACAGCTCAGATGCTAGCTTTATCTATGGGGTTCCAAGCCAAAGAGCAGGAAAGCCGTCGTGTGGCATTATTAGAAGAGCGCGCAGTTATTGCTAGAGAGTTGCATGACTCACTTGCACAATCATTGTCGTATATGAAGTTTCAAATTGCACGTTTGCAGACTAACTTTGGTACGCAATTGATTGAGTCTGGCGCAGATAGTATCGTCAATGATATGCGTGAAGGTTTAGATAACGCTTATCGAGAATTGCGAGAGTTACTCACTACATTTAGAGTGCAGATGGATGTTCGCGGACTTGATCATGTGCTTGAAGAGGCCATTGAAGAGTTCTCACAAAGATCCAGCTTAAATATAACACTGGATAATCGTTTGCAAGAGTGTCGTCTGAGCGTCAATGAGGAGTTTCATTTATTGCATGTGGTACGAGAAGCATTATCAAACATCGTGCGCCATTCCGGCGCTGAGAAAGTCACCATTGCGCTTGTTTTGCAGTCTTCTGGTGACGTGATAGTAACGATTGACGATGACGGTCACGGTGTAGCGTTTGACAAGACTAAGCCGCACCATTACGGTTTGGCTATTATGACGGAGCGAGCACATTGTCTAGGTGGGAAAATTGACATTCTCCCCAGACGGCTTGGTGGAACACGTGTCAGACTCTTGTTTCATCCAAAATAAGCAATAAATAATGAAGCTTAGTATCGATTAGGGCGCAAATAAAATGAATTTAGAAAAGTGGAGAGCAATATGACCAAACCTACATCTGTCATCATTATCGATGATCACGCTCTATTTCGCAGGGGCGTCAGTCAGATGATTTCGGCTGATCCAGCGTTCGTTGTCATTGGTGAGGCAGCTTCTGGTGCAGAGGGTTTGTTATTAGCAGAGCAACTGAAGCCAGACTTAGCGTTGATTGATTTAAATATGAAGGGCATGAATGGTATCGAAACGCTCTCACGTATTAAAGAGGCAAAGCTAGAATCAAAATGCATTGTGCTAACCGTGTCAGATGCTGAAGCGGATTTACTCGAGGCTTTGCGTGCAGGTGCTGATGGCTACTTATTAAAAGACATGGAGCCAGAAGACCTTTGTGATAATTTAAAAAAAGCAATGTCAGGTGTTACAGTTTTACATGAGAGCCTCACGGAAATTCTTAAAAACGCGCTAATCAGCCCTTCTTTAAGCAGAAGCGAAGAAGAGGTTTCATTGACTGAGCGTGAAAGGGAAATACTTGAGTGCTTGGCAAATGGCTTAAACAATAAGACTATTGCACGCTCTTTAGGCATCAGTGATACAACCGTTAAAGTACATATCAAACATTTACTGAGTAAGCTAAAGTTAACCAGTCGGCTTGAAGCAGCCGTTTGGGCGCATAGGAAAAAATAGACCAAGTCGGCTGGACGTTAATCAATTGAAAAATCTAGATCCCCAACACGAAATTTGCAAGGCGAGAAGACGTTATAACGACGCTATTTTGCATCGAGATGTAGATGCAATTTGTTCGTTCTTTGCCCCAGACTATTTTGTGATGACAGGTCGTGGTATTCAATCAAGAGGAATGCAAGAGCAGCACCGGCGCTGGGCAGAATCATTTGGCTCTGATCCAATTGTTTGTTATAGAAGACGAACTACAGGTTTAAGTATTAGCAAGCAATTTGCATGTGCTGAAGAGCGTGGAAGCTGGGCGGGAAAATACTCTCTAAGTCAAAGTGTTATTTTGGTGGCTGGGGTTTATTCAGCAAAATGGCAAAAGCAGCAAAATGGTGAATGGTTAATTCAAACGGAAGTTTTTACAACATTAAAATCTTTTACGGCTAACAGTTATAAAAGGTGAGAGATTCTCTTGGGCTTGCCAATCAAGGTTTTCTCATGCCATAGTGATAGATATACATATAGATAGGTTGTAAGTAATGTTAGCAATTATTGGCGGTACAGGTTTAACTCAGTTAGATAATTTAGAAATCACAAGACGTTTGATTGTACGTACACCCTATGGTGAACCTTCGCAGCCGCTCATATTTGGCAAAATTGAAGGTCGAGAAGTGGTATTTTTAGCGCGACATGGTAACGGGCATACCATTCCGCCGCATGAGGTCAATTATCGCGCGAATATTTCAGCATTGCACTTACAAGGCGTCACTGAAATTGCCGCTGTTGCAACCGTAGGCGGCATTCATAAGGACTTGTCGCCAGGTGTAATTGCAATGCCTCATCAAGTGATTGACTACACACACGGCCGAAAAAATACATATTTTGACGGTATTGATTTACCAGTAAAACATATTGATTTTACTGAGCCATATTGCCCAAACTTGCGTGCAAAATGGGAGCAAGCAGCTAAGGCAATCGGCGAACCCTTAATCACAACTGGCATTTATGCAGTGATGCAAGGTCCACGATTAGAAACTGCTGCTGAAATCAATCGGCTTGAGCGCGACGGCGCTACTATGGTGGGTATGACAGGAATGCCAGAGGCCGCACTTGCTCGTGAGTTAGGCATAAGTTACGCTGCTATTTGCCCTGTGGCTAATCACGCTGCAGGGCGTGGTGATAGTTTGCATGGTATTCAATACGAAGAGTTAGTTGATAACCTAAATCAAACAATGGTGCGAGTACGTAATATTATTGCGCAGCTAGTTAAACAAAATGGGTTTAAGCAAAAGGATCATTAAACAAGATGGCAGTTAAACCAGTGTTACGCATGGGTGAACCATGTTTGTTGCTAAAAGCCGCTCCAGTTGAAAAGTTTGATACACCTGAGCTGCATAGTTTGATTCAAGATTTAGAAGATACCATGCAGGCAATGAGCGGCGCTGGCATTGCGGCACCGCAGATAGGCGAAAGCTTACGCGTGGTCATTTTTGGTCAAAAATCTACAGATGAAAATAAAAATCCACGTTATCCAGATGCTGATGCCGTGCCATATACCGTACTCATCAACCCCGTTATTACCCCTATAGGTGACGATGTGGAAGACGGCTGGGAAGGGTGCTTATCAGTGCCAGGCATGCGAGGTATCGTTCCGCGTTATCTGCGTTTGCATTACACAGGCTTTGATCAATACGGAAACCCTATCGACAGATTAGTCAGTGGCTTTCATGCCCGCGTAGTACAACACGAATGCGACCATTTAGATGGCGTGCTATATCCAATGCGCATTAAAAATCTAAAAGATTTTGGCTACACCGAAGTGTTTTTCCCCGGACAAAATATTATTGATGATTGAGGCTTCCATATTACAAATTCTTTGCTATAATCCTGCTTTCGCTGAAATTGATGCGGAAATGAAGGAAGAGTGGCAGAGCGGTTTAATGCTACAGTCTTGAAAACTGTCGTGGGTGCGAGCCCACCGTGAGTTCGAATCTCACCTCTTCCGCCAATCACCCTAAAGTCAATAGAGTCAAGCACTTACAGGGTTTTAAGTCTCCAGCTTCACCAAATCAAAAGCAATAAAATAATTTAATAATGTTGCATATCACAACTTAGAAAACTACTTACCTCTGTAAAATTTCTACTAAACTCTTTTTACTTGTGTAAGAAATATTACTTATTTTGTAAATCTGACTTTCTTTAACCAACTCGAATTTTATTTGTACTACCTTTTGCTCAGGGTAAGCAATGTCAGCAAAAACATCCTCACCTATTTGCTTGATGGTAACTTGTGCGTTTTCATCATCTTGTGAGCTATAGATTGGGTCAAACTCAAGCTTACATACACCCTCTTTTTTCGCACATTCGTTATCTTTTGCAATTAAGCTTGCAAGATTTTTATTAAAAAACTTATTGAGATTAGCTAAGTTTTGATTGGATATCGTGGGTGATTTGGGTGATGTTGCAGGTGAAAAGTAACTGTATAAACTCTTTATTGCATTGAGTTTACCTTGGTCTGTTTCTGAAGAACATGCATTAAAAGATATTAAAATAAGTAAACAAAATATAAAACGAAACTTAAGCACATTAATTTCCTGTCATTCTGTAAAAGTGATATGTAACTTTATCTTTGTAGATAACCATAGATTTCTGTTTAAAATCAGAAATCCATTGATTACCCGTATAGCCAGCAATATGCCCATACTCATGAACGTTACTTTTTTCGATAATGTAAATATCGCCTTGTAGAGGAGAGTAGGCGTCTTGACTTATTTCTGACATAGGACTTATCAGGTTTAATAAGTTTGCAGCTATTTATTTCATGAACTCAAGTTTTTTGTAGTTACTAGAGATTAGTGCTGTTAGGTTTTCTTTGTTGGGATAATTGATAAATTGAATTTCTAATTGATTATTTATTACTGAAAACGCACTTGTGAAACTGGTATTTAACTCATCACTACCTGCTAAATCAATTGAGTTTGCACAACTTGTTATTAGTAGTTTAGATATTAATTAGTGGAGTTTTTTTATTGATGCTTAAGGTGTTTAGGAACACTTCCTCCCCTGCGCCGCATTGTCCAGCACCATCGTTACCTCTGGTGCGTAGTGCAGAAGTGAATAGTAAAATGTTTTGAGATAAATAAGGCTGTAGTTCTCTGGGTAGTATGCGAATTTTATCTTCTGCACCGACTAAAGTTGGCGAGTAATTTTTAGGTATCTTTGATAATAAAAACCTGCCTTTCGGCGTGCTGATTTGTAGCTTGTTAGTAGTTAGATTAAAAGTTAATGTATATAAATGACCCGCTACGCATAGACTTGAACTTGCTAAATTGTTTTTTACAATAATCTCAGTTTCACTTTCGATAGGCTTACACACGTCTGCAGACTCGGCTTTAGTTGCCACTGAATATAAAATTGCAAGCACACTTAAAGCCGCAACTATGAAGTTACTGATTGTTTTTAATATGCTCGGCATAAGCGCCTCCCTGTGTTCCATTAGCATGACCACTAATGCTTTCTTGTTTAATGTTAATGGAGAACGCGGTGAATTTGGGACTAATTGCTATTAATGAAATCAGATAAAATTTCTTTTACATCTTCTTTTGATAGTTGTCCTGACTGTAAAATTGATTGTAAGTCGCTTTTTGTGAGAGGGTACTCGCGCAACAATGATTTCATATCGTTTTTATCAGGAGCATAAGCCCATATTGGTCTGATTGTTGTCGGGTCTTGCAGTGCTTCAAGCTTTAATGGCATGCGGTCGATATTGATATAAACTTTATAGCGCGTAAACCCTTCATCAAAAGACTTGTCGTAATACAGAGTCGTGCCTTTGGGTAAGATGTGATAGTTTTTTGTAGAGCTGTCACCGCTTAATAGCATCGGATACTCCAGTGTGTGGATGTCAGTCATTTTATGTGTACTCCAGTAAAAATAGATTATTAAACAAACTATAAGGCAAAAAATCATCCCCATGATAAAAGTAATAACGTTTTTTATCATCCTACGCTCCCGTATGTTTCAACCCTAATGGGTTTATTTGGTGTCTTTGTATTCAAAAATGATTCAAGATTAGCTGGTAAAAATATGCGTGAAGCACCGCCTTTCACGCTCACGGCAAACTGTTCAGATGAAGTTAAAACTGCATCAGGTTTGATGAACTTATCTGAGCCTGAGTCGATATTTGGTATTGCCTGCGTAGCACCGTCAATGCTTAATTTTGTGCAGTTTGGACCGAGTGCATGGTAGTCTGCTTTTAGTTGATAAACTAAAGCTGTACCTCGCTTTTTCTCTAAGTCTGTGCGGTGTTTTGCAGTTTTTATTAATGTCTCATAGAAGCTATTCGCGGCCTTTGCCTGATGCTCAAAAATAGAGTAGACAAAACCTGTTGTTTTTCATTTAAGCGCAATCTCTCCAGAAATGTAAGGGTTAAAAGCATTCCAAACACGTAATATACCTTCACCACCTTCGCCAAATAAGCCAGAAGTTTCACCATAACGTCCAAAATCATAAGTAAAATCGCTTGTTTGAGTTCTTATTCGTAATGCCGTGTGTCCATATCTGTGAACCTCACCTTTGATGGTAGTGTAAGGCCCTCCAATCAAGATATGCATTTCAGCCGTAGGCAAAAGAAAATCGTTTGCTACCGAATCTTTAATGCCATTTGTTTTAGCTTCGCATGTGTAAAGTTTTTTTGCCATTTTAAACTTTACCTTTAGTTAAATATTGAGGTAGCTCACCCCAGAATACTTTTATATCTTGCGCTTGCATGGTTGCAACACGAATGGTTTTTCCTTCTTCATCTGTTTCCCCATAAAAAACCTCTCCTTCAGTAGTTTGAATTTTATAAGGTAAAAATGGAATTGGTTCGCCTGTCAGCGTATTGATAGCCCGCACTTGCTCATCGTAAAGTTTATCTCTAGTATCAGGCAGTTTTCCCAACATAGCCGCATCACTCACACCCCCCCCATAAACGAATGCCTTCCCCCCTTCACCGAGAAGTTCCCCGGGCACTTAATCGTAATATTGCCGCCCTCTAACACAATAGAAGATTGCCCAGCCTGCAAGGTAATGCTTTGCTGCGCCTCCACCAGTATCGCCGCGTCAGAACTCGTCACCGTGGTGCTTTGGTCCGATAGCATCTCCAAAGCATTAGTATGTGCTGCCAACGACACAGGCGCATGCGCCGCAGTGAACGTCATGCCGCCTGCATGAGTGTACAGCGTACTGGCCTCACCACTATTGAGTGAAGCCGTATGCTTAGCCACCCAATGGCTATCACCTTGCGTAGTCCAATTTAAGTGTTGCTGTGCAAACAATAACTGACTGCCTGCACTGGACTGATTCAGAGTCGCCGCACTCTCAACCGCAATTAACGGTTTCTCAAAGCGCAAGGCTTGTTGTGCCTCGCTGCCTTGCACAGGGCTTATCTTCTTAGCATGGTCAGGATGTGTCTTCAATGCAATATCCGACACCTGCGCCCCTTGCGCCACAGCACTATTGCGCAACGCTTGATTACGTTCTGTTGCAGCATGTAATTGCGCAGTCGCCTCTGCTGTGTCTAACACAAACGACTGCACACTAGACCCCAGTTGAGAACGGCGTGTAGTGGATAACAACACCCCTTGATTCGCCCGCACATGCCCCCACGCATCGGTTCTCGCCTCTAAGCCCAAACCTCTAGGTCTACCACGTGCCGCAGAAGCAGGGCTACGCGCACTTAAAAAGCCTAAATTCAACGCGCTATTCGCACTACTGGATAACAACTGTGTTTGCAGTTGACTACTCATATCATCCACCAACCACTGGTTATAACCAGACGGTTCACTATCACCTGCTTGGCTAAAGTTATGTGTATGCCAACCCGACACCACACCACCATGATCTAAACCACCATCCACACCAGCAGAGAGGGGTGGTGTATCCACGCCGTTATACACCGCGGCTACGATAATAGGCTGATCTACATCACCATGCATAAAATCAACAACAACCTCACTACCAATACGCGGGGTAAAGCTACTGCCATAATTAGGCCCAGCAATCGACTCTGCCACGCGTACCCAAGTACCTGAGGTTTCATTGTTAGGCGCATTGCCTATGGTATCCACTGCATTGCCTGTTTCAGTCAGACCACCCGCATTAGGTGACTCACCGCGTTGCCAATGGAATTGAATACGTACTTGATGATCACGGCTACTGGTTTTCAAGGATAGGTTGATGATTAATTTCTAAACAACTCAAAGTGTTTTTTCTTTTTATTCCAAGTGACGATGTTCGGATCACAACTGTCATCACCAACGCCAATACTTAGCTTTTTATACGTTGTATAGTAATTTTTTATATATGTGCCATCTGGAGATGCTGAGCTTGATCCGACAGAAATCTTAACCTCTGCGGGTACGCAAAATGATTCAACATTATCAAACTTAATGATGTGGTATTTTTTTGTATTTGCTCCGTTGATAATTGCTAATACAACTTCTGTATCTGTTCTTCCGCCCACTATAAAATCTGTTTTGCTATCCCATGCCACATCTCCTTTTAAGATGTGGTCTGTGTCCCAAATAATGTCTTTTGTGTTTTTTAAAAGATACGCAATTTTTTTTGTACGTTGTGTGGCATCCGCATAAGCAGAGCTAGAAAGCAGGCAAATAAAAATTAAACTAATTGTTTGAGTGATTATTTTCATGAGTACTTAACTTTTATAAAAATGGCACTGGTTGATTTAGTGACATTTGGCGTTGATTAAAAAAGAACTTATAGTCGTAAGTGTCAGAGTCAGCAGGCACTTGCAGGTCAAAGTGAATGGGATCAAACCGTTCACTTGTTTTTGGTGCGAAATTGCCTCCCCACCTCAGCCCTGATGCTTTGGCAGCCTCAATAAAGTTTTTTGCATTTTGTGTTTCTGTGCCAGCAATAAAAGCGGCTTTTCCCATATTAGTCTGCCCATCAATCATATTACCATCGATGCCGTGACCTATTTTATGCTGAGATTTTGTAGCTGGAGTAACAACTGCTGAAGCTAATGTTACGCCATCAACTCTCATCACATGATTAATTGAGAAGATAATGGAGTTGGCGCTTGCGGCTGTATTAAGTGCGGTTAGCCCATCATAAAAATCTCTATCAATTTCAATTTCATCAGCAGTAAATTCTGTAGGTCGCAACTGTGTCATCGAGCCTCTTTTGAAGTTTGAAAACGAGCTGATCAATACGCGAGCTAAGTTTCCAGTTGATACATATTTAGCGTTACGCCAGAGTTTGATTTCGGTGCAGGTTTCATCATCCATTTCACCTGAAACAGAACCTTTAAACGTGATTTCCACGTCAGTTGAAACGTTATCTACTAGTCGACGCTTGATATTGAGAGCGTTCCATTGAAAGCGTTTTAACGCGTCCTCTGTATCTTTCCCAAAATCACCATCAAGCTTTCCAATGTATGCGCCAAAGTCGTTTAAGTCTTGTTGTAAGTCTTTAACCCAAGTTCCCGCATCAGTTTGCGTTGTGCCACCCCAAATTTTACTTTTGTCGTTATCATCTTTTTTAAGTTTGAAATTTTGATAACAAGGCACAACAATTGGAACCTCCTGAATGGAGTTAGGTGTGGTGTTTGTTTCACCTATGTTGTCGCCCTCGCTTTTTGCAAGCACTGCCGTACCTTCTGCCATATTTTATTCCTTAAGCTAGTTTTTATTATTTTTCAATTTCAAATTTATACACATTGTCAGGAATAAGAAATTTCGCAACGACTTTTTTATTACTTAAAGTAAACTCATGGTGATGTATTACTTGCTCCTCAAAAATCACACCAGTAGGCTTATCTGCCGATTCGTAAAGGTAAGAGATTTTATCGAACGAAATTAAATTATTACTAGTAAGCCTTACTCCTAAACATGAACCAAAAAGAGAGGGTAGTTTGTATAAAACCAATTTCTTTGCATTCAGTTTTTTAGTTTCAATTAAGTATACTGACTTGTGGCGAGCAGCAGTGCCACTTGCTGAAGGGTAAACAGCTTCGATACAAAGGTAGTTTTTAGAAAAATATAAGTAGTCAGGCACAAGGTCCGGCGTAGTATCTGCTTGTTCATTATCAAAAATATGCGCTTTACTTAAAGGAATGTGAGTGCCATTAATTGCAATAAATTTAGTATTGAAGTCTATGGATTTATATTTTTTATATGACAATCCACTCCATGTCGAGTTACTCAATTCAAGTTGGTTTTTAATGTTAAAAACTGGTTTGTGTCTTGTTTGATAATAACTTTCGTAGTCATCATAAACGGCTGCGGCTATTGAAGTATTTGCAAATAGTAAAAAGATAAGGCTTGCGTATAGTTTAATAATCATAAGTGAGGTTTTGCTTTTGTTAAATTTAAATAATCATCAGATTTTTTTTAATATGCTCGGCATAACATTTCCAAGTGTATGCATGGTGGTTACTTCAACACTATTAAATGTAACTGTAGATTTGGAACCCTATCGGTTAAATATATCCACGGATTCATGCTCAATATCGTTTTCCCCTTCGAACTTTCTACGAAGTTTTATTTCAATACTATTGCGATTAACCTTATGTGTTTGAATGCTTTGTGCCCATTTTTCTGGGCACTCACCGAAATATTTTGTTCTTGTATCATTCACAAAGCATTCTTCTAGTGCTGTTTTAGGTAGGATAATTTGATTTCCTTTTCGCAGTTCGATAACTGGGAAGTCCATAGCACCATCTTGACCTTGAATGTTATCGTTCAGATACCCAGCCTCAATCCTAATTTGAACTTCGCCACACTGCCTAATGACAACCCGACTACCTGTCCTAAGTAATTCGTTAGAGTTATTCTTTGCAGGTCCAAATGTTGTTAGCATCCAATTCACATATCGTTTTTTATATCCTGCTTTAACTGTATCTTTTGATTGCTTATCAACATCAACTGTGAAAGACGATGCTTTTGAGTTGCAGAAATACAAGAGATTGGCTGGCACGTCACTATCAGCAGCAAGGGCTATGATTGGAAATATCATCATCAATAAAATGCTAATGGCTCGCATCATAATTTCCTTCTTTGAACATAGCTGCTTCTTGCCTGCGTCTACGAGCATTTCCATGATCTGTTTTGTACTTAACAATAAATTTAGCCGTTCCAGCATAGTTACCCGCATTTGCTTGGTTTTGAAGTGCACTGACAGTGACGCACTCAAAATCAGCACTTTGCTTTTGTTGTTGTATCACCGAATAAACCGTCATCGCTAGCGCAAAGCCTTAGAAAAAGGCGCAGACCCCACCAAAACTATCACCAAGAAAGGCAGCTTTTTCTAAAGAGTTTGCTACAAAAAAGCGTACAAAACAGAAGTTAACCAAAGTAGCGAAAAGAATAAGACGAGTGTTTTTAAATAGTAGTTTTTTATCATGTTGCGAGTTCTTGTATTTAATGCTCTTGATTCACATCCCATTGCCAAATGATTACTCAAGTACCGCTACTTATTTCTGACATAGAGGCCTAATCAGGTTTAAGTAGTTTGCAGCTATTTGATTGATCAGAGTTACAAGTGACGTTTGGGAACGAGGGGGTTAACGGTAGCTTTAGTATTCTATAAGCAACAGGCAGGCTTCTTATTTGATCACGATTTTTTACTAAAAAACCACTTTTCATATTTTTTGCATTTAAAAGCATTTTTTCTAATTTTTTTGGAGCTTTAAGCTTAATAAGGTACGACTCGTCGTAATTGTATCCATCACCACTTGAAAAAATTACTGTAACAAAACCATTACCCACATCCGAAAATGCGAATGTATGTAAATAGTCACTTGCAAGTCCTGAGACATTGAGGTCAGATAAATTTCCATTAGCCTCCATGACCGCTAGTCCAGCACTTTTTAAAAGTGGGCTATCGGCATTAGCAAAGGCAGCTAAAATTTCCTTCTCACTAAAAAAATTTGTTAAAGAAATTATTTTATTTGGTTTTGTTAAGTCAATTACGTAAATCTCTCCAAACTTAGTTACAGCTGACCCGCCAGAGATAGTATTTGTAGTTTTTATACTGGCGTAGTTACCTACAACCGACAACACCTCAATATGCCTATCGTTCCAAACACGGTTAGCTATGTCAGTGTCGCCATTGATATAGTCATTCCAGCTTGGTTGCATTAATTTTTGTAGTTTAAATAAATGCTCAATATCAATTTTATTGTTGCCTGTAACAATTAACATCGATGTTCCAGTTGACGCTATGCTGACATTGCCAACATGATATTGACTGATGTGATACTGCGAGAAAGGTCGACTCTCTGTAGCAGTTGCAAAACTTAAATAAAAACTGAATATTGATAAGATAGTCAGGCCTGAAACTATTTTTTTTAGCTGTGTCATCATGGATTTTTCTTTGAGCTAAGGATTAATCAGACTGTTATATATAATCCACTCAAATATTTCAGCATAATATTTAATCAAATTCCCGTTGCTTAAACGAGAGCCATTAATAACTAGATTGTCTGGCTTTACTACATTTCTATCACCATTAATTAAAGCTCTCGCACCAAAATAGTTTGTATTCTCACCTGAAATAAAATCACCTAATTTAAGGCCATTGTAGCCACCATCACGCATACCAGTAGACATTATTTTATAAGCAATACCTATATCGAGAACACTGTCAGGATTTGTATGCAAGGAGTGATTCATTCCTAATAAAGCATCAAATTTTCTATATAAAACTTGATGAGTGAGTTGCACGTAACCACGACCATAATACTGCCGCTTAATGCCAGTTGCTGTACCAGCTATAAGCTTGCCACTTTCATCAATTTTCTTATTGTGGTCATCCACAACAAACTCAGGGTCTCCGTAACTACCGCCATTATATTTACCATCACTATCTGGTGTTTCACTAATAGGCGCCCAAGTAAATTGCCATTGATTCGCTCCGCTTCGACATTCATGAATAGAGGTGGCTAGCATATAGGCAAGCCATCGAATATCAATGATATTCGTATCCTGCTCAACGAATCCTAAGAATGTTCTAAGATTTGTTTTTCTTTCATCTGTTAGCTTTATGAAGGGTAAGCCTGCTAAACGTGGTGCACTTTCATAGAGTTCAATAAATTTATCATTGTCAAATTTTAGTGGAGTATCTTGTACATTAGGCCCAATTATTTTGTAACTTTTAGCTTTCCACTCCTTAATTTCAAGGCAAGTTTGAGTATCCATTTTACCTGTGACCGAGCCGGTGAAGGTAGTTGGTACGCTAACATCACTACCATTTTTTGCACGTCTACAAACTTTTAATCCGTGCCATTGAAAAAGCTTCAGTGCTGCTGTGGTGGCTTTGTCAAATATACCGCTTGGCTTTAAAGTTACTTTTTCCCAATATAGAACTTTGTCTGATTGCGGCTCTATTGTTTTATGAATAACAGCTTTCATCACGGGATGACCTTGCTTCATGACAGGTTCACCATGTTTCATCAAGGGTTCATGGGTTGTTGTCTTGATAATCTTTGGCGGTCGTGGTTGCGTATGCTCAACAACAAGACCGTATTTTTCAATGCCGAATGAAATTAAATCTTCTTGTAAATCCTTAACCCATGTACCCGTTTCTGTTTGAGTGCTTGCACCCCACGTTTTTTGTTTGTCAGAATCTTTTTCTTGTAGCGCGTAATCTTTATAACAAGGCACTGACAATCTAATCTCTGCAATAGAGTCAGGGATTGTATTTGTTCTGCCGATGTCACCAGAATTGCTACTAGCAATGACTACATCTTGATTTTGTTCTGCCATTTAATGACCTTCGTTACTTTAATAGTTCTACTGTTTTTAGAATGATCATGCTGCCAGTGTAGATGCGTTCGGTTTTGCCATTTGTATCTGTTTTGCCGTAATGCCAGTTGCCGTTGACATCTTTGATGCGATATTTTGTATTGACAATCGAGCGTGATGTATCGTGATCTATTAAATGGAACTGCTCATCGTAAATGTTAACGTTAGCTGTAATATCAGGCAGTCTTTCCAAGTTCGCCGCATCACTCCCCCCTCCCGTAAACGGATGACTCCCGCCTTTCACTGAGAAGTTACCCGGACACTTAATGGTAATATTGCCACCCTCTAACGTTATTGAAGACTGCCCAGCCTGTAAGGTAATGCTTTGTTGTGCTTCTACAACAATTGCGGCATCAGAACTCGTCACCGTAGTACTCTGATCAGACAACATCTCCAAAGCATTGGTATGTGCTGCCAACGACACTGGTGCATGCGCCGCGGTAAAAGTCATGCCACCTGCATGGGTGTACAGCGTGGTTGCTTCACCACTATTGAGCGATGCCGTATGCTTAGCCACCCAATGACTGTCACCTTGCGTAGTCCAGCTTAAGTGTTGCTGTGCAAACAATAGCTGACTGCCTGCACTAGTGTGATTTAAGTTAGCCGCACTCTCAACCGCCACCACAGGCTTCTCAAAGCGCAAGGCTTGCTGTGCCTCACTGTCTTGCACAGGACTTATCTTCTTAGCATGGTCAGGATGCGTCTGCAAAGCAATATCCGACACTTGCGCTCCTTGTGCCACTGCGCTTGTCTGCAACGCTTTGTTGAGTGCGGTTGCGGCATTTAATTGCGCTGTGGCTTCCGCAGTATCTAACACAAACGACTGTACACTAGACCCCAGTTGCGAACGGCGTGTAGTCGATAGCAATACCCCTTGTTCACCCCGCACATGTCCCCAAGCATCTGTTCTCGCTTCTAACCCTAAACCTCTAGGTCTACCACGTGCAGCAGAAGCAGGGCTACGTGCACTTAAGAAGCCCAAATTCAAAGCACTATTGGCACTACTCGACAGCAACTGTGTCTGCAGTTCATACGTCATATCATCGACTAACCACTGGTTGTAGCCATCGCCATTAAAGTTATGGCTGTGCCAACCCGACACTACGCCTGCATGATCTAAGCCGCCATCCACGCCAGCAGAGAAGGGCGGCGTATCCACGCCGTTATACACAGCTGCTACGATGATAGGCTGATCTAAATCACCATGCATAAAATCAACAACAACCTCACTGCCAATGCGAGGTGTAAAGCTACTACCATAATTAGGCCCGGCAATCGATTCTGCCACGCGTACCCAAGTACCCGAGGTTTCATTGTTAGGGGCATTGCCTATGGTATCCACCGCATTGCCTGTTTCAGTCAGGTCCCCCGCATTAGGTGACTCACCGCGTTGCCAATGGAATTGAATCCGTACTTGATGATCACGGCTACTGGTAGTGACTGCATTGGGTAAGCCAACCACTAAAGCCGTTTGTACACCTAAAGCGATGGCTTGACGGGGGCTCGCATTACTATGGTGATAATGAGCATGACCGCCATTGGTTTGCATTAAACGACTTTGTGGGGACGGTAACACTGCAACACCTGCTGGGATAGCTGTAAAGCGATTGCGGTAAGTTCCATCCTTTGCTTCTGCCAACTCAATATGATGCGGCAAGCCTGCACCTAAGTTGTTCACCGCTTCATGTTGTACAGACAACACTTTAAAGCCTTCTGCCCCATTATTTGTACTGGGCTGAGTAGCATCTATACCATAAGTATCATGCCCAGTCATATCCATGGTACACCCTGCACTTAAACTACGCACCGCACCTTGACCGTCAATGATGACGCTCTCCATGGTATAAGCCAGACTTTGTAACTGTGCCCAATCATCGGCTTCAGCGGTATTAGCGAATTGCCCATGCCCAGCCTCACTATAGGCTTGTAAAGTGGGTAGGGCGGAAGGCAAGGTTGTGCTGTCATTCACACCATCGCTCAGCATAGGGCTATCTGCCTCACTACTAGGTGCAGAGACTTGGGTAGCCAGCCAGCTGCTGGTCGCCACGCGCGTGGTGACTACTTTATGTGCACCAGTGAATCCATCCACTGCGTCCTCGCTATCTGCGGCTCGCATGCCAGCAAAGCGCAGGCTTCGGCCATTGCTTAGGTCGGAGGATTGTAAATCAGGCATGGGCGCTAAATGATCAAAGATCACCATAGTGTGAGCCGCTTGTAAGCTCGCGCCGTCGTCAGCCAGCTCGTCTGCACCTGTTTGGTCATGCTCAAAACGATAGCTTAGGCCATCGCGCGCCAAAATTCGGGTGATGAAGTCTAAGTCAGACTCTCGATACTGCGTACAAATCTCACGCACGGGCAGTGTACGTGTTACCTCAAACCTAAAATGTGCTTGCGGGTAATCTGCCATCAGCTCGGTGATGATATCTAAAGTGTTTTTACCTTGAAAGATAAAGCTATCCATGCGTAACCGTAAAAAAGCTAAAAACGGCTCTAAACGTAGCTTGTAGCGGGCAATACCTCCATCAGTGCCTTCCCAACGCGCTTCTGTACAATAGCCTTGCCATGCCCGATAACTACCATCGGCTAATAATAAACGTAAGGTAAAAGGCTCACCTAATAAAGGTGCGAGGTTAAGCATGGTGTTCACACTCAGCACCTCTACATCAAAACGAAAGAGGTCGTTGATGGCTTCCACGCCTACCATGCGCTCTACCACAAAGTTATCTGGGCGAGTTTCAGTATGTGTGTGAGTGAGTGTAAGTAGTCTTGCGTGTTGAGAGATGCCCGTACCTAAACGAGAGATGAGGTCGGCGAGGTCAGGGGTGAGAGTGGCCAAACCTGACGCGATTATAGAGGAGGAAAGTTGGGGTATGAATGAAGGAGACGTCATTTTTTATTCACTTTTAGATTGAGGCATCAGTGTTTCACAATCGCTGGCGGTTATTTGCTAATATTTATGGTAGCATCATATTAAATGAAGCTTGATGCGGCGCCATTTGTATGATGTCGTTATATTGAGAAATAACTTCCGTAGTGTGTTTGGTGAGCATCTTATTGATGCCAATAAAAGCGAGTAGCGAAACTAGCGCTAATATTGAAGCGACCACCCACAATGGCGTTTCACTGCGTAATCTGTGACTGACTTGGTCTGGTCTTTCCCAAAAAGGTGAGAATCCAGCGGATTTGCCTTTAATGTTGGCAATTTCTTCCCCTAAACGAGCGGTTAAATAAGGTAGTTTTTCTGGAGACTCAAGTAAATAACGGCCTTGAAAGCCTAACAGTAGGCACATATAAAACACTTCTAATGCCTGAATATGAACAGGGCCTTTAAGGCGTAACTCTTCTAGTTTCTTAAAGAAGTTTTCCCCTGCAAGTTGCTCACCAAAGAGAACTAGTTGCAATGGGTGGCGCTCCCATGAGGCGCGTATAGAGAAAGATGAGCGTAATACAATCTCATCTACGGCGGCACAATAAGCGTATTTTGCTGCGTATACATCATCTGCGCTAATGCCAAGTTTTTTTGCATTGTTATCAACGCTAGCTAAGAAGCCTTGTAGCTTTTTCAAGAAAGCCGTTTCATCTTTAGGTGCATTGTCATTTTTTAATAAAAACAGCGCATAGAAGCCATCGTACATTATGTCTAATAAGTTTCTTTCCGCGCCGTTATTGGTTGTGTAGCCACTAGAAAATGTAAAATTTTGCGATGGTTGATTATTGTTAAGTAAAGAGGGTGTATTAGCCATTATGCAGTTACCGCCAAAAGTTCAATGCGTAAATCGGACATGCCTGAGGGCACGTAAATTGAGATGGATTGTGCTTGTAGCATGCGTTCGTATAAAGGAGATTTGTTATCTAACGCAAAGTAGTAGGTATCTGGACGTACAGGGATAGCAGCTGGCACTTGTGGCGCGTGTGCAATTTTGACACCAGGCATTGAAGATAGCACAAGTTTATCTACATCATCTGGAGCACCAATTTTAAATAAAATGGGGACTTCTTCTACAATTTCTATGCCAGGCATCGTGGCAGAAACTGCCATATAAAAAACTGTTTTATCATCAATTTTTCCAGAGTCCAATTGACCTTGAAAATACGAAGGGCGGACTTCAGTGAGTGCAATTGCAAAGTAACGTGTAGAAATTACAGTGTTTAATAAATCTCGTAGAATAATATCTAGTTTTAAAAAACGCTCTCCAGTATGCATGTGGTCATAGCTTGGTAAGTCACTGAGCGTATAAGTTTTTGAAAATGTTAACAAGCCTCCTGCAAGGCTAAGTAGTTGTTCAAATAAGCGTTCTGGCGGAAGCTGTGGGTTGTTTAAGTAATGTGTTAGAGAAGCGTATCCGACGCTGGCCGTATGTAATAACCAAAAGGAAGCGATGTCGCCAGAGCGAAACTCAATCACATTTTTACTTGGCTCTCTATGGTGGCCGTAAAGCGCATTAACCTTAGCTTGCAAAGCGTCCATTAACCTACGCAATATTTGAATGAGCATAGCTGAACTTTTAATGGCGATGCATGGCGGTATAAATGTGGTGTCTAACTCAAAGCCACCCCTACTTGCGCGTTGTATGCGTAACAATGGAAACGTGATGAGTGAGTCACGTGGCTCAAGTTCTGAAACTAAAAAAATAGATTTATTTAAAAAAGTTAACTCAGCGCGCGCACCTTGCGTATATAAATCTGGAGTATCCAGATTTTTTTGGCCATATCGAATTAAGTTGTGGGTATCTTCAGCGCTAAAGTTGCCACCAAAGTCTTTTAACATTGGAATTGCCGCATAGTATGTCAATGTTTGTGCGGTGCTGGGAATGTCATCTAAGCGAATGGCTTCTGGTAGGCTATCCATGGAGGGCGCGTTGAATTGCTCTCCATCTGGAAATATGGCCGATAGCTCTTGTAGTCTTAGTAAATTGTTTGCAAGTGCATCTTGATCGACCGATACTCGAGAAATTCCCCATGTGTAAGGATGTGCTGCTGCAATCGCTGTGCTTAGTCTTTTTTCGTGATAAAGATCTTGTTGTTGAAAGTGTTGGGGTCTTAAAAACAGTCCTTCTCCCCATAAAACTTTTGATGATCCACTCATGTTTTTATACCTTAATCTTTAACTTTAATTAGCATCTTTTAGATGCAGCTGGCAGGGATTTTTAATGTGCTTTGTTGAGCTGCGCCAAACTCTAAAGTATTGCCAGACAGCACTATCATCGAACAGCCATCCAAATTGAGGGATAGACCTTCTTTTTCAATATTCTTTACTGGAAATGTTAGTTTCCATCTTGACGCTGCTGGTCTTTGAAAAAATGCCACAACGCCTATAGATTCAGCTGCCAAGTTCACTTTTTCAACGTTGTTATAAGCCTGTCCAGGAATAAGTGTGATTTCTTTTTTTGAAATAACATCCATGCCAAAAGTCTCTTTTTCTTTATCCGCATCAAGAAAAACGCCGTAAAACGCTTGCTGAAAACTGGCACTCTGTTTTAAGTGGTAAATTCTCACGACAAGCGCATATGAGTGCTTTTGCGCATCAGAATTGAGTAATTGGTTAGCCTGAATTTTAAGAGAGACATTTTTTGTGGCGTTCGGATCAGCAGCTTCTTTTCTAATTCCTGCCATGCTTGTGGCTACTTGAACAGCGGAAGAAACCATTCCGGCTGCTGCGCAACCGGCAAGAGTGCTTATTAAAAAAAAGCTGTAAATTATTGCTTTATATTGTTTTAATAATTTGTATTGTTTTAATAAACTGTATAAGTTCATGAATTCTCTCTATTACTTACTGTCGCATCCACAATGAAAACGCATTTTACCTGATTTTTGTCATATTCCAAAATTGATAAATACTTAATTAAAATCAATGTATTGTGATATTTTTACGTCAACATATTGCACTATTGTTAATCTTAGTGTATTTGTGAAAATACTATTTTTGTTCATCAGTATTTTTGATTATTTTTGTAATATTTTTGATTAATAAATAAGGAAATGTTGCATAATGCTCAACATTTTCACATTGAACTGAATCTAACTGAATCTAACTGAATCAACCAATGAAATATTTAGTCGCTATCCATCTACTTGTATGTTTGTTGTTGATGTTTGTTTTTTTTCCAACGTTAAAAGATTTCTTGTTAAAACATGTAGTTTTGTTATGGCAGCAATTACGACGGAGTTTTTATTTAAAGTGGTATCGATTGAGCAATGTCGGGCGTATGTCGCAAAAACACTCGGTAACGCCAGCTTTGAATCATCAGCCTCACAAGCCAGCTCGTGAATACATGACATTGGCTATGGTTGCCGGTTGCTTAATTATTTTGCCGCCACTGTTGGTTTTGATGATTGCTGGAAAAAATATTTTGGAGGATTTTGACGACACTCAAACGCGTGAATCAAATGATCAAATTTTAGCGCTTTTAAATGGCGAGAAATTGGTTGCACCACCAGCTTTGCCGCCTGAGATGTTTATGACCCAAGAGGTTCTATTAGTTAGGCCTGCATTGGTTGATGCTAGTCGTGATTGGGTGTTGTTAGATGACAATTTCTCGCAACGTTTGTTAGTTATTTTTAAGATAATGAAAGAGCAGCATGGCTATGAAATGGCTTTGTTGGAGGGTTACCGCAGTCCTAGTCGTCAAGACTCATTAGCAAAAATGGGTTCAAACGTGACGAATGCAAAAGCATATCAAAGTTATCATCAATTTGGGTTAGCTGCAGATTGTGCATTTAAGCGTGATGGTAAATTGGTTGTAACTGAAAAAGATCCGTGGGCCATGCGCGGTTACCAGCTATATGGCGAAGTAGCAAAGTCGGTTGGTCTTAATTGGGGTGGCGATTGGAAAATGATGGATTTAGGACATGTTGAACTGCGCAAGCCAAATACTATTAAGCGCTGATTGGAATTAATTAACAACTTTAACTTGTGAGTAAGACTTCGAAAGGGATGTTGAATGGCTAGGTGGATTGTTTTAGGTGACAAAACCTCTCATGGAGGAGCCGTAATCAGTGCTTCAGGCTTTACCTCAACTGGAGGCATTAAAGTCGCTAGAGTTGGGGATATGACAACATGTCCTCGCAAAGGGCACGGCAACTGTCCTATTGTTTCTGGAGACTCTACGGTGATTGTTGATGGCCAGCCAATCGCTAGAGAGGGCGACTCTACAGCTTGTGGTGCGACTTTAATCGCATCACAGGCTTTTACGTCAGTGGGATAGTTTTTGAGTGTGTTATTTGATTTTAAACAGGTGATGGCTTGAAGACAAGTTTGAAAATATTACTGTTGGCAATGCTGATTACGCTCTCTGTTTGGGCGCTGGTGATAGTTTATTGGCAGGTAACGATTTATGTCCCATCTAATCAGGATTTACTTTCTTTTTTAGTAGTTGCGCCAGCAGTTTTGTTTCTATTTGTCATGGTGGTGAATAAGGTCAGTTTGTCCATATTGCAGCCAAAAGAGCCAAGTGGAATGGCTACATCTAATGCTGATACTGCTTTGCAGCAACACTCTGAAACTTCACTAGCGACTGGGCGAGATTGGCACTTACCCTTAGTTTTTAGTCAAATAGTCACTTTGCATGGGGAGTCTGTGAGTGACTTAATTTCTGCTGTTGACGAAAAATCTACTAAATTTGAGTTGGATGAAGAGTTAGTCAATGCCGAAGGCTTTCCATTTATAACAGCAAGAATTGCTGATTTAGATGCCGAAAAAACTTTTGAAGATTTTGAAGAGTGGGCAATAAAGTATAGGCCGACTGAAGCAGAAAGTATTAGCTGGTTAGCCGAAGATAAACGTACGCTGCATTTGCTATACACCGTGTTTTCTGGGTTGCTTCGTGAGGTTTTATCGAACGACTATATTGCTGAATTGTTAGCCAGTTATTTGGATAACAACAAGTTACCCATACCCAATATCTACCTTGTGAATAGTGTGCCGGATGACTGGTCGTCAGCAAAAAGAGCGCTACTTGATGACTGGTTGCGCTCAGAAATCACTAGGCAACATTGGCCTGAGGACAGGGTGCTGAGTAACGCATTGAAGCATGATGGACTAAATGCATGGCAAGTGCTTGACGCTATCAATGAGTCAGTCCATCAATCAGGTAAGTTGGGTATTTACCTTGTTACTGCGGCGCAATCTTATTTGGGTGAACGTACTTTTGCTGAGTATGAAGCTGCTGGAAAGCTGTTAACGTCTCAAAATAAATCTGGCCTCGTCTATGGAGAAGCATCTGCAGGCGTTGTCGTTGTCGATGAACAGTTGGCTGCTAAGTTTGAGGATTTGCCCATTATTCAACTGCATAGAGCTGCGGTTCGTCGAAGAGACAAGTCGGCTGATGCGTCTGGGAAGATTGCATCTACCCTGTTGGAAGAGGTGATAAAAGACGCATTGGTAGTAGCTAAAGTCGATGCGGAAAGTATCAAAACCATGGCTGCTGATACTGACAGTCGCGTCAGCAGAGTGACCGAGCTTTTTTCAGCGATTAGCGGCTTTCTAACTGAAGTCGATGCTGATAAAAGCACATTAAAACTACAAGATAGCTGTGGCATGGTTGGCGTCGCTGCAGGGTTATCGAGCTTGATATATGCTATAGATAAAGTAATCGCTGACGAAGCGCCTGCATTGTGGGTGAGTAATACGGATGGATTTGACCGTTGTGCTTTAGTGCTTAATTTGCCAATAAAAACCCAATTGGAACAGGGTGAACCTTCATGATAACAAAGTTAATTAATTCCAAATTAACGTTTTAATTAAATACATATAACAATATGAACAGAATTTTGCAGTTTCTCATTGATCGACGTACCTTGGCTGTTTTGGGTTTTGCCGCATTTGCTGCTTTTTTGCTGCTAGGCGCTCAATTTATCGAATTGGCCGTTAAGTGGATTTTAGTCGCTTTAGTATTGCTGCTAGTCATCTGGCTTGCAATCAAGTTTTATCAAAAATGGCAGGCAAAAAAGGCAGCAAGCGACCTTGGTGATGCATTAGAAAGCCAAGCAAAAGCTGACGATAAAGTTAAATCGAGCCGACTAGGTGAAATCAATGTGATTCGCTCGCGAATGCTTGAAGCAGTAGACGCTATTAAAACATCTAAACTTGGTATTACTTCAGGTTCTACAGCTTTATACGAACTGCCTTGGTATATGGTGATTGGCAACCCAGCCGCAGGTAAAAGCTCAGCTATTATTAACTCGGGTTTACAGTTTCCGTTTGCTGATAAATATGGCGCAATCGTACAGGGCATCGGAGGCACTCGAAACTGTGATTGGTTTTTTACCACCGATGGCATTTTGCTTGATACTGCTGGACGATATGCTGTGCATGAAGAAGATCGTGAGGAGTGGTTTGGTTTTTTATGGTTACTTAAAAAGTATCGAAAAAATGCTCCTATCAACGGCATTATTATTGCTGTAAGCATTGCTGAACTCACTGGCAATAAACCTGAATTTGCCATTAACTTGGCTAAAAATTTACGTCAACGTGTTCAAGAATTAACTGAGCGTTTAGAAGTATTTGCACCTGTATATATTGTATTTACGAAAGTCGATCTGGTATCAGGCTTTAACGATTTTTTTCAGAATATTGGTGCCGAAGAGGCTGCACGTGCTTGGGGTGCAACTCAAAAATACAATCAACAAGCTAAAAATGAAGAGATTTTACCCTTCTTTGATCAGCGATTTGATGAGCTATATGACGGTCTAAAAGAAATGAGCCTTGCCAATATGGCGATGTATAAAGGCGAGAGTATGCCTACAGGTCTACTTACATTTCCAATAGAGTTTGCTGCTATCAAAACTCCTTTACGATCATTCATCCTTACTTTATTTGAAGATAATCCTTATCAGTTTAGACCTGTTTTTAGAGGTTTTTATTTTACTTGTGCATTGCAAGGCGGTTCGGCCGTAAGCAACTCAAGCGAGCGCGTTGCACAGTCTTTTGATTTGAATCTGAAAGGTGAGTCAGAAACGTCTGTTCAGACGCAAAATGGTTTCTTTTTGTTAGATCTATTCCGTAAAGTCATTTTTGCTGATAAAGAATTAGTTGCTCAGTACGTTAGTCGAGGAAAAACCCGCATACGTGCAGCGCTATTTTTAGGGTGCACGCTGTTGCTAGGTGTTTGTTTAGCTGGTTGGATGTGGTCATACAAAGCTAATAGTCAGTTGATTGCACATGTAGAAGAGGACATGCAGCATGCGGTACGTTTACAAGAGCAAAGTGCTGATTTGCAATCACGTTTTGATGCTTTGGAGTTATTGCAAACGCGCTTAGAGCAGTTGCAACAATATCGTGATGATCATCCCATTAGCCTTGGGTTAGGTCTGTATCAGGGGGATTTGTTAGAGCAGAAATTACGACTTGAGTACTTTTCAGGCGTGCATGAAATTATGCTAAAACCTGTTGCGAGTAATCTTGAGTCATTCCTAACAGAAGTTAATATTAATGCTGGCGCTAATCGACTTGTCGCAATTAGAACGTCTACTACAACTGGATCTACCGAACTTAAAGCTACAGCGAATACACCCTCATTAGATCAACTTTATCAGGAAGCTTCACCAGCCCAGGTAGATGATGCTTACAAAGCACTTAAAACATACTTGATGTTAAGTGATAGATCTCATGCGGAAGAGGGGCATTTGAATGATCAAATTACGCGCTTCTGGAGAAGTTGGTTAGAGAGCAATCGTGGATCTATGCCGCGTGAAAAAATGATTCGAAGCGCAGAAAATGTCTTGGTGTTTTATCTTGCACAGATGAGTGATCCGTCATGGCCTACGATTGAAAGTAAATTAGCTTTAGTTGACCAAACACGAGATAGCTTACGTCATGTCGTGCATGGCATGCCCGCGCGTGAGCGTATTTATGCAGACATTAAATCACGCGCGTCTACTCGCTACCCTTCTGTGACTGTGGCTAGATTAATTGGCGATCAAAATAACAACATGGTCGCTGGTAGCTATGTCGTGCCGAGTGCATTCACCCGTGAAGCTTGGGAAGGTTATGTTCGCGATGCTTTCAAAGATGCTGCTAACAAGCAACTACAAAGTTCTGATTGGGTATTAAAAACAGCGACATCCGATGATTTAACGCTCGAAGGTAGTCCAGAGCAAATTATGAAGTCCTTAACGCAAGAGTATAAGCTTGAGTATGCCGATGTTTGGCAAAAATTCCTGCAGGGCGTCGTGATTACCGATGTGGCAAGTTTTGACCAAGCGGTTTCTGAGATGAACCAGTTGGGCGATCCTAAATCATCACAAATAAAGAAATTGATCGAAACTGTTTATGATCAAACTTCATGGGATAACCCTTCACTTGTGAATGCAGGTATAAAAAAAGCTCAAAATGGCTTGGTTGAATGGTTTAGGTCGAGCGTGATGGGACAGGCACCTAGCCAAGTCAATATGAACGTTAATGTGAGCGGCATGAACCAAGATGTGCCTATGGGACCTGTTGGACAGCGCTTCTCTGGCGTCGCTAAATTGGTGCAAATCAGAGATGGTCGATCCATTATGCAGGGCTATTTGGAGATACTTTCAAAAGTTCGTACGCGATTTAACCAAATTCACAACCAAGGGGATATTGGTCCAGGTACTCGACAACTTATGCAGCAAACGCTAGATGGAAGTGGTTCGGAGCTTTCTGATGCGCTTAAATATGTTGATGAGCAAATGTTGCAAGGCATGAATCAACAGCAAAAAGATGTAGTAAGGCCAATTTTGGTACGCCCTCTCATGCAAGCTTTTTCGGCAATTATTAAACCAACTGAAAATGAGTTAAATAAAACTTGGATGGCTAAAGTTTATGATCCATTTAAAACTAATTTGGCGGGTAAATATCCGTTCTCGCAAAGTGCTAAAATCGAGGCTGGTAGCCAAGAGATAGCACAAATATTTGGTCCTGATGGAAGTATCGCCAAATTTTTTAGCGTAGATGTTGCATTGTTAACGGTGCAGCGAGGCACTTCAATTTCGCCTCGCACTTGGGCAGATATGGGTGTGCATTTATCGCCCCAAGCTGTTTCAAATTACGCAAGCTGGATTGCCCCCGTGAGTTCTGGCGGGGCAGTGGCGTCAGCAGGAGGCACTGCTGCCGCTCAAACCCTGTTCCAAATGCAGCCTTTGCCCGCTGGCGGCGTGCTGGAATATACCATTGAGATTGATGGTCAGCAATTGCGCTACCGTAATGCGCAGTCCGCTTGGACTAATTTCGTCTGGCCAAATCCACAGGGGTCGCCTGGTGCAAAAATCACCGCGGTAGCGTTTGACGGTCGTTCAGTAGAAATCGTCAATGAACCTGGGCGTTATGGCTTAGAAAAGCTGTTGGCTTCTGCACAGCGTAAACGCAAAGAGGATGGTGTTTTTGAGCTTTCCTGGAGCAATGGCGGTATTAGTGTCCCAGTCAACTTAAAACTAATTAGTAGTCCACAAGTGACAAGCGCAAGTGCTGTAAGTGTAAGTGCGGCACCAAGTCAAGGCTATCGCGGCATGGATTTACCCAAGCAAATTATCATTGTAGAAGACACAAGTCCGACTGCTGCTAACACACAGATAGCTATTGAGCCGCAGGTAAATGCTGAGCAAGGAGTGCAGAAGTGAGTTCGCAGGGTGACCGTATTAGCATCGGCTATTTTGGAAAAATATCAACGCGTGACGATTTTGTAAAAGCGGCTGATGATGCATTGCTCATTAATATCATGGATGAGTGGTTAACTAGTGCCATGGAAAAGCTTGCGGTCGATCCGCGTTGGAGGATAATTTACGATGAAGTTCCACCGATTTATTTTGTAGTGGCTGCAACAAAAATAAATAAAGCGGTGGCTGGTTATTTAGTGCCAAGTCGCGATCAAGTAGAGCGACGCTTTCCTTTCGTAAGTTTTGGCGAACTCTCTATTCAAAAACCAGAGGATTTTTTACCCTTATTGCCCCTCGTTTTGGCTAATTTTTGGAGTCGCCTCGATAGCCAGACGAAGCTTGCAATGGAGTCTGAGGATAGTACGGACGCGCTGCGTCAACTTTGTGCGGATGATGTGATTGTCGATTTAACAGCGGAGAGTTGTCGAAGTTCATTTAACGACTTTATCGACAATCACACGGTTGGAATTTTAAATAATTTACTTCAGAGCAACGAATTTGGCACTAGTGCACGACAAATAATTCTGGCGCTTGGCTTATTGTTACACCCAGTCATGGCAAGCGGTGTTAGCCGTTTAGACAGAAACTTGATTCTACCTTTACCTGATGATTCTCAGCATTATTTAATGGTTGCGGCATTTTGGATGCAAATAGTCAGTCCATTTTTATTTAAATCAGATTTCGAAGTGGCTGTTTTATTCACTACTATTAATCAAATGCAAGTAATGGTGATTGGCTTTGACGGAGCATCAGCTAATACCTTATTTTCTGTAATTACACCCATGGTGAAAAATGAAACGAGTATTTTGTTTGCAGATACTGCATGGGTTGAGGATGCTATTAAAGATGATTACCGCTTGCAGCAGCTTTCAAGTTATCTGGATCAACCCAACTTACAACTTAGCACCGCGCTAGCAAACTTTAAAGAAACATTTTTAGGCTGACCAATACTATGCGCTATTTCATTATGCTCTTATTATCACTTTTTGTTGAGGTAACCTTTGCTGATCAACCTCCCGTTTCTCAAGAGTTAGCAAACACCTCACAAATTCCGATTGTAATTTCTGGCACAGTGCCAGATGAGGCAACACATCAAAAATTAATTGCCAAGGTCCGCCAGTTATATGGGGGCAATATCAATGACCAAATGGTAATTGGTAAAGTGATGATGCCGCCCAATTGGGCAAGCCACCTTGATCATTTGATTGACGCACAACTCAAACAAATAACACATGGTGAGTTAAGAGTTGAAGGCACCCAAGTAAATGTGCGCGGTGAAGTTATAAATGAAGCGCAGCGTCAGCAAATTGTCAGTGACATGTCAACGCGCCTAAACCCAACCTATACTATTCGTAATGGGTTACATGTTGCCGTCAAAGATCAAACAGTGATTGATGATGCACTAGCTAATCGAAATATAGAGTTTGAATCAAGCTCAGCCAATCTAACATCATCAGGTAAGGCTATTTTAGATGTTATTGCTACAGCCATGCTTAAGTTAGAAGATAAACATGTTGATATTACAGGATATACCGATAACTCTGGTTTAAGGTCTGTCAATATTAATCTAAGTTTAGCGCGTGCCGAATCTGTTAAAGACTATCTAGGTAGCAAAGGCGTTAAGCCTGAACGCTGCAATACCTATGGCGTAGGGCCTGATCGCCCAATTGCAAGTAATTCTACCGCAGAAGGGCGTTCACGCAACCGTCGTATTGAGTTTCGTGTAGTGCAAAAAAACTAGCTGTCTCTAAGAATGTAAAGTTAAGGATGTTAAATATGTGGAACGCAGATCGCTTACTAAACCCAATCCGAGCGGAGCAGCCTGCAGGTGATGATTATGGTTTTTCAAATGAGTTTGACACCATTAAAGAAGCTCGCCGTTTTGATGATCCATCTATCTCACAAGGTGAGTGGGAATCGGATATTAAAGAAGCAGACTGGAAAAAAGTTATTCAAATTGCAACGACCCTGCTGGAAACCAAAACTAAAGACTTGCGTCTGGGCATGTGGCTGACAGAAGCTAGCGCCTACGAACATGGTTTTATTGGTCTAGCTGAAGGTTTCATATTGATAGCCGGTCTTTGCGAAAAGTATTGGGATTCTGTCTATCCAGAAGCGGACGATGGCGATCAGGAGCTTCGTGCGGGTAACTTAAGTTGGTTGATATCACGATCAGAGTTGCTGATTCGCAATGTTTCTATGACTGAAGGTACACCTTACACCTACATTGAAATTACTAATGCGCATAAACGTGCGCAAACGCCGTCTAAAGAGGAGGGCAATAAAGAACATGCGCAAGAGTTAGAGCGCATAGAGCGCGCAAGAAAAAAGACCAGTTACGCATTTTATCAAGGATTGCAAGCGCAAATTAATGCATGTTCATTAGCTGCAACTGAGATGCAAACCCAGATTGATGCGCGCCTAGGTCTTGATGGCCCTAGCTTTGCTGGGTTAAAGCAAAGCCTCACAGATGTTACGCATATGCTGAGTCAATTTTTGAATCATAAAGGTGTGCAATCCACTGAAAGTGTTACGACAGAAAGCACAACACCAATTCCAGTTTCTTCAGTCAAGGCGGTTACAGCTATGAATTTGCAGTCAAATGAAATTGCTACGCGCGCGCAAGCATTGGATCAGCTACGCCAAGTGGCACGTTTCTTTAGAGAGACCGAGCCGCATAGCCCAGTGGCTTATCTTGCTGATAAGGCAGCTGAGTGGGGTAATTTACCATTACATGAGTGGTTGCGTACGGTCATTAAAGACAATGGATCACTTTTACATGTAGAAGAGCTTTTAGGTTTGAGTCTTTCTGAGAGTCAGCAAGAGTCAACATAAACGTAACACTAAACCTTATTGAGGCATTCAATTTAGGGTGTAAATTCTATGCGATTAAATTTGTTGAAATTTTTTGTATATAATGCATTTGTACATATGGTTTTAAAATGAAAAATATATTTTTTAATACATTATCTTAAATAAAATGAATTTATTTGCAGTATTAATCTAGCTATTATGAATAATAAAAATATAAATCAACACGTATCTACGCCCAGTTTGATGGGAAGCTCTGCAAAAAATATAAGTGCAGAAGTGGCTAAATCTAGCATGCTTGCAAGGTTAGAAGACCAAGCTGGACAAAAGAAATCAAAAAATCAAAAAAATACTTTTGATGTAATCCCTACGAAAATATTTAGAATCATACTCGTCAGTTTGATTGCAGCTATTACAGCTACAATTATTTTGTATTTCTCAGTAAGAAAAGTGCATCAGGAAGATGAAGCGCACTCGACAATTGTGACTTATAGTAACGAGCCACCTCAGGCAGTTGCGAGTAATAAGCCTGTGAGCGACGCAAAACAAACTATCACGGCAAATGAGAGTGTTGTTTCAGCAGACGCTGAAATTACATCTTCTGAAGGCGCATTATCACCAACTGCGACCATTGTGACAGAGCCAGAAGCTACCCTTAATTCAAAAAGAATTGAATCGACCTCTGTTATTCAAAATCCACATGAACAGTTAAGTAAAGCGCTAATGGGAGACGGGGCACCAGCTAGCTCAACAACCAGTGTTAAGTCAGCAGAAGAGGCTGATGCGAGTCATAAATTAGCTTCAACGCTCGCTAAGCTGCAAGCAGAGCCTAACAATAAAACCCACGACAATAAAAAACAAGAAGTAGGTAAGCAGAAAGCTCCTTCTTCTAAAGCGAAAGCTGCTGTTAAAGTCGCCAAGACAGCCAAACAAGATACTGACATTAAAGTGATCGACGCACTAGTCGCACAGAAATCAGAAAACCCACATGATCGCGATATTAAGGTGCTTGCCGCACTGGTGTCTGCAAATAGTCCACAAGTTAGTTCGGATACTGATGCCGTAAAGTCCATAGATAAAAAACCGACCTCAAACAGCAAGCAGCAAGCTAAAGGTAATGTCGTATCAGCCAACCCAACTCAGCCAATGACTCTAGGTAACGCAGGTGAAACTATTGCTGACAAACTGGCTAAATGTAGCGAGCTCAATTTCATTGAGGCACCTATATGCCGTGTAAAAACATGTTTTGGGCATATAGGATCAGCCCCTGAATGTACACCCGAACTTAAAAAGCCAGAAGTTAATACTGACAGCACTTCTGTGATAAGCGGACACTAAAAAGGGCAGTGATGAAGACCGTACTTAATCAAACACTTGTAGACTTACTTCACGCTAACTACACCAGTGAGTCGCGCTTATACACCTTTAAAATCCGTGATAGCGAAGATCTTTCAGCGTGGCTTGAAGGCGATGAATTGCTCGTCGCAGCTTTTGCTAGTCGCGACCAGTTGCACGGTATTGCCGAAACTGATGTGTTAGTACTAGCCCGTCAATTAGATTTACCTCTTACCAAACTAATAGGTCGCATCGGTCAGTTTGAAATCAGCCTAGCCAACGGCCAGCGCAGCAAGCTTCATGGCATCATCACACAAGCCAATGGCTTAGGCAGCGATGGCGGACTAGTGCGTTACCAACTACGTATTTCCAGCTGGCTAAGCTTACTCACCTACACCGCCCAAAGTCGCGTATGGCAAGAGCAAACCATAGAACAAATCATCAACAGTGTACTCACTGATTACAGTCCCCATGCACACTGGCAATGGAGCGCCGATGCCTACGCCGTTTTAAAAACACTGCCAGTGCGAAGCTACTGCATACAATACAGGGAAACTCCCTTTGCCTTTATCAGCCGCCTGCTCGCAGAAGACGGTCTTAGCTGGCGCACAGAACACGACCACCCTAGTGTCCCTGATCAACACAGCCTCATCCTCTTTGCCGATAGCCGTGAAATTACCGCCTGTGAAGACAACCCAGACCAAGCCAGCACAGGCAGCTTATCCTATACAGGCACAGGTTCCCAACATGAAACCGACAGTTTGCTACAGCTCAACACCATCAGCACACTGCCGCCTAATCGCATGACGCTCACCAGCTACGACTACAAAGCCAAAGCCATCAGCAGCGCCAGCCTAGCAAGCCAAGTCTCTCTAGGCAGCCACTACTACGCACAGCTGCCCCCAGTAGAGCAATACGACACCCCAGGTCAATACGCTTTCGCGGACAACGCCGATGCACAGCGCCATGCCAACCTACGCATGCAAGCCATAGAAGTTCGCCACCTTTACTGGCAAGGCCTCAGTACTGTACGCAGCCTAAGAGCAGGGCAACGCTTTAACGTAACAGACAACCCACGCTATACGTATGCTGAAGCTATCAACAGCCATGGTTCAGCATCACAAGACGTTACAAATACACACGCAGGCACACTCGATACCAGCCTCAACACCTTCATCACCAGCCAAGTCCTGCAAACCGGCATTAACAACATTCCCTATACACAAGGTAGCGATGCAAAATCCCTAGGCAGCTTTCACACATGGTTACAGCAGCATATTGTAAAACTAAGCACCTCACACAACACAGACCCGCTGACCGCCACATCGTCAAACACAGAGAAACTACTTAATACCACACAGCAACTCGGCTACGCCAATGCCTTCACCGCTATTCTAGGTAGCCAATCGTGGCGTGCGCAACCAAGCCAGTCTGGATCAATACAACACCTCAACGCCAAACCCACAGTCTTTGGCAGCCAAACTGCGCGCGTAGTTGGGCAGGGCAGCCAAGCAAACAACCTCAGCAGCACCAACCAACAAGCTGGCACAGATGAAATATGTTGCGACAAACTCGGCCGAGTACGTATTCGCTTTCAATGGCAAGATGTCATGGACGGTTCTGCTGATCAATCTGGCGACCAAGCCAGTTGCTGGGTACGCGTAGCCCAGCGCAGCGCAGGTGGTGGCATGGGCATGCACTTCCTCCCACGCATCGGGCAAGAAGTCCAAGTGCAATTTATAGAAGGCGACATAGACCGCCCGATTATCATAGGAGCACTATACAACGGACAAGGAGAGGGCGGCACCAAAGCCACCCCAGACGCTCCAGAAACCCATAGCGATAGCAGCGGCTTTGCGCTCGCCAGCGACCACACCCCAAGTGCCCAAGGCAACCTTGCAAGCGGGCATGCCCCAGTATGGCATGGCGCCAGTCCAGACGTCACAGGCCACAACAACCCCGCCGCACAATGGGGTATACGCAGCCAAGAGTATGCAGGCACAGGCTACAACCAACTCGTCTTTGACGACAGTGATGCACAAGGACGTATCCAACTTAACACCACCCAAGCAGGCACAGCACTTAACCTAGGCCACCTCATTCACACCGCAGACAACCACCGCGGAAGTTACAGAGGCCAAGGCATAGAACTACGCACCGACGCATGGGGCGCACTACGCGCAGGCGCAGGCTGGCATATCACCAGCTATAGCATTACCCACAACCTCAATCAACGCTCCCCAGCTGCCCACAGCCCAGCCAGCTACGGCCTACTTAAAAGTGCAGACACGCTCAGCCAAACGCTAAGCCAGCTCGCCAGCAATCATCTAAGCGTACCGCTAGCAGCCCAGCTCGGCAGCAGCAAAGCGAATCAAAGCCACCTCAGTGACCAAGCTGCACCTATTAAAGCCCTTGCCAAAGTCACTCAAGGCATGGTCACCCACACCAGCTTAGACGCAGCCTATGCAGACGCCGCACAACAAAACACCCAAACAGGACAAGACAAACTCCCACAACACACAGACCCCATCATCAGCACCATTGCCAAAGACGACCTCAGCTACACCGCAGCACAAAACCTGCAATTTAACAGCAGTGAAACCATCAACCTCATTAACGCAGGCCACAGCCAACACACCACAGGCGGACAAATGCGCCTACACACAGGTCAAGCGATTGGCCTGACTACAGGCGGCTTAAAAGCAGGCACTGGTTTACAACTCATTGCCGCGCAAGGCGACACCAGCCTACAAGCGCACGATGATCAGATTGCCATTAAAGCCCAGCAGCAACTCGACATTAAAAGCGCGCACAGCCATATAGACTTAGCTGCTGCCAAACACATCACTCTCAGAACTGCAGGTGGGGCTAGCATTAGCATACAAGGTGGCAACATTACCGTTCAGTGTCCTGGCAAGCTCACGGTGCATGCAGGGAGTAAGGGGTTTGCGGGGCCGGTGAGCGCAGACTGCTCGTTACCTGTGTTGCAAAATCAAGAAATGTCTTGGGTGAAAGTGGCGTCGCATTTTGACGATGCTTGGAATACCGCATGGCCTGTACACAATATTAAGCTCGATGTTAGCGGTACCACCATCACAGAAAACAAAACAATAGACTTATCCGATTGGAGCTAGCTATGGCTGCAGACAAAGACAATAAAAAAACCAGTGAGAAAATTGAACTTCCCAAAGACGGTACGGTAAGCGCTATATCACAAGCCCCTGAAGTGACGGAAAAAGAAATCTTTAACGATAGACAAGCTATCATCAATAAGCTACAAAGCGCTTATGTGGAGCTAGCTAAAAGCATGAAACCCTACCAACAGGCTTGGGACAGCAGCCGCGTCCTCGCTATGGAAGATGCGCTATGGACAGGCATCAAAGCGGGCGCTACTGATTGGGGACACGATAACGCAGATCTTTTTAAGAAAGAAACATGGGAAGCCATGGCACACAGTATTGGTAGTGCTGCTGGCAATGCCTATGATGCCGCCTCTCAATACGCCGCTATGCAGCAAAAAAAGATTGTGAAGAGCGTGAATGAGGCGCTATACAGTGCAGAAGAGCTCGCTAAACACCCGGCACATACTCTCGCCACATGGGCATTGCACGTCTATGATGATGAGCTAATTAAACCTATACATGACATCAAACAATACGCGCTAGAAAAAGTACACCAACTCAGCACAGCTGCTAAAACAGCACAAAAAATGTATCAACACAAAGATGCCATTTTTGCGTTACCCAAACAAATGGCGAGGGGGGATGTTAAAAGTATACAAGCCTTTATCGATGGGCCTCTTGTGCAAATAGACCCAGAATTAGCCAAAGAGATAAAAAGTAATCCCAACCTTCCGATTGTGTTAGAGATTATTGCAGATCATGATACTGCTTTAGCTTTTTGTACTTATGCAGGGCTATTTTATGAAGCTGTGCCGCCCAACTTTTATGCCTTTATTGCTAGCAAGGGCGGTGTTTATTTAGCGATAGAAGTGATCCTCACCATCGCCTTGGCTATCTTCACCGAAGGCGTAGGTGCAGCTGCCCGCATTGCATCGTTAGTAGCACGCGTAGGCAGTGCTGCCGCTAAAGTAGCCAAGGTGAGTGAGAAACTTGCTCAATTTGAAAAAGCCGCTGAGTCTTTCAAAAAAATGCTTATTGCTTTTGAAACAGCAACGGATGATTTACTGCTGCTAGGTAAAAAACTCAGTAAGGCACGCTCAAAAGGCTTTGTGGCTAAAGGTGCCACTAAAGAAGAGCTTAAAGTCACACGTAAAATTGAAGAGCGCAAACACCATTGCATGATTTGCGGTAGCACTGCCCACGATACACCACATGGGCATGGTGGGACTGTTCAGTATGTTTAAACACTCTATCCATCATACAATTCAACACAAGGTATTTTGAGCATGGCGTTACAAAAAAGTACACACGATAACCCGCTACATATGGCGGGTACAATCAAGAAATCAAGCGGCTCAAGTGGCTATCGAGAATCCATTAAAAAAGTCGTTGGTGCTCAGCACCCCATTAAACACGGCGTTGTCATGCAGGTGCATCACCTGATTTCTAAAACTGCGGCGACCCCTTTCGCACAAAAAGTTGAAGCTTATGGCTATGATATTAATTGGCTTTCAAACTTAGCAAATATTCCCTCTACTTTAGCGGGCGCTTGTCACCTTGGTGTGCAACCGCATATTAGCGACCATAAAATCAAAGTGTCATTGGGTAAAATGGTCACCGCATTTAAAAGCGCCACAGGTTTATCAGATACCAGCGGTATTTCAGATACAGAAGAAGATGTAGATACGGATAGAGTGGCTGATTATCATGATTTTGTGAAAAATCAACTTAGACTGAATTTCCGTAAAATGGAACAGCATTGCTCTACTGAACTGACTAATCGTATCAAACTACGTAATAAGTTAGATAAACTCAGCAAAATGCTTGCTCATAAGTTAAACGAGCAGCCTGATACTTTTAAGCTGACTGCGGTGGCAGCGTACTACACGCATAACAACCCTGTAGGCTGTGGAGGTAAAGCCACCGTTAAAGCACTGTTAGCCACCCAAGGTGCTGTGCCTTGCCCTTGTGAGCGCAACCACCAAGCCGACGGGATTAATTACGATACACAAAAACACCCCTTTAGCATTGCAGCAGGACAATAACCATGAATGACTTTAATAAAGAATATTATTTATTGCTTAAGCCAAGCGGTGACTCACGCTTACCTAGCCTAGATCCCGATGAGGATACAGCGAATCGAGCCTACGATGGAATTCAGATTCCATTGGGCAGCAAACCCTTGATTTTCCATGATGGCTTTTTAGAACTCAAGCGGCAACAAAAGGTGAAGCCTTATGACACCCCACCTGAGATATTGTTTGATACGGTACAGCCGATCGTCAAAGACAATATCCGTGAGGCTTTATTACAGCTCGATATTGCCAACTTGGTGATCAATGCCGCTATTTATATTGACCACCAAGATGAGTGGCATGAAAACCTATGGTATTTAGACTGCACGACGATGTTTGACTGTTTGGATAGAGAAAAATCCACCTTCCTGGGCGGCTACAATGAAGAGGACGAGGAAGACGGCTTGACTGTGTTGCGCTACTCTTTGAACAACGCGCTATTGGCCAAGACCCCGTTGCACGAGCGCTTGTTTTTTAAAATGGGCGGTACAGACGTAGGCTATATGGTTGCCCATTATTCTGTTGCAAAGCATTTCGGCAATAAAACTGGGGTGGTGGTGTTGCCAATATTAGATTTTGGCGATAAAACCAAACCGCGCAATTATATTGGTTAATAGTTAGGCAATATCTGCCAGTTAAAGGGGATTGATTACGACACACAACAACACCCTTTTAAAATTGCAGCAGGACAATAACCATGCAAAACTTTAATACCGAATATTTCTTTTTACTAGAACCTAGTGGTGACCGTCTACCAAGTTTATCTCCTGACAAAGATACATCGAACCGTCGTTATTGGGGAGTGCAGATTCCACTGGGGAGCAAACCCTTGATTTTCCATGATGGCTTTTTAGAGCTTAAGCGGCAACAAAAGGTGAAACCTTTAGACACTCCGCCTGAAGTACTATTTGATTCAGCAGAGCCAATTGTCAAAGACAATATTCGTGAGGCATTATTAAAGCTGGATATTACTAACTTGGTGATTAATGCCGCTATTTACATTGACCACAAAGACGAGTGGCACGAAAACCTGTGGTATTTAGATTGCACAACGATGTTTGATTGTTGGGATAGAGAAAAATCTGTAGTGCTGGGTGGAGACCCCTATGAAGAAGATCCCTTAGTTCTGCGCTACTCCCTCAATCACGAGTTGTTAGCCAAGACCCCGTTGCGCGAGCGTTTATTTTTTAAAATGGGTGGTACTAGTTCTGGATTGATGGTTGCACATTATTCTGTTGCAAAGCATTTTGGCAATAAAACAGGGGTGGTGGTGTTACCAATATTAGATTTTGGGGATAAAACCAAACCGCATAACTATATTGGTTAATGGTCGTTATTGAGTAAACCAACTAGCACAAATGAGTAACAATTAACTTCTTAGAGGTATGAAATGAGTGATACTGATCCATTTAATTTTTTAAACATTCCTAAAAAGCTTGATGAAACAATCGGCTTGTTGCGTGACCCTAACTCTAATACGCGATGGGCATTAAATAAACTACATCAAGGTGCTATGCCAGTATTAGCTGCTGTATCACTCAAGCAAAAAGCACCTACACTTAAAAAGAAATTTATAGTTTCAGGATTAGCCCTTCATGCCTATGAAGTCATATTTTTTTGGTGGGTTTTGATGATATGTTTTATGACTGCCTTAGTTTGCATACTTGGAGCTGTTAAACTGCAAATAACAAGCTATCAATGGTTTTTGGCCATCGGATGCGCTCTATACATGATATATAGCTGTGCTTGGGCATATAACCTGATAAAAGCTAGGAGAAAAACTATACATCGCTATTGGCCTCAGTTAAGCGAGTTTCAGAAAGCGAAGACGATTATTATTTTTATTGCAATTTGTTCATTAGTGCTTATTTTGTCTCATCTAACTTAATGTGATCTGTAAGTCGCGCGCAACTGAATTTAAACGCCATGCTACGCTATACTCATGCTGTGATGCTATCAACAGCCATGGTTCAGCATCACAAGACGCTACCAATACACACGCAGGCACACTCGATACCAGCCTCAATAGCTTTGTGACTAGCCAAGTCCTGCAAACCGGCATTAACAACATTCCCTATACACAAGGTAGCGATGCAAAATCCCTAGGCAGCTTTCACACATGGTTACAGCAGCATATTGTAAAACTAAGCACCTCACACAACACAGACCCGCTGACCGCCACATCGTCAAACACAGAGAAACTACTTAATACCACACAGCAACTCGGCTACGCCAATGCCTTCACCGCTATTCTAGGTAGCCAATCGTGGCGTGCGCAACCAAGCCAGTCTGGATCAATACAACACCTCAACGCCAAACCCACAGTCTTTGGCAGCCAAACTGCGCGCGTAGTTGGGCAGGGCAGCCAAGCAAACAACCTCAGCAGCACCAACCAACAAGCTGGCACAGATGAAATATGTTGCGACAAACTCGGCCGAGTACGTATTCGCTTTCAATGGCAAGATGTTATGGACGATGTGGGCGATCAAGCCAGTTGCTGGATACGCGTAATCATTTAGTAGCTAGCCTGCGTCGACGCGGGAATTGCTATTACAATGCAGTCACAGAACCTTTCCTTAGTAATTTGAAGAAAAAATATATTAAACGAAAGTCTATGCTGCAAGTGAAAAAGCTAAATGAGTAATGCTTGAATACGTCGGCAAACTCGTCTTAATCAACTAAGTCCGGTGACGTTTGAAAAGTTACAAAGTGGAAGTCAATAAACATCTACTAAGGTGGGTAAAGTCCATTTTCCATATCCGTAATTGAGTAAATACATGGTGACGTTTTTGCAACTTCTTTGCCACTAGATCTCATTGGAGCATTGCCGTTAGTTCGAGTATCTATATTGCTCTCCTTTAAAAGCTACAAATAATTAACTGACAATGCATTCTTTTGCTATTGGTCTGATAATAAGTCGCAAGTAATGCTCACCGATATGTTCAATATTTACAAAGAACAACTTGCTGGCGAAGTGCATACCATTCATGGCTACTGCTTCAAAGTGATATCCAATAATGGATAAAAAGCGTAAGTGAGGGTTGATGTTTTCACCATCCAACAAGGAAAACTCAGATAATTGTGGAAAGAATGTCGAGATATGCTGCCACGTAATATTGCCTGCATCACAACTTAATAAGTTGCTGGAAGATTGGTTGCAGTCAGAAATTCTGCCATTGGTTTGCACCATCAACACTGCTGCGTCATCTTCAATATAAGAATTTTCAGGTACAACACAAATATTCGATGACATTAAATCGCTCATAGCTTTGATGTATTCCATATTCATTGAATAGTCTCCGCTTCAGCGGCAATAAAATCTTCTACTCCATTCCTTAATTCAAAACCGCGTGCCTCTGTTTTGCAATAGTCGAATTTTGCAAAATTTAAAAGATGGCGACACTTAAATCTGGGGAGAGATTTTTAGAATGCCATTGCATGCTATGTGTCGCCAAGGAGTTAAATTTACGGGACTGACCACCCTCGGTAAATTCGTGTAAGCACGTAAGGGCAAACACTTATTAGCGCTCAAGTTAATAGACATTAAACAAGTTCTTATCTAAACTGAATGTATAGATTTATAATTAGTGCGAATGGGTTGCCGTTGACAGAGCTAATATCAGGTTTGAGCTTTCAGGCTTTGTTTGATGTGGTGCCTGATGCGATGCTATTAGCTGATGAAAACGGACATATTACTTTAGCTAACCCAGCAGCGCTGAAGTTCTTTAGCTACACAATAGAAGATATATGTAAGCTTAATGTTGAGGCGCTAATGCCCGCCCGCCATAGGGAGTATCACCAGCACTATCGTAATGCATTCATTCGTAAACCTGAAAAGCGCAGCATGAGTAATGGTAGGGCGCTTGTTGCATTAAGGAGCGATGGCTTAGAACTGACAGTTGATATAAGTCTCACGCCTCTAAAAACAAATGAACAGCTATACATTTTGGCAACTTTCTATCCAAGCGATCGTAGACGGAATGCTGAAGAGGCATACAAAACAAGTGAAGAGCGACTCAAACTCGCAACAAAAGCTGCAGATTTAGCAGTATTTGATTTTGACTCTAATCGCAATGTGCTGCACTGGGATGAGGACATGCGCTTACTTTGGGGAGCTGAGTCAAATGAGTCCGTTTCAAACAAGCGATTTATTACAGTCATTCATCCAGAAGATCGCAAGGCTAGACAGTCTGCCCTTGATAGTGCTATTGACCCTAAAGGTAGCGGTGAGTATAACTCCGAGTACCGAGTCATTAACCCCTCTGATGGTTCAGAGCAGTGGGTCTCTGCAGTAGGTCGTATGCACTTTGAGGATGGGCATGCAACCCGGCTAGTAGGCGTAGCAAGAAACATAACCAGACAAAAAATGTTTGAGGATCAATTACGTAAACAACGTAACGAAAATGAAATTCTTTTTAAAGAGCAAGTGGCAGCGCAAACCATCTCAGCTATCGCCCACGAGATCAATCAGCCATTAACGGCAATTTCTGCATATAGTGAAGTAGCACTTCGAGCCATGAAAGACGGTGGTAACTATCCAAGTAATCTAAAACGCGCGTTAGAAGGTTGTGTTCACCAGGCGCAACGAGCTGGTGACAGCCTGCATGAGTTGCTCTCCTTCCTAAATAAGAGTGAACTAGTTATGGAGCCTTTTGACCTTAATAGAACAGCGAAAGAGGCCTTGAATATAGCTAAAGACGATGGTTATGGAGGATTTTATCCTGAGCTCCAACTGGAGAAAGAAATGCCAAATGTTATAGGAAATAAAACTCAAGTCCAAAAGGTAATAGTCAACCTCATTAGAAATGCTGTAGAAGCTATGCGAGGGGCTGGTATTGAGGAGTCTAAAATTGTGATTACAGTGCAAACTCACAAAAGTATAAATATGGCCCACCTTTTAGTTAAGGATACGGGTCCTGGTCTTGATGCTGAAACGCAAAAACATATTTTTGAGCCATTTTTCACAACCAAACCTACAGGTATTGGAATGGGGCTATCAATCAGTCGAGCACTTATAGAAGCTAATGGGGGTGAGCTTTGGTTTGAGCCAAACGCTACCAAAGGTGCCACTTTTCATTTTACTTTACCATTTGCAACATGAAATCATGATGAACCAATCAGACGCTACAGTTTTTATTGTTGATGACGACTCTGCCATTAGAGAGGCTCTTACTCTTATGCTTGAACAGGAGGGCTATTTAGTAAACTTATTTGAGAGTGCTGAAGACTTTCTAGCCGCGTATAAGACGGAGCAATTTGGGTGTGCCATTATTGATATTCGAATGTCAGGTATGAGTGGAATGCAACTTCAAGAAGTCATATGTGAACGCAATATTTTATTGCCAGTTATTTTTCTATCTGGGCACGGTACCATTCCAATGAGTGTGAAAGCCATGAAAGCAAAAGCTGTAGATTTTTTAACTAAGCCCGTTAGTGCAAAAAAGTTACTTAATTCAGTTCGAATAGCAATAAGTGAGTCCGATCGAATTTTAGCTGAAAGTGCTAAATATAGAGATGCATCTTTACGTCTTGTAGGGCTCACTGTGCGAGAGCGTGACGTTTTGGCAGAAGCCATTCAAGGCAACTCAAATAAGGAAATCGCACGTCATCTAAATATCAGTCACCGCACTGTAGAAATTCATAAGTTCAAGATTATGCAAAAAACAGGCGCTTTAAATTTACTAGATCTGGCTAGAATCGCACATGAAGGCAGCAGTCTAGTTAAGTAATAAGGTAACTTTAGGCTTACCCAGTATATTTTAAGCTGCCACTATTTGTTATTAGGCAGCGCATGCCTATACGTGTTCACGCGGATTTCCAACTAAATACATTCTTGTTACTGTAACTGTCGATAGGGGTCACAGATTATTCACATGGAGGTGTTTACATCGTGTTATCACTTAAAACTGAAAAAGATATTTTTGAGACAATACTTGCAAGACGTTCTGTACGTAGTTTTAAAAAAAATAAAATTTCCCAAAGCATAATTAGCAATCTGCTTGAAGCTGCTGTAAGGGCCCCGACTGCACTGCATCAAGAGCCATGGGGGTTTGTCATTATTCAGGATGAGCAAACGTTAAAAACCCTATCTGATTACGCAAAGCCGCTTTTTTTAGCTGAGTTAAATAAGAGGGAGTTAGACAGCCTGGAGCAATTGCTGGATGTTTTCGAGAGCCCAAATTTTAATATTTTTTATGATGCAGATACCATTATTCTAATCTGCGGAAGAACATCATCTCCTTTTTATGTCGCAGATTGCTGGTTGGCTGCTGAAAATTTAATGTTGGTTGCATGTGCTATGAGACTAGGGTCTTGCGTGATTGGTAGTGCGGTTGGGGCTTTTAACACGCCTGATATAAGAAATAAGTTTGGTATTCCTGACAACTTTACAGCTGTAGCACCTATTGCCCTAGGCTACCCGAGTATTGAGTCGCCACCGACATCCAGAAAAGCGCCATTAATTTTTACGACGATTGCTTCCAACTAAGTATTCGGTAATAAGTCTTGATTTAATTTGATTATTTTGTATTAGGGATAATTCATATGTATAAAAAGATCCTTTGCCCCGTTGACGGTAGCCAAACATCCAACTGTGGGATAAATGAAGCAATAAATCTTGCTAAAGATCAAAAGGCCGAGCTTCGTTTTTTGCATGTGATAGATTTGTATTTTCCAATTTTAGATGCATCGGGTGATCTAAATATTATTTTTATCGATGAGGTTCTGCGTCGTAATGGTAAGCAAGTTTTAAAAAAGGCCGAGGAGGCTGCACATAAAGCAGGTGTAATGTGTGACTCAAAGGGGATCGAAGCAATGAGTACTAAAGTATCCGAATTTATTATCGCCGAGGCTGAAGAGTGGCCCGCTGATCTAATAGTGATGGGAACTCATGGTTTGAGAGGCATTGAAAGATTAGTGATGGGTAGTGATGCTGAGACTGTAGCTCGTACTAGTCCTGTACCTGTTTTGCTGGTGAGGTGCTTATCAGATAAGGATAGTAAAAATGACTATACAAGCTAATTTGGAGTGGAATAAAAATAAAAGTAACCAAGGAGCAGCATTAGCAAAAAATATACTGCATAGGCTATTCAAAGAGTATCAAGGGACATTTGCGGTACGCCTTTGGAACGATACTGTGCTTCAGATCGGTGAAGGCTTGCCGGTATTTACACTTGCTATTAAACATAATAGGGTACTCTATCATCTTGTTTGGTTTCGTGATCCTATCCGTTTAGCAGAAGCCTATTTCAATGGTGATGTTGAGGTTTCAGGTGATTTTAATGCAGCTGTGGGTCTGCGTTATTATCTAGAAAAGCTAAGCCTGCCCGTTCAGGAAAAACTGCAATTGGCATTTCAATCCATTAAGCTGGGTACTCAAAAGCAAAAGAGTTTCAAGCTCAACTCTTTTTCGAAACGCATTATGCATTTTTATCGCCATAATACTTTCAGGCAAAATGATGTTGAATCGATAGCTTTTCACTATGATGTTTCTAATGATTTTTATAAGCTGTGGCTTGATGAGTGCATGGTTTACTCATGTGCATACTTTGAAAACAAAGCACAGGGCTTAGATTTAGCTCAACGTAACAAACTTGACCATATCTGTCGCAAACTTAGGCTTCAGGCTGGCGATGAGTTCCTTGATATAGGTTGCGGTTGGGGTGCGCTGGTATGCTGGGCAGCCAAATATTATGGGGTGAAAGCCCATGGCATTACGCTTAGCAGAAATCAGTATGAATATGCACTTGCAGAAGTAAAAAGACAAGGGTTAGAAGGCAAGGTAACAGTTGAGCTGCGGAATTATCGAGATCTTGCTCGAGTTGGAACTTATGATAAGGTTTCTAGCATAGGGATGTTTGAACATGTTGGCCTGAAAAATCTGGCAGGCTATTTCTCTATCGTACATCAATTGCTTAAACCAGATGGATTGTTTCTTAATCATGGAATAACATCCGATGAGCCTGAATGGGCTGATAGCGTATCTACCAAATTTATCAATCGCCATGTATTTCCTGACGGAGAGTTAGACACTATCAGTCATATTCAACGCAGGATGGAAGATGCTGGTTTTGAAATATTTGATGTGGAAGGTTTACGCCCACACTATGCCTACACACTGCGGCATTGGGTAAATAGATTAGAAGAAAATCAGCAAGAGGCCGTAAGGCTAGTAGGGGAGCGCATCTACCGTATCTGGCGTTTATATATGACGGGGTGTGCAATACAGTTTGAACAAGGAGCAACTGGAATATATCAAATATTAGCGGAACGTAAACACCTTGGCATGCCAAACCTACCGTTAACAAGGCGTGATTTATATACTTCCGATAGTCAATAAGTACTAGTTACAGGTAGGTTTTTATCTCAATTACAAATTGCCATGTAGATTATTTAAGGGTTACCACATACGTGTTTGCACGAATTTACATCAATCAGCAATTATTTATATGATTACCTTAATTGTCTTTTAAATTATCTTAGCGTACCGAAAGTTGAGGGTAACGTCTCAGAGTGATGTGGGGTCGTAGAGTTTTTTAGAAATTTGGCAGGAAGTGAAATGCGCTCTTCAAAAGTAAGCAAAACTATTCCATCTGATACTAAAAGTTCAATGACAGATAAACCTAAAAAGCTATCTAAGGAGCAGATTCTTTCACGTATTGCCGTATCAGCATATTATAAAGCTGAGGCTCGAGGTTACGAACCTGGCCATGAAATTCAGGATTGGTTGGAAGCTGAGGCTGAAATAAGAAAACAAAAGTAATTTGATGATTCTTAATGGCTTTTATGATTTGTACGTGCAGTTGGACTCACCATGAAGAGTAGGATTTTTTTTATTCTTATTGTGTTACTGGGGCATTCTACCACCACCGCCAGACTATAGATATCAGGATGATGCTAAATAGTAGGTCGGAATTGCGCTCTTAAAAGTAAACTTTTAATTTAAGCTTGCCAGAATGGGGCTGTTAAACTGACACTGCGCCATATGCCATCCACTTGTTGTTGCTTAGCTTTTAAGTTAGTCTTGAGTGAGTGTTTCAAACGCTTTTTTTCTTTCAGTAAGTCATCATCTACATCATTCATATCTTTGAGTAGTTGATTCGCTACTTTGATATCATTCAAAAGACCGAGGCAGTCTTGTAACCTTATCAATATCTTAATATAGGCTGATACTTTATTTTGAGGATAAAGCGACTGAAATAGCTCTATGCTGTAACGTAATCTTTTGGCTGCGATTCGAACTCGATGAACGCTTTTTCTTTGCTTAAAGTCGATTTTTTTATAGAGTTCAACTAAAACTTTACGTTGTTTTTTTAGCTGAGCTGGAGCAGTAAAGCTTATTTCTTGGGTAATTAGACTCCGGCTTTTAGCCGATAACTCCTGCCGCCAGCCAGATTGAAGAAGATATTCGGTTAGTTTCCTATAAAACTTGATATATCGCTGTGACCTAATGAGCGCAATGATGTGTTGATGACTTTCTTCAACCTCCAAATGATCAGCTAAATATTGCTTCAACTGAGTTTCGGAGTCATTCGATTTATCCTCGGGATTATTGTTGATCATTGGTAGTGTCGAATGAACAAGCACATCGCGATCGCGCACTATACTTAACTGTTGACTCAGCCACTTGAGTTTAGATTTCAATTCCTTGGAAATTTTCACCATGTCTTTATAAAACTCAAGAAGCGCATCAAGCCGGCGTAGACCAACTCGCATTTGATGCAGAGCTTCAATATCGTAGTTTTCCGACAATATTAATGCATTTGATTCCAGCTGAGACAAACAGTTAAACGCCATCACCTCAAAAGCTTGTTCAAGTGTCATGCTTTTTAATAATTTGATGGGTGGATGTTTAGTTTTTGTAGACATTAAGTGAACTCAAATAACATTTTAATGCTGGTTTATAGTTAGGCTTACATCACTAGCGATGCCTTCATGAATCTCAAATACACGATTAACCTTTAGCCAATCAACTTTGTCGAATACGTTTTTCTCATGCGCTAGCCTCTCAATCTCAGCTATAGAGTGAGTGATTTTATGATAAATATCTGGATGAACTTCCAAAAATACCTTTCCATCTGATTCAGTCAGTAACAGAGGGGTGTAAACAATATTACCCGCAGTGCCGATTGGAATTTTTTCAAATAACTGAGCAATATCGTCTGGATGTAATCGAATGCAACCGTGGCTCTGGAAGTGATAAATGCTTGAAGGCGCGATGGTGCCATGAATACCTATTGCTGAAAGGCTCAGCCCAATCCAATGCTTGCCGAGAGGATTACTTTTTCCCGGAGGCACTTTTGTTTTGACTAAATGTCCTTCGCGTTTCATTTCTTCTTGAATTGACTTTGGCACAAGCCAAGGTTTATTGATGACTTTATCTAGTACACTAAATTTACCCATAGGCGTTGGCCAACTCGGCTTTCCTAAGCCAACAGGATATGCCGCTGTAAGAGTATTATCTTGAAAGTAATAGAGCATGCGTTGTGGTAAATTAATCAGCAGGCCGTTTTCATTTATGTTTGGCACGATATGTCGATTATCAATAAGTAGTTCCTGCCCTGTAGATAGGATGCCGTTATATTCTATGGAGTTGTTGTATGAGAGTGATGTTGCCTCAACGCCAAAGCGAGCACCAATTTTTATCAGATAATCGCCAGGCTGCACTTTATATTTGAATACCGTGCCTTTGATAATAGACTCTACTGGTTTTGCTGTTATAAGCGGAGAGTAGATAAGACAAGATAAGCCGATCACATGCCAAACAAAACGCAATGATATTCCTCTGCTTTCTTAAGTATTTGTTGATGTTAAAATCACTTTTAGTTGTAGGGAAAGTCCCTAAAAAAGAGGCAAATTAAAGTCTGATTATTAGTTTTTCCAAAGCTTTAAGGCAATAGCAATTAGTTCAACCGAAACCCCCACAGACATTAACACTACTCCTAGCCATGCTTCTGTAGCTAAGAAAATTAACATTGCACCTATCAACACAAGTAGCGAAGACAGAAACCGCCTTGTTGATTGTTTTATCATCAATTAGCCTAGCGACTCCAATGAACGCGCACTAGATTTTCACCCGAAACATGGCTCACTTTAAGCTTTCCTTGATAAGCATGATGTATAGCCTCACCTATGCCGCTAGCAAGATGAGTGTCTGTTGTTGTTATCAACATTCCACCCCGCTGACTATCTATCGAAATGATTCTTTTGAGAGGATGTTCGTTGCTTACTGTATAAGCATTTGAAGGCGTTTTCTTGATATTCATTTTTAATATCCTCAGGATTAAAAGGAATCGGCGAAACTGATCTTTGAGGGAGATTAAACAACTAAGCGTTGTAGGGCATGTGTCGCCGATGCAAGTAATTTAATTGATTGCATTAAACTTCGTAAATTCGGGCTAACACGTAAGGATAAACCCTTACGTGTTAGCCCGAATTTACGCATGACGCTTGGTACCGTAAATTTCTCACATCGGTGGCGCATATCAAGCAACGACCAGTTGCAAATCTCTCCCTAGATTGGGCGCCATCGATCTTTTATAGTTTGGCATGACGGGGCTTAGTCATCACAATATTTTAAGGAAGTGATAGATCGTGAAGGTTTTGAGTATTTTCATTTCATTTGTTTTAACCATGGTCTTAGTAAGACCTGTATACGCCTGCAGTGACGATTGTATGCCATCTGAGCCTACGCTTACGCCTATAGCTGTGGGTGATATTACCTATGCTACTGGTGGTGTTGGAGTAGATGAGGCAAGCTTAATGCGAGAGATGGCTAAAGATTATCTACTTGATATGGTGTTTATACAAAGGCAAGGAGATCACGAAGAGTTCTTAGCTGATGTAAAAGTGCAAATTCATGATGGAAATCATCATTTATTGCTTGATGTTGCAACTGAAGGTCCATATCTGTTTGTGAAGTTGTCCAAGGGTAAGTATCTGATTATTGCTGAAAGCAATGGAGTTATTAAGCAACAGTGGGTAAATGTTAAGCCAAATAAGAGTCAAAAAGTGGTGTTCTGGTGGCCAATATTAGAAGAGCAAGAATGAATGTAATTAAATATTGAACATAAATATATTGTGCAAGAATTTTTAGCAAGAGTGATGGGTTTTAAAATTTACTGATAAGCAAAGGAAAGTAAAGTGGAAAAGTTATTAGACAAACAGAGCGAAGAGCGCTTAATTGAAGATTTTAAAGAAGTCGTAGCAGACGCAGAGTCTTTGTTGAGCATTACTGCGAATACCGGAGGTCAGAAACTTGCCGAGGCGCGCACTAAGGCTCAAGAGTCAATTCAAGCCGCGAAAGCTGCGATTGGAGAGTCTAAAACAGCTCTTATTGATAAGGCGAAGGCTGTAACAAAAGATACCGATGCTTATGTACATGATAATCCATGGAAATCGATAGGCTTTGCTGCTAGTGTCGGTGCAATTATTGGTTTATTAATCGGTCGCCGCCATTAGGGATAGACCCTGTGATGTTTTTTTGACTAAACATAGAAGGGGTTACTGTGCAGTTTCCACCGATAGGTGCTAGAACGTGTTTGTACCAGACAGAGGAATTAGATGTCGTACTTGACCATATGGCTTGGCAAGCAGCGGGGTTTCTTGCTAAAAAGGAGCGCATTATGATTGTTGGAATTTTACGACGAGGTGCACCATTAGCTGAAATGTTACATACTAAGCTGATGCAGCATTTTAAATTATCTAAAATGGCTTTAATGAGCTTACAGATTAAACGATATGCAGATGATTTGACTTTATTGTATCCAGAGACAATGTTAACTGAGAATCCTAAGTATGATGCTCTAGACTTGTCCAACACTACAGTGCTAGTTGTAGATGACGTCATATTCAAAGGGCATTCTATGCTGCGTGCACTTGAGTACTTGGCTAGAAAACAGGCCGCAGAAATTAGAACGCTTGTACTGGTAGATCGAGGTGCAAATAAATTGCCTATAAGGGTTGATATTTCCGGAGTGAGACTGGATGTTGCACCAACAGATATTATTGAGTGTAATGTACCGCCTTATGAAGCTGAGTTTAAAATCGATTTATTAATGCCAACGATTAATTAATTGGATCTTTACCATGTTTTATGATCGCTATGAAGCTGCTATTAAGCTTGCCGATAAGCTGATCGCTTATAGAGGAAGAAACCCACTCGTTCTTGCTATTCCTCGAGGTGCAGTGCCAATGGCTAAAATTATCACAGATAAGCTTGGCGGTAGTTTGGATGTAGTACTCGTCCGTAAACTACGCGCACCATATTCGCCAGAGCTAGCTATTGGCTCGGTAGATGAAAGTGGCGGCATTTTTATTGCTGAATATGCTGAGTTGGCTGGTGCGGATACTGACTACATTGAGTACGAAAAGCAGATCCAAATGGATATTATTCGAAAACGCCGCTTACAGTATTCACCTATTCGGCCTCCAATTGACCCAGATGGGCGAATTGTCATCGTGATTGATGATGGTTTAGCTACAGGCGCGACGATGATTTCTGCATTACATTCACTCAGGAAGAAAACGCCAGCAAAATTAATTTGTGCCGTGCCTGTTGCTCCGGTTGAAACTGTAAAAAAGATTACAGAGTTGGCTGATGAAGTGGTTTGTCTGGAAGCTCCATCTAACTTTCAATCGGTTGGGCAGTATTACGTTAATTTTCCTCAGATTGAAGATGATGAGGTAGTGAGTATATTGCAGTCCACGATGACTCAGTAAATGCAATGGTTATTTAGTCACGTTAATTGAATGACAAGGATGGTTGATATGAAAGATCGTGAGTGGGATGAATGTAGTCAGCATACTGACTCAGCAGCACATAACATTAACCATTTACCCATAGCTTATGAGCTGGAACTGCACCGCATTGTACAATGTGAGGCATTTCTTCTTGCAGAAAGAGATGGTTTTAAGCGCTCACCACTTGATTACTGGCTTGCTGCGGAAAAGTGCGTACATCAACGCGTTTAAGTAATTTTTATATTATGGTTTGAGCTAGGTGATGTGTCTTATATTTCTGGTGATTGGCTAATGGCTCTTTTAAGACCATTCATATCAAGAATTCGTATGTTTTTTTGTTGCACCTCGAGCAGACCTTGCTCTTGAAATTTTGTGAGTATGCGACTTACGGTTTCAATCTTCATGCCAAGGTAGCTGCCAATCTCTTCTCGTTTCATGCGCAGCGTTAGTGCATATGGCGAAAGCCCTCGGGCTTGAAATCTCTGTGATAAATTTAGCATGAATGCAGCGACGCGCTCCTCAGTTTGCATGCTACCCAGTAACAACATAATAGTGTGATCGCGAACAATTTCTCTACCCATGAGCTTATAAAAGTGGTGCTGCAGCTCATCAGAGCCTTGATTGAAACGTTCTATCCAGCTAAGTGGAATAATGCATATCTCTGAGTTTTCTAAAGCAATAGAGGTGCAAATATGATGATCAGTCGCTATTCCATCAAAACCTAATATTTCTCCGGACATATAAAAGCCTGTGATTTGCATACGTCCATCTTCATGCAGAGTTTCTGTCTTGATGAAGCCACTTTTAACCGCATATATCGCATGAAACTGACTGCCTGTGTGATATATGATGGAGCCTGCTTTGACCCGTTTTCTGACTGAAATTAGCATATCTAACTTTTTTAGCAAGTGTGATGATGCCCCAGTTGGCATGCATATTTCATGCACGTGACAGCTGGAACAGCACGGTTTGAGGCTTTCTATATCAATCCTAGCCTTGCTAATCGCAATAGTGCTAATGCTATTCTCCTCTTTGATATATCACTAATTATTGATTAGTGAGCGGCAGATGCAATAAAAGTCCATGTCAATTTGATATCTATCAAATCATGTCTGGAACTTGAGCACAATATGTGTAAACACCTACGCTTATGTCATCACGCTTTAATTCTCAATGGTGAATAAAATATGACGGCTTTTTCTATACTTGTATTCAATGCGGGGAGCTCATCTCTGAAGTTTTCTCTGTTTAATGATGCTATGGAGTTTACAGTGGGCGGTACCGTGAGCAATATTGGCGTAGAGTCATCATTCGCCTGGAGTGATGGTGCGGTTCAGGCGAATATTTATATTAATGTACATACGCATGAGCATGCAGCAGAGTGGGTTTTAGATTGGTTGCAGAACTTATGGCCATTTGGCTCGCTGTTACGTAATGTTCGGGTCGTGGCACACCGTATGGTGCACGGTGGCTCGAACTTCTATATGCCCACTATTGTGACCACTGAGGTGATTGAGCAATTAGATTTGTTAAATCAGCTTGCTCCACTGCATAATCCCCAAGCAATGTCCGTCGTACGGAAATCCCAAAAAATACTCTCCAGTTACCGGTTAACAGACCCAGTGCTAACGGTTGTGGTATTTGATACAGCATTTTTCCATGAGCTTCCAAGCTATACAGCATATGCTTTACCCGAAAGCTTGATAGGGCAGCATGGTATCAAGCGATTTGGATTTCATGGTTTTGCGCATCGGTACATGGTGCAGCAGCAGATTAATTTAGAGCTGCATCATCATAGAATGATTACATTCCAGCTTGGGCATGGTTGCTCAGTTGCGGCCTGTCTAAATGGTAAGCCTATAGATACCAGCATGGGATTTACGCCACTAGAAGGTTTAGTGATGGCAACGAGGGCTGGCGATATAGACCCTGGGTTGCTTATCTATTTACTTAAAAATGGTCACCAGTTGGGTGAAATAGAAGATAAGTTGCTTCACCATTCAGGTTTAATAGGCGTAGCAAAATATAGTTCAGATATGCGTGATTTATTAAATACACAAGATGTCGATAAAAATGCCAAGCTTGCCATAGAGATGTTTTGTTACCGTGCGCGTAAGTACTTAGGGGCTTATTTGGCGATACTAAATGGCGCTGACTGCATTACATTTGGCGGTGGAATCGGCGAAAACTCAGCACAAATACGCCAGCATATTTGCGATGATATGTCGTGGTGTGGGCTGCAACTGGATGCAGAGCGTAATCAGCTTGCCCATCATCTTAGTACCGGTGACTGCATGCAGATTTCAACAGATACTTCAAAAATTAGTGTATATGTTGTTGCTGTGGATGAGGCGCTACTGATAGCTGAGGATGCTAAATATTTAATGCTAAAAAATCACTTAATCAACTGAGTTCATATCTAACGATATCGTCAGACGGTATATTATATAAACGTTAAATGAGTTATCTAATGCTAGAAAAGTACGTTGCTATGAGGTAAATATCCCGATCACTTAAGTCATGTCTTAATGACGGTTGAGTAGCATCATAGTCACGAACTTTCTGTATTGCAGACACTAGTTCTTTATAAGGCCTTCCAGTGAGCGGTGGCGCCTCGGCAAATCCTGTTTTAATGTTTGGGTCATGGCAGCTAGCGCAGACCAGCGCTTTTTCTTCTACTGCTGAATTATTTGCAGCGGAGCTTGGGACATGTTTTTGTGTAGAGCAGCTTGCTAAAATGCATAAAGCGATGCTCAGCAAAGAATATTTCATGACAACTCCTTAACTATTATAATGGGTTGAAAAGCTGTGATCTGAACATTCAGGCTCTGATTATATGTTGGTGATGGCAATGCTTGCTACACGTGTCAGCACGTATAAGTGGGCAGTCATGCTGAACTATCTTGTGTATGCCTCAATCAAACAACGCCGCATCATACGGTG
>Ga0208124_100029_pt1 | contig 158296 bp, 116 predicted proteins | sample LakWasM104_HOW12_2_FD_183922 | JGI IMG/M metagenome (GOLD analysis project Ga0208124, IMG submission 183922) | Freshwater sediment methanotrophic microbial communities from Lake Washington under simulated oxygen tension - Sediment Metagenome... | ecosystem: Environmental > Aquatic > Freshwater...
GAGGCTACATCGTCTGGGTCGCTGAAGCCTAAGTCCGCGGGTGTAATCGCATAGGTGCCGCCTTCGGCTACCGTAGCAGTGAGGTCGCCGGTGATCACCGGCGCGTCGTTCACCGGCGTCACAGCAATCGGCGTTGTAGCCACAGGTGAAACCGCACCTTGATTATCCGTTACAGTAAATGGAATATTAACAGTGCCATTGAAATTAGATGCTGGGTGGAATACTAAAGCAGCAGCCTCAGCGGGGGTAAGAGGCGCCCCAGCAACTACAGGAGTACCATCAGCTTTAGTTAAAACACCTTGGCTGGCTAACGGTAAAGTTGCGACAGATACTGAGGCAACAGTGCCATCTGGGTCTGTACCCGACAAATTAACCGCAATATCGCCACCATCTTCAGCACCTGTCGCTGGCGTGACCACGCCTATTGGCGCTGTATTTGTTGTACCAGATGCGCCTGAGTTATTAAGCCCATATCTATCATCATCTTGAGCCGCAGCTGGATCAGTCGTCACTCTGCCATCTGTATCGTATTCATAAGCAAATTTGAATCTATTTAGGTCATCGTTAATTCTTAGCAAGTTAACAAAGTCAAAACCGTGAATGGTGAACGTGCCATTACCTGCGGCAGTTTCTTCTAAAACATCATTAATATCTTGACCACTTTCAATCGCTTTAATGACCGTATCAATGGTTGCTACATTCACCGCGCTATCTAAGGCATCAGGCGCAATTAAATTAGTTAGCTCAGGCGTAAAGGCAACCAATTGGTCGGCAGCGATGTGTATCACGCGCCCATTAGACAGCTCTAAATCGACAAATACGCCCTTCCCAGTTTGTATAGTGTCACCAGACTGTATTTGATCACCTAAATGTAGATCACGCTTCGCACCATTATCTGAAAGTGCTACTGCTGTGCCTGTCATTGCTACGATTTTGCCGATGATTGCCATGATTACGTCCTAAATTAACTCTTAATTGATTGTTAAATACTTAAAGTTGAGTGCTTAAAATTAAGTTGATTTATTTTTCTTACATACTTTTTCTACAATTGCATTAAACACGCTTTTTCACTACAAATATATTGTACTAATGGTCAATAACAATGCAGAGAAAATACACTTTGTTAAGGCCTTTAATATAGAAAAGCCGTACAAATACCATCTTTATTAAAGGATGTTGCCATTATCAATAACGGCATAATTTAAGTACATCTTGATACCAATGATCAAATATTTATATATTGACCACCTCGTATATATACCCATGGAGTGCGAGTTATCTCGGGTTTTATCAACAATTCAGTTTTGTTTAATCGGCCAATCAACTTTATTGCATTGATTGTATTGGCATTTTTCTGCATTACCGCCATTTATGCCGCTAGTTGCGACTTCAATAAATTAAGTAGCCTAGCTAAACAAAGATATGGGGAAGAGGCTTATCAAGATGTTGTAGAGCTTCAACAATTAATTAATCAATTAAAAACCGCAACCGAGACGGAAAAACTCAAACAGATAAATGATTTTTTTAACCGAAAAATCAATTATGCAGAAGATATAGATTTGTGGGGTAAGTCAGACTATTGGGCGACGCCTTTAGAGGCTATTGGTCGTCAGGCTGGTGATTGTGAAGATTACAGTATCGCCAAATATGTATTTTTAAAAATATTAAACGTACCTAATGACAAGCTTAGACTCACCTACGTGCGTGCTGAGTTAAACTTTGATGGCATCAGAACGGTACGAGCACACATGGTACTTAGCTACTATCCAACACCGCAGTCTACTCCACTTATTTTAGATAGCTTAAAGCCAGAAATCTTACCTGCATCCAGCAGAAGCGATTTAACGCCAATTTTTAGCTTTAATGACAAAGGTATTTGGGTTGGTTCAAGTAGTAAACCTAAAGGTGAAGCCACTTCTCACCTTTCTAAATGGTTAGATGTGTTAACACGCATGCAAGCGGATGGAATAGAATAATCAAAAGCAAGGATATTGAAATGTCACTGATAAAACAACTTTGGTTAGCAATTATATTTATACTCATACTCGCTGCCGGCGGCAGCTTTGTATTAAGCACGCTATCGAGTAAGAATTATTTAGAGGAGCAATTGCAGCTCAAAAATCTCGACAACGTCACGTCGCTGGCACTCTCTATGTCGCAAATGCAAAAAGACCCAACAACGATAGATTTGCTTATTTCCGCGCAATTTGACTCTGGTCACTATCGTTATATCGGCTTGTTTGATCCTGATGGAAAAATGATAAGCGAACGAGTCAATGCCAATAGTAAAACCAAAGCACCAGCTTGGTTTACCAAACTGGTTCCAATTAGAGCGCAAGCTGGTGTAGCCGAGGTGCAAGATGGCTGGAAGCAATTCGGCTCAATCACTTTAGAAAGTGACGCTAATTTTGCTTACGACAAGCTTTGGGACACCACCATAGAAATAGCACTCTGGGCATCACTCATTGGCCTGCTGGCATGTTTTGGCGGCGGTAAGATTTTAGAAAAAATTCTAAGTCCGCTGGATGATGTTGTGAATCAAGCCAAAGCAATTGGCGAGAATCGCTTCATCAGCATTGCCGAACCAAAAACCACGGAATTCAAAGCAGTCGTCAATGCAATGAATAGCTTATCTAGCCGAATTAAAAATACGGTGACAGAAGAATCTTCTCGTTTAGAAAAATTACGCTATCAAGCAAACTTCGACCCTATCACCAGTTTAATGAATTTTGACTATTTTATCCGCAGAGTCAATGCCAGCATTAGCCACGAAGAAACGTTCAGCTCTGGGGTTTTGATTGTCACAAGACTCGCTAATTTAGCGCTAATTGACCAAACACTTGGCCATCAAGAAACCAATGCTCTATTAAAAAAAATCGGCGTAGCTTTAGACAATGAGTGTCAGAACCACCCTCATCTTTATGCAGCTCGCTTAACTGGTACAGATTTCGGCATATTCTGCAATCGGCCATTGGATACAGATACACTAGGCTTACAAATAAAAGAACTGCTTATTAATGTAAGTCAAACTAAGCAAGAGACTTTGAGCGCTAACTTCTTAACTGTGGCAATTAATGTCACAAAATCAGATACAACAGACAATCTTGTTTCTATTTTAGAGGCTGCAGAAAAGTTCATCTCGTTTATTGATAGTGTCGTCGATAAAGTCAATATTCAACACAGAAATACGCTGCATGTGATTAATCATAGCGACCTCGTGCAATATCGAAATAATGATCAAGAAAACTGGCAGCAATGGCTGACATCTGCACTAGATAACAGAAGAATCAGGCTTGAGCCTTATCCTGTCATTAATCAAAACGGACAACTTATTCACAACGAAAGCCCTGTTCGACTACAGCTAGAGCCGAACGGTAAATGGTATTCTGCGGGCGAATTTATTACTTGGGCAACACAGCTCAATTTAATGAGCCGCGTAGATGAGTTAGTCTTAGAAACTGCCTTAGGGAAGCTCGCTACAGGTACGGAATCTATCGGCCTGAATCTTTCAGCCAGCGCTATTTGCAACCCTGAGTTTATAGCAAAAACCTGCAAGCTTATTCAAGCGAATATCAGTGTTGCTAACCGTTTATATTTTGAAGTACCAGAAAAAAGTGCTTTTGAATTTTCAGCAGAGTTCCGCCATTTCTGCAATCAAGTCAAGCCATTAGGTTGTAAAGTAGGCATAGAGCATGTGGGGGCTCATATTTCTCGGCTTGGTGAGTTATACGACGTTGGACTGGATTATATTAAGATTGACGTATCAATTATCAAAGATATTGATAGCAATGAAGACAACAAAACGTTGCTACGAGGCTTATGTATGATTGCCCACTCTATTGGCGTGATGGCAATTGCCGAGGGAGTGCAAACTACGAATGAACAAGTTACATTAAAACAAATTGGGTTAGACGGCATGACTGGGCCTGGGATACATCTAGCTTAAGTTAAAGCAAAACGTAAACTAGGTTCATTCATACCGCTCCTTGTGAGTGAACCTAGCAACTTAAACTTAATGCTTGTAATTACCGTTAAGCATCAACGCTAATTGCAACCTATCTTTAGCGCCCAAACGCTCAAACGTAGAGGCTAAATGAGCCTTTACTGTGCGCTCAGTAATACTTAGGATTCTTGCAATCTCTTTGTTGCTGGAACCTTTTGCCGCTTCTAGCGCGACTTCCTTCTCACGTTTTGTCAGCTTATCCAGCAAGGTATCAACTTGCTCTGGACGATTAGTCACTAACTTCGTAGAGGTTTCTATTAAGGCCTGTAGAATATCTTGCCCTACCCACAAGCCACCATGACTAATGACGGCTTTGATTTCTTTAAGCACGGCAGGCGCAATGTGTGCATGACAATAGCCCATTGCACCTAGCTTTAAGGCATGTATAGACTCTGCGTGATTCGGCACATTGGCCAGTACTACAATCTTTGCACCTTGGTAATTTTTCATAATAGCCGCAATCGTATTTTCCATCCATTGCTGGCGATCTTCATTCATGTGCAGCCAAAAGATACAAGCTTCGGCGGCTTTGTTCTTAGCGCCTCCGCGCTCAAGAACTTCTGGTACGATGGCAGCTAATGTAGATTTGGGAAATGCTTTAGTCCAACTGTCTATAGCGGCAGGCAATTTTGTAATGAAAATATCCTGCATTTATCTCTCACTAAATGCGTATGATTTTGCCTTTAATACCGGCTTAAGCAAGTATGAAAGTACCGTCTTCTTACCCGTCATAATGTCTACCTGAGCCACCATACCAGGAATAATCGGCAAGCCTTTACCTAAGCTAGACTTTAAGGTGCGTACTCTCACAACGTAATAAGCATTACCTTTTTCATCGACAATCGAGTTGGCTGAAATGCTTTCCACCTTTGCATCGAGCGCACCGTATATGCTGTAGTCATAAGCAGTTAGCTTAACCACTGCAGGTTGTTCTAATCGAATAAATGCAATATCTTTGATTTGAATTTTAGTTTCTAATATTAGTGCTTCGTCGGTAGGCACCACTTCTAACACTTCTTTACCTGGCTGTATCACGCCTCCAACAGTATTGAAGAATAAGCGACTAACTTTACCGTTAACAGGTGATTTTAAGGTTGCTTGATTGACTTTATCGGTCAGCCCCACGCTAGTTTCAGTGATGCTATTCAGGCGCGCCGTAATGTCATTTAGCTCAGTACGCACCTTGCTTTTAAAGGTTTGATCAACTTCCGTCACTTTACGTCTTGCCTCGCCGATTGAAGATTCAATGCGGCTGATTTGCGCTCGTGCTTGGTCAATATCACCTTTAGCTTTGGTAGACTCTCTTTCTAGTTTAAGTATGTCGATTTCAGAAACAGCACCGCTTGCCAGTAAAGGTCTATTCGCAGCCAATTCCTTAGTCGCAGACTCATAATTCTTTTCTGCGACTTCTTTACGGTACTGCACTTCGATTAACTCTTTCTCTCTCTGATCCATTTGATCGCGAGCGATACTAATGGTGGACTGCAACTCTTCTTTACTAGAAATATACAAAGCATATTCTTGATCGTAAGTTTGCGGTGCATTCATTTGCAACTGTTTTGGCGGATTGAATGCAGTGCCTTCAGCTAAAGCAGTCAGCCTAGATTGCTTTGCTAACAACGCCAAATATTGCGTTTGATTTTCTCTTAATGATGAAACCGCCCGCGTTTCATCAATACGAATCAGTGGCGTTCCAACCTTCACGGCTTGCCCTTCAGCCACCAATATTTCAGAAACAATACCACCATCCAAAGACTGAATTACTTGTACTTGCTTAGAAGGAATCACCCGACCTTCGCCGCGCGTGACTTCATCCACTTTTGCAAAAAATGCCCAAATGATTAACACTGCTAAGGCTGCCGCAATGCTGTATAGCAGCACCTTTGCTCTCAGTGGTGTCTGCTCTAAAATCGCCAGATCCGCCTCATCATCCCAATGCAAATCTTCTCTAGTTTCAGTAGGCGCCATTTTATCTAATAGATGATAAATAGGTTTAGTAAGCCACGTTTGCTTTTTGAAAGCTTCGTTTAGCTGACCGATTCTTTTAAATAGATTTTCACTCATAGTGCTTTACCTACTTTGCCGCTGCGTAACGCTTCCGTCACTTGTTCTTTAGGTCCATCTGCCACAATTCGGCCAGAATCAATCACAATAATACGATCAACCAAATCATATAAAGCGGAACGGTGAGAAATTAACACCAGCGTTTTATTCTTTGTGGCCTCGACAAGGCGGCGCTTAATCGCATCTTCACCCGAGTGATCCATCGCGCTAGTTGGCTCATCTAACAACAATATTGCAGGATTACCAATCAACGCCCTAGCGATACCAACACCTTGGCGCTGACCGCCAGATAAGGTTTCACCACGCTCACCAATCGACATATCAAAACCTTTAGGATGTGCATTAATAAACTCATCAATACCACCCACATGTGCCGCTGCAAGTACGGCCGCATCATCGACGTGTTGCGCTGAAATGGTTAAATTGTCGCGCATTGTGCCGTAAAACAAATGCGTATCCTGTTGCACATAGCCCACACAGCGCCTCAATTCAGCCGGATCAATTTGGCGCGCATCAATGCCATCCACCAAAATCGCACCTGCTGTTGGTTGATATAAACCCAGCATCAATTTATGTATGGTTGATTTACCAGAACCCATGCGACCTAACAAAGCCACATGTTCACCCGCTTTAATTTTGAATGACACTTTAGTCAGGGCATCTTGCTCGCTCCCTGGATAGCTGAAACTCACTTCCCTGAATTCAATGTTGCCAGTAAAGGCTGGGCGCGATAAAAACTTAGCATCCAATGGACGCTCTAGTGGACGTTTCATAATCTCATCTAATGATGTCAACGCTGTCGCCGCATTATGATATTGCGTTAACAAACCCGCTGTTTGTGCGATGGGCACTAGCGCACGCGAGGCCAGCATGGTGCAGGCAATCAAGCCGCCCATCGTTAAATCGCCATTCACCACTAGATAAACACCCAGTACCACAAGTGAAATGTTAATCAACTGCTGAATCGTGCTTGCGCCGTTATTAATAGATGAGGATAGCAGTCTTAATTTGCTAGATACCTCAGTGAGAAAATGCGCACTACGTTCCCATTTGCGCTGCATTTGACCTTCAATCCCTAAAGCTTTAACCGTTTCAAGGCTCACCAAACTTTCAATCAGCGTAGCGTTTCTAATAGCACTTGCGCGATACATAGTTTCAGAAAGCTCATGCATTTTAGTTTGCACGCTAAATGAATACACTAAAATTAAAACTGCCCCCACAATCACTGGAATAACCATATAAGGGGAAATCCAAGCCATCACCACAATAAAAATCAAGCCAAATGGAATATCAATAAGCGTTGTAATTGTGGCAGATGTGATGAAATCACGAACAGTTTCAAACGAGCGTAAATTGGAAGCAAAAGAGCCTACAGAAGTAGGTCTTTGCTCAAGACGTATGCCTAACACCTGCTCCATGATGCGTGCGGTAAGTTTCACATCCACACGCGTACTCGCCCAATCCAGGAAATAACCACGTAAGGTTCTGAGAATTAAATCACCAATAATCATCAGCGAAATACCAATCGCCATCACCCATAAAGTCTCAACAGCGCGATTCGGCACCACACGGTCATACACATTCATCGTGAATAGTGGCATCGCCAAAGCGAACATATTCACCACAAAAGCAGCCACCATAATGTCGCGATAAATTCGGCTATTCTCGGCCAACGTACCCCAAAACCAATGACGCAATCTGACTTTACCCACGATAGGCGCGCGTTGATCAAACGCATATTTAGTTTTTGCTACAATGTAATAACCTGAGCAACGCTCTTCTAACTCATTAATAGCAATCGATATTTCCGCATCACCTAGTTCAGGAAAAATCACATTCGCTTTTTTTTCATTGAAATCCAGCTTGGTCAAAACGCAAGCTTCTTCATCTTTCAACAATAAAATCGCAGGTAAAAACTCTGAACGAATTTTATCAAGAGGCTTCATTAATATAGTCACAGCCAGATTAACGCGCTCAGCCGAACGCTTAACCAGAGCAGGCGTCATTTTACCGTCACGTAACGGCAGCCCTGAAATTAAAGCATCTTTGGAAGTAGCAACATTTTGAATGCGGCAAATAAGCACGAAGCTATCTAACAAGGTATCTACTACACCTATATTTTCACCCTTAGCATTTTCAAATTGAGTTAAATTCTCAGCACTCATGTTTTTCCCTGTTAATCATCACACCCAAAAACTGATTGTACTACTTGTTGTATAAATCAGACTTTTTCAAAAGAATCGCATAGCCTAAAGCAAACAGCAAGTTTAATGCCAAACAAGCTCAAGCTGTATAAAAATGAACGGCTATGGCGCTTTTATTGATGGGAATTTACATAGCTTTACATATTTTTAAGCCGCCCAAGGGCCTTATTTACTTATATAAATAAAAGGCTGTCAGAACAGAATATAACGTGATGAACCAAATATTAAATCTTTGGTTTAAGTGGTATTTGTATGCTAATTGGGGAATTTATAATGAGAAAGTGTGCAATAGAAGCGTATTAAACTCAGAGGTTAATCCTAAGATTAATACGCCACAGAATAAATAAAATACACAGGTGAAGTTTGTAATAATTTTTATGCCTATAATTATATTGCGGACATCAATATCAGTTAGGATCTGCCGTAATGATCATCAAAACGCTCAATGTCGTCCTCAGCCAAATAACCACCCGATTGTACTTCAATAATTTCAAGCGGCATTTTTCCTACATTTTCCAAGCGATGCTTAGTTCCTAGAGGAATATAAGTCGATTCATTTTCAGTCACAAGATAACTATCCTCGCCCCTTGTAACCCTAGCCGTGCCTTTGACCACGACCCAATGTTCAGCCCGGTGATGGTGCAATTGTAAAGATAGCTTAGCGCCAGACTTCACCATCATTCGCTTAACTTGGAATCGCTCCCCGATATCAACACTGTCATACCAACCCCAGGGGCGATAAACTTTCCGGTGCAGAAGGCCTTCAGCCCTATGCTGCTGTTTTAAAGAATCAACAATTTTTTTAACATCTTGCGTTTTGCTCTTATGTGCTACCAATATTGCATCTGAGGTTTCTACCACCACCAAATCATTCACCCCAACACAAGCAACTAGTCTTCCTCCTGAAAAGGCCAAGGTGTCGGCACAATCAGTGAGCATCACATCGCCTTGGGTGGCATTACCATTCATATCCTTTGGTAACACTTGCCACAATGATCCCCAAGCGCCCACATCTGACCAGCCAGCAGAAAGCGGTATTACCACGCCTGCAGGAAGATTCATCTCACCTGCTGCAATTTTTTCCATAACAGCATAATCAATAGAATCGCTAGGACATTGCTCAAACTCAAGCTTACCTACTCGCACAAAATTACCATCTAGTTGCTCAGCTTTCCAAGCACTATCACATGCTGAAAAAATATCAGGGCGACATTGCTCTATTGCATATATCCACACTGAAGAGCGCATCATAAATAAACCGCTATTCCATAGATAGTCGCCGCTATCAACATATTGCTGAGCGGTCTCATAATCAGGTTTTTCAACAAAACGTCGAATGCTAAAAGCTTCAGCAGAAGACTCTTTTAATTTAGCACCAGCCTGAATATATCCATAACCAGTTTCGGGGCAATCGGGTGTAATGCCAAACGTCACAACCATGCCTTTAGCTGCAAGAGCCGCTCCTTCACGAACGGCATCATGAAACGCCAAGCTATCAATAACGACGTGGTCTGCTGGCATGACCAGCAATATCGGATCATCGCCAGCCCTAGCTGCCTCAAGCGCAGCAAGAGTTAGTGCAGGCGCTGTGTTTCGCCCGACTGGCTCAAGTACAATCACCCCCTCCTTATTCATCAACCGTAATTGTTCAGCGATGACAAATCTATACTCCTCGTTGCAAACAATCATCGGTGAAGCCAAACTCACACCATCAATACCATCAACCCTTCGAACGGTTCCTTGTAGTAAGGAATCATCTCCAAACAATGGTAATAACTGCTTAGGGTACTTCTCACGAGAAAGCGGCCACAAGCGCGTGCCAGAGCCACCAGAGAGTATGACTGGCTGAACTATCGTATCAATTACTGTGTTGTGCATTGGATTGTTTCTCAAAAAATATTACTCTTTTACTTTCTTCCGATAGAAAAATACTCTAGCCCTATATCTTTATTAGAAATAAAGTTTAGGCGTCCAGCTACAACATTGCGTTGCAGCATTCCTAGCAGGCTAGGTTCGTAAATTGGAATACCGCTCTTTTGGAGTACTTGAATCTTCTCAATATCAAGGTCAAAACACAAAACCTGATTACCAAACTCAGCTAAGCAAGCACCAGTTTTCAAGCCAACATAGCCTGTCTCAATTAAAGTGATTTTCAATCTCATTCTCGCTAAAGTTTCTTATAGTGAGGAATGCTACGGAACTAACATGACAATTTCAGGACATGTAGATGAATACCATTAAGTATTAAATTAAACATAAACAAATCACTAATTTATGCGAGTGAAACTTTCGCACCGATATAGTTTGTGTCGAGCAAATAGCCATGCCACACACAACGAAAATCATACTGTCATAATTAATATTTATGATTATTAGTAATTTCAATTGTAACGATGGCGGGATGTGTTTGAAAACACTGCCAATACATGACTGTAAAATGCGAGCCTTAACTAAAATGTTTCATCCAATTTCAATTATGAAACTTTATGTTATATAACATTCATTTTTGCAGGGCAATGGCTGCGTTACTAGTCGTTTTCTTCCATTCCAGCGGCAATCTGGCGAAAGATAAGTACTTTGGTGTGCTAGCTGAACCAATTGAGAAAATATTCTGGTTTGGCGGAGAAGCTGGTGTTGCTTTTTTCTTTGTACTTAGTGGATTTATCATTCACCAAGTTCACCGAAAAGAATTTGATCAGCCCGAGAAGCTGGTCCCATACATCCAAAAGCGGGCTGTCAGAGTTTACCCTACCTATCTCATTATATTTATCGGAGTATTTCTACTGGCAAAACTTACCCCTTCACTTAGGGACACCATGCCCACTGACCCAATCGTACTGCTAAAATCGTTACTTTTACTTCCTCAAGATAGCAAAGTTGTTGGAGGTACTGGCGCCCCAGTTTTGATCGTCGCATGGTCTCTTCAATATGAAATTCTTTTCTACGCTACATTCGCGATCGCATTAATAAACCGATGGATATTTTACTCGGTAGTCTTTATTTTTCTCTTAAACATATTGCTTGAGCCAATGCTTGGCCCCTACAACTTTCCCAGAAGCATGGTTTCAAGCCACCTAGTTTTCCTTTTCGGAATGGGAATGACTTCCTCAAAACTTCTACAAAGTAAATATGAATTAAAATCAACTAATATTATTGTTGCACTTTCTGCATTTGCATTTTTGGCAATCGGAATTATAGTAACCTTAAATCGAGCAAGCTATTCCAAGCCACTTTCGGATTTAGCATATGGTTTAGTAAGTGCAATACTAGTATTTTCGTTGGCTAGATTTGAAAGGCAGGGGAAAACTGCACCCTTTATTAAACGCATCGCATTCTTGGGTGACTCTTCATATGCACTCTATCTAATTCACTTTCCTTTAGTAGCAATACTGTCAAAAATAGCAGTCAGAATTTTGCCTATGAGTGTTATTGGCGCAAACTTAGCATTTTTACTCTTAGTTGCAGGAAGTGTTACCGTAGCTACAGCATTTCATATTGTTATAGAGAAACCTCTTCTGCGTCGATTGACACCAAAACCATCTTTACAGAGAACTTCAGGCAATACTAAGCTTAATCATTTAAGTAATTAATGGTTTTTAGTTTATATATTTGAGTGCTAATTAAAGTTATACACCAACTCACTTACATTGCATCTTTTCTTCAGAAGAAATACAAATATCGCTCCGCAATATTCTCGCCAACACGGAATTACCATTCCCATTGGGATGAATATCATCTCGATAAAGGGTCTTATTCCAATTTTTGTCATTCGACACCTTGTAAATTTTTGCCGTATCAGCAAGTTGAGCTTGAATAAGTGGGATCTTGGAATCAAGCTGACTTTGCCTTTTCACACCATCATGAAATTCAGCCGAATTTGGATACATAAAAATATAGATTGGTTTTTTGAATTGCTGAGACAGCTCATGCAAATCATGCTGCCAGTCTCTAAGTGGAACCTGCATTTTAGGGTTCACACGCGGTGGTATTGATGGTTGAAGTGCATATTTCCTTACTAAGTAAATGAGTCCTGGAAAAGGATGATGCAAAGGATGTGTTAAGTCTGAAGCCCAACTTGAAGGAACATCAAAATCACCAGAATTTGACATAATAACAATCGCATCCATCTTATCTAATATAGCTAGATGCTGGCGCATATAAGTTAACTCGTTCTGCATTGCCCAACTTCCCGCCGATATTGGCCAAACCTGCCAACCTGTAAGCTTCTCTAGCTGAGGGCCTAATCGTTCAGGTTCTGACAACGGGTTTCCACCAAGTACTAAGCTATCTCCAACCAATAACAGGTTAAATCTTTTAGAATCTGGTTTAAATGAGCCCGCCCCCATGCTGTACTCGTTAAAATGCCAAGTATGCGAACGCATAAATGCCCCTGATTGATTTGGGGCTGGTATATAACCTATTTGATTATTTCCCAGATAAATTGGTACATCTACAAAACCTAACAGCTGAACTAAAGCCTCAACCAATAGGAGTAAGCCAGCAAACCAATACAAAACTTTTAAAATATTCAATTAGCTATCAATCATTTATAAAAATAAGGGATTTATATACCTAAATCCCTAAGTTAAAAAGTAGTATTTTTACAACCATCATACCGACGGAGGTTGAAATCTAGCGCCTTTAAAGTCACTAGATTACCTGTCAAGCACGAAATGACGGCGTAAATGAGTACTAAATAGAGCGTAGGAAAGTTAAGTATATAATTCCCAAAATAACATCTGTGTCGCACATATCATTATTTGATAGTCGAAGAGGTGCCAATAGTTAGAATCCCATTTCTAAGTTTAAGTACAGGTGAATCAATAACATAAGGGTTGGCGGTCAGCAAAGGCTTGCCATTTTGCAAAATTTCGGGGATCGCAGACCAGCGTTTGCCATCGGCATGTGCTTGCAATTTAAACTTCACCTGTGTTTGCGTGCCTGACTTCTCTAGCAACGCTACAGATGAGCTAGCAACGTCATATTGAGGACGTTGCAGACGCACTTGCTCTCGAAATTGGGTAAAGTTAAGGTCTGCAGTTTCACGCTCAACTCGAAAAAATAACGCCGTTTTGGGTTCACGTACCTTTACAACCAAATATTTTGACGTTAACTTAGAGGGCGCTTGGTCGTACTCATTGTTACCAAGTAAGGTAGCCATGGCTACAAATACTCCACCCTGTCTCACAAAAATCCAGTTTTTCTCTTTGATGACTTCATCAAAGTCTTTAGGAATTCGGCACTCAGCTAATTGCAGTAATGCGTCTTTATGAATGCTACGATCTGGTAAAGATCGAGCATCGCTACCTAATACCCAAGGGTCTTTTTTAGGAGTATCAAATAGCATGACGACACTAGACTTGTCATAACGATACATCTCCTGAAATGGTGAAGAGCGGTCTGTTCCCCACGCATCTTCACCCGCGTTACTTTTCCAATATGGTTGATAGCATTCAATTTGATTTTGTGGATTTTTAGATTTCAGCAATATTGAAAATGTCTGAATGTGCCCAGAGTAACCACCTGGCTCAAATAACTGGTTTCCAGTTCCAACGGCAAAATCGTCAGCAATGTAAGAGTCGCCAAAAATCTCTGGCGAGGTTTCTGCATCCCAAATGCCAAAGCTAGGCGTAATAGCTTTAATAACGTAATCACCTGAGTTAGCTGCCCCCATAGCTAAAACATCTGCTGGGGGTTGCCAGTTTGATAACCCTAAAATCGAAATGTAATAAGGTTCTTTTCTTCCTTGAAAATCATACAGACCTAGTCCGGCTGGTTCACCAAAATAATACCAAAGTAACTGCTGCGTAATTGCTGGTACATAATCTTGCGGGCTATCAGTAGCATTGAGTTGATCAAAGTTTTTGCGTGTTAACGGAGGTACAATCTCACCATGAAAAGAATGAGCCTTCAGCACCGTAAGCTCAAGGGTTGCCTCTTCTTCAGCTGTTTTCTTAACTGCTGGATCTGCAGCAAAATCAATTAAATTTAATAGCGGAAAAACATTCACCATCGCATAGGTTGGCGAAAGCCATTCATAGTGTCCAGACTTATAGAACCTTGATTTTCTGCCGAAAAGCAATGGTTTCAGTGCTGCCATTAGTTGTGCGGATGTATACACGGTACCATCCCAATGTGTCCACTTCGCTTTTGGAAAGTATTGTGCCAACAAGTACCATGAACTCGCGCGCATAATGGCGTGGTTAAGGGTGCCGTGACCTAATAACCACTGCCGCTGCGAGGTTAGCCCTGTGAGTAACTGCTGCTTTTGTGCAGGAGTCATGCAGTCCCCATATTGATACAGATAACGCACCAAGGGTGGCATGCTAAACATTTCAATAGGCCCATCTGGTGGATAAGACACAGGTAATGTAGACAAACTTGCCATGTAGGCTGGCCATTCAGTTGAGCCACAACCTTTTTGTGCTGTTGCGGCTAATACGTCATAACTTTTAGCTTTGGGACCTGAGTTATCAATGTATTTGGGGTCGCCCATGCGCTTGACTGACGCTTTCCGATTGAGAAAGCTTTCTGCTGAATCGAACGTTGATGAGGTGGCATTTCCAACATTTGAACTAGATACGCCATCAGCATTGGCAAATATAGAGTGACTAATCACATATAGAAAAAATAAAGCTAAGAAGAGAAAGTTATTAGTGCGACGAAAAGTCATAGACTACTTTTTGAACCGTACCCGTTACAAAACGTAATTGATAAACCAATCGATTTAGCACACCATGTTTCTCAAACTTTTCTTTAGCTGAATGACGTGCTTTAACACCTAGCTTTGCTCTTAGCTCATTATCATCGGCTAATTTCTCAATAGCATCCGCTAACGCTGACCCATCCTCTGGCGCAATGACTAAACCACATTCAGTCACTAATCTAGCAATCTCGGTACTTTGCTGACACATAGCGATAACAGGTCGGCCACTTGCTAACATACCAGAAAGTTTAGAGGGTAAAACCAAGTCTGCTGCATCTGGGCTTTGCGGCAATAAGTGCATATCAGCCAAACCCAATAATTGACCAAGCCTGCCGAATGGCTGCAATGGTAAAAACCGAATATTAGTAAGATCTGCGCAAGCTGCAACTAATTGCGGCTTCATAACACCATCACCGCATATAACAAACATCAAGTCTTTACGGTGCGCTAATTTTCTAGCCGCATCTGGAATAACCATTAAGCCTTGTTTACCGCCTAGTGAACCTGAAAAAAGCACAACTTTTGTATCGGCATTAATGTCTAGCTCTTCGCGATAATCACTTGGTTTATCCAAAGGGAATATATGCGCAATATCCACCCAGTTAGGAAAAAATCTTATTTTTCGCTCTAATATCCCTTTCTGACGAAGCTTTTCCAGCATTTGGCCAGAAATTGAAGATACGCTATCGAATCTGCTTAATAACCAGCGCTCAGAGCTAAGCACTACCTTTTTAAGCAACTTGCCTTTAAGAAGCCCCATCTGAAAAGCTACGTCCACTTCAAAATCTTGAATGTGTAACCATGCCTTGCCGCCACTTAGCCTAGCAACTAACCAGCCTGTGGGAGCGCACATTAGAGCAGGCGCAACTGTAATCACTACATTTGGACGCCACAATATCTGCCAAAGCATCACAGGAAAGGATGACAATACAAAGGTAAATAAATGAAGAAGTCGAGTAATGCCATTGGGGTTATTTGGTACCCACAACGGTGCCCGCCATACATCAACACCTTGCCATTGCTCACGACGATAAGGCGGCCACGCATAGCCCTTTTCTAACTTCCAAGATGGGTAGTACGGCGGAGCTGAAACCACTCTTACTTGATGTCCTTCAGCGACCAGCCAAGCCGCCATTTCACCAGAGTATTTACCAATGCCTGTCGGCTCAGGCGCAAAATTTGCCGTGTACAATAGTATTTTCAAGGTAAAAATCTTTTCAGAATGAGGAACAACATATCCATCTATCAATAACAAAACTGCGTTATTGGTAGTGACGAGATAGATATAGTATTTGTTACTCATGACCTTTTTATGAACGGAAATAGTCCTATCTGCTCATATAAAACTGGATTGCTTACGAATAAATTGAGTTGAAAGTAAAATTGGAAAGAGTTGCTTTCCTGACGTTTGTTAAAAGCGCATAAACATTAAACAATGGCAATGAAGCTAAATATAGAATAGTTATTGTCTTATTTTAGTTGAGACTTAATTGAGTAGAATAATAAAGTTTTTCAAAACACTGCAGCCTGTATGCCCTTAGTTGCCTGCATTTCTTTAGTTTTAAGTACAATAAAGTACTCGTAAATAGCTTGTAGAATGGCGTATCGCACGCCAGGCCAACCATCTAAAAAGGCACGACGTACAATCAGCATATAAATCAATTTAATTAATGGTCGAGCTGGTAATCCATAAAAAATTGCTTTTTGGTGAATACGTCGCTCCCCGAAGTCACTACCAAAAAATGCAATTCGCCAATTGGGTTTGATAAAAAAACCCTTAGCTACCACCTCCGCCTCCATTCGTGAGTAAGTATTATGTTTACTTATCCAATGATCGAGCCCTTTAGAAAAAGGGTAATGTACAAAAGGCTGCGTAAGCTCAGCAATGTCTCCATCCACAACCAATACCTCATTAATCTCGCGCTCATAATGTGCCCGACCAACCCGAACTAAACGCACGTAAAATGGTGATATTTGAGCATGCTTCAACCAACGTCCCCACCAAATATCACGACGACGCATCCGTGCGCCAGCCACATTATCTAAAGCCGACTTAGCAAACTCTTTTAGTTCAGAAGTCAGTGACGGCGTAATTCGCTCATCAGCGTCTAATATCATTACCCACTGATATTTAAAAGGAAGTTTTAATCCAAAATTACGTTGTGAAGCGTAGCCGTCAAATGCTCGTAATGTGACTTTTGCACCTAAGCTTTCAGCAATTTCCGATGTTCTATCAGTACTCATAGAGTCGAGCACATGAACGTCATCACTCCAGGCAACCGACTTAAGGCAATCGGGAAGGTCTTGCTCTTCGTTTTTCGTTAGAATTAAGACAGATATTGCGCACATTACTTGTCTCCCCTCTTACGCATTCTTTTCATTACAGCGGGATTACCCGCCCAAACTGACCAAGGTTCAATGATGCTTTTCACTGCCACAGCGCGCGCGCCAAGCACGCAACCCTCAGCAATCGTCACGCCAGGTCCAATAAAAACTTCAGCGCACACCCATACATTCTTTTCCAACTTGATTGGTTTAGCAATAAGCTGAAAGTTTGCAGAATCAATATCGTGAGAGCCTGCACAAAGGTGCGCACCTTGAGAAACAACACAATGATCATCAATCGAAATAGGCGCCATATTATAAATAGTCACGCCGTCTGCTATTCCAACAAAGTTGCCTATGCTGACTGCCCAAGGCGCCCATATTTTTACGTTAGGATACACATGCACATGCTGACCTAGTTGTGCGCCAAATAAACGTAAAATTAATCTACGCCATGCATGGAAAGGCCGTGGACTAGGGCGGAAGAAGATAAGCCAAACGACGCCCCATAAACCTCGCATCAAGCGATTAGCCAATGAAAATGACGGTTGTATATAGGGGTTATTTCCCTGGATAATCATGGCATGTATCTTTTAATTGTTTCAAGCAGACTGTTGGCCATCGCTTCTACAGTAAACCGCTTATCAAAACTGATCTTGGCGTGTGCTGACATTTGTGTACGTTTTTCTGTATCGAAGGACAACCATAGGCGCAAGGTTTTTTCTGTACCTTCCACCGTATCTGTATTAACTATACCGGCACCATCAGCCAAAATTTCACGCCAAATATTTACCTTATCGGAAATCAACACCGGTAAACCGCAACCCATGGCTTCAGCAACAGCAATACCAAAGTTTTCTTGGTGTGAAGACAGTACGAACGCCTCGCTGGCATAAAAAGCGCCCCACTTCATATCACCTTGCAACATTCCTGGCCATGAAATCCGGTCAGCGATGCCAAGTCGATGTGCTTGTGTTTGCAGCTTAGCAACCAAGCCAGTTTGATCTGGGCCTGCTACCATCAGATGCAGCGATGAATCTAGATTTGCCACCCTAGCAAAAGCCTCAATAAGTAAATCACAACCTTTTTTCTCGTGAATGCGACTTAAAAATAGAAGCACTCGCTTTTCAAGCAGCTCAGGGTAAGCTGAATAAAAAATAGCTTTTAATGCCTCGGCATCACTTGGCGGTGTTTTTGTACCGTAATTAATGACGTCTTCTGTTGCTTTATAAAGCCAGAAAGACTTGCGTGCGAGTAACTTTTCTTCTTCACAAGTAAAAAGTACTGCGGTTGCATCGCGCAGCAATCGATAATCTGCCCATGGCCAGTAAAGCCATTTTTTTAAATGCTTAAGCGGATAATTATGTTTGAACCACGGGTCTAACATACCATGTGTAAAAACAAAATATGGCACATGCAGATCACTCATCACTCGCCATGCGGCAAAACCGTGATACTGCCATAAACCATTTACTACCACGTAATCATAATGACGAACATTCTCCTTTAACCAAGGAATGAATTTTGAACTGTAGCGGTAGTTGGTTATTGGCGGCCCCATCGCATGTACCTTAAGTGGAAAATCTGCAATGTATTCTGCGGCTGGGTCATCAAGCGTTACTACCTCTACCTCGTGACCAATTGTTTTTAATTGCAACCCATACTGGCGCACGCCCTCCATAGGCCCGCCACCTTTAGGATCTATAGAAGGTAGTATATGTAGCGCTCTCATTAGCGAGCTTTCCGAGGAGTTAAGGTGTCGTTATTCATGATTTTTGCGGTATGGGTATAACTAAGAACCTGCTGATAGGTTTTCAGGTAACCTTCAATTGCATCGTCTGCGTTAAACTTGGCAGCATGAGCGAGGCCTTTCTCAACCAACTCAATTCGTTGCATTTCAGGCATATTAAGTATTAATTTCAAGGCATTCGAGCCTTTTAAAGCCCAAGCATCTGTATCATCAGTCAACCTCAAAAGAGGAATATAGCTCGCCGATGGGCCGCCAATCTCATTCATTGGCGCAGCATCAGTCGTAAGCACTAAGCAACCAGAGGCTTGTGCTTCAATAATTGGCCAGCCGAATCCTTCAGCAAGACTAGGGAAAATAAATGCACGTGCTGTTGAATAGGCAGCTTGAAGTGCTTGGTTATCAATGCCTTGAAAGAAAAGCACCTGTCCTTGAGCTGGCAGCTCTTTGAGTAGCGCTTGCACTTTAGTGTTTGGACTAGGGCTTATACACCAAAGCGGTAATGGCTTAGTCTCACCTTTAGCATATTCAATGTAAAGCCTAACGACGCCAGCAAGATTCTTATACCACTGACTACCCCCTAAATGCAGCAACATGCCTTCTGGCTTAACAGGCAAGCCAGCTTGCTTGAGAACCGCTATCGCATCACCTTGTAGCATTGGAACATAAGGATAATTCAAGCCGTTATAAACCACTTCAGAAGTCACAGGAGTAACCTCTCCGAAGTGGTGTAGGTCGTCACGCGTTTTCTTAGAAATAGAGATAAAATGTTTTGCCTGCTGAAACCCTTGCCGTATATAGCGTTGATAAACTCGGCCTGACCATTGCGTAGGGTTTTCTGGAATATCGCCTAAAGCCGAACGTAAAGCCAATAAGTCATGCACGTGTACAACATGTGGCTTACTTTTAACCAAAGGCACCCAAGGCCCAAGCGCTTGATCACAAAATACATACAACGTATTGACAGGCTGCGTTTTCAGTTGCTTACGCACCCACAATGGAAAAAGAATGTACTGGTCAATATAGCCAGCCCATTTTGACAATCGACCTTTAGGCAATAAAGCATATATCTGCGCTTGGGGTGACCACAACTGCACCTGATGGCCCCGCGCTTGGTAAGCCTGCTCCAGCATACGAGCAAAACGCGGCATGCTTTGCGAGTTCATAAAGACTGGGTGGGAAAATAAAACTATATTCATAAATATTCGCTATTAAATCAGTATAGGTAACACCAGAGCATCTGCACGCTTTAATACTTGCCGCTCAATCAAACGGAAACACCACGCAACAAACACGCTTACAACAACAGTCATACAGGCAAAACCCAGAAATGCACCTTGGTCAATTGAACCTTTTGCGGCGTAATCTTGAATCACCAGCCAAGACATCAACGAGATCAGCACCTGAAAGTGCACCAGATAAAGTGGAAACGAAATTTCCCCAAGAAAGCGAGAAAACCTGTTAGAAAAAAATGCTTTTAGATGATGCTGCGTATAGAAACAAAATACCAAGACCATGGCCACACATAGCATTAAAGGTAAAAGCGCTGCTGGCCTATGTATGCCAGCTGTGGCTATAGAAGTGCCAATAATGATTACAACAATAGCAAATGCCAATAGTTGATAATTACGTTGCTTAAGTAACTTTTCAAAAAGACCCTGCTGACGATAATGACCCATCAACATACCCGCAAAAAAAAGTGAAAAGAAAGAACCAATAGCGGCCAGCCATCCCACCAACAAAAAACATAATAAGTGAGGTTTTTTTAATCTATTCCATAAGTAACATAAGAGAAAAACTAACATTGAACCTATCATTTCAACCGACATTGTCCAAAGAAACGGATTGTATGAAAGCTCTCGGGTATGCGAAATATACACACCAATGATCGAATATCTTAAAAAGCCAATCAAGGACTGTTTAAATTGTAAAAACTGCCCTAACCAATCTTGGCGCTGTAATATTTCAGAAGCCTCAAGATGAAAATCTAGCCCTGTAGCCATAATTAAGTATGTCAGCAGACAGGACATAAAAATAGGAATGGTAAGGCGCAGATAGCGCCTTACTAACAAACGGTCTATAGCACGTTCTCCGCCACCAGCAAAAAAACCACTACTTAGCGCATCACCAGAGAGTATAAAAAAAATGGCAACTGCGATATCGCCTGCAAGAAAAGGCGCAAACCATGCAAAATGAACTGCGGGAACGGCAAATTTAAGCATTTCGCCAAAGGCATGAAATAGCAAGACCAATAATGCAGCCCAGCCACGAATGCCATCCACTTCATTAATACGTGTGTGAAGAATTATCATTTTGATTAATCTACTTCACTACAAGTGAAGAATCGACAATAGACTTTTCATGCACAAGTCTAGAAATTAATCTGGATATTACTTTTGCAATACCATAAGCAATGCAGTACAAAAGAACATTTTGCGGAACGCCACGTGCAACCCCAATGAATAGTTGTTGTAGTGAATCTGCGGTAATACCAAACAGAAAATTTGGCCACATATTCAACATACCAATAACCGCTAATACAGTTACACCAGTTGCAGTTCGTGTTGAAAACAAATCCAAAGCAGCAAACAAAATAAAACACATTGCAAAATAAATAAGTGGGAAATAATACCCAAATAGCACCCAGCCTTGACCAAAGATAGACCCTGTCCTTAAGCCTGAAAGTGGCGTACCTATAGCAAAGTTAGCCAACATATCACCCATAGAAAAAAACATTTTATCTTTATTTACATTAACTTTTATAGCATCTAGAAATGGTTGTGGTAATGTTGCCCAAAGGAAATCACCCGTCGTACGCATCATCTCCTCAGATCCCTTGTCGGAAACTTTATCGGCAAAATAAATAGAATTATCATGGAATTTAGTGATGATTAAACGTGCCATCATAGGGTTAGCAATGTAGTTCTCATCGTAAGCTGAGCGTAATTTCTCGGCTAACTGAAACTTAGTGTACTTCTCTAACTTCTCTGGACTTTGAAAATTCTCGATTGTTTTTGCCAACATTTCGGAACCAGATATTTTGCCTCGGTCAGCTCTAGTGAGAGCCATAGCAGTTACCAAATTTGATGCTGGCCAAGACAAAGCAGCACTAATCAAAATAAACATACCAAATCTGAGTAACATGGTTGATGTTACTAATGCCTTACTTCGCATGGCTACCAGCAAAAACAACAAACCTACGGTAGTGCCACCAATAAGCATCATTCCACGGGCATTGAATGCCATGGCGATCATGGCAATTAATACCGCAAAGCCAACTAAAAAAAAATAGTTTCTTTTAGGGTTGCAATATTGCTCCCCCACTTGCTGGATATATATTGGAATCAAAAATGGCGACCAAGCAAGAAAGCTGAAACCATTTGCTACAGCACTATATTTGGACAGAATTAAAAAAAATGTTCCCATGCCGCCCATCACCCACAATACTTGTACAGATGGAATCGCATAAACACCACAAACCTGAAATGTGTGACGTAACAACCCTGGATTTTCTGATGAGGATGAAGATATTACTCGATAGAGAGCATGCGCAAGTATTGCAACTACCTGATACATTGCCAACATAGAGAAAGTAGTTAACGGTTGATACAAATCATTGCTTACAGGCACCCATGAGCTAGACTGCGCCCACAAAGCTCCAAGCAAGGATGTTATACAAAAGCCAAAAAGAGCAAAGCTAGATAGCGGGTGACTGTCTAACGCTCTAGTCCACCTAAAATAAAGCAAAGTAGATATGGATGAGGCTAAAATAATGCAACTGGTAGCAATATTGACAGTAGAAAAATCAATAAATAACTGTGCAACAAATGCAAGTAAAGTTAAAAGAATCAATGCGTTATTAATAAACTTAGATATGGTCATGACTGCAACACCTCGCCATAAATAGCCATCGCCTTTTCACCATAGGCGTTCCAGCCGCCAATTTTATGAATTTTATTTAAGGCTTGCGCAGCCATAGATGAACGTAAATCTGGGCAATCTGCTAACTTCTGCAATCGTTCGGCCAGCACATTCACATCACGGATTGACACAATATATCCTTCACAACCATCACTGATTAGGTCTTCTGCACCTGTATGTTTACTCGCAATAATTGGGCAAGCGCATGCCATAGCTTGTGCTAACACCATGCCAAAGCCATCTTGAATACTTGGTAGAACCAACACGTGACTGCGACTCATGATGTTTTTAAGCTCAGATTGCGGCACATGTCCCAATACTTTTGCATCAGACGGCCACAATCCTCGGTTTTTTAAAAGTGCAATCAAAGCTGGCGAAGGCGCTCCTACAAAAGTAATAGATTTAGCTGGATGCATCACTTTTAGATAAGCTTCAACTAGGTATTGAACTCCTTTTTGTAAACTCATCGCCCCGACAAAAAGAATATCGAATCGACCTTCATCAGGCTCTGCTACTGGCTGAAAGCGTGCAACATTCACACCATAAGGTAGCAATGCTAACTTTTTAGCAGGTACACCTTGCTCTATAAATGATCTAAAAGCAAAGGTAGATGGCACGGTGACAATATCTGCCTCAGCATACTCAGCCTCCTCACGGTCAATCGTCCGTTCATCTATGCCAGAAAAAGCTAATCCCCAGCAATCATGCTCTTCGCGCAGCAATTGGTCTTGTACACGGATATGCGCCGAACCTCTATCACAAACAAAACGCATGCCTTTTTGGTGTGCTTTTTTACCAGCCAGAAGTGCTGTTCCAGACATTCCTACATATAAATCACAATCTGGTAAGTGATGACTTACATAATTGCCAAAAGTAATATCAGCAGCATATTTCCACTGGCGAACCATTGAGTCAGGTAGTCTATTTTTCCATGGGAGCGCCATGTATGCACCATGAACCCAGGGAAAGCTATGTATAGAAGGCTGTGGCAACTGCTCATTGCGTAGCTTGAAACTTGGATACCCTGTAAAAATTGACTCTAATGCCCCTCTAGCATGCAGCTCCCGCGCCAAATCAAAGGCATGATATTTTCCTAATGTTGAGATAGCGACTTTCATGCTGTCACGTTTCTTTGAGTTTGGTAAGAAATTGCAGCATATGCAAGTCTAGTTGCAACCAAAGCGATCAGTAACTCTGAAATAATCATAGCGATTGCTACACCATTCAGCATCCAATACCGTCCAAACCACCAAGCTAGAGCAATCACAAGCACGCCAACAACCAAAGACCACTGAGCGATTTTCATTGGCTGGTTAATGGCCATTAGGAGTCCACGTGGCACGTGCCAAACACCACATATTGCAGCATATATAAGCATCAGTAGCATTAAACCTGAATCGAATTTAATCCGCCCATGCGTCCAAAAGTCTAATATCATTGGTGATATAAAAAAGACTAATATGCTTAAACCTATTGCTTGAAAAATACCAAAAACTGCAGATCGCTTAAATAATGATTCAACCGCCATCATTCCACCTTTACCAAATAGACGTGAAAACTCAGGCCAAACAGCAAAGCTAAACATAGCAGTCACTTGAACAGAGATACGAGCGATGGTTCGATATGTATTGAAAATAGCGACTAAAGAAGGTCCAAATAAAGCCCCCACCAACAAAGTAATCCCCTGAAAACTCAAAGCATTAGCCAATGGAAATGTCATAAATGATATTGCTGGTTTTACTAATGAAATAACTTCAGATTTTTCTGCTAGGCTAATTCCTAACTTAATACCGTGATTACCACGTACGGCATACCATATAAAAAACATAGTCCCTATTAAACGAGCTGCAAGGCTATATAACGCAATTGCAGCAAAGCTACCTATAAACATCAACCCAAGCAATGACCCTAACCACTCACCTAAGCGAACTAGATTACCGAAGACCGCACCAACTGCGTAGCGACCTGTTGATCTGTATAACGTTTCGATTAGACCACTAAATAAAGAAAGCAACACCCCAGCAGATAAGGCGAGTAAAGCTATTCGCCGATCTATAGTGTTAAGTCCTGGAAACGGCACTAATAGCACCAGGGGAATCACTAGCAAAGCCAATGAACAACAAACAATAGTCATAAACAGCTGCGCACTCTGAAATGTTCTATTTGCTTCTAATACATCACCGTCACCCATAGACATAGTCATCTTATTGCCTGCAGCCGCTACCATTCCTATATCAGCCATGGATAGATAAGCTGGAATCGCTGACAACATAAGCCATACACCATATGTTGAGGTATCCCAATAATGTAGGAATAGAGGTAAGGAAACCAGCTGTATTACAATAGTAATTACCATACCGAATGAGTTGGCACCCATGCCTGCGATGATTCTACGTCTCATAGACAACTCACCTTTACAAGGTGGAGTTTATTTAATTGATTATTTTTACAAGATCTTGTCATATTTAATGTGTAACGACTGCGTTCACGGCAGCTAAAAATCCCGCTACGCTTTTGCTTTCGGCCATATCAGAAGCAACATCCAATGATGCCTGAGACATTTTTGCAAATAGTTCAGGTTTACTTGCGAGCACAACTATTTTATTTGCAAGCGAATCGGTATCTAAACTTGTGTAAACCAGCGCATTAAAGTCTGGACGCGCAGCATCGTTAGCGCCTATACAACCGATTTGATCGCTTACAATCAAAGGTAAGCCAACACAAATAGCTTCTCGTGCAGACAATCCATAGGGCTCTTTTTCAGAAGGAAAAATCAACACATCAGCCATTGCATAAATGGATGGCAACACATCTACGTTGATAAAACCACCAAAAACTGCACGAATATTTTTAGTGCCGGCAGTCGCCTCTAACTCCGCTTTCATAACACCGTTGCCTGCAAAAAATGCTAGCAACTTTGCAGTTGTGCCTAATTTTTCTTGTGCAATTTTCACAGCTTCTAGCAAGTCTTGTGGTCGTTTCCAAGGCGCTAGCTTTCCAACAAATAATAGAACTATTTCATCATTGGCAATTTTATAGTTGGCACGGTGCTGCTCACGCATTGCCAGTTTATGTACTTTAGCCTCACTTAGCCGCGGTTCATCAACGGTAAAAGGGCATCGAAATATATCGTTTGGTTTGATACCATATTTAAGGTAGTAAGCTGCATTGTTTTCACCCGTTGTCAGCACTCCACTAAATCGATTAAGCAATACAGGCAACATCATATCTTTTAGAAATTGCTTTAAAGCTGGGCGGCGAAACAACAAGGAACTATCAGACCACAGTAACACTGGTGTTCTATTGAAATTACACCAAAGCAAAGCGCGCAAAAGCGTTAACTGCGCGTAGCCATGCAATTGAACAACATCAGGTGCAAAATTCTTTAATGCAGAGATTACGCTAGGGTTATTAATGTTCAAGAAACCAGACTCTTTTATTGTGTCTGCCTCAGATAAAAATTCATACTCATAGCCACCAAGCAAATCAGTAGCCCATTTAATGTCTACTGCCATATCTTTATCAAAATATGAATTCAGACCAATTTTTGAGGCAAAAAAGACCTTTAGCTGAATGCTTTCTTGTTTAGCCAGCGCTTTATATAGATGCACAAAATGCTGTATAGGATGAGATATAACTATAGCTACACGAGTCTTTTTTGCTGGATTACTCATATGCATGTTTATGTAATCCAACTATTGGCGCTCAATTAACGCCGCAATTTCAATGGCACGCTGATCGTAACTATAAGCAGGCACACAACGCTGATATGCTTTTTCGACCATTTGAGTTCTTATTTCTTCATGCGCCAAATAGAAACGTATTTTTTCTGCCAAATCTTCTACCGTAGTGAATACATCTATCTCTTGCCCTACATCATAAAGCTGCCTGATTTCAGCGTTATCAGCATGCAACATAAATCCTCTGCAAGCTGGTAACTCAAAGCTACGTGTTGAAACCAAGTCTTGCCAACCACTATCGTCAGCTGCACCCATATGAATCGCCAAATTTATTTTGGCCGAGCTAACTAGTTGTGCATAATTCATTGCATAGACTGGGCGACCTACAAGACAATTTTTTAACTCAGTGCTACATTTCGAATGATTCCACCCATTACCGTAAATCTTAAAACGTATACCTGGGCAAGCTTTTATTACCTCAGAAAATAATTTCTCTTTATGTGAGGTATAAGTGCCAACATACAGAACGTCTGGTACGTCCGTTACATTCAATAAATTTTCTTTTGGTGGTTGATGAACATCTGAACAATATCCATGATGTAGAAAATGAACTTTGTCTTTATTCATTAATTTTTCAAGGGCTTCTACTTGAAAAGATTTAGTAGTTACAAATGACGAATAGAGCGGAAAAGTAGATTGATCAACACTGTCGTAACTAAATCTAAAATCCGGATAATAATTGACTGTTTTAACTCCACGAGAATCTAATAATTTTAGCGTCTCTGGTTTAATATAGTTACCCTTTACAGTTAAAAAAACCTTTGCATTTAGTTTATCTACCGCTTGCAATATTTCTTTATTGTAGAGAGAAACATTGATTGGCCTGCTCAGTCTACCAATAACTCTGGCTGGCAATGAACGCCCCTGTATAAATGAGGTTGACTGGCTAACCTCAGCGACCTCCCAAGCTAAACGGCGAAATCCTTGAGCAACTCCAAAAGTTGTAGAACCAAACCATGAGTCAGCCGCGATAACAATACTAGATTTAAAACACACAATAATATTCTCTAAAAATCATTCTGCTTAATATTTAAACTTTTGGCCCAATAAGGATAGCTTGTTGCGCAGGGCTAACCGCTTTGAGTAAGTCATTGATAAACTGATCATTTAGTTGATTTGATAGCTTGGCATCATCCGACACTTCAGAAACGCGAAACAACAAACCATCTGCAACGTAGCCTTTAAGCCCCATTCCCATACGGGCATAATTGAGCGCACTTGGCGGACCGCTGATGACTTTGTCGCCAATACGAATAAAATAAGTCACTTGCTCTAATGTAGAACTCCGTGACGCTGTCATACGCCTTACGCTAATGGGCAAACTTGATGTCTTTAACTCTTCTTCGTGCAAGTTATCAATCGTAAAACCTTGAGATGAGTAACAAGACTCCGGACGATGTAATTGCTTAGAGAAAGTTTGATTATCCCCATAAGCAACCGAAAGCATGACTTGCCTCCCGCTTGGCTTATGCAAATAGGTACGGCCAACTATTTGCGTATAGAGGTTATTCAGCGCATCTTGCTGTTCTGGGTCGACAATTGCACTGCCCACTACATCGGTAACTTCAACCCAATCACCAAACTGTCTAGGCACAACATTCTCAAACTGCGGGCTACCGATGTGTTCAAACCAAGTCGCATGGGGCGTTAACCAAAATGCAAAAGCAACACAAGTCGCCATAAAAAGTACTGCTAGCCAATGCTGCACATTGGGCTTATGACTTGCGTTAATACTCATTTCAACTGCCATGGAACCTCCTACTAATAAGTCGCAATAGGGAATCCGTACCTAGCATCATAAGCAGCCCAGCGGCAAACAACACCATTCCAGCAAAACCGTGCAAGAAACCCTGTCCAGCTGCGTTGCCCCAGTAATAGGTAATGAGCGATAAAACAATCACACGAATCACATTAGCTGTAAAAGAGATCGGGATAATTAGAATTGGTAGCGCAATATTGCGTAATATTGAGTGATGGTGCACCAGATTAAGGTATAAGATTCCTAGCGCTTCAAGCATGAAAAGAGTGCGCATACCAGCACAGGCATCGGCAACCAGTAACTGATAATGCCCCAAGTAGATGACAACACCACTGCGGGCGACAGGTAACCCGCCCCATGAAAGTACACTGACAGTCACCGCTGAAACAGCGAGCTTCATTGCACTAGTAATAGGGCCTACCAGCGAGTTTGGCAGCGGAATCATAAAAAGCATAAAGAACAGTGGAAACCTTAACTTATTGAGTAGACCTACCCCGCCAGACATCAGTATGATCCCCGTCAACACCCAAACAAACGCGCCTGTTTCAAAATAGATGATATCTAGCGCCCTACCAGGAATGTATAAGGCTCCCGCAATCAAAAAACAGGCCCATGCCAATGCTGGTGCAGGTTTATAACGCTCTAAATCTGGAGTTTCGTTCCACCGAGTCCAAAGTAACCAAAGTGAGATGCTTAAAATGATGGGGCCATGAGAATGTTCATCATCAGTCCAAAGACCATTACCCGCAATAAGGCTCCAAAGTGTGGGTATAAACATGAGTGCTAATCCTGCAAACATCAACCATAGACTGTTATTTGCAGAAAAATGTGCGTGTATCTCGCGCGCTTTTGACATGAGTGAATTTGATTGAGATAAGGTATTCATAATGAAACTTCCCAAGCATGCTTATATAGATGATTAGTCAACATTAGGCACCCTGATTTCTAAAGGGAGCTTCTGCGTAAGTCAGCGCAATTCCATCTTTTAAGCTAACTTTAGACTGCCAGCCAATGTCTTTCAGTCGACTCACATCAAGCAGCTTACGTGGCGTTCCATCAGGCTTAGTCGCATCAAATACAATTCCACCCTTAAATCCCACAACCTCCATCACAGTTTCGGCCAGCTCACGAATCGTAACGTCTGTTCCAGTTCCAACATTAAATAAACCTTCATTAATGTCATTTTCCATTAAGAAAACACAAGCTGCGGCCATATCATCTACATACAGAAACTCACGTTTAGGCGTACCTGTGCCCCAGATCACCAAATCTGCATCGCCGCGCTCTTTAGCTTCATGCGCTTTTCTTAGCAAAGCTGGAAGAACGTGGCTATTCGCTAAATCATAATTATCATTTGGTCCATAAAGATTGGTAGGCATGACTGCAACAAACTGATGCCCATATTGCTGGTTGTAACTTTCACAAAGTTTGATGCCAGCTATTTTAGCAATTGCATAAGGCTCATTGGTTTGCTCTAAAGGGCCTGTCAATAAGTACTCTTCTTTAATTGGCTGCGGGCAATCACGCGGGTAGATGCAACTAGAGCCTAAGAAGCACAAACGCTTTACGCCTGCCAAATGCGCGCCATGAATCAAATTTGATTCGATGGCTAAATTTTGATAAATGAAATCAGCGCGGTAAGTATTGTTCGCATGTATGCCGCCAACTTTTGCAGCTGCTAGAAAAATATAATCTGGCTGCTCTTCTTGCAAAAATGAAAATACTAAATTTTGATCTAACAAATCCAGTTCTTGACTAGTGCGAGTCAGAATATTGCTGTATCCCTTAGCTTCTAGGTTTCTAAAGATAGCAGAACCCACCATGCCACGATGGCCTGCGATATAAATTTTAGCGTCTAATTGCATATTGATATCTCAAAAATTCTGTTAATTACTGGCTTAAATGACAGCTTTTTTTCGTATGAGCTTGAGTGCTGTGCGCGCAAGATACTCAGCACGTATCGAGGTTTCTGCCTCAGCATAGCAACGCAGCTCAGGCGCATTTCCAGAGGGTCTAAAATGAACGATTTCACCATTTTCAAACGTAATACGAAGCCCATCAGTCTGATCTAACTCCGTGACGTCCGTACCAAATGTCTTAAGTAAACGATTAATAGCAGTGGTCGAAGCCGCAAGTTCGAGCAACAACTGGCGCGAAACATCGGAAGGGAATAGCTGCAACCTATCACTGGCAGTAAATCTTGCAGGCAGCTCTTGCATTAACTCAGAAAGCTTACACTCTTTGTCTTTCGCCATAGAAAGAACAGAAAGTATTGGTAGCACAGCGTCTCTAGTATTCAACGATGCCATTACTCGCCCATCTTTAACCATACTAGACCCAAGTAAAAATCCGCCATTGGCTTCAAAACCTACAATGCTAGTTAAACCAGACTCACGCAATTGCTCCATACCTGCTATAACATAAGGGGAGCCAATACGAGTCCTGATGATTTTTGAGAAAATACCGCATTTCTCAATAGCAGTATTACAACTTATTGGTGTGGCGATTGCTTGAGCAGTAAGAAAATCTGCGCACAATAGGCCAACAATGTCGCCACGCATCCATCGCCCTTGTTCATCGGCAATAAGAGGTCGATCTGCATCACCGTCAGTAGAAATGATGGCGTCAAATGTATGTTCACTCGCCCATTTATGCGCTCGTTTTATATCGACCTCTGCTACTGCTTCGGTATCTATAGGCATAAATTCATTCGTTCTATTTAGCGATGTAACTTCAGCGCCAAGCGCTTCGAGAATCTCTCGCAACAAATCACGTGCGACGCTCGAGTGCTCGTAAAACCCAAGTTGCATTCCCGCCAAGCATTGAGGCTCAAAGTAATCAAGATAACGCTTAATATACATTTGGCGAGCTGCCACATTTATATCTGTCAAAACAACCGAATGAATAACTTGAGGTAAACGAATGACTGCCTGACTAATGTTCACTTCGTCGTCTTTAGTAATTTCACCTGAAAGCCCGTAGAACTTGATACCATTTCTGTCAAAAGGAATATGGCTACCGGTAATCATCATGGCAGGAATACCCTGTTGCTGAGCATAAAAAGCCAATGCAGGTGTTGGAATATCACCACAAAAATCGACTGTAAATCCAGCATATTCAATTGCAGCGGCACAAACTGAGGCTATACGAGGACTACTTGGGCGCAAATCAATCGCCAATGCCACGCTGCTTAGAGGCTCAATATGTATTGTTTCTAAAAAAGCTAATGTATAAGCAAAACAGACATCGTCTGTCATGTCGACAACTAAGCCACGTGCGCCACTAGTACCAAACCGCACATTGCTATTAGTGATTAGCTCTTGCAAAGAAACAACTCTTTCAGGCAGATTCATTTTGATAGTATTTTCATCAAATAAAATTCGAGCATTTGCTTGAAGTTACTCATGATAATCATAGGCTGAGTAACCATTTTCTTTCACTAACTCGTCGCGTTCTGCGCTTTTCAAATCTTCCCTAACCATTTCCGAAACCAACTCTTGGAAACTAGTTCTTGGAGTCCATCCTAGCTTTTCTTTTGCTTTAGTTGGATCTCCTAACAAAGTTTCAACTTCTGTTGGGCGGAAGTAACGTGGGTCAACTTTTACAATAACTCGGCCATTCTCGTCTGCGCCTGTTTCATTGACACCTACGCCTTGCCAGCTAATTTTAATATCCAGCTCTTTGGCTGCGGCATTTACAAAATCACGCACACTGAATTGCACACCAGTAGCAATTACAAAATCGTCTGGTTGTTCCTGTTGTAGCATCAGCCATTGCATTTCCACATAGTCTTTAGCATGTCCCCAATCTCGCAATGAGTCCATGTTGCCAAGGTATAGACAATCTTGTAAATTGAGTTTAATCCGTGCTAGCGCGCGCGTGATTTTACGAGTGACGAACGTCTCACCACGGATGGGACTTTCATGATTAAAAAGTATGCCATTACATGCATACATACCATAGGCTTCACGATAGTTAACGGTGATCCAATACGCATAAAGCTTAGCCACGGCATAGGGACTACGTGGGTAGAATGGAGTAGTCTCTTTCTGAGGTATTTCCTGCACAAGTCCGTAAAGCTCAGAGGTTGAGGCTTGGTAGAAACGAGTTTTCTTTTCAAGGCCGAGAATACGTATGGCCTCAAGAATCCGTAAAGTACCTATACCGTCGGCATTTGCAGTATATTCAGGTGTGTCAAAACTTACTGCCACATGGCTCATAGCGGCAAGGTTGTAAATCTCATCTGGCTGTACCTGCTGAACGATACGAATAAGATTAGTCGAATCAGTCAGGTCGCCATAATGCAACACGAGATTACGGTTTGAAACATGTGGATCTTGATAAAGATGATCAATCCGGTCGGTGTTAAACAATGATGCTCGACGTTTCAACCCGTGAACAACATAACCTTTTTTTAGCAAGAACTCTGCAAGATATGCGCCATCTTGGCCTGTGATACCGGTAATAAGTGCAACTTTATTCATGGATTAACATTTCAAACAAGGTTTATAAAATGACGATATAAATATGACTAATCAATTCTTATGTCGAATCTAGCTTTGAAACATAGTGGCTTATCTTCTTTACAGCGGCATGACAACTCAGTTTTAATAATGTCTAAATAGAGGGAAGCACTTAGAAATCATTGATAACAGATCCAACAACGCGGGCACCTGTCATGGAAATTTGACTGCGCACTTCCGACACATCTGAAAGTCGCGTGTGATTTAATCTAGAAACAATCAATGCTCCACCGCACCTTGCCACGGTTGCTTGCGCGTCGGCGATAAAACTAGCAGGGGTAGAATCAATAAGAATGACATCATATTCAGTTGCAGCAGTATGCATAAAACTAGCAAAGACATCTCTATTTAACAGCTCTTGAGGGTTTGGCGGTAAAGTACCTGCGCCAAGTACGGATAAATCAACGAAAGAGTCAACTTTAGTCACAACGCTCATCGTCGCTCGGTCAGCTAAAATGTCAGACAAACCAAGCTTTTCTTTGAGATTGAAAATCTTATGCTGGCGTGGATCACGCAAATTTGCGTCGATTAAAAGCGTACGTTGTCCCAGTTGCGAAAATACAATGGCTAGATTGGCTGCTAGAAAACTTGCACCCTCGCCTTCGTTGACGCTAACAATAGCTAAAGATTTGTAGCCTTCATTAATCCATCGCATCATCACTTGGCTACGCAACACACGGAGCTCTTCTACCTGCTGGCTAAACGGCTGGTATGCAGCGACTAACTCAGCACTGTAATTACCTTGCCCTGCATGCAGGTAAGGATAATTAAACTGCATAGAAAGTACTTGACTAATATCAGCCTCAGTAATCAGTTTAAGCTTGAGTGCCGCATCACCAAAGCGCAAGCCTAAGTCTTGTTGCGCGCGAAGAACAGCCTCAGCATCTTGTGGTGATATTTTGCCAAGTTGAAGCAATAAACGACCAATACTTCGCTCACTCACAGTGTCTATATTGGTACCTAATAAATGAGTCATATTATCTTGCATACAATCCCTTGCGCGGCCTGAACAATCGACGAGATAGCGCTTTAAAGCCATACTTACTTACATTGCCTTTACTTGAATTGCTCCTAATAACGGCAAAGACGGGTAGTTGAAGATCTTCACTAAGATCCTCTCGACTTCTAACGCGCCTGTCCATCATTTCAGTGAGCAAGCCCACGCCGACCCCTAAAATTGCACCAAGAAAGATTGATAAAATAAGATTAAATAAAACTCTAGGCCCCGCGGCTTTTCGTGGCGCAGATGCAGGCGTTAGCACAGCAATATCAGCCTGATTTGCACTGCCTTCCAAGGTGGTCTGAGTAAAGCGTTGGCTTGCTGTATCCATAGCTCGCTGAGCATTTTCCACATCGCGTTGCAGCACAGACAACTCATCTCTAGTGAGATTTAACTCAAGTACGCGCGCTTTTTGAGCTGCAAGTGCGGCTCTAATGTCAGACTCTCGTTGTTGATGAATATGCGCAGTACCACCGATAGTAGTCGTAGCTCTTCGAGTCTCTTCTAGCAATTGACTTTTAAGCTTGTCAAGTTCGGCCTTCGCTGCCTGATACTGTGGGTGACCATCACTAAGTCTCTGTGATAATTCAGAAAACTTGGACTCTGCCCGAGTAATCTCTATTTTAAGATTCTGAACCACTGGGTTAGCAGCCACATCAGGAGATTCATCACCATTTCCAGTCGTGCGTTGCTGACGCGACGTAGAATCAAAAGACTGTGACTGAGCAGACACTAATTGTGAAGAAAGATCGTTGAGTCGAGCACTTTCTACATCAAGATTTCCCATCACGCTTGTCAATCCTTTTTCCTGCTGATACTTTGAAAGCTTAGACTGTGCGGCCTCTAAATTTGTCCGCAGTGTTTTGGTTTGCTCACCAAGAAATTCAGCAGCTTTCTGTGCCGGCTCTACTTTCAGTTGTATATTGGTTTTTTGGTATGCATCAGCGAAAGCATTTGCCACACCAGCTGCAAAGTCAGGGTCTGTACCAGTAAATGATATTTCAATCACACTACTTTCACGGGATGGCTTGGCCTCTAAGTTATTCAGAAGCAAGTTACCAAACCATTCACGAATATCACCCTTACCTTTAGTCGCTTTATTAAACTGCGCTTGAGCCTGTTCGTTTTCTGCAAACTTTAGCTGATCAACCACTTTAATAGCAACAGTAGGGCTAGTAATAATGTCAATCTGAGTGGCCATATAGCCAGGCATGAGCTGGGCAGGCAAAGTAAGACCTGTGACTGGGTCAACTCCTTTATAGTTAAGCACTATCGAAGTGGTTGCCTTGTAAACTTTAGCCGTGAGCAAATTGACGACCAGTGTTGTCAACACAATCAAGCCAAATGTAATTAATATAATCTTAATCCTTGCTTTAAGGATAATAAGAAACTGAGAGAAATTCATGAGGGGTCCTAGAACAGGCTTTCTTTTATATATAGAACATCATCCGCCAGAACAGGGTCTGTGAGCTCTGGGGAAAGCTTTTCTATTACACCTTTTTCATTTCGACGATGTAACTTGATGTTTCGTTGAGTGCCGCGCGAGGTTAACCCACCGCCCTGAGCAAGTGCTTGTATCACGGTCATGTTACGTTCAATACGGAATGATCCCGGGCGCTGTACTTCACCATAAATATAAAACATTGGCGCACGAGGCACATATATGCCGTCACCACTCGCCAGCTCTATATTTTCTGAATTGTTGCCAGTTCTAAATAGGCTATCTACATCCACTTCAAAACGGTTAAGTTTTCCATCTCGAAAGGTGGTCACCGTGACAACATCGGCTCCAGAAGGATTAATGCCCCCTGCAACACCCAAAAAATCTGAAACAGTTCGAACGCCACCCACTACAGAATACTTTCCAGGACGATTGACCTGCCCCATCACCGAAATATCACGCGCATGCACATAAACAATTTCACCGCCAGCAAGTGGAATATTCTGCGATCCATCCGCCTTATCCATAATGCTACGCAAATCATATTCACTCTTGCCAGATTTACCAATAATAGTAATCAAGTCAGACCCATCAGGCGTTGCTCCGCCTACAAGTGCGAGCAAGTCGGTAAGATTAGTTGCCCGATCCAATGGATAGCGACCTGGCTTGTATACACTACCTAATACAGAGATCATCTTACTTTGGAATTGCACCACCAAAATATTGATTTGCGGCTGTTTGAGAAATCTGCCACTGACAAGCAATTCTGCGAGTTTCTTTTCTGCTAAGGGTGCCGTCATTCCACCTAACTGAACCTCACCTAACAACGGAAAACTAATTGTTCCATTCTCAGTGACCCTAGTTTCAAGCGTCAAATCAGGACTGTTATAAACCGTGATTTTAAGCACATCACCTGGGCCCAGAACGTAATTGACCTCCTCTGCAGAAGCAGAATGCATCCAAGCAGCTAATACTAACGTCACAATACAGACAAAAAAATGTCTAAAACTTTTACCTAACATTCACTAAGTCTCTCTATAAAAATTAATGGTCATCTTGCTTGGGTAACCTAAAACAAATAGTAGGTTTAGTTAAAGTCCAGACAACCCTTTATCTATTGCCGATGAACCAGTATCAGGCTTAGCATTTTTTTGACTTGGTTTAACTTCAGCTTTCACCTCAGCAGCATGTTGGCTGGTAGTACTTTCGGGTTTCTCTAAATCTGACTTTTTCATATCTGCAAAAACACCAGAAAATTCAATTTTTGCCTTTTCATTAAGGGCTAGCATTTCTTTTTTAGCTAAACTTTTTTTATTCAGATTTAAAAAGTACTGCTCAATAATTGGTGTCGCTTTTGTACGAGTAATCGGCGATGTTTGAGAAGCTGCGATTTGTATAATATTAAGCGTATTGCCTGTTGGAACTTGCAGCACTTCTCCATCTTTAAGTGCTTGTAATTTTTTAAGCAAAGCCGTTGGCAATTGCTCTGCTGCTTTCACATTACTGTTAACAGTAAATACATAATTATTATCTTTTATCCACTTAACGATTTGATTGATATCTTTAAGTTCTTTTAGATTTGTTTCTGCCTCCGCAGACTTATCTTTACTGACGTCTACCACTAACTCTTGCAAGCGGAAAATACGACGATTTTCAAAAAGTTCAGGATGCTCTTTATAAAAGGCATCGATTTCAGATGAAGAAGGTTTTGGAGCCTTTTGCATCAATTGCTCCAAGTAAGCTTGAGCTAAAAATTGATCTTTTGAGGACTCTATTGCCTGCTGAACTCTAGGATCGATATCCAATTTAGCGCTAAGAGCTTGCTGTTTCAGCAGTTGTTGCTCGACTAAGGCTGCAAGCACTTGTTTAGAAGCAAGTTTGGCTTGAGCCTTATCCAGCTGACCCATTTGAGCCAACTGATTATTAACCTGATGTATCGTTATTTCATCACCATTAACGATAGCAACAACTTGTGAGTCGGATTTTTTTGAGGTGCTCTGATCTTTTTTTCCACAAGAAGCAAGTACCATTGCTGAACATACTAGTAACAGTACTAAACCACTATTTGTATAACGCATATCTATTTTATCCAATTCTAAAGTCCACCTACTATAAGAGTAAAATGTGTATTTAATATGTCTAAAATAAGTCAAATTTATGACCGTAAATAATGTGCTGTGGCAAAGATATTTATCGCGATATCACAGTAGCTTAAAAAGATTTGATTGGTTAATAATCGTAGCGTAAAGAAAGGTTTAGATTATTAAATTGATAGCCTTCATTTCCTGAATTGGATGTCCGCTTTTCACCTTGATATTGAAGCTGAACCAAAGACCTGAATGTAGGCGCATAAATAACTGAGAAGTTGTAAAGCTTAGATTCATCGTAACGGTCTATATTGTTGAAAGATATTCCAGCGCTTCCTAGATAGGTTCTTTCCTCATAGCTAAAACCTGTACGCACTCTAATTTTGCTTGTGGCGTCCCATGTTGGGTTTATGCTCCAGCCTTTAATCTTCACATAGGTCGACAGCACGTCATCTACCGGTGAAACCTCTTGGTAAGCAGCTAAGTTAACACTGGTTTTACCTGTCAGACTCTCATCTAACATCCAACGCTGGCTAAAACCATTAAAGTCACGCTGCGACGAATCTTTGCGATCCAAGCTTACTCGTGAAACTCTTGTCGAAATTCTAGTTTTACCAGTGGGCACCCATGCAGCACTCACTATAATGTCTTTCTGAGTACTCTCATTTCCAAAAATTGATTGTGTAAAACCAGTTCTATTCGGGTACATTGAATCAGCAATCCGATACGACAGACCTAATACCGTACCTGCAGGATTTTGATAACGAATACCGCTCTCATAAATATCATCTTCTCTGTCATAAATACTTGAACTTGTTAGGGCGTTGTCTAATTGAACATGTTCACGACTTGCACTTAATGTCCAGTCTGGCTGCAAGTTCCAGTTAATGCTGGCAAGTTGCCGACTCGATGTTCTTAAGTTTTTTAATGGTGTTCTAGTTTCATTAAACCCTGCGATGGCTTCACTCTTACTGGTGCTGAGCTCACCGTACACATCATTGCCGATACGCCAACTCCAACGAAGGCTATTAGTTTTACCAGTGTTATTTAAATTTTCAAATCGATTATAAGTACTCTCATTAACACTTGTTGCAGCAGTCACTAACTGGCGACTTAATCTTAAATTAACGGCCACTCCTAAATCAACTTGCTTCACAGTATCTGAAGCTTCAGAAGTTCCCAAAACCGCTTTCGCCTGCTCTGGAGACGAAAATCTAAACACGTTATCATCGTAACTAATATTTGTACTGACATAAGGTTTGATATCGATAATACCTTCGGCTGAAGACGCTAAAGAGAAAAAGAGTAGTCCTCCAATTGAAAGTGTTTTACAAGCGTGATTGCGCATTACCAATACTGCCAATTACCTGTCAACATAACCCAAATACCTAGTACGCTATTAGTCACAGAGTGTGCAATTATAGGAGTCCATAGATTTTTATATTTTATGTACAGTGCGCCATAAACAAGACCAGCTAATAAACCTGCAATCCACAAATGATGTGCTGAAGCAAACACGCCTGCACTTACAACTAGTGCAAACAACGAGACGCTTTTTGGTGAAATATTCAGAAAGTTTTTGTTATCAATCCAGCGCATCACAAATGAACGCCAAAAGATCTCCTCCATTACGGGTACGATAAGTGCTGCGCCAATTAGGCGAGATGATAACCATAAGACATCTTGCTCTATGTCCACGGCTTGAAGATGATTGTTAACACCTGCCCATGCAGGATACGGCAAGATCCAAACCAGAAATACTAGTAAGCCTGCAAGTACTGCATGCACAAAGTCTATCAAGGCAGGTTTAGTTGTAAGCTCAATGTAACCGCGCCAGAAATAAAGCAATGCGGCAAGAACCGACATCACTCTTACCAGATATAACCACTTAGAGTCAAAGCTCAAGGTACCAATACTTAAGCCATTCAAGAGTAGTGGCAAATAATCACTTAAAGCCAAGAAAAAGATATAAATAGCAAAAGGCAGAACTCTTGGAAGGATATTATTTTGATTTACCATATATTCACACTGACTGGTGAGACATGGATATTACGTGCGGATTATTACGATAATATTTCTAACATTACATTTTTAATACAATTTTATTTAAGTCAATTGTGAATGACGTTAAGTTGCAGGCTGCGATGAGTTAGTCAAAACTAGCTTGGCAATTCAACTAACTGAGCGCAGCCCATAAAACTTTATTTAATAAGCCGCCTTCTTTTTAACCACAAGCTCATCATTGAGTTGATCCTGACGGTTTTGTAATATATTTTCCAGCTCCACACGTTTAAACTGAAAAAACTGCTCTTTACGCATGACGGCATTATAGCTATCAGGTTTATCGTATATCTGAATAAGCTCAGTACCAAACTGATGTAATTTGGCATTTTTAGCTTCACAAACATCTAGTGATTTTGTAGTTTGCGCTAAATTTGTAGATAATGTTTTGCGTTGATTATCATTAAATTTAAGATCTGCTTGCGCTTGCTGGTACTGCGTTTTTAGGTCATCAAGACTCTTTTGTGTGCTTTCAAGCTGCGCTTGCGTTTGCAGCTGTTTTGCATCAACAGCCTCTTTTGCCTGCGTCACTTTTTTAATTTCGCCTTCCAAAGCTTTATTTTTACGCTCGGCACTTGCCAGAAACTTGCTAGCTTTTTCCAACTCTTCGTCACTACTTTTTAGTTTGCCTTCAAGCTCTTTTTTTTGCGTATCAAATTGCGTCTGCATGGTAGCTTTTTCAGCCTCCATATCCTGCTTCATTTTTTGCATCATCAGGGCAGCGCGTCTTGCAGACTTATCTTTTTCTGCTGCATAAGTGTTGCTTGAACAAGCGATAGTGATGGCTAAAGAAGCAATGATTAAGCATATGTTCTTAAAAGTTGGTTTTAGTTTCATGATTAGTCTCAATTAAAACTTGGTATTGAGATCAAGCATTAATACATCGATAGACAGTGGAGATAATGGCGCTCCACCGACACTCGTACTGCGCGGAGAAATCTCGTCGGCACTAAACCACCTTGCAGTCAACCAAGTATTTTTATCTAAGCCATAACTGCCACCTAACAGCCAACCTTTTGCATTGGTGCCGCCAAGATAAAAGTCTGAATCTGTAAAGCTATCTAGCACCGAATCTGCTTCTAATCTCTTATAAGCAGCAAATACATTCCACTGGCCTTTCTGATAAGTTTCCGGCATGCCTACGGCCACTTTTACCTGATAGGCATTGACTTGTTCAGACGGTGCTGCCTGACCAGTTCTTCTAGCAATGTCTTCTTTATCGAAGCCAATATTTCTAATATAGTCGCCCGTCAGGATAATGTGTACCGGATCGAATTGAGCCAAATCAACTTGCCCAGTAATATTTATGTCTCTAAATTTTGAAGATAGGCCATATTGCTCAATGTTGGAACCAGATGGTGCGGAGCTATTAATATCAAAAGTTGAATTCCCTTTTGTTCTAAATACTGGAACCGAAGCGCTATATGGTCCATTAGTTCCAAAATCAGCCCCATTCGATATGCCTTCAACATTTTGAAAATCATACAAAGCTATCGCGAATTTTGCATTTAATTTACTGTTGAGCTTCCAATTAATACCTGCCTGAGAGCCATACATCCATTTGCTTTTAGTCTGATTACGGTCAGATTTTTCTATTTCATCAATCGGGAATGCGCCTATTGTTACAAAACCTGATAGTTTGTCATTGATATTCGGTGTAAAGCTTGCAGCAACGCCATCAAACGCTAAGTCTGGATCCCACATTAAATCGGTTGAGAACCAAGGATTGGCAAAACGCCCGCCCACGACACTCAACCAAGGTTTAATTTTGGCATTCATATAGGCTCTATCTAGCCCTATTGTATATTTACCACTTGCCGCTTCCTGTGTTTGGTTTGGAGAAATTGGGTCATCCAAGCTGCCCGTTGTCATTCTTATACCAGCAGTCATCCAATCGTTAATTTCGGCCTTAACACCTAGCTGAGCACGCACTCTTAGACGGTTTCTATCCTCTGTTGTATTGTTTAATTTAGCGCCGTTAGCCGCGTTAAAGTTAAATGGTGTGGGATTGCCGTCAGGATATTTATCTGACTCAGCTCTTAAACGCAGCGATCCTTCCCATTTAAGACGATCTATCCACTCCGGCATGCCTAAGCGTTCGCCTGCTTTATAGTTGAGGGTAGTCATTACCTCATCTTTAATTTCTTCTTTCATTTGTTTTTTAACAATTTCAGGTACATATTGAACACGTACCATTTTTTGATCAATTGCCGCATCTACAGATTCAGAAGTGCTTGCTGGTGTTGCTGCAACATCTTTCTCTTTAGCAATTTGTGCATCTTGCTCCGCTTGTTTTAATAAAGCACCAGCTTTATCTTTGCTGAGTACGCCTTCTTGCACCAACAGATTTACAAGATTGGTCGTAGTCGAGCGCAGTTGTTCCAATGATTCACGCTCACCTGCTTGCGCAGAGTTTGCAGTCCCAAGCATTAACACGGCAATAGTTGCGATAATTGAACTGGTGTTTAACCCAGACAAATGACTACTCCGAAAGCCTTGAGTAACGTCTTCTTGGGCGACTTCTTTAGGTAATGGCAGTTTTTTCATATCTACTCCAATTTCATATTCAATAAAATTCATTCAATGCTTTGCTATTTTTCCAATGCTTCAACCTATGGCAGCTTTTATCCTATAGAACGTGCACTAACCTTTAACTTCACTGGCTGCGGCATATCGCCTGGTGGCGGCTCAGACAATGCAGGCATACTATCTAAAGCTTTTCTAACTAATGCGTCTTTGTCAGAATCACCAGTAGAACTTACGAGTTCATACTTCTGAATACGTCCATTAGCCGCGACCCATACCTTAACAATTACTTTATACGAGCCAGTTGCAAGCGCTTTATCTTTGGAAATTGCATCTTCAATTTTGTCTTTGAGTTGCCCTGTGTACCAATCAAACTGATGTTTATTTGGCCCACCGCCTATGGTTCCAGTCTCGCCACCTTTGTACTCGCCGCTCACGGCGCCAGCCGCAAACGGGCTCGGTCCATCGCCTGCAGCACCTTCCATTTTTAGAACTTCAGCTGGTGGCGTTTCGGCTGGTTTAGGCTGCGGCTCAACTTTCACTTCTTTGGGCTGTTCCTTTGGTTGCTCTTTCGGCTGCTCTTTTGGCGGCGGCGGAGGTGGGGGTGGCGGTAAATCTTTTAACGCAATAGTCGTCATCTTCTTTTTTGGATGATTTTCGCCACCTGACATCAGCTTTTTAATGCCATAGCCAATACCGCCAAGAATCACCAAAGCCAATAAAGCAATTGCAATGCGCTTAAACCAAACACTAGCTTGGCTTGGCGGTTCTTCATCTAAAAATGGGTCATAAGTCTGTTGCACTGTGGTTACCTTTACAATTACCCTTAAGTCCCAATTTTTCCAGTGGCTAAACCAACGTTCTCTATCTCTAACTTATTCACCAAATCAATAACGCTCACAATCCCGCCATAAGGCGCATTCGCTTCACCCGCTATCATTACGTTAAATTTCGGGTCTTTCGCTTTGGCTGTAGTTAGCTCAGTTTCAAGTTGCGCCATGCTTACACCTGCACCGTTGATAGTGACAGTGCCAGCAGGTTGTACTTTTATAATTTTTACGTCATGTTTCTCAGTGCTCGGCTTATTCGATGGTTTAGGCAGGTTCATCTTCAAGCCCTGCACACCGGCTGTTGTCATCAAAATAAATATCACTAAAAGCACGTAAGCCAAATCCAGCATTGGGGTAATGTTAATGGTGTCATAAGGTTGTGCATCATTTTGTACTTGCATATTTACTCCGCTACTCGCTTAGTCACTAAACCAACTTCAGTAATGTCCAGCTTTTTACAAATACCCAACACTTCGGAAACCTTATCGAAATGTGCTGCGGCATCACCCTTTAGCACCACTGGCAAGTCCGGATTGCCACTTTTGTATTCAGCTAAACGTGATTCTAAGGTCGCCATATCTACAGGGTAAGCATCCAAATACACAGCACCATCACTGGTAATGGTAATTGCCCGCATTTGAGGCTTAGCCAAAGGCGCAGAATTGACAGTATTTGGTGTTTGAACTTTTACGCCTTGCACAGATGCAGTTGTCATGATGATGAAAATCACCAATAGCACGTAAGCTAAATCCAACATCGGGGTGATATTAATCTCGTCGTATAGCTGGTTCTCTTCTTTAATGCCTTCAGACATGTCAGCGTTACTCTTTACCGTACAGTTCAGCGCTACGCGTTACAAACTCATCCACAAAAATCTGCATTGCAATCGTGATGTTTTTAATGCGACTTGCCAAATAGTTATAGCCAAATAGTGCAGGAATCGCTACGCCCAAACCCGCTACTGTAGCAAGCAAAGCCGCCGCAATACCTGGTGCAATTGCGTTTACGTTTACGTCACCAGCAGCTGCAATTGCTGCAAAGGTAATCATCACACCAACCACTGTACCTAATAGACCTAAGAATGGACCTCCAGAAATTGCAATGGTGAGCAACACCATCCCAGCATTTTGTTTTTGTGTTTCGCGTACCAAATCAGCATCAATGGCCGCTTTAATCGCATCCATAGCTGCGCCACTTAATGATAGCTTTGCGCCTTCGTGCTGACGTTTCTTGATCTCTCTCAAACCTGCAGAGTAGAGACGGTACAAGGTAGAGTTTGGATAGTTAGCGCCTTTATCTAAGCTCAATAAATCGTTCGTGTCCGCTTTTTGAAAGCGCGCCAGGAATTTTTTATTATCTTTGTCCGTTTTTGATACCAATACCGCTTTTGACCACATTACCCAAATACTAATCGCAAACATAACAGCCAAAATTCCAATCACCACTTTGGCGTCAATGGTCAAACTGTTAATTAAAATTGAAAGATAATTAGGCTCACCACCCTCCTCATCGCCTTCACCTGCCTCAACATCTGAAACTTTCAATAATGCGCTTTCGACACCTTGACTAGTCGCTGCTAACTTTATTGCAGAAGCACTTTTAGCGTTACTAGCAATTTGCATTTCATCCATTTCACCAGTAAATGCCTCACCAATTTTAATCTCTTTACTCGTGTCAGCATCAGTCACAGCGCCTGTCGCCACTTGCGCACCATCTAAATACAAACTTGCATTTCCTGCGTTGATTGTGAAGGCAACGTGCTGCCAAACCGCAGGTTTAAGCTCCCCACCAGTTACCGTTGCACCACCGATTTTTAGAGTGAGCTTTTGTGCATCAATGGTTAAACTTATTGCGCCGCCTTGATTGTAAAGGCTTGCAGTTTGCGGGAGAGTTGCTGGCTTAACCCAAGCCGACCATGTATAGCCAGTACTTGCATTAATTGCAGGATTAGCAGCAATCACAAGTGGCTGACCACTAAATACCGCACTCTCACCAATCAAGCCAGCTTTTTGGGCAGTGATTACGCCTGAAACTTGTAAACCAGTCGCAGAACTATCTTGGAATAAGCTTGCTTCTGCAAAGTGAAAACTTGCAACCGTGCCAGTGGCGTTAATTGCTTTAGCATCACTTGTGGTAGCGCTCGCTTTTTCATTGCCGTAATACACATTAAAGTGTGCGTCTTTATCGACTGGCTTGATGCTTGGTAGCATGACCCAAACAATCGCTAACTCATTCACAGCGTCAAATTTTTCAATGTAATATTTAAGTTCAGTTTTGTCATCTGCTGCTACAAAACGCAAATCAGAGCCATCTACATTCACACTTGAAAAATCAAAATTACCTGTATGTAAACGTACTACAACGGGTACTTGACTGGCTGCTTCTGTAATACTTTGTGAATTAATGCTGATTTTTGTATGTTTCGTCCACTCTTTATTCCATTCCGCAAAACTCGTTAGCGGCAATAGCCCACATACAATAATCAATGACAACAATAGTCTTTTCATACGCCAACTTTCTAAGTTAATTTACTAATCACTTTAATATTTAAAATTCGTACCAGAGCCGCATATGGCTTGCCAAATCGCCTTTTTTTGTTGCTAAGCTATCTTTAAGCGGCACAGCTAAATCCAGATCAAAATTAACCCCTTTAAACGCTTTTAATCGCAAACCTACACCCGTGCCAGAAAGCTGAGTGGAGTCAGCATCTATGGTTTTTAAGCTTGCAATATCGTAAAAAGCAGCTAATTTAAAATCTTGCACCCAAGCAACATTTTTCAATAATTGTGGGGTTCTAATTTCTAAAGTTGAATGAATAGCTTGGTCGCCAGAAGCTTCTGCCTCTAAGTAACCGCGAACAGTATCAGCACCGCCAGCAAGGTATTGTTCGTTTGAAATTAACGGCGAGCCTGAGAAAAATCCATCTAATTTTGCATAAGCTTCAAAGCCGCGCGGTAAAGCCTCTGTATGCTCAATCTCAGCTTTGGCGATAAAGAAATTAGGTTTAGCGCCAGCGGCGCTGCCAACACCAGGTCTTTTCTCTGAGAACTCTTTTTCATCTGCTACTAAACCGCGAAGACCAAAAGTAACACCCGTTGTAAACTGCGTGCTACTGCCTGAACCTTGCCAACCACCTGAATAGGAGGTAGATAAAGGCATGTAAGTAATTGGTGTGCTCAAATCAAAATTTGTGAGTGTTTGACCGTAGTCTTTATAATCTAAACCAAGTGAGATTGAGTGGTAATAGCTATCCACTGACGGTAACGGCTTAATCAAACGCGCACCCAAAATGGTACCGTTACCGAGAATATTAATACCGCCAACTGTCGCAACATTACTCTTAGAATGCACGCCGTATAAGGCAAGTAACAAATCACTTGCATCAAATCGCATTAGATAATTGGCTGAAAGAACCTGAACTTCGTCGATATTTTGTGGAGACAACTGAAAACTTAAAGCTAGGCTGTGGTCACGTTGCCATAAGTTATCGTAATGAACAGAGCCGCCTAAACGCCATCTGGTTGTATCTTGGCTATAGCGATCATTCAACTCCAAGCTGGCATGAAGCGGCAGCTTGTCTTCAACTTTAAGCTCAACTTCAACTGTACCAAACTCTTTGCCCGCTTTTAAGACGGGTGTAATACGCCTATCTGCGGTTCTATTTAAACGAGTAACATCTTGCTGAAGCGCTGGAAAGTATGGCACCTCACCCTCTTTAACCGATTGCGCTAAGTCTTTAATTCTGCCTAATGAGTAGTAATGCGAATCTTTGATTCGTAGCTTAGAAACTTTACCTTCAGTAACGTTTAATTTGACTATTTTTTTATTAACTTCTTGCTCGGGAATGTCCACCAGCACCGTTAAATAGCCAGCATCATGATAAGCTTTTTCTAAGCCTTCTCGTGCTTTCTCAACATCATCAATAGTCTTTTTCTCACCCATGTGCGGATAAACAGACGCTTCAATTTTAGTTTGCGGGAGCTTTGTATTTCCTTCTACCTGAAACTCTAAAATATCGAAATAATTAACATCTTTATCTTTAGCTTTTTCAGATACAGGAGTTGGATTTTCAAGTGCCTTAACATCAACTTCAGGTTTGCTCGCTGGAGACGACTCGCCATCCAACATTTGCGACGGGGGCGGCAAAGCAATTTTTTCAGAGGCAGCGCCCAGACTCTCCGCCGCATACAAGGGAGTCGCCTGTGCAAACATCAGAAATGTAAAAATAACTGTGCATGTTTTATAGTTATTCTGCTTGCGCATAACGAAGTAAAGTCCTGTTTATAGAGGCTGGGAGGTTAAGTAAAACTTACCCTCCCAATGAGCGTTCTATAATAATAACTTTTTGTTACAGCAAGGTTACGAGGCGACTAAGAAACAATATGCTTAGTCTTTTTTATTTTCGTTGGCTTTTTAAATCGAATGATGCCAAGTTGAGTATTTTGATGCAAATTTTTTCAGCTAAATATCACAACCAAAAAATATTGAGTTCATTTTCACCAATACCAAATTGGAGTTGCGCACTCAACTTGAGTACGTGAGTAATGACTTGTTTCTACACCAAAGTCAGCAGCTGGTGCTAATGGGTCACCAAATATACCATTACTTGTATCCAAGTTCGAGCCACCCGCCAGAAAATAAACAATTGCGTTGCTAAAATCATTGATATTATTAATTACTGCTGGAGAAATGCTTACTGAAGTGTTTCTGTGTATATAGCTTTCATAAAAGAAGTCATAGCTTCCATTTAACATATTTGTTCTTTGGAACTCTGGAGAGTTTGAAGAGCCAGGGAAAATGCCATCTATTGCCACAAATTTCCATGAGTTAACAGGCTGTGGCTGTGTTAATGGAATCACACCAATTGCATAAGAGGTAGGAGATGAAACTTCTGCTAGCATGGCATCCGTACTCGGCATTTGTTTAAGAATAAACTGATTAGGTAAAACACCGTAACTTGCGCCTGCGGCAGTTGCAGGAGATGGATTTAGGGCACCCCCTATCGTGCTAGTATGACAAGGGTTGTTTAGAAAGTAGATATCCGTAACAGCATTTAGGTTAGAACTTGATGAACGACGCGTTATCGTTAAAGGTTGCGCAGCATGCGGCGTGCCATTTGGTAGCAGAATGTTCCATAGTTCTTGGGTTTGTGTTATTAGACTGGCATATTGAGATTTACTTAAAGATGGAATACCTGTTCCAACAGCTTGATCAATCTGTAACAATTTATACAAAGCAGCTGATACGACAATGCCATAGCCTACGCCAGCACCTGTTGGAATATCAGCTATATAAGTTTTACCTGCGACTTGTGTAGATAGTGCATTACGCGCAGCAAAAATTTGTTGCGAAACATCACTAAAGCCTAAGTAAACAGGTTTATTAACTAAAGCATTACTACATGTCCCCGTTGCACCAGTTACTGTGCAGTTACTAATATCAAGTTGCTGTACTGTTGAGCCTGTACGTAAAGGGTTAATACCTTGTAATGAGTCACTTTCGTTCTTAAGCACAACCCATGGGCCTGTTACACCTGGTAAATTGGCGTATGTAGTCCCAAGAGCAGAATCACATTTCCAACCTTTAGCAACTGGCACAGCTTTGCCATCAGTTAAAGTTATGTAGGATCTGGGACCACACATCCTAGCTAATCCTATTGTCAGAACTTTAGACATAGAATCAGAGCCACTGAAATACATAATATTGTCGGTTGTGACACCAATTGCAAGATCGGCTGCTGATGCAACTGGTGAAGCACTGAAAACCATTAAAGCCAAGATCAATTCTTTATATTTCATAACATTACTCCGCAAAATAGTTTAGATTATTAGTTCATAGTTTTTATTGAACCTTTAGTTTAAATATTTTGTATGACACTAGTGCTACTTAAGGACTACAACATCAAGTCGTTCAGTCTTTCTTATTTTTTCCATCTTTATCTTTTTTGTTAGATGTCTCAGGCTTAGTTGATATTTCAGTCTTTACTGCTGGGGTAGACTCATCTCCTAATGAAATCACCTCCACACTAATCACAGAAGGCAATGCTGCAAGCTTGCTATTTTGGCCAAGCTTATCAGCCGCACCGAGTTGATCGCCTTGTTTATTAGTACTTAAAGAATCAGCAGAAGCAGGTGCATTAAAACTTATACCTGCTGAACTGACTGCTGGCACGCCGCTTGACGTGCCACCAACTGAGATATTATCTGCTCCAATCACACGTTGCGCCGCAAGCACTAAGTTTCCAGAAGAGCGAATACCAGCATCACCTGCATTAACTGCACCAGATGGCGCAATTAAATACACGTTACCAACAGCAGCGGTTGCCACTGTCTGCAATGTCCCAATACCACTACCTGAAACTACGCCAGATAAGTCAACAAAAGTATTTCCATCTTTATCTGTTCTAATTAAAGGTGGCGGTGCAGAAGTTGCTGTTTTTGAACCTTTACCCGCATCGATATCCCCTTCGCTTGACCAATCTAAAATATCACCTCCTGCAATCGTAAACTCGCGAGATTGCGCCACATCGATATTGCCTTTGCTGAACAAGTTGATATTGCCGCCTTTCACTGTAAAAATTCCTAATCTGGCACTTGGGTTTTGACCATTTAGAGCTTTTGCTGCTAGCAATGCCTCTGGAATTTTTGGCAATCCAATCACAATACTGCCGCCAGGCGCCATCACATTTAAATCTCCACCACGCTCAGTTTTAAGTTGGCTAAAGGCTAAATCTAGCTTGCCATCATATTTTTCATTTGGGAAGTAAGTTGCAATCGCATCAAATCCACGTTGATAACTACCAAAACCCTTACTGCTGCTATCGTTGTGGTCTATACCAGCTTGTTTTAGCTCATTAAAAAAGCTGTTTTGTGCAAATTGGTGTTGCAACTGAGCATCCATGGCTTGAAACTTAGCCCAAGCATCAGTAGAGCTAAGTTTAGCATCGGCATTCATTCCCGTTACTTTCTTAACAAAGCTAATTAGATCATTGTTATAAATCGTACTTGCTGAAGGGTCTAAGTACTTAGCAATAAAGGCCTTATCATCTGCTGCAGTTGCCCCCACCAAGATACTTAAATTAGCGCCAGCCTCTGGTAAGAAAGGGTTATCCAAATTACCACGAGTGATAATGCCATCACTGGTACCTAAAATAACATTCCTACCCGCCGAAATGTCGAGATACCCTGGACCACCCCAACGCACACCTGATATACCGACGTTATAATCATGTCCAGCCGAAATAGATGTGACATCGGTTGCACTCAAATTTTGACCGAATACGGATAAATTATTAATGTCGTTTACAGCATAAATATTTGCTTTTTTAGGTAAATATAACTTAAAGCTTCCTGATCCGCCTTCAATATTATTTCCAGCATAAATCACTATTGGCTCAATATCACTTGAGTGCAAAGGGATTGGCGTATAGTAAGTTTTGGAATTTGGTATGCCTGCAACTAAGAGTGTACTCAACACGCTTGGAAAATCCTGTGTTGAGCTTGGTTTAAGTATTGAAGGTATGTCAGCGGGATTTTTATCCGACATATTAATGGATTGATCTAAATTGACTGAGCCACTTGCCGCCAACTCGAGACTCCCTTTCGCTGAGGGCATTAAAGTAAAGCTACTCTTACTGGTAGTAAAATCACCACCCAATGCTGCCACCTTGAGCGTACCTGGTAATAAGTGAAGCGAACTATTCTGAACATCCTTTGCCACTAAATCATTAGCAGCTAATTGATTGGTAATCTCAACACCACTGGCGATTGAAGTGAGTTGAACAGCGCTACTTTCCCCATAAGTAGAAAAAGCACTCGAGTTATTATTTACCGCTGCGCTATTAGGCACATTAATGCGAGACATCCCTGTTAGAGTTGGGTTAAAAACAGTCATTAAATTCAACTGACCAATGGTTGCCACGTTCAATGCTGCATCACCTAGTGCAAAGGCGGTATTGACACCGTTACTATCAGCAAGTAAACCACCACCAGCACGTATGGAGGCAATACCTTTATCCACCATATATAAGCCACCAGAAATATCACCTCCAGCTTTAACTGTTAGGTCACCACCACCATTCTGTACTAATTTACCATCTGCTGGACCTGCGCCAAACACACGTCCATTGGTGGCGATAACTGCTGAAAGATCATTAATTGCGCCAACAGCATTAATGCTGACATCACCACCACCTAAAGCGCCTATGTTTTCTTTAAAGTTGTTGAAGTAGACCCACCAACTGGTATTTTTAGTATATTGACCTGTTGTAGCATCAACTCTGCCTTGACGGAATAACCAATCAGCAGGTAATTGCGCGATAACAGTATCTGCACCATTAATGTTGCCTTTGCTGGTTAGCGTAATGTCGCCGCCATTCTTGCTATAAGTAGCGGCAATGGTTGGTGGGATGAATGTACCTAAACTTGCTATGTAATCGGCTGTATTATCCAGTTCACCAGCGGTATAAATGGCAGATGTTGCAGTGGATAAAGTAAAATCTCTGCCAGTTGCAATTTCAATATCGCCTGTACCTGTACGTATTAGCTTACCTTCCGCCAGAGTAAAGTCACCCGTGCCTTGGTTATTGGTTGCAAGCACATCAGCACTATTTAAATCTGCACCGGCTGCGATGCGGTAATCCCATGCACCGCCAGTAGTTAATGCTCCAGCGGTGGTAGCCGTAGTAAAACCTGCACTCATACTGCCATTCACCTTAACATCGCCTCTAGCACGCAAGGTCAATGCACCTGGGCCGCCATCGTGCAAATCAAGATCATCCGCCACTGTAATATCGCCAGTACTACGCACCTCGTCACCTGAGGAAACTTTAAATCGCGCATCAGACGCTAAACCTAGCGTGGATTTAATTCCGCTAGCATTTGTTAAAAATTTAGCATTATCTTCAAGCATACTTGCTATGAATGTACTGTCTACGACGACATTTGCTTCACCAGCTGCATTTTTATAGACTTTCACGCCTTCTGCCACAATGCTGGCTTTTTCGCCTTTGACAGTGGAACTAAATTGAGTAATGGCAATGTCATTGCCAGCTTGAGTGTTATCTGTCATACCTAAACGTGGTGCACGCAATACTACTTTGCCGTCGCTGCCTAAGCCTTTACCTCTAACGTCAATCACACTGCCTATAGCAGCTAAAATACGACTACCAATCGAGGGTGAAGTATCGCTATCAGTGGCAGTATTTAGAGTGACTTTACCGCCATCGCCTTTAGAGCCGGCCGTTTCGGTGGCTGCAATATTGGCTGAAGCGTCTATTAGTGCAGTAGATTCAAGGCTTATATTACCTTTACCATCATCCAACTGCTGACCAGCATTGAGCTTAACAATGCCGCCTTTGTTGCCAGTCGCGTTAACTGTACCAGCTACAGTCAAGTCTCCGTCGTCGGTAGTTAATGTTACGTTATGTGCAGTCAATGTATCGCCAGCCTCAAGCTTTATATCGCCTTGTGCTACATGAATATTGCGGCTTTCGTTAAATTTACCGCGTTCTAGTTCGGCATTTAAAGCTTTAAAATCAGTCACAGTTTTGGCATTTAGCTCAAAACTACCTTGCTTAGGCAAGCCCACACCATTGCCCACAGCCGCGATACCATTAAGCGTACCCGCCAAAGCTGCAATACCTGCGGTGTTAATTGCGACTGTACCTGCGCCCGCACCGCCCGTTGCTGAAACATCCAGCACCGCACCAGCCTCCATGCGAATATTGCCTTTGCTTGTTTGAAGGTTAATAGTTCCAGCATCGGCTAAACCTGCCACCGTGCCTAGCATTTTCGCACTACCTGTAGCATTAATTTGCGAACCAGATAGTAAAACTAAACTATCACCACCAGCTGAACCCTCGGCTTTAAGTGTGACGGTGCCAGAAGGCATATCAATAATGCCGCCGTGGGTGATGGTATCTGCTGCTAACGTTAGCTTGCCACCGAGTGGTGCTTTATCTAAAACAGTGACCACACCATCTTTCGTAGGAACGAATTTCGAAGTCACTAAATTACCACTGGCTTTAATTGTTTGATCTGACAAACCTGCTGCTGTAATACGAGCTGCATTAATATTAAGATCACCTGTCACATCCAACGTACCTTTGGCTTGACCTGCCACTTGGTCAGCTTTTAAATTAACTTTGCTAAAGCCTGCGGTGGAGAAAGTGCCATTACCTAAGCCTATTTCTTTACCAGCATTCACTTGTAATGTACCGCTACCTAACGTACCACTTCGGTCATACGTAGCGGCATCTGGATTAGAAAATTTAACGGTATCGGCCGTCAGTGTTACCGTATCGCTTGCACTGTTATAGCCTTTAAAACCAGCCGTTTCGAGTGTTAAGCTTTTCAGCTTATCATTACCCACTTTTGTAGTGCCATAAAAATCTATGGTGCTGTACGATTTTAATTGGATATTGCTTGGGTTTCCTAATGCAGCTAATTTATCATTATCAAGTAACAAGCCGTCTACTGCTGTAGCTGATGTACCGAAGCTAATGTTTGGCGCGCCCAGACGGACGGCACCATCAGCTCTCTTTCCATCTTTTCCAACCACCCCTACCGCAATATCTCCATTCACATGGTTAGCGTTAGTTGCATCCGCAATAATAGAACCATCTGCCGAAACTTTTGCGCCTGATTGAATATCAAGATTACCTGTCAGCTGGCTAACATTTTTACGCACTAAATCACGTTGCTCACCTGTACTAACACGTAATAATGCGCCATCCCCACTAACGCCAGTAGCCACATCGCCTATAATCAGCGCGCTACCGTTTTTTACCGCTGCGCCAGTGGCACTGACAGAGGTACCACTTACCATTGAAACCGTATCAATGGCAGCCAGTGTAACTTCTTGCCCAGTTAAACTTGCGCCACCTATCAATTTTACATTGCTAGCAGTGACATCAAGCTGCGTGCCAGCCGCAACGCTAGTGCGTTTGCCGCCAATAACCAGACTTTCTGCGCCCATGGCATTTAGTTTAGTGCTAGAGAGTGTCAAGTAGCCAGTCTCTTGACTGCCATCGCCTGAAATCGCGATTTTATCTGAACTAATGTCCACCTCAGAACCACGTGAGTCTGCTGAATGTTTACCTATAATGCTGCCATCTAATATCAAATTATTGACTGCACTAATTGCCACGCGACCTGCATCGGCAGGTAAACGTAAACCACTAGCCTGACCTGTGCTATTTGCAGGATTAAAATAATTGCTTGCTAAGGTATTGCTAAACTCAGATTGCGTTCTGGCGATTGCACCAGACGCCACAATAAAGCCAGAAGTGCGTGAGTCTGCGGTAATGCCGCCAAATTGTGTACGATAGCCAGACACTATCATTGAACCATCTTTATTGCGTGTGTTTTGCTGTGCGGTGAAATCTTGTGTGCCAGCCACCGCTTTAACAGAATAGGCGCCTGGCAGCAAAGCATAGTGAGCTGGCAGTAACACATAATTACCTGCAGGCAAGCCATTACCTCCAGAAAGATAAATAGAATCTCCCGCTTTAAAAGTGCCGTTACTATATGACTCACTATTACCCGCCATATAACCAGCTTTAAGATCGGGCATCACAGCAAAAACTCCGCTTGCTGCTAACACGTCATCGCTGCCGCCTGTACCTGTTGTAAATTCCCAAGCCGATAAGTCGCCGCCGCCTGAGATGTCTACTTTTGAACCTGTTTTGGTTTCAATGAATTTACCATCTAAGTTCACCTTTTTATCTGGTAAGGTACTAATCGTTGCAACACGGCCATTACCTTCATCAAAAGTCCAATCTTTACCATTTACGGTATAACCAATTGGCAAGGTTTTGCCTTCTGCTGAAACCGAGGTGAGGCTGTTGCTACCAAGCGTAAGTGTGTCACTCGCTTTAAGATTAATCACGCCAAACGGGGCGCGTAGCACGCCATCTTGCGTGATGTTAGCCGCTTCCACATTGAGCTTGCCTAATACTGAATATGGCACGCCAGTATCCGCACCGCTCGATTTAAAAGCAATAGTCGAGCCTGCACCAGTACTACTAAGCGTGTAGTTGCTAAGTGTTGATGGGTAAATACGAGCAGCTTTTAAGGTTAAGTCTCCAGCAGTTTGTAACTTACCTAGTGGCGTAGTCACTGGAACTGTTGCATCATCATCAGCGATATCTTTAAGCACGCCCCTTAGTTGAATATCGCCAGTACTATTAAAATTAGCGCCGCCTTTTCCAGTAGAAGTGTCTTTATTACCAATTCCAGACAGATTTTGTTGTCCAAACAAATCAATATAATCTGCATTAACGGTTAACGTACCAGTTCCAGCAACAGCAGGTGTTAAATGTTGGTTGAGTACATTCTGCGTAAGGACCTGACCATTACCAATGCCAACATATGAAGCATTAATAACAGCATCCACACCGTCATTTACTACTAAGTTAGGTGTATCTAAGGTAATGGCACCACGTGTTTTTAAAGTGAGGCTATCTGCGATGCGGATTTTATCGCTTTTAGCAAGCTGAATGGTATCAAAACCAGCACTTTGTAATTTGTCTGCAAACACGTAGGCAATGCCGTTATTGGAGGCATCTATAGAATCGCCAGCATGAAGACCTAAGGGTACTGCTGAACCTGTCGCCTTCAGCACTATTTCGCGTGAAACTGTTGGATATTGTTCTTCAGGAGAAAGGCCGCCATTACTACTAATTAATCCCTGTAAATCAGCAATCAATGGCAGCGCGATAGATAAGTTACCAGCTGCAACACTTTCATTGCCGCCATGTGCACTCATAGTGGCATCCAACATAATGCCTTCGCGAGCTGAGATACTTAAATTACCACCTTTAGAAGCGACATCTTTTGCAACATAACTATTGCCAGATTTAACATCTAGTACCGCATGTGTACCATTAAGTTTTAACTGACTACCCGTCTCTGCCACCACCTCGCCTTTTGTCGCTTTTAAGGTAATATTGCCTGCATCTTTAACATTGCCAACATTAAAGCCATTGTTATTGACATAGCTATTGGTAACGCCACTTACATCTAGTACGCTGTTTGCGCCCAACCATAGTGTTTGATCGGCTTTATACTTCAAAGCATCCACACTATCGTCTTTGACGATACCTACGGAACTGCCAATTGTGCCCAATGTGGCTGATATATTACCTGCCGGAGCTAGGATGCTACCCAAGATGGTTAACTGACGTTTAGCCAACAAATTGACGCTTGCGCCAGGGTCTGTACTAATAATAGAACCTAGGCCTAAGGTTAATTTACCTGTATTTTGATTACTGGCAGATAAGCTTAAATTAGTGACTTTACGTGTTAATGCTGCGTTTGAGGCTGGCAACATTGATAAATGTGAAAACTTGGTAATATCAGCACCACTTTGCTGAATAGCAAAACCGCTATCTAACACGCGGGTAAGTGCTGCGGGGGCTATAGTGGTATTGTCTGCTAAGGTTAAGCCTTCAAAACCATTGATATCATACGAGGTGAACCCACCATTTTGGAATAAAGTAGGGTCAATCAACGTTTCGCCAGTCGTCCCTAATGCAGTGGTTCCTATTGTGACTGTGCCAGAAGAAAGACTTAAGCTACCACCTGTTGCTAATGAATCAGCGCGTAAGGTGCCATCTAATCTTAACTTGCCAGTATGTGAAGTAGTTTTGTCATCTGTAATGCCATCACTCGCTAATAGTTTGATGTCACCACCCTTACCACTACTCAGTTTGCCACTCGCGTTTAACCATGCACCGCCAGAGGCATTAACAACGCTACCTTTTGCCAATGTGATATCTCCAGCACCAGTTTCGCTAGAGGCTGTGATATTAATTTTTCCGCCATCTACAGCTATCGTGTCTGTCGCTGTTGGGTTTACTCTATCATTTGTCCATAAGCCGCTTACATCTAAAGTACCAGCACTACCAACCTTAACATTGCTATCAGCGTTGTTTGTAAATGTAGCTTGTTTACCAATGTAGCTTTCTCTATTTTTGGCAGATAAATCTACCGTGCCACTGTGTGCTGTTATATTGCCTTGCACATCAACCCCGCCACCATTCAAGGTGACATTACCACTTGGGGTTACGCTAAGATTAGTACCACTCTTTACGGTAATTTGACCATCGGCATAGTATAAAAGACTGTTAAAGCCAGTTGGCGCAGTGAAATTTGAGCCTAAAAGTAAGGTTTGTTGTTGCTCTGTGCTTAATTTGCTTAGAGCACCATCAAATGCAGGTAATGCACTAGCAACGTGTGAAGCATCTAATATTAAGTCCGAATGCAATACGTAAGTCTGTTTCAGCAGCTCGGTATCTGCTGCATTTGCCTTGTTTTGACCTATCTGTAAAGTGGCGCCTTTAGGCTTAGTCAAGTTAGTGCGCTGGTGTATGCCAGAAATAGTATCGCCTTTTAACTTACCTTCAAGCACCATGGCTGGCGCGCTAAACGATACGCTACCAGCATCTTTACCTTGTGTATAACCCTGCTCTTGATAACTGACATTTTGAATATCAACATACTTCAAGTCTTTTGAGGCATTGGCGATGTCATAGGATTGACCATTAGAGGCTAACAACCTTGTTTTGGTGACAGTACCACCTGTGTAATCCACCTTACCACCAGAAACATTAATCGTTGCAGTGGGTGCAAATACGATATCGCCTTCAGACTGTACTTTTACAGCGCCCCCTGTTGCTAAACGCTCTTTAACACCATGCTGAATAGCCGAGGTATAACCGCTCACATCAGCCACAGAAGTGCCAACATTACCATTTACACCCGTCGCTCTAGCGTCTACATATACTTTAGCTGTATTGAGGATTCCATCACGCTGTAAAGGTGAGTCGCGTAATTGCGTTGAACGCAATTCAGCCTGCACCACATTGCTTGCCACTGAAACCTGCGCAGCAGTTTCACCAGCTCTATCAGCTACAGTGCTGCCGCTGCCCACACCACTCACATCAATGACGCTGCCGCCTTCAAAGTAAATGCGGCTGGCATTAGCCACTGCACTAGAGTTTGAATCCAGAATAGTTGGCTCATGCGGATTTAAACCAGCAAACAAGCTCACATTGCCACTTGGCGCAATAATCATGGCATTTCTCATCAAATGAATACTTTTGCCACTGATATCCACTTTAGATTTATTTACCATTGCACTATCTAATACGGTTGCTTTATCTGTAGCATCAAGTAACACCTCAGTAATACTATTTTCACCTAGTACCACCGTCCCACCTTTAGTAGCTAATCGCGTTGTTACTTTTGTAGCAGGGTTTAATAATGCAGTTGTAGTGTCTTGCGCCTGTATTTTAATAGAGCCGTTAGCTGTAACCGAGGTTGTAGCCTTTACGCGGCCATTTTGATTCACAGCTATACCCGCTAAAGTAACATTACCGCGCTCTGCAATAATTTGACCTAGGTTTACTCTTACTCCTTTGCTATCAACAACTTCGTTGTAAACATTATTTACAGTACCACCATTATCAACCTCCACCAAAAGACCACGTAAATTAGGGTCGTCGCTGGCTGAAAGATATATCTTTTGCCCCGCTGCTAGAAGCGTCTGCCCATCTGGAGTATTGATGATGCCTTTATTAGTGATACCAGCTTTTATAACATCATTTCCATTAGCATCTTTCTCTATAGTATTGGGTGCAAACATCATAATTTTTCCGCCACTAGCAGATGTTAGCGTTGCGCCAGCATCTACTTGTACAAATCCAGTTATGCCTGCAAATGCTGCCTCACCATTAGTAAGCGTCAAGAAGCCTTTATTAAACAAATCATCATCAATATCGAGACTTGATGCAATTAAACTATTTACATTAACCGTCGCACCTTTACCAAATAAAATACCATTCGGATTAATCAAATAGACTTGACCATTAGCCGTTAACTTACCCATGATCTGGCTTAACCCGCCCCCAGAGCTAACTCTATTTAAAACAGAGCTTGTAGCGCCTAATTGCTGGTTAAAATTGACACTAGCCGCAGAACCAATATTAAAAGTACCCCAGTTGATCACCATATTCTTAGTGGATTGGTTTATCGTCATTGCCGCAGCCGCAGCGTTGGTATTAATAGCACCTGCACCAGAGGTAATTACCCCTGCGGTTGGCAAGACATTTGGTAGTGGGGGATCTGCTGATAAAGCATCGTAGCTGTATGCAATAGAAAATAGTGCAGCAGTTAAGGCATGGCGCGAACGTATGCGCTTACCAGAACTTTTTTGCCCATGTGACTTTGTGGCCTCTGAAACTGGCACAAACATATTCAAATACTGGCTATAAACTAAGCGAAAACGACCGAAATTCATGCTGACTTCCTCAAGAAAACTTTAACTAACTCTAGCTGATGATTATTTCAATTTAGCTACCACAGATTACAAAAATCATAAAATCTGCGGCACTATAAATTTGTATTTGATTAACTCTTTATTAATCTGTTCTATTTTTGAAACGCTTACAAAAACGCATCCAAAATAAAGCAGAAAACCACCTCCCTGTTTACAGAGAGATGGTCATCCTATATTGAATAAATAGGATCACTATCCATTCAATACCATTATGTGATTAACTAAACTAAACCTATTACCATTGTGCAAGTGGAGTTGCACATTCATTACCGCTACGTGAGTAGTGGCCTGTATCAGCTAAGAAGTCAGCAGCTGGTGCCAATGGATCACCAATTAAACCGTTGCTTGTAGCCAAGTTTAGACCAACACCTAAGTCAGCAACAAAAGCGTTAGAGAAATCAGTGATGTTATTAAGTACTGGAGCACCTAAAGTTGATTTTGTTGATTTAGTCAAAACTGTTTCATAAGCAAAAGCATATTTACCGTTAAGTAAATTTGTTTTTTGGAACTCAGGCGCATTTGCAGTACCTGGGTGAACGCCATCAATCGCAACAAACTTCCATGAACTCGCTGGTTGTGCATTTTCTAATGAAACAACACCAATTACATAAGCTGTTGTTGATGCTGCATCAGCCAATACCGCATCTGAACTAGCGGCTTGTTTAACGATTAAGGTATCAGTACCGTCAACGAAAGATTGACCAGCCGCGGTACCAGCTGTTGCAGTAGCTGAACCACCAACTGCACCTGTTGAACATGGATTTTCCAAGAAGAACAACTCAGCTGAAGCTTGTGTACCAGAAGTTACGCTACGACGATCTAAAGTTAAAGGTAACGCTACGTGTGCAGTGCCATTTGGTAATAAAATATTCCAGAAACCAGATGTAGCTGTCATCAAAGAAGCATATTGTGATTTGCTGATTGATGGAACACCAGTAGTACCTTGGTCATCTTGTAACAATTTGTAAAGTGCTGGTGAAACAACTACACCAAAGCCTTGGCTTGAACCTACTGTAATATCAGCAACATAAGTATTACCTGCTGTTTGTGCTACCAATTGACCTTTTGCTGCAAATACTTTTTGTGAAACATCAGAGAAACCAATGTGAGCTGGTTTAGCAACTAAAGTGTTAGCACATGTACCTGTTGTACCAGTTACTGTACAGTTAGTTAAATCTAGTTGACCTTGTGTAGAACCGTTACGTAATGGTGTGATTGCGTTTAAAGAACCACCTTCATTTTTAAGCACAACAAATGGACCTGTTACGCCTGGTAAATTTGGGTATGTAGTACCAGCAGCAGTATTACATTTCCAACCTTTACCAACTGGTACAGCTTTACCATCAGTTAAAGTAATTAACGGGTTTGTAGTACCACATAATCTAGCTACAGAAATTGCAATACCTTTTGTTTGCGCAGTAGCACCAACAACGTACATAATGTTATCTGCAGAAACGCCTGTTGAAAGATCAGCTGCGAATGCTGATGGTGCTGCGATAGCAAAAGCTAAAGCCAAAACTAGTTTTTTAACTTGCATAATATTCTCCAAAAATTTAGATAAACCCTACCTGAACTAGCGCATTGAATGCGTTAGTCTGTTTAATTTCATTACGTGTAATTTGCATCGCTAGCTCTAATACCTAGAGCTAGCGTTATGGCAGAGAATTAAGCGCGAGTACGACGACGTGCAACAAAGCCCATTAAACCTAAGCCTAACATTGCCATTGCCCATGAATCAGCTTCTGGAACTGCTGCAGTGTATGTTAATTGACCTGCTGCATTTAAGTTCCAAGTATCACCTGTTGAACCAACACCGTTTGTTAAGTACTGAGTCTTAACTGTTTGTGTTACGTTTGAAGTAGCTACTGGTCTTGTAATGCTATAGAAATTCAAGCTATCACCTAAAGCAGCTGTTGCATTAAAACCATTGTATTTTGTAAACACATTAGTACCAACTTTAGCACCAGAGTCACCTGCAGTACCAACAACTAAACCAGTTGAAGTACCAGTAATAGCTGAGTTCAAAGATAAAAATTGGGCAATTTGGCCTGAAGCAGTTGCTTCGTCAGCCATTAATCCATTCATACCACTGTTACTAAAACTATTTGGAGCAGTATTTGATGTTGCTATTAATTTATCACCAGCGTTATATGAAGTTGCAGCAGCTGGGTTAGATTGGTAAAAACCTAATACTTGGTATGTAACGCCACCAGCAGTAGCGCCAGTAATGAAGTTTGTCCAGTTAGTATCAGCTGCATAGCTGATATCTAGGTTAGTACTGCCAGTAAATGCTGAAACTGAACCAGCTTGACCTAAAGCAGCGATAAATGTTTTTGAAGCCGTTGCATCATAAGCTACTAAGAAAAGTTCGTTGTTTGTCAAAGCGTTTGCAGCACCTGACATCGTTGTTGCAACAACAGCAGCTGCAACTAAAGCTTTTAATTTAAAATTCATTGTAAATCTCCCTAAAAAAATTAAAACAAAAAAACACATAAAGAAACCAAAACCGTTAAGTAACTAAAAAACTATTCATTACTTGAAATTCGTTTAAAACATTTCCTTTAAACGATGGTGACAATTTACATTCCACCTATGACATGCCAAACAAAATAAATAGTCTGTGTGGACTAGTCGCTTTTTCTGACCTGCTAACCAACAAATTGCAACTATTAATAAGTAGGATATTGCACGTGATGTGTAAAATTTAAGCTTTGAAAACTAGTCCGTTCGGACTAGAAAAAACTAAGATGTGGGGAGATTTGTTACGGAGGGATTTAAAACGAAAAACAATAAAAACTTTTACTCTATAGCTACTTCAGCATTCTAATTAAGCCCAGCTTAGCAGCCTTAACCGCCGCCTGACTTCTATTTAAAACGCTGAGTTTACGTATGACATTCTGCACATGATTTTTTACTGTAAGTGGGCTAATACCTAGAATGGTAGAAATTTCCCAGTTGGTTTTGCCCATATGTAGCCACTGCAAAACTTCGGACTCTCTTTTTGTAATTAATCTACCTGCATTATCAGAAGAAGTCAGTGTATTGACTCTATTACTAGTTACCCTGATAAGTACGCAGTGTAAATGCGGCATAATCAACTCCAGCATCTGCGCATAGGCTGTATTCGCCTGTTTATGCAGTCTGGCAAAAATAACGATACTGGATAACTCACTTTGATTATGCCCAAAGCCATACATGACAAAGTCTTTTAACTCTGAATTCACCAAAGCATCTTGATCAAAATTAATCACTCTGTAACTGCCATGCTGCAAGGGTTTATCTTGGTTATTCACAAACAACGGCAAAGTTGTTTCTTTCCATAGGTTTAATACCTGACCCACTAGCCCTACGTCTCGCTCTATCACCGCAGAAAATTGGGCATCACCAAAGTAGCGTGAACTAGTAAAGTATTCAAAATGATAAGAATCATTTTCAGAAGATTTAATCCCGAAAATCATAATCTCATGCCCAACTAAGCCTTGAAAGCCACCTTGCAACCAATTGAATAAATGTGTGCGTTGTGAAATGCGTAAGGACTCTGAAATTACATCCATAAAATCAACGCGCTGCTCTAAACTTAGAGCATCGCTATTGTTTATTGACACACCAGAATTTAACTGAGTAGAGATGATAATTCTTCTAGTTTTTATAATGGGTATCATTTTTAATTAGTTTAGTGACACTAAGATTAAAGCTAGATGTTAGTTTTCTTACAGTTTTATAACAGAAGACTAATACTCGCTACCTAGAGATCTCACCTAAAAGAAAGTTTTCATTTATCCATGTACCCACACAATTTCTGAGTAAATTTAACAGTTCTCATTAGTTTGTAACATTGCACATGCAAACTTCCGCAATGAAAAAAATTCATCTCATGTTGTCTTTAAAAATATTGGTAGCTTTATTTATAACTTTGTCATTTGCTGCTAAAGCAGATGTTTATGTCGACTTATCGCAAACAGATGAAATTAACATAGCAAATATTTCAAACGAGCAGAACTATACGTTTAAGATTGAAGAACCAAGTTCACCTAATACTGCTACAAATGTAGCAACATTGAATAAAGTCGGCTCTGAAGATAATAAAAAACTTCCGTTCAATAATGAAGTAATCATCGCAGCGAATATAACTGGAGTTGAACCTGCGCTGATTCACGCGGTAATTGCGGTTGAGTCTAAACATAACCCTCGTGCGCAGTCAATAAAGGGGGCTTATGGGTTAATGCAGTTAATGCCAGAAACCTCACGTCGGTTTAATGTGCTAGATAAAAACAATCCCAAACAAAATATTTTAGCTGGTGCTAAATATTTACGAGAGTTGCTTAAGCTATTTAATGGAGACTTAAAATTATCTTTGGCTGCTTATAATGCAGGACCTGCCGCAGTCCAGAAGTTTGGGGGCAAAATCCCACCTTATAAAGAAACCTTGAACTACGTACCGAGGGTATTAAAATACTATAAACAGTATTCATAACCATAAATTGACTGCCAGCATTCATGCTTGGATAACCTTACAAAGAGCCTGGCGTATAAATAAACTTCCAATCACTGTATTCTTTGGCGCCATTAAAATCTCCATATTGCAGTGGGAACTCTTTTCTTTTAATCGGCTTTAAGCTTGATTTACTATAAATGCCGATAATTTTGTCTTGCTCCAAAACTAATCCCCATTCACCTTCTCTCGTGACAGGATCACTATATAGCTTACGTAGATGGTGTTTGATATTTGGGAATCGACTATCAAGAATCAAATCGCTTAATTTTCTAGGGTATTGTTTTGTACCTGATGGGCTACCTTCGTAATAGCTACCAATCGCTTGACGATATGCATTGCCAATAAAAAGTAACTCTTTTTCTCGTTCGCGCTGCACATCTTGATGCCAGACTATGCCCACGCCCGCCAAAGCGATGCCAGATATTGCGACCATGATCATTAAACCTATATAAGTAAAGCCTAAGCATTGGCTTTGCCAATTAAGATTATTTTTACCAGTCCTCATAGCGAGTACCATCTTTTGCCATACCTTTTGAACCACTATGAATATCGTAAATATCCCCTTCCAAAGGTGGTTCTGGCGGCGTAAATATCCAAGTATTGTTTTTTTCGGTGATTGGATCAACAGGCAGTTTACGAATGTATTTATGTTCGACTAAATCGTCTAAGGTTTTAGGATACTGACCGTTATCGGCATAATATTTGTCTAAGCTTTCACGTAAGGTATTAAGGTCTTGTTTTAGCGTGGCATCCTTTGCCTTATCTATGCTAGTAAAGTATTTTGGTACAGCTAGTGTTAGCAATAAGGCCAATATTGACAATACAACTAAAAGCTCAACTAAAGTAAAGCCATTACTCTTCTTATAAAGGCCGTTTATGTATTGATGGTTAATCTGCTTCATACGGCTTTACCATTGATTATAAGGAACGCCGTTAATACCAATTTGCTTACTCCGAGAGTACACATCATAAACATCGTCACCTTCAGCGGGGCTGTTAGCCTCACTTTTATAACTACGTAAGCCCCAGTTATTTAACAAGTCATTACTAGATTGACTACTGGCTTGATCGACCGGCTGCATAGGGTCGAGCGGAATGCTACGTAGAAATCTTATTTTATGTTTATTGGGGTCTTTTTCATCCACCACCCCATTGACTAACACATCTAAGCTAGGCGGATACCCAGATTGGCTTATCGTCCTTTTAATCGGCCCATTCTCAATATCGGCTACTTTTTTGTACGCATCTATCGCCTCACGAATTTGACGTAAATTAGCGCGCAACTCATTCTCTTTAACCCGCTGTACGCTCAACTGCAACATTGGTAGAGCTACCGTAGCTAAAATTGCTACGATTGCAACCGTCACCACCAACTCTATCAATGTAAATCCGCTATTTTTCATAGAAATAAGCTATCACTAGTGTGGAACAACTTCTGTGCTTTCTGGATTGACGCTAGGTGGAGTCTCTGGCTGCAATTGCTCTGTAGTTTCTGGAGCTGGTGCCTCTAGGGTCGGAGCAGGCTGTTCAACAGAATTACTACCTTCACGCCTTAAGCGAAGTCTTTCTTTGGCTCTCTCTTCTGGAGTCGTAGCTTCAGTAAATGCAGGCATATTAAGGATTGGTTTATCCGAAATAACAGCATCTGTACCAGACCAATATTCAGAAATTTCTGCGCTTGGTCTTGCTATATTCGAAACGATTCTAGGTGTAATTGCCAAAACGATTTCAGTCTTACTTTTCTGATCCTGCTGGTTTGAAAATAAACGTCCGATTAAAGGAATATCACCAAGACCTGGCAATTTGCTCGTATTCTTACGTTCATCGTCCGATATCAAACCAGCAAGCACCTGAGTTTCACCATTTTTTAGACGCAATATGGTATTAGCGTTACGTGTTCCTATGGTGTAGACGGTTGCACCATTTCTTGTCACCGTTTTTTCACCAAGAGAGCTCACTTCAAGCGCGATTTTAATATTCACATAGTTATCAGGCGTAATTCTTGGCTCAACATTAAGCGTTAAACCAACATCCACATACTGCACACTTTCAGAAATACCAACATTGGCAGTTGAAGTTGTTGTAATGACCGGGACTTTATCGCCGACTAAAATTTTGGCCTTTTCATTGTTACGTACTCTAATTCTAGGGTTAGAAAGCACATTCACATCACCAGTTGTTTTTCTAAAATTGACAGCTGGGTTAGATGACACATCAAATCGACTTTTACTAAGATTCAGCAAACCTTCTAAAGTTAACTGACTGGACGTATTGACCGTGGAGCTTGCAACAACGCCTGTGGCTGATGTTACGGTAGTGATTGGAATCAGGCTATTTATGCCGATTCGACTTGGATACTCAATGCCCAACTCTTGCAAACGACTTCTATTCACTTCAAAAACCTCGATATCCAGCATCACTTCAGGGTCGGCTAAATCATTCGCTGCAACTAATTTTTCTGCGATACGAATCACCTCTGGCGTATCGCGCATGGTCATCATATTCAAACGATCATCCACAAATATGTCTTTAGTTTTAAGCATAGACTTAACGAGTGCCGCAACCTGCTTGGCGGTTGTATTGCTGAGATAAAAACTACGAATCATTAAATCTTGATAGTCTTTCAATTTTTGTGGGCTACTAGGAAAGACTAAAACCGTATTTTCTGACAACACTTTTTTCTGTAACCCATTGCTAGACAACACCATTTCAATCGCATCCTCAACACGCGCTTTTTTAACAAAAATTGTAGCTTTTGCGTCGGGTTTAATATCTTTATCTAATATGAAATTTACCCCTGTTGCGCGTGACAATGCCTCAAAGGCAATTTTAATATTGACATCACGCAGCTCTAAAGTCACAGGTTTATCAAATTGAACTTTAAGCTGAGGTGGCTTTGAATTCAACGGTGCTGATTTATCGTTGATCTGCTGCTGAAGCTTCAGCGCCTCCTCATGAAGAGGATTTTCAATAAGCACTTCGTGAATAACATCTTTAGCTTCCTCTAACTTATTACTCTCAACAAGTTCAGCCGCTTTAGCCAGTTTTTTTGATTGCGCTAACTCACGATTAACCTTATTTTTTTCATTAATAGCGCTAGGATTATCTGGAAGAATTTCTAGCACACGGTCATAAATACTATTGGCGCTTTCATACATGCCCTTTGACCTAGCCTGTTCAGCCTCTGCAAATAGCTTAGTGACGGCTAATTCATTAGTCACAATTAAATTCTTACGGCTAACAGTTCCATCTGGATCTTTCGCTGTTTTCTGTTTTGCATCAGCAACTTGAGCTTCTGGTGTTTTATTTTTATCGCTGGGTTTATCCCAAGGTGCGAAAGCGCAGCCATTCAGCTGTGATATAAGCAACGCCAACAAGAAACCGTGTCGATCAAATAGATAGCCGTAAGATTTATTTTTATTTAATTGCATGCATAAGTCCTTTTACTGATTTACTTCTATTGCTGTTGGCACAACCTGCCTTGCGGATTTTGATAGGACTTGCTTTAAATCAAGTGGTATAAAAGTGAGTCGAATTGAGCTGACATCTTCACTGTCCAGCTTCCATTGCGCGTTAATTTTCTCACCCATCACCACTGACAATAGTTTGTTATTTTCCATTAAGAATATCTGCGTACCTTTTGGCGAATTTTCTAATTTACCCACATAAGTAAAAGGAGCTGGAGGCGCTTTAGGTGGAGGCAGAGGGGCTGGCGGCAGCTTCTTCACTGGCGGCACAACAATCCATGAATGCACTTTAAATACATCGCTAGATTTATTATCTAGATGCTCACGCTTTAGTTTTTGCCAAGGAATCGAGCTGTTAACCAAGGAGTTTTCTATCTTCTTTGAAGCTGATGATTGGTCTTGTTTACTTTGACCAAATTTATGTTTTGAAGTCTGATTATCGTCGGCCGATGTCTTTTTTACTTCAAGTTGATTATTGGCCTCTTTGTCAGCGTCTTCGCCCTTAAACGCAGTCCACGCCGTAAAAACCAAGGTAATAAACAATACGATATAAAGCCATTTATTAGATGCTTTTGCTTTACCACTCCCAGTGTTAGTAACATTTACCATGCATCACCTTTTAAAAAGAGTACGAACACTAACCGCGCTTCAACTGTCGGTGACAAAGAGTTTTCTCGTTTAATTTGTAAATCGCTTAATGCTAGGGCAGGTAATGCTTGTAAGACTTCCGCAACAAATTGATGAACTTGCGTATATTTCCCCATAACTGGTATGACTATTTCGTAGCGTAACAACTGCCCTTGTTTGGTTTGTGAAAATTTATAATCGCCTCGATTTAAAATTAAATGCTGTTTAATTGCGATCTCATCCATCAAGTTCAACCACTTAGGTAAGCTAGCTCCTGCAGGAAACCTCTTGTAAAACTCATTCATGTCTTGAGTAGTTGTCTGCGATGGCAATACTTGCGGGCGAGCTATATTCGTTGCATTTCTCTTTGTATGGCTCAATTCATATTGAGCTGATTTCATTTCTTGCTCTAACTTACCTATTTTCACTATATAAAATATGACGCAGCCAAGCACTATCCCAGCACCGACCAAGCCCCATAAGCCAAGAGCTCTAACAGCTCTGCCAAACAACCAATAAAAATAATACATATCCAGTTTTCTCATCATTTATTACTCTGACAAGAGCCACTGTGCCGACAATGTGAACTTCACTGGTTTAAATGGATGAGCTTCATCAATATTGTATTTTTGTAGGTAGACCTTATCTAGCATGGGTTGCGCTTCTAGCTTCTGGATGTAGTCCAATGCTACTTGCAAACTCTTAGCCTCCCCAACAATGCTAACTAGTTGTTTTTTGCTGCTTGGCTCTAAACTAAGCAAGGCAATATCGTGCATATCAGACTTCTCTATGCCCCGTAAAAGCTCATCCCACGGTGTAATCAGCGCCCCAACCGTCACCTGAATCTGTTGCATCTGCTCTGCGGATATTTCTGACTTAACAATTTGGAGCTGTGGTTTCTCATGAGTAATCTCGCGACTCATTTGGCTTACTTTAAATGCAACTGCATTCTGCTCAAGCACGCTATCCTCATAAAGTTGCCAAGTAAAAATAGCAATGACTAAACCCATTAATAAAACAATTAGTCCAGCCAAGCTCCAGCTTGATATAGAAAAGGTCGATTGATTGATAAAATCTAATTGCAATCTCACAGTGCTACCTCAAGCATTGCAAAGTGATAATTACTTAACTTACTTAAGGTACTGATACGCTTTAGCTGCCAACCGTCAATGCTATTAATGACAATATTTTTCTGAACCGGTGCATAAACTAGAATCTCTTTGTATTCTCTTGTTTTGCTTTCACTTGTGTTGCTCTCACTTAGCACGGATTCACGAACCATCAAACTTTTCAACTCAGCTTGCCAATCACTGCCCAAGTTAAACATACGGACATTCACGCATTTGCCTTGCTGTAAATTAATCAACAACAATCGTTTAAACTCAACAATGACTAGGTATCCACTACTACGGCCTATTTGTTTGGTTAAATTGTTAAATGCACTCATCAGATAAGGTTTTACTGTGATGAGTTTAAGTTGGTATTTAAGTGCAACTTGATTGAGGGCTTCCAATAGCCGCTTATCGATGGCTGCGACGATTGTCGTGTCATGCATAGGTGTGTCTTGTAGCCTTACTTCCCACTCATCAACCACAGAACCGTATATATCTCGATATGCTGCAGTCGCATAGGCTATCTTCTCAGCTGCATTCATGTATAACGGCTGCGGCGGAAGTGCTAAATATCGTACAAAGTCACTTGCCAGCGTAATATTGAGTTGAGATTTTGACTTTACTTTCATGGCATTAATCAAAATATCAAGCTGATGAATAGCGGGTTGCCAAATGACGTTATCCGTATTTGAGTCATCGACTTGCTTTGGAAAATGCACTTGTTTTTGATCAACAATGCGTCGACGTAACCCTAGCGTTCGCCTCACGATAGCAACGCTGTCTGTGCTAAGCACTGCCAACACTTGATTAACCAACAAAAGTGACACGATTGATCTCCTGTAAAGTGGTTAATCCATTACCTACCGCTTCAAGTGCGGCTTCTCTAATTGTGCGCATTCCACTTCTTTTTGCGGCTTCTTTTAATTTTCGTATAGGCTCGCGTGCAACAATCATTTCTCGTAACTCATCATTAAGTATTAGTAACTCTGCAACGGCTTTTCGACCGCGGTAGCCAGTGCCACGGCAATGTCCACAGCCTTTAGCCTCTTTAAACTTCATACCTACCGCCATTTCTTGGCTAATGCCTGAATCAGCTAACAATTGGTCATCTGGTTGGTAATCTTCGGCACAGTGTGGGCAAATAGAGCGTATGAGGCGTTGCGCCATAATGCCGTTCATCGCAGATACAAAGTTATAAGGGTCGACGCCCATGTGCATGAAACGGCCAATCACGTCTAACACGTTATTAGCGTGAACCGTAGTGAACACCAAATGCCCTGTGAGTGCGGCTTGAACTGCAATTTGTGCAGTTTCAGAATCTCGAATCTCACCTACCATAATTTTGTCAGGATCATGACGCAAAATAGAGCGTAAGCCTTTTGCAAAAGTGAGGCCTTTTTTCTCATTGACTGGAATTTGTAATACACCAGGCAGTTGATACTCTACGGGGTCTTCAATCGTAATAATTTTATCGTGACCAGTATTCACCTCTGAGATTGCCGCATAGAGTGAAGTGGTCTTTCCGCTACCAGTAGGTCCTGTGACTAACACCATGCCATAAGGCTCAAGCGCTAAGCGACGGAATTGTGTGATGATTTTTTCATCAAATCCTAAGACATGTAAGCTCAGTCCTTGCGCCTCTTCGGACAGCGCTTTTCTATCGAGTACACGTAAAACCGCGTCTTCACCAAACACACTAGGCATGATGGATACTCGAAAGTCGACATCACGCCCCTGAACAATCACTTTAAATCGCCCATCTTGTGGCGTGCGCCGCTCAGCAATATCTAGCTGCGCCATGACTTTAACGCGTGAGATTGCCTGATCTGCATTATCCATACCCTGCATGCCACCGACGCCGTTCATTACGCCATCAATGCGATACTTAATAGATAAACCTGAATTAGAACATTCTAGATGAATATCACTCGCGCCGATTTTTAACGCATCATAAAGCGTCGAGTTAATGAGCTTAATTATCGGGTTGGAATCCTCGTTAATCGACTTTAATGATAAGTTTGCAACCGCCTCATCGGCTTCCGCTAGAGTGTTATCCCCTTCGCCATGTAAACCATCCATCGCACGCATGGTTTCCTCATGGCGCGCTAAAAATGCTGCAATATCGTTGCGATGCCCTAAACGCCACGTAAAGGCTTGTTTAATATTTTCTAAAGCCCACTCTTGTAAGCTTTCATTAAACGGGTCCGCAAACACTAATATCAACCCATGATTTGGTGTGTTTTGATCTGATATAAAAGCTAGACACTCTTTCTGCTGCGCCTTTGAAAATGGGATGATTTCAAAGGCTGCGGTCAAGCTATGAAGCTCTTTCATGCTAATCGCGTCAAAATGCAGTGTTTGGCTTAGCGCTTGCAAAAAGTCTTCTTGATTGTATTGAGTGAGGTCTTCCAATATCTCAATGATTCGGCGTTGCTGTATGCTCGCTTGTGATTTAGCCTGCCTAATCTGCTCCACATGAATGACGCTAGGATTTTTAAGCTCATTCATCTCATCAATATCAATCGTATTGACTGATTTTTGTAAAATCGCATTCATTGAATGTTTCCTGCTAGCTCAAAGATTGGCATATAGAGAAGCAAAACAACAACGCCTATTACCAGCCCTATCAGCAACATCAATATGGGTTCAAAAAGCTTGGTAAACCAATCAATCCAGCGTGCTAACTCTTCATCATAAAACGAGGCTATACGTTCCATCATGTCACCTATTCTTCCACCACGTTCCCCTACACGTAGCATACGGAGCGCAATCGGCGTCGTTAAACCGGCTTGCTCCATAGCGACTGAAATAGTCTGTCCTTCTTGTATTGCAGCCGATGCTTGCTTCATTTTGGCTTGAAGCACGACATCTAATAAACCTGCAACAGAATCCAAAGCAACAATAATCGACGTGCCTCCTTTAAGCAGCATGCCTAAAGTTCGATAAAATCTTGCCAACTGAAAAATACGCAATCGCTTGCCTAACGCGGGTACTTTCCAAATAAGTTGTATGATGGATTTGCGTACTGAAGCTTGTGATAAGCCAAAGGCCAAGCCTGCAATGAACAACACTACAAATATGAGCAACTCTTTACCGTGGCTTTCCAAAAAAAGCCCCCAGGCTAATAATACCTGTGACAAAAATGGTAGGTTTCCGCCAGTACCTTCATAAATTCGACTAAATTTAGGTACAACAAAGCCAAGTAGAAACAGAATCACCAAACCACCAACTGCCATTAACAAAACTGGATAGATTGAAGAAGATACTATTTTCTTCTTGACCAAACCGAGCTGCTGCTCATAGCTCACATACCTGCTTAAAGCCTCCGGTAAGTCGCCAGTTTTCTCGCTGGCACGAACTGTAGCAATATATAAAACGGGAAAAATTAATGGTTGCTGTTCTAGTGCTGATGAAAATGTCTGCCCTTGATATAAGGCCTGCAACAAAGCATCTAGCGCATGTTTTATTTGATTGCCCTGCTCTTTTTCAGCTAACGTTTCAATAGCTTCAACCAGATTTAGTCCAGCTTCTAGTAAAGCAAGCAGCTCTTGACTAAATAAAGCTAGTGGGAATTTTTTGTTTTGACGATTACTGAGTGCAGAACTAGTAGATTTAGCAGCAATTGGCGTGAACCCTCTGGCCTGTACTTGTGCAAGCGCGTCTTGAGCATGGGCAGCTGAGATGCTTAATAGCACCATTTCTTTTCCGCGAACAGCTTTAACTTGAAACTCCATGGACTTAAACTAAGTTACCAGCTCACTACGTCTTCAGCTTCTTTAGTGCCACCCTGTTGAGCATCTTTACCTAAAGAATATAAGTCAAAATCACCATGCTCACCTGGTGATTTATAAAGGTAAGGCTTATTCCACGGGTCGTTCGGAACATCCTTCTTAAGATACGGACCAGACCATTTTGCGTCATTTGCAACGTTTTTATTTAACGCAGCTAAGCCCTGCTCAGAACTAGGATACTGTCCAACATCAATACGATATTGATCTAAAGCCTTACCTAGAGAGTCGATTTGCGCACGTGCTGTTTTAGTTTCTGACTTGCCAATTTGTTCAAAATACTTTGGCCCGACGTACCCAGCAAGCAAGCCAATGATGACCATCACGACTAACAACTCAAGTAGTGTAAACCCTTGAGTTTTAGATTGAGGAAGCTTAAATTCATTTAAATTTGACATATATTTGCACATAGTGAATTTCACGTGGCAATTTTAGTCATTCTTGTTTTCAGTAGGATTTCATATTTGTGACACTTTTGTCACAAAGCATGAACGTGCTTTCACTTGAACACTTACCTCTGAGAGTTAAATCCTTGCTTGCGCATAATCCATTGGATAGATGACTTTTTCGCGGGCATCCGACCAAATCAAGTCACAGGTATCGTCATCTACATGCATCATCCTGCCGTACTTATCAACACAGTACTCACCACAGACAATCATTTCTTCAAAACTGAAGTCCTGCCCAACACGCGTGTATTCGAACAAGACACTACGCACAACTTTGCCGCCCCGTTGCACGTGGCAACCATCGCTAATCCAAGTGGGGCCGACTATCTCAGCACCTTTATCTACACGAGCGCCAGAACCAATATAAACTGGTCCTTCAATTTTTGTATTTTCCCAATCAATACGTACATTCAAGCCTACCCAGACGCCTGGCCTAATTTGCTTACCTGGCATATTCATTGAGGGTACTTCGCCTTTCATTAATTGCTGCATAACCTCCCAGTAATCAGTGACCAACCCAATATCGATCCAATTAAAATGTTGGTTAATCGCATAGAAAGGCAAGTTTTTATCTACCAGTAAGGGAAATAAATCCGAACCTATATCAAAGGTGCTGCCTGATGGAATAAGGTTGATGGCTTCAGGTTCAAATATATAAATCCCCGTACTGGCAAGGTTAGACTTGGCTATGGCTTGGCTCGGTTTTTCTTGAAATGAAACGATCTTTCCATTTTCATCAGTCAACACAATGCCGTAATCTGACACCTTATCCATAGGTACTTCTTTTGCGACTAAACTCACTAAAGCACCCTTCCTGCGGTGTTCAGCAACTGCAGCAGTGATATCTAAATCAATAATTGCATCGCCGCATATCACAATGGTAGTTTCATTAAAAAAACCACCGAAATCTTGAATTTTACGCATACCACCAGCCGAACCAACCGGACTAGGGATAATCTTTCCGTTATTAATATCACCCTCAAACGAATAGCCAATTTCTATACCAAATCGGTGACCATCACCAAAATATTGTTGTATTTTTTCATGCAGATAACTGACATTGACCATGACTTCATTGACGTTATGTTTTGCTAAATGCTCTATTAGATACGCCATTACAGGCTTACCTAATAATGGAATCATCGGCTTGGGAAGCTCATAGGTAAGAGGACGTACTCGCGTACCTTTACCAGCAGCTAAAATCATGGCTTTCATTGCTTAAACTTTCTTGAAATATCAGAGCTAATATCAAGGAGTTGATATATAGGATCGAACTATAGAGTCTAATTATTAACGATTAATGACCGACTTAATAAATCACTAAATGTATTAAAAAATGCGGCTTAAAATAAGCCGCATAGTTAGTAACTGCATATATTAATTTTTTCTACGTTTGATGAAACCAAGCATTAGTAAACCAGCTAACATTAATGCGTAGGCAGTTGGCTCCGGAACTGGGTCGCAATGGGGATTATCCCAGTTGTGATGGTTGTTTGAGCCATTATGACCTCCCCATCCATGTTGATCCCAATCTAAACCTTTAAGCTTCTCGCCAAACACCACAAATACTAGAAATGCAGAATGATCATTAACAGCCTGTAAGAAGTAGTTAGAGTTAGTCTCAGTTAAAAACTTATAACCACCAAACCAGCTAATCACTTCAGAATACTTATTCTCAGACTCAAATTTTGATTGGAAACTATCCACTGAAAATTGTTTACGATCGTCTGGTTTTGAATAGGATGAGAATTTATTTGATGCCCCTACAAGATAATGATTATCTAAATCAACCATCGGTTTTGAGAAGTCCTTAAAAAAACTTTTATCTTCATTAACAACAAAAATGCTTTTTGTATGGTCCTGTTTAGAACTGTCGTGATTATTCGCAGCTGCAACTGCCGGTACAGTAGCAAAGGCAAGTGCCAATACAAAGTTAGATAGCTTCATAATTTTTCCTAAATATTATTTCCAAAGTTGGATGTTCAGATTAGCCTCGAAATATGACAATCTAAATTTATTTAGGGTAAGAATGCTAATCCATTAAGACTAGAGTAGACCAAATGGGTGGTATTAAGAAATGATACTGTAACATTTGTATCATCTGTTTTTCTTAATTGGAGTCGGTTGGAGTAATTGAGTCGATGACGACTACATATAAATAAATTCAAAAAATATTTAGGTAAAACCTATGATGGAAGTAGAGAATAGACTTTTGAAGTCTCAAGTTTCGTTGCAGGCTAACTAATTACGACGGAGAATTAATCAAACTTGAGTAGAGTTAAATTAATTTTGTAAGTTTAGTCTGCTAAAAGTTAGAAATAAACTACCCGTTTACGCTATTTATTGTCTTACTCTAGAAGCAGTGAATTAGAGACTATTATTGGTTGCACAATTTAGGAACGCATCTAATTAGTATCAAGACTGATTGAAAATTTAAAAAGGTATACTGAGGATAAGGACTCGAATGCCTAACTAGGGATAGCCCAACAAGAGGGTGTAATATCTTCTAAGGAACAAATTAGGTCATACTGAACGGAAGATGTCAGTAAAGTTACAACGATGTGATTGGTAGAAGGAAATGGAGGCGCGAACCAGAGTCGAACTGGTCTAAACGGCTTTGCAGGCCGCGGCATAACCGCTTTGCTATCGCGCCAAAGGGCTGCATTATGCACGACTTAGCACAATTTTACAACACTGACTCAGCTACAACTTTAATCAGAAGAGCAATAAAGCTAATTCGAAAGTCACAATTCCAAAGCCCAACTTAATTCAAAGCAAGCATTACCCCTACACATCCTTAAATCTTAATGATAACCATCAAAAAATATGAACTATAATGCTTGCTAGTGATGCTTTCGTTCATGCTATATGCTTACACTCTAAGTATTCTAAATATTTAAATATACAAAGCCTACCAAACAATAAATGATCAATCAAGAAAATATATCACCTCTAATTTGTATACTAATGTCAACATACAATGGTGAGAAGTTTTTAGCCGAACAGTTACAATCGATTGAAAATCAGACTCATATAAACTGGCGTTTAATAATTAGCGATGATGGATCAAGCGATAATACTTTAGCTATAGCTAAGCAGTTTCAGGAAAAATGGGGGGTAAGTCGCTTAGAAATACGCCAAGGACCTCAACAAGGGTTTTGCAAAAACTTTTTATCTTTAGCATGTGATAGCAATATAGATGCTGACCTATATGCCTTTTCAGATCAAGATGACGTTTGGATGCTGGATAAATTATCAAAATCAGCTATATATTTCCAAGCAAGTAGTGAACCAGAACTGCCAAGAGTTCATTGCGGTCGCACTAAATTAGTGGATGAAAATTTAAATCCACTTGGCTTTTCTCCAACGTTCTCACTTCCAAGATCTTTTCGAAACGCTATTGTACAAAGCATTGCTGGCGGCAACACTATGGTATTTAACCAATCCGCAAAGAGCCTCTTAGAAAAAGCAGGGGTGCAAGATGTAGTGTCACATGACTGGTGGCTATATCAAATTACAGAGGGTGCTGGTGGAGTTGTATTTTATGAACCTGAACCATCATTACTTTATCGGCAGCATGCAAATGCTCTAGTTGGCGCTAACGCATCTTTTAGATCTAAAATTGATCGCATTCTTTATGTTTTAAGTGGGCGATTTAAAAATTGGAATAATATTAATTATGCAGCTCTATGCAACGTTCAGCATCTATTAACAAAAGATAACCAATCTATTTTGAGCCTCTATGGTAGGTTCAGAAATGCCCATTTAAAAGACAGAGTTCGCCTTTTAGAAGTATGTGGGCTTTATCGTCAGACATGGCAAGGAACGTTATCTTTATGGTTAGCAACAGTAATTAATAAAATTTAACTCACTAGTATTAAAGCATCTTGAGCAGACGCACACATTACAAAAGCTTAAATCAGGGAAAAATTTAAAATAGACTATACTGAAAAAACTAGGTCTTATTAATTAAAGTTTCAGATACGGCTTGCATAGTAAGTATGCAATGAGGCTTTCTCTCTAGGTTTCCACATCGTACTTATTGAGCCAGTTTTATAAAAAGTAACCACTAAACTACGCCTAGACTCACTTGCCATATTTTTAACCTGCGTCACCTCATGCCAAGAATGGTCAGATCTTACAAAGACAGCTGAGTTACCTACTACAGGCAAAACTTGTACTGCGATATCACGTGAATCCGCAGAGTTTAAAATATGCAAACACCCACCATTTTCAACACCCCAAGACTCATTAAAATAAAGAACGTGCACAACCAATTTCTCGGGAAGATCTCGATGAGGCCCAAGGTATGCACCAGAGTTATAGTGATATAAGTTTGCCTCAAAAGGAGTATGAGTAAGGTCATATCCAGTTAGCATTGACATTGCTTCTCTGTACTGTGAGCTCAATAAATCTTGCCCCAAGTCATACCAAGATGGACTTAGCTCGTTAGCAAAAGATAGACTGCTTCCGCCCATAGAAATTAATGACCGTGCCTCATAAAAATATCCTTTTTCACCGTCGTAGCCCTCCACTGTTTTATAATGATCCATTGGATAGCTCTTTACCAAATCAGCAGCATCTGTTATAAAAAATAAACTATTAATTTCAGCCCAAGGATATGGCTGGGTATTTAATGTGTTATTTGATATTTTTGCAAAATCAATCATTAATTAATTTACCGGTTAAATACTTTAAGAATCGCTTAGCCTCTCGCAGAGGCTTAGTAATTCTAAATGATAATGAACTATGCATAGCCTTATTCGACACGTCTAATTGATTTAATTTTGTTCTACTCTCAATGCAATCAGTTGCAGCTGCTTCAAGAATAATTGGCAACTTAAACCAAAAGTCATTCAAGACACGACTTGTTGATGATTTCTTACCTGTCTGGATAATATTCGCAATATTATCCCAATGCACGTCGAGCTGCTCTACAGCATCAACTACAGCATGAGAGGGTCTAACTTTTCCTAAACGTTTCAGGAACCAAGGCGGATATATATCACCTTCAATAGGAAGAGAAAAAATTCCACCATATTTTGCTAAGACAGAAAGTTTTCCTTCTGATAAGTCTACAGTTGAGAACACAGGCACTCCAAATGCTAATGCAGTAATCGACAAATGGTAACTACTACCAACAACACCCTCGGCATGACAAATAAGTTCAGCTATAAGTAATGGGTTAGGCCAAAATGGCAACTTGATAACTTCAGGTAGATCAACTTCAACATACCTTTCGCTATCACCAACAGCTGGTCCAATAGGAATTACTAAGAAGAGATAACTTTTAAAAGATTCTCTATTATTACTTATTAATTTTAAAAAGAATTCTAATCCACGACTAGTAGCTTGAACAATAATGTAGCGTTTAGACAACCCGTACTTTAACTTTAAATCAACGAACTCTTTAGATGGCTGTGTATGATCAATTAATCTGGATACAGTAAAAGCCGTATCAGGAACAACTTTAATTGGTATATTTATGTCGAGCTTTGACAACTCTACATTAGAGTATTTATCACGAACACTAGCGTAACTAGATAGTTGTAAACCAAGCTTCAACAATGGCGCAGCCCACGATGGAATACTTCCGAATACGCCAGGTGCGTTCCATATTAAAGGAACGTCGTGCTGAAGTCCAATAATGCTAGGCACCAACCAATAGCTTGTAGGATGATGAAAACTTGAGCTTGGTGGTTCGTACGCTTGAGCTACGTCTTTATCAAATCGAATAATATGCCCCCCACCAATTAAAATGCCATCATAACCAGCTATCCGTGCTGAAAAATCCATCACAGATCTGACGCAATAAGGCCATTGGGGATAGGATTTGGCGTGATATGAATATGGATGAACCTCAATCACATCAAAACGCTTCGATAACTCTAGTTTAGCAATAAGAGGAAATAAAAGATCTCCATAATTTTCAACATCAAACGTTCCAAAAATTGCGACATTAAAACATTGCTTTGCCATAGGAATATCCAAATTATTCGTTGTAGCTTTCCAATGAAAAGCTTTCTTCAAATCCCAAATCAATAGTACCTAAAAAAGGTTTATTGCTGGGAAGCATTTCAAAAGACAGTACCGCTACCTGCTTTTCGATCAAGCTTGATGTTTCTTCGGTAAATCCATCCATAAACTTTATAGTTACAAAATAATTGCCTGCTGAAAGAATAGAAGTAAATGAGGCCGTAACGGATGCATCCTTACAATCGTTTTCAGCAGACTTGAAAACCAATGGGAAGTTCTGCCCTCCTATAACAATTAACTTTGTGTCTTGAATAGTAAAACTAACGTTAGGATGAGTAACTAATCTAGATATCCTTACTTTCACTTGTATCCCAATACGCTCTCCATACATGTAACTTGATTTCGGACTTTCAGTGTCTTTAAAACAGACACTGACGATTGCGCCTTCATCTGTTCCATATGCTGTTCCTCCCACATCACTTAAATGCGTCTTTAATGACATACAATTTTTTTTATTCGTTACGCCAAGCTGTTGCTCTCTGCGCGTTTCCAACAAATAAAGCTCCGCCATTTCTTCCGAAGTTCCGCTAAAAAAAGTTTGATCTTTACTAATATAAATAACATGATGGCAGAACCGCTTTATCATGTTCATATCATGTGAAACAAATAATATAGAAACACCCTGACTAGATAAAACTGCTAGTCGATCTAAACATTTAAATTGAAATGCGGCATCTCCAACAGCAAGAGCTTCATCAATAATTAAGATATCGGGATTAAGGCAAATAGATACAGAAAATGCTAGACGCATCATCATTCCACTTGAGTAGAGCTTCACGGGCCGGTCAATGAAGTCACCAATACCAGCAAAAGCTACAATTTCGTTATATCTATTATTGATTTCAGTTGTGCTAAGTCCATATATGGATGCATTTATATAAACATTTTCTCGCCCAGTGAATTCTGGATTGAAACCAGATCCAAGCTCAAGCAGCGCAATAATTCTGCCTGTAGTGTATACCGCTCCAGTTGACGGCTCAAGTGTTCCGCAAATCATCTGTAATAATGTTGACTTTCCACTGCCATTTTTCCCAATAAGTCCGACGGTTTCTCCCTTTTTAATTATAAAAGATATATTTTTAACCGCCCAAAACTCATGAAAATAATTCTTAACCTGAAATCCAAAAACATACCTTATTCTCGGAAAAATATATTGCTTAAGTCTATTAATAGGGTAGTCATAAATACGATAGCACTTACTTAAACTTTCAACTTGTATAGCTATTGTAGAGAACATCAACGAATATGCCCTTAATCAAAAAAATGAACGACTTAACTGGCGCTAAAGCGAGTATGGAAAATCAAGATGTATCAGTTTCAGTAATTAAAAGAGATTAATTTAAATAATAATTAATCAAAACGAATCAAAATTTTACATCACGTTACCTACCGTCTCAGTTACTTGATTTTAGCAAAAGCTCACATCCATAAACCGTTTTGTGTATCCATGAAGAATCAACAACCAATCGTTGCTGTAAATCAGTCATATTTGGAAAGTCATCCGTCACTGGACAAATCACTATAGCACCTAACTCTAAGTCACCTAAATATGCCTGTGGATTATCCCATAATTGCTTATATTCTTTAAACCAAGGAGGAGCAGTCATAGATTTTCTTTGTGCTTGGTAAGCAATTTCACTGCTGTAACTTTGATTGAAAATTACTAACCCACTATCTGGTCGCGTATGTTCACGTAAATAATGTCCGACCTTGTATGACTGCACAGATCGAGGGTCTAATTCATCAATAGAACGTGCCACTACGACACCGTATGAAGAGTAAAAAGAAGCAACGTTTGAGAGCATGATTATCAATGTAACAATAGGCACAATCGCTATTGTGCCGGAAACTTCTTTGAGCCAACCACCAATCACAATGGCCAGAGCAAAGAGCAGAAATGCATCACAAGAAACCTGATAATACTCATGCACAATATGCAAGTTGGTAAATATTAATATTGGTAGCAGAAATAAAATAAGAGACCAGAGAGACAGCAAAGCCAATCGACGATGTCTTGCTCCACCGAACCAAGGCATTATCAGAATTACAATACCAAGAACACCTCCAGCATTCCATTTAAAAGACCTCTCCCATATCACCAATCGATATGTTTCAAAATCAAGCCTCTGCTTTAAGCTGCCAAAATTCCAAGCAGAAAGGGCTTCAGAAGTCAATTGGGTGCCAAATGGATTGGTCATTTTGACAACGTCAGCGAAGTGTGCCCAAAAAAGCCCAATTATTAGTGGTATACCGAAAATAATTATTGAATGTAGAAATCGCCGGCATGTCAAAAAATTAAATCCATCTTTTCTAATATAAAAAAACAGTGCAGACGATACTAAAAACAGTATAACTGGACCGCCTGTTGTTGCTTTTTGAAGCACGGCAGCCGTTGCAAAAACAATAAATAAAACTGCACTACGCCACCCACCATCACGCCTGATTAAATCGATTGCATAAGGAATTGAGGTCAGTGAGAAAAAGAGAGCAGTTGTCTCAATCATAAAAGTTCGACCCCAATACACATTTAGCGGTGATGTCCACAGCAACGCGCAAAAAACCCAAGACACACTCCTGGGCAAATTCAATCTTCGACTAAGAGTTGACATAGGCCAAGCACAACCTACAAGAAAGAGATAGCTAACAAACCGACCAACCGAGCTTAAATCAAAACCTGTCCAATAAACTATTGCTGCAACGATAGATTGATAAATAGGAAACTCAAACGGTATGGACCAAGGAAAACCCGTCACGGGTGTTTGATAAGAGAATATCCATCCATCTTTCAACATCCAGTAGGCTGTTAGCGCAGTTTGCGTTTGCCTAAATGCATGCACATCTGCTAATGGCTGCTGGATATAGCGCAATGTAATATAAGTTGTAAAAAGAAACGCGCTCATTGTGAGTGCACGTAAAGAAAATGACCATACAATCAAGTTGCCAATACGCTGTATGGTAATACTTGCTGCTGACGCTGCAAACCAAGCTCTTAATGAAAGATAGGTATTCATGTCCAACTTAAGGTTTAGCCTGTTACGTGATGAAGTTAATATTGGTAACAAAGCATATGAGCCAAGTGCAACTAAAACGAACGCGGCTCCGCCATCAATAGTCAAAACAGATCGCAGAGGAAGTAATATCCATACAAGTCCTGTGTAAGTCACTACAGCGAGTAACGTAATTAGAAAAATCACTTGATATCGGCCATAAACAACAGCTGAACCTCCAAGCGCTAAACCAAACAATGCCGCCTGTGGCAAATGATGAATAATGGCTGGTGCAAGAAATCCAACTACCACTAGTAACCAAGCTACTAAAGATACACCAATTAATGTAGCGAATGGCGTTATCTTTACCTTCTTATCTTTCAAATACAATGAAGTCCCATGCAATATAGCCACTATAACCAGTAGAGGCACAGCTAGGTTACCTTTAGACAATAACATAAAATCCCATGCCCTAAGTTTGTCAATTGATCTTGCACCAAAATCCAAGTTCAATCCAATCTGTGTAATGGAATGATCAATTGGCAAGAACGCTTGAAGTAGCATGATTCTTTTTATTTCTAACCATTGCCAGAAACTCATTCCTACATAACGGTTAGAAAGCATTTGAAAGAGTGTCCAATCAGGATGACCAAAGCCATAGTCGCCCGTCAGTGCAAATTTAATTACGGGGTCTGCGCTAGATAGAACAAGTAACTTATATATACTCCAACTTGCCAACAACACTAGAGCAGTTAAAAATCCGAACACAATATGCCATTTATTTCTATGGAGTGTCCACCAAAGGAACAACAACCCGAGTGGGGCTAAAAATAAGGCTGTGGAAGCATGCGCGAGCATACTGAATGCTCCTACCACAAAAAATAGCAGGATCGATGACTTAGCTGAAAGATCTGACTTATACTCATGAAACTGCACAGCCAAACCAAATGCCACCAGTGCAAAAGCTGCACCAAATGCCTTTGGCCAACCGTACACCGTATTAAACAACACAAAAGGCAGACAGCCCACTAGCACCAAAATCGCTGTGTAACCTTTGTTATCAATATCTTTGCTGAGGGTTTTAAGTAACCAAAAGGCAGCGGGGACCCAGAGCGCATTCAAAATAACTGCAGCGGCATTGTATGCATGTCCACGCATATAAGTACCATCATTAGCAGATTGCAGCCAGCCAAAGATATCTGATAACAGTAGATGAGCACCAGCCATCAATGGGGGTCTATCGGTTGGTATCCATCCACCTCCAAACAAGCTCTTCAAATCCCAGCCACGCCGTACAGACTCGGCAAATATCCAAGGCAATTCATTATCAGATGACCATACGGCAGGCCAAAAACGATAGTTTGGTTCCCAATGTCCTAAACCATTTGAAGTCAAACTCAAAATAGTAAAATAAACAAAGCTGGCAACAAACCACACTCTGGCATAGGGAATAAGCGTCCGAATAGCTTGAATTCGCGCCTCACGTCCAGACCAAACTAGTGCAATTGCAATAACAATTGCTACTGCCATAATGGCAATCCAGTGCAGACTCTCAGGAACGCCGATTGCAAGTACCATGCTGGACAAGTAAAATATGCCTAGAGAGACGAAACCTAACGAAGCTAAGCCAATAGGCAGTGAGTCTACATGCCAAGATAATCTGATTGCTAAAGAGGATCCAGCAAGTATAACAAGAGAAAAGATACAAAGTGAAACCAAAAAATACGGCACACGTCCGAAATAGCTAGATTTCAGGTACGAAAGATAAGATATTTTGAAGACAGAACCAACACCAACATTAACATTCCTCTCAGATGAAGTTAATTTTAATCTAGCATCGCCTATACACCAGGCGTCAGGTGCAACAACGATAGCCTCGGCCACATTAACATTCACACTTCCTCTAAAAATTTCCAGACGACGACCAGTCTGCGCACACTCTATATATGCCTGCACAAGCCCTTTTTCGGTGCGATTGGTACCAGTAATTACAACCAACATAAAAGGGGTAGGTTTAAATGAGGGAGAAGTCAAATCAAGGGTAATAATCCCCTTATCAGGAGTCCATGTACGAAACACTTGCCCTCCAGTGGACTCAACAGCAGAAAGTCGAACTTGCCTGTATTGAACAGGAAAGCTAGAAAGCAGCACCCTACTACTATTTACTTCGTTTCCACTCCATCCCACTGTCGGCGTCAAAAGTTTAGCTGAATGTTCTGGCAAAAGAGCAATGCCAAATGAATATACCAACATAACAATAAGAGGCAGAAACATCCATAACAGGCTTGAACGGAAAGTAATTTTAATAAACTTGATATTACTCATGATTAGCCGCATGTAACTTTCAAAGAACTCTTAGCCATATCTCAAATCAATTAGCGAGAAAACATTATAGGATGTAACTTGTGGTCAGGATTGAGATAAGCACTACCAGTTCAAAAAACAGCTCATAGATGCGACAGGCTTAAGTTTCTGTAATAAAACTTCCACGTACAACGGATGAAGTTAAAAATTCAAATATATACAGTCCTCATAAAACACAAACTGCTAACAAAGAATGCTGAAACTGCTTCGCAAAGTGGCATTATCCGAAGTATTACAAATGAAGCATGCAAGCTACCCTACTTAAACTGCAAGTAGTCTTAAGTAACCTTTATGCATCAATTCGAACTTATCACTAACTTAATTTTCCTCTTCCATCATCTATCAAGAGTTTATGACCCTTAAAACAGGATTATATAATAATTAGCGGTAGCACATTTTTATGTGTCGACTTTTATTGACTCGACAATTAAATAATTTTATTAGAGTCACTCTGTCAGCTCCAAAGCTTGTTCAAAATTAGGACACGCTCTGGTCGCCAGTCCAAACTGTTCATATAACTTTTGGGCATAAGATCTAGCCACACCGCGCACTGAGTCAGAAACTAAATGGTTAGATGCAACCAATCGCTGCATTCGAACAACTTCGGCTAACTGAGAAAAATTTAACGATGCGTTAGTTACACTGCTTTTATGTCGTCGATGAATATTTACTGGATTAGGGGTAAAGGAAATCTCACCATATTCTAATAGTTTTATGTAGGTATACCAATCACCTGCTACCTTAAACTTATAGAGTTGTTTTTGCTCACGGTTTAGAACTTCACTCAAAACAGTTCTGCGAAACACTACTGCACTCACATTTGGAATGGTGTTTTTCACGCTCAAAGCATCGGAAATTTCATCTTGTCCATTACGGATGTAAGGCTTTAACCATCGCTTTCGATCAATATCCGCAACATAGTCGAGATAATTATCGCATAGTACTTTTCCATCAATGGAGATTTGCTTGCTCTCGCAATAACTTAAAACTACGCCAGGATTGTCGAAACCTCGCAAAACCTCGGACAGGAAATTCGGCTCGCTCAAATCATCCGCCTCGGCAATCCAAACCAGATCACCAGTCGCCAACTCAACCCCTTTTTGCCACTGCGCAAACACCGAGCCTGAATTTGTATCGTTACGTACAAACTTTATATCAAGTGCAGATTGCTGAATGATCTCTTTGATAACCTGCACGCTATTATCCGTCGAAAAATCATCGAGAATAATCAACTCGTAAATGGGAAATTTTTGTTTTTCAACTGTCCTGATCCGATCAACCATAAAACGAGCGTAATTATAGTTGGGTACCACCACAGACACACGTGGCAAAGGGTAGTCGATCTGTTTTAACAGATCAAAAAGATAGTTACGGAACGAGAATCGCTCGCTAATCAGCGCTTGTCCAGCTTGCCCCATGCTGTTTGCCAGGTCATGGCTCTTAAGAATCTCCTCCAGAGCTGATGAAAAGGCATATACATCGAACGCTGGCACTAGTTTGCCACAGCCTGCATTCAATAGTTCAGCGCAGCCACCGACACCTACAAAACCCACTACAGGAAGTGAGGCATCCATTGCCTCAAGTACGACTGATGGGTATGGATCTTCTCGAGAGGTTAGCGCATAAACATCTGCACCAGCATAAAACAAGTCAGTATCTTCACTACGGCCTGGGAAAATAAAGTGCGTACTCATTTGTGGGGTTTTGGCAAGACTTTTTTCAACTTGGGTTCGCATTCCTCCTTCCCAATGTCCTAGCCAAACCAAATATGCGCTTGGCAAGCGGTCAACCAACATTTTACCAACCTCAACAAAAAGGTCGACTCCTTTTCTATAATCTGCATAACCGACACCCAGAATGATTTGTGCATCTAGTGGCAGTTGCAATGCCTTGCGTAACTCCTGGCGTGCGGCGACGGGTTCACAAACTCTGGCATTTTTCTTATAGAGGCCCTGTGGACGCAGTATACGGCGGTCATCACTTACTGGTGCAATATACTGAAAATCTTCCGCTACTTGTTGCGCCGCGAAAACAACTCTGTCAGCTAAACGTGCAATAGTTTCAGCCTGTTCGTGAAGGTTGTGCTGATCTAGCACACCCCGTAGCTCGTGGATCAGGGAAATACACTTGATGCCATGTGCCTTGAGTGTTTCAAGGAAGAACCCCGAAACAGTGGTATTGACGATGGCGAACCTATGGCCATCCGCCACGAGATTTTTAACAAGAGCATGCGCTTCAGGGCCGCGATGATCAAACCCATCGAGGTCATGTAAGCGTGTATATTGTGCATACTGCTCCTTGAGCAGACCACCGCCCAGACAGATAAGGTCTACACTGAAACCAAGTCCTTGAGAAAACTCCCTTGCCATATTCAAAGCCAGATACTGAGCACCATGTGGATGTGCATCATGGCTAACGACAATGATCTGATGCAATTGTTGTCCGATCAAAGATGGCCCAACCAGTGCGTTTCGTGTCGCTTCAAGATAAGCATAGCCGTATCGCTGATCAGGTTCCAAATGAGCGCCTTCTGCCCATTCATTCCAAGCATTAACGAAGATAAAGCGTTCATTTGGATTTTCAATTCTGACACATGTTTCAGTAACAGCGTTTGTCAACCACTCCTGATAGCCTTGAGGTGTGCTGTTTAAAAAGATCGTGGCCTTGTTTTTTCTCCGTGCAGTATTATCCCAAGAAGGGCAAACGCTTCTGAATAATTTATAAGCAGGCACTTTATAGTTGCGCGAACGTTCTACAAAAATGCGCCAATCATAAACGATCCCACCAAAGCTTTCGTTTATTGGTTTGATTGTCTCAGTGATATTAGGTGGGACCGAATTATTCGGGGGAAACTCGATGGCGGCATCAAAACCATATTTACTTGGGTCAACCGTTTCAAATGACTGGGTGTAGGCAAGGTATATCTCGCCAATACCATTTTGAACACACCACACCCTCCACCGTTTGGCTGTTTCTTTCGCAGACGGAAATAAGCTGGGCCTGTAAATAAGTAAGAGTGGTTTGCCATCGATGCGAATATAGCGTTCATCCCTCATATACTGAGAAACATGTTGGATAAAGGCCAAATCGTCTTCTGGGGAGTGTTTCTGATCAACGAGAATTTCACTATCTAAGCCATCCCAACGCCTGCTCCAATTTTCATTGGCCCAGCATAGGCAGAATGGTAAATCTAGACTTTGATCCTTCAGGTAGTTTTCTATTGGTTTTTCCAGTAATAGTTTGCCACCAAACCAATATGTATAGAAACAAAAACCGCCAACACCATGGAGTTTCGCCAACTCAATCTGCCGGCGCTGTGTTGTTGAGTCAAGTAAATCATAATAGCCCAACTCATCTGGCAGATGAGGCTGATAATGCCCTTCAAATTGAGTCTGAGCAGGCTTGACATTTGTCCATTCAGTAAAGCCCTCTCCCCACCATTCATTATTTTCGGCAATCGCATGAAATTGGGGTAAATAAAATGCAATCAATCTGACAGGTACATCTTTCGGAGGTAGCGCTTGAAGCAGGGGCACGTACTCATTAACTGTATGCTTGAATGCAAACTGGAACACCTGATTCGCTGGCATCTTGTACGTTGCGTTACTTGACCCACTCATAGCATGCCAACTCCGGTATGCTTGACTCCATCGAAATAGGTAGGGTAAATCGCTAAATAACTTGTGCTTGAAAAGTTGTTTATGCTGGGTCGAAAGCGGCATATTCAACCACACTTGACGAATAAAATCTGACACTACACAACGCAAGGATAGATATGGTTTCTTTACAAAGTTGCGACTAAAAAAGCGTAAAGCTCTAGTAAATCTCCAACTTGTTGAATCTAATATATGCTTTCGCTCTGCATTAAGACCGTCAATTTGCCCGTCGCGTTCAGCTACAGCTTGGTTGAGACTGGTGATCTGCCCGTCGCGTTCAGCTACAGCTTGGTTGAGACTGGTGATCTGCCCGTCGCGTTCAGCTACAGCTTGGTTGAGACTGGTGATCTGCCCGTCGCGTTCAGCTACAGCTTGGTTGAGTCTCATTCGTTCATCTTCAAGATTATTAATGTATACAATTGTGGAGGTTGCTTCACTTAAAAGCGCATTCAGTTTAACAAGTTGGTTTTGTACTGATGTCTTTTCCAGTGACTTTTGGTCTGTGGCCAAAAGATGAAGCAGATTATAAGTTGTTGCAACCATTTTTGGTGCGCGAGTATCCAGCGCAAGTTCTGCTTCTGTAAAGCTTGCGTGCCTAAGATCTATGTCCAAAAAATTGTCTTCAAAATATCTTACTTGGGAACTTTGGCGATCTGGTAAGGGCAATCCGAGCTTGTCTGAAATACGACTTATTTGTGAATATGGATTTGCCATAAGTTCTTCATAATCAACAACGATTCTCCGCGCGCCTTCCGTGAAACTAAGTGAGGGCAACACATGTTGAAGCCAAAGAAAATATGATTTTTCTGCTGGGATATTGTTTCTTGCCGCTAAGGATGCAACAACACTTGCCGGATTTCGAACTGCTATGACAAAACTAACTTCGCATTTTAACACCAAGAAAACTTCATTCCAGAAAGCAAGCAAACGACATGTTCTTGGGTCTTTGAAACCCCAAATACCATTATTCTCTTTCAGTTTGCGCGAGACAAGTTGAATGGCCCTCAACTTCAATTCACTTATTTGAGAATCCGTTGGAATTTCATCCCACGCAAAGCCCAAACGATCATAAGCGGAGCCAAAATGGTTCAACAGTTTATCATTTATGTCTACGCACTCCCGATCCTCCCAAAACCCCCTCGGATTATCGAAGCCAGGTGGGTGCAGGTCAGCACCAAGTCCGACCCCCAATAGTTCTAATGATTTTGTGATGGCGCTTGTTCCACTGCGGTGCATGCCAAGAACAACTATTAATCTGCCGCTTATATTTTTTCTTACGACTTTCAGCACTATTTCGGCTCCAACTTCAGCATGTGCTGACCTCTTGGATGTCCCCAGTCTCCAATGTAAGTCATTCTCCAACCAGAGAGATCAGCAAGCATATTCATTTGCTCACGCGTATAAAAAAAACAATCAATAGAATCTGACTCTAGCAAGTTATAAGTAGGCACTTCAACCTCAAAAAAAGTAGCATAAAACTTACCGTCCCTAGATATAATTTTACGCAATGAGTGAAAACACTTATAAATATCATTAGCTGTAAGATGTGTTAATAATGATTGAGCAATCGCATAGTCAGGTACTTGTGAAAACTTAATAAACTCAAAGTCACTTGAAACCACAAATATTGGATTTTTATCAATATATCTATTAACACCTAATTCCTCAGCAACACCATGAATAATTAAAGAAATCTCTTTATCTATACCCAAATACTTCCCTGTATCAAGATAGTTAATAAATAATCGGCCTGCCCTAAGCGAACCACAGGCAATATCAATAAGTGTATGCCTTGGCAAGAGGCCTTCTGACTTAAGAAAATTTAGTTGAAGATTTGCAATCTCATCCCAAAGAACTCCGTTTCCTCCAACAAACTCTCGGTGTCCCATCAAACGAATTTTTTCTGCATCACTTTGAGTCATATCTCAATTCTCTGTTAAGTTTATTTGCGATAGATGATTGCATATCGCTTGAGATATCAAATAAGCCAAATGCTGATGAGTTTAATTTAGAGTTTATTTTCAAAATAGCCCCATCTACAACGCGATCTATAAAAATTTCGGAACTCAATGAACGAACGCCAAACGTAAAAAAAAATATTCCTGCGTTCATCGGCAGAATGACTTCCCACTTAATCTCAATAACATCGCCTGACATCACTACCATGCCCCCTTCGTCGTGAGAGGGATGTGAAAGACCTGCAACTTCTAACCCAGAAATTGATTTTAAATGAAAACCAAAAACCACATCTTGAAATGAAGCGTCAAATTTCACAGTCATCTTAACCACTCCGTTAAAACCACTTGTCACAACATTAACTTTATTGGAATTAATGTCGCGGCAATCAAACGAAAGTATTTCTCCACCTTGACTATGATATCGAGTTGGGGTCTTAACCTCCAATTCATCGAGGTACTCGCCACAGGTTTCAAAACTTATCAAATCAGGCGCTGAGTTGTTTGAACTATCTATTAATTCGCTATTAAATGAAGCTATCACTTCACTTTCTGCACCTGGCTTTGCAAATAACATTCGGTGATAATGCTTTAGAACATAGCTTGGTTTTCCTCGCAGTAATAGCTGACCTTGATTAAAAAGAATCGCTTGGTCACAAAGTTGACTAATCGTAGAAGCGGAGTGTGAAACAAACAAAATTGTTGCTCCACTTGCACGAATAGCCTCTATACGAGAGAAGCACTTACGCTGAAATAACTCGTCACCCACAGATAGAGCTTCATCGACAATCAAAATTTCAGGGTCAGCATTGATTGCAACAGCAAATGCCAAACGCACCATCATGCCACTAGAATAGCTTTTTACTGGATGTTCTATGAACGGTCCAATGTCAGCAAAAGCAGCAATATCATCAAAACGAGAATTAACTTCTTCTAGACTTAAACCAAGTACTGCTGCATTCATATAAATATTTTCACGCCCGGTAAACTCTGGGTTAAAACCAGAACCAAGCTCCAGCAAAGCTGCAACACGACCATTAGTTTGCACGCAACCCTTAGTAGGATTAAGCGTGCCACAGATCATTTGCAGTAGCGTAGATTTGCCGCTGCCATTACGTCCAATAATACCAACTGTTTGACCTTTTTTAATTTCAAACGATACGTCTTTAAGTGCCCAAAACTCTCGGAAGTATTGCTTGCTGGCTTTGCCTGCAATACGTCTGAGTCGTGGCATAACAAACTGCTTGAGCCTATCACGTGGATTGTCGTAAATTTGAAAGCACTTGCTGAGGTTTTGAACGCTAATTGCTATATCAGTCACGGCTGCGTTCCATTTTCTTGATGCTGTTTTTTAACTTCAAAATCTTGTTTTAAGCGAATGTTGGCTACGATATCTAAGCCGACTATTTTTCTCACAACTTCTTGCACACAAACATCCAACGGCTCTGCTCCTGTATTTAAAACCAATTCTGGGCTTTCTGGTTTTTCATAGGGAGATGAGATTCTTGTGAATTCGACAATTTCTCCAGCACGAGCTTTTTTATAGAGGCCTTTTACATCACGTTTTTCGCAAATTTCGATGGATGTGTCGCAATAAATTTCAAAGAAATCTCTCGATCTAAACATGGCTCTTACTCGCTTGCGGTCTGCGCGGTAAGGTGAGATGAACGCTGTTAAGACTATGACTCCTGCTTCCATAAAGAGTTTAGCCATTTCACCAATACGCCTTATGTTTTCTTGACGGTCTTTATCTGTAAAGCCTAAGTCACCACAGAGTCCGTGACGCACGTTGTCGCCATCTAATACAAAAGTTTGGCAGCCGTGCTGATGCAAGACCTCCTCAACCGCATGCGCTAAGGTAGACTTGCCTGATCCAGATAATCCAGTTAACCAGATAATTGCGCCACGATGGCCATTTTGTGCTTCGCGACGCGCACGAGTCACGGTGGCATGGTGCCAAACGACATCGGTTGAAACCAGAGTTTTTACAGGTATGTCAGAGGACATCAGCAAACCCTTTTCTGGTTTTTTGAAACAGCGCATAACCTGCCCAAGCGACGAGTGTTGCAGTGAAGATGTAAATACACAATCCAATCCAATTTGGTAAATGACCCCAAATCAATACGTCTCGTGCTTGCTCAATAATGAAAGTAAGTGGGTTGGCCATAATAAATGGGCGAAACTTTTCTGGTACAGCTGTCACTGGATAAAACACTGGCGAAAGGAACATTAACACGGTAGTGATAATGCCTATAGTTTGGCCTACATCTCGCAAAAAAACCCCAAGCGCTGCCAGCATCCATGAAATACCAAGCGTCACGATCACTAGCGGCAAAAGTACCAAAGGGATGAAGATTACCGTCCAGTGTAGATAACCATTAAACAATGTAAAAGCTGCCAATAAAACACCAAGGCTTATTAGAGTATGAAACAAGGCTGCACCCATAGCGATTACGGGCAAGATTTCGATGGGAAATACTACTTTTTTTACATAGTTAACGTTAGAAAGAATGAGTGATGGTGATCGATTGAGGACTTCACTAAACAAACCTAAAACAATCATGCCCACAAACAAAACTAATGCGAAAAGTGTTTGGCTTTCACCACTACCCCAGCGCGATTTGAAAATCACAGAGAAAACGAAGGTATACACTACTAACATAAACACCGGATTAAAAAACGACCAGGCTAACCCCATAATGGACCCTTTATAGCGTCCAACAACTTCACGCTTAGTCATTTGCACAATAAGATTACGATTACGCAAAAGACTCCGAGATAATGCTAAAAGTGATGTGGGGTGAGTGGCATGGGGATTAATTGTTGCTGTTTGAACCATATTAAGTACTCCACTATTGTTGACAGTTTAATTGTAGATAAAGCTGACTCAACATTTATATCCAGCTGAGCGCAATAGAGAGTCACTCTAAATCAAGCTTCCGGCACACTACAGAATTCACTTAACCTTGCTAAATTAGCAGTAATTTAAACGCGGTACGATAATAAATGCTTTTATAGAAAAGTTAAAGAAAGATTGGCACAGTTAACTCTTATTTACAGAATATCAATTCAATCTACTGGCATACAGCACTATGCACTTAAGTCAATTAACTATCATTGAAAAACGAGAAAAAATACAGATATTGGGTATCAACATTTGACGCAACAACAAGCCCTTAACGTGCTTGTTGTAATTTTTGAACATAATGTGTTTACTCTTAATAAATTTCGTCGCCTCATCCAGCAACCTTAATTTCTAGATGCTTTCAACCACACGTCTAAAGACGTCAGCCAGAAACTAAAACGGCGAATGCTTATTAGCATTCGCCGTTTTATATACTACTACCAAATTTGTGGAGCGGGAAACGAGACTCGAACTCGCGACCTATACCTTGGCAAGGTATCGCTCTACCAGCTGAGCTATTCCCGCGTCGTTAAGACAGGCGCCATTATAGCGACTTTCAGAATGTCGTCAATACCAATCGACATTCAAATTGCATATTTATTTCAGTTTTATTTTCCTTTTAATTTTGGCCATGCCGCCTTTAAATAATAAGCCATTGATAGCAATGTTAAAAATGCTGCCAACACGATTAAAGCATGTCCAAACAGCTGAGTTGGAAAAACACCTAAGCTACCTAAATCAATTTCATCCCAATATAACAAGAACAAAATCGCGAGCATTTGTGCGGCAGTTTTTATTTTGCCTATCATCGCAACGCCCACGCTACTGCGTTGACCTTCGCCCGCCATCCATTCACGAAGCGCGCTAATCGCGATTTCTCGGCCAATAATAATTAAAGAAACAATTGCGCCTACGCGGCCAAACTCTACCAGTACAATTAATGCAGCTGCCACCATGAGTTTATCTGCAACTGGATCTAAAAAAGCACCAAACGATGAGGTTTGATTCCAGCGCCGCGCCAAGTAACCATCCAGCCAATCGGTAAATGATGCAATTGCAAATATGATGGTAATGAATATATTGACCGAATGTGAAGGCATTGCACTTAGCTTATGGAGGTTTTCTGGCCAATAGAAGGCGCCTACAAAGACAGGAATCAGCAAAATGCGTAACCATGTGAGCATGGTTGGAATGTTAATTTTCATTTAACACTCCGTCATTTTTGCTGTTTTTCATTAGTGCAACTCTCCGTAAATTTTTTCTGCCAGACTCTGGCTGATGCCTTCAACTTGGGCGATTTCATCAATACTAGCACCCTTTACACCATCTAATCCACCAAAGCGCGTGAGTAGCGCCTTACGGCGTTTTGCGCCTATGCCTTCAATATCTTCCAAACTAGAATGAAGTCGAGCTTTGGCACGTTTGGCTCTGTGTCCTGTGATGGCGAACCTATGGGCTTCGTCACGTATCTGTTGCAGCAAGTGTAAGCCTTTGTTATCTTTTTCCAAGTTAAGCATTTCGCCTGTGTCAGAAAAAATCATGGTTTCCAGCCCAGGTCGGCGCTCTTCACCTTTAGCGATACCGACGAGTAAAATATCTTCTAAGCCGACTTCTGCCATGACTTCAACCGCAACGCCCAATTGCCCTTTACCACCGTCAATAAAGATTAAGTCGGGGCGCACGCCCTCACCTGCCGCTACTTTTCTATAACGGCGAGTCAACACATCCCGCATAGCGGCATAATCATCGCCCGGCGTAATACCTGTAACGTTATAGCGTCGATACTCGCTATTTTGCATATCTCCGCGGTCAAACACTACGCAGCTACCCACAGTCGCTTCGCCCATGGTGTGGCTAATATCAAAACATTCGATACGCTCGGTATTATCTGGCAAATGTAGAGCTTCGCGCAAAGCCAGCAACTTAGCAGTTTGATTAGCTGAAGTTGCGGCACGCTGACCTAACGCCAGTTCGGCATTAGTTTGCGCCATTTTCAGCCAAACGCGTTTATCGCCAATCGGATTGGTGTTGATTTTTACCTTACGTCCAGCTTGTTCACTCAGCACTTCTTCAAGAACACTGGTTTCAATTTTAACGCCGACCACAATCAGCGGCGGTGTATTCTGCGCGACATAATGCTGCGCAAGAAACGCCTCCATACTGATTTCCAGTGTCTCACCTTCGGAATTTTTAGGCATGAAACTTCTATCGCCCAAATGCCGCCCGCCACGGATCATGACCAAGTTAATACAATGTTGACCTTGCAGCTCAGCGCAAGCAATCACATCTGCGTCTGAAACATTGAAGTCGCTGACAAACTGTTTAGCTTGCACCTGTCGAAGCGCTTGCATACGGTCACGAAACACCACCGCCATTTCATATTCTTGATTAGCTGCGGCAGTATTCATCCGCGCACCAAGCGCATCAATCACCTCATTAGTCTTGCCCTGCAAAAACATCGCAGCTTGATGCACGTCGTTATTGTAATTCTCATCCGAAATCAAACCCACGCATGGCGCTGTACAACGCTCAATTTGATGTTGTAAACAAGGCCTACTACGATTTGCAAACACCGTGTTTTCACAGGTGCGAAGCTTAAATACTTTTTGCAAAAGCTGAATACTCTCACGTACCGCAACGGAATTAGGAAAAGGCCCAAAGTACTGATTGCCTTTTCGCTGCGTGCCACGATGAAATGCCAATCGCGGAGAATCATCACCAGTAATAACAATGTAGGGATAAGACTTGTCGTCGCGAAACAGCACGTTGTAACGCGGCATTAAGCCTTTAATCAGATTATTTTCCAGCAACAAAGCCTCAGCTTCATTATGAGTGACCGTCGTTTCAATTTTAACAATATGGCTCACCATCATGCGCGTGCGCGGGCTAGGCAAGTTTTTATTGAAATACGACGAAACGCGCTTTTTCAGGTCTTTGGCTTTACCCACATAAATCACTTCATCCGTGGCGTTTATCATGCGATAAACCCCTGGCAGATTAGGCAGATTTTTTAATATGGGTTTAGGGTCGAACATGGGCTTATTTAGCTCTGACTGCATCTTCCGCTTTAGCTTCAGCGATACGCAACAAACGCGCCTCTTCAGCTTTCTTGGTATCTTCAATCTCACGCATAACGCTTTTTAAATCAACAGCTTTGGTGCTTTGTCTGAATCGACCTGTGAGTGGAGTTTCCAGCGTTAAATCGCCATGCGCATACAGCGCCCATATCTCTTTGCCGTATTGTGTAGTGAGCAACTCTGGCGCGAAACGACCAAAGTAATCACTTAAATTTCTAACATCACGCTCTAGCATTTCACTTGCGTTATTGTTACCTGCCGCATCTACCGCCTGCGGCAAATCAATAATCACCGGGCCATCGGCACTCATTAAGATATTAAATTCGGACAAGTCACCATGCACGATGCCAGCACAAAGCATGCGCACTACCTCTTTAATTAGAGTGCCGTGGTGAATACGTGCGTCTTCTGCACTAAAAGTTACATCGTTTAAACGTGGTGCCGCGTTGCCGTTGGCATCGGTCACCAACTCCATTAACAACACGCCTTCATAGAAGTTATATGGCTCTGGCACTCGCACACCAGCATTGGCAAGCCGATACAAAGCATCTACCTCGGCACTTTGCCAAGCAGCCTCTTGTGATTCACGTCCGAATTTTGAGCCTTTAGCCATTGCGCGGCTTTGGCGACTATTCTTAACTTTACGGCCTTCGGTATAGTCTACGCTCTGACGAAAGCTACGTTTGTTTGCCTCTTTATATACCTTAGCGCAACGCACATCATCGCCGCAACGCACTACATATACAGTCGCTTCTTTACCGCTCATGAGCTGGCGGACAACATCGTCAATCAAGCCATCTTCTAAAAGTGGCTCAAGTCTTTGGGGAGTTTTCATGAAAGCATTTTAACACCATGCTGTCATTCTGAGCGTAGCGAAGGATCCAGATTTAAATCTAGGGAGCAAACTAAAAGCTGGATTCTTCGCTACGCTCAGAATGACGGGAATTTTAAAGTGATGGAGAATTAAAGCTTAATGCCCCAATAAACACGTTTACTCATCTAGTAACTTCCCACCAATCGCCCAATCTTCATATGCAACTTCTTCAAACGTAATATAGGTATAAGATTTTGGTTTATGTGCAACTCGCTCTAACGTTTCAGTAAATTCTTTGGCGATTTGCGCTTTTTGTTCTTTAGTGACAGAACCAGCTAGTTTAATATTCACGTACGGCATATTGAATCTCCCTTAGAAAAAGTAATTACAATAATACGGCTTGCTTAATGATCATGCTGACCTAAACTTGGCGCAACTTGCCCTGGCTTTAAATGGAAAGTTTTCCATATATCGCGTATCAAGTTTAGCGTAAAGACAAATAATAATACCGAAATCAGCAAAGATAAAATCGGATCTATTGGCATCCAACCTGTGAAGTAAATAACGACACCAGCCGCCACTGCGGCCACTGAACCTAATAAATCGCCCATCACATGCAAAAATGCTGCGCGATTATTCAGGGTTTCGGCATGATGCGCTGCTTGGTGATGTAATTGTTTAGCCACCACAATATTGACGATTAAACCTAAAGTTGCGATGATTGTGAGCCCTAAACCTTGCACCTGATGAGGCTCTTTAAACCGCGCAATCGCTTCAACCACCACAAATATAATCACGATTAAAAGTGAAATAGCGTTAAAAATTGAAACGCCTAGCTCCACATAAGTCACTCCTGAACTGTGGCGTGCAATATTGGGTTTTTTAGCCATCACGCCCGCCATCCAAGCCAGCCCGAGTGCAGCAACGTCTGAGAACATATGTCCAGCATCGCTTAATAAAGCAAGTGAACCTGTGTACCAACTACCAACAGCTTCAACAATTGCGAAGGTGAAAATCAGTAAAAATGGAATCAGGTAATGGTCGTGGTCTTCATGATCATCGTGGTTATGTTGATCTGAATCGTTATGTGAGTGTTGGTGTGAATTTTCCATAGGTGAAATGCTAACCGAAAAGTCATTTTATTTAGCATTTTTATGGTTAAAAATTTATTGCTTGATTTGAGAAAGCTATAATGTCGTTATTAAATATTTTTAGTTAGACTTTATGCTGAGTTACCGCCACGCCTTTCACGCAGGCAACCATGCCGATGTGCTGAAACACTATGTACTAGGCTTAGTGCTAGATTACATGAATCAAAAGGACAAACCTTATTGGTATATCGACACCCACGCCGGCGCGGGCATGTACAGCTTAACTGAGGGCTACGCCACGCAGAATACAGAGTTTGAGCAAGGTATTGCGAAACTAATGTCTGCGGACAATCTACCTAAACCGCTTGCTGATTTTGTGGCACAGATTAAACGCTTTAATACCAACTCGCTTGATTTCTACCCTGGCTCACCTATGGTCGCGCAAGACTTTTTACGCGCTGATGACAAAATGCGGTTATTTGAGCTGCATCCTAGCGATTGCAAGTTACTCATAGAGAATTTTAGAGGCCAAGGTAAGCAGATCAAGATTGAAATGCAAAATGGCTTTTCTGGCATCAAAGCTTGTTTGCCTCCTCCTTCACGTCGCGCTGCGGTGCTGATTGACCCGCCTTATGAAGATAAGCAAGATTACCAGCATGTGGTCAAGATGATTAAAGATAGTCTGGCGCGCTTTTCAACTGGCACTTATATGGTTTGGTACCCCATTTTGCAGCGACCAGAACCTGCTGAAATGGTCGATGATTTAATCAATTTAGATTTACCAAACTGGCTAAACGTAGAAATGACCATACATCAACCATCGGCAGATGGGTTTGGTATGCATGGCAGCGGCTTGTTTATTGTGAATCCACCTTGGACATTACCTAAAATATTAGATGAAACAATGTCAGTTTTAACCCAGCTATTAGCTTTGGATGGAACTGCAAGTTACGCTATAGATAGCCAAATAGTCTAAATAAAACTGTCGCTTCAACCTGTTACAATAAGATAGCAATCCGAACTCAAAATTAAAGGCTTTAACACATGCAAGAACACAACACCCCGTCCTCTATCGAATATAAACAAAAAAGCGTAATGACCAACATTTTATTTGGTAGTCGCTGGCTGCAGTTACCACTTTACTTAGGCTTAATTGTTGCACAAGCCGTTTATGTGTACTTTTTTGGCCTTGAATTAGTACATTTAGTGGGTAAAGCTTCTCACCTTGTAGAAGCTGACATCATGTTAATTGTATTAGGTTTAATTGATGTTGTGATGATTTCAAACCTGCTCATCATGGTGATTGTAGGTGGCTACGAGACATTTGTTTCACGTCTTAATTTAGAGGGCCACCCTGATGAACCAGATTGGTTATCTCACGTAAATGCTAACTTATTAAAAGTTAAACTCGCTACAGCCATTATTGGTATTTCTTCTATCCACTTGCTAAAAACATTTATCAATGCAGAAAACTTAAGTGACAAAGTATTAATTGCACAAACCGTGATTCATATGACGTTTGTGTTTTCAGCGATTGCGATCGCTTATATTGATAAGTTAATGCGTATAGAAAGTAAACATTAATTAATTCAGTTTAATAAACCTGCACATATGGCGTTGAAGTTGATGGTTCATTTTTAACGCTGAAGTTTTGCACAGCTACAGTTTTATTGTTTTCAGTTTCTACGCTCACTTTCCACTCACCTGCCTGCAAATCTGTTTTGTAGGTGTATCCACGAAAGCCATTGTATCGCCCGCCTGATAAAGTAAAACCAGCTCGAGATACAATCTGCCAGCCTTTTTTCTTATCGTGATATTGCCATACATGGAACAAGTGCGTCTTTAAGCCGCTTGGAGCGAATACTGATGAAAAGCAATACAGACGCTGCCCTCGTTCGACATGCATATGAGTACTAGCTTTACGCCAAAACACCCACCAGCTTGATGGTTGCTGACTTAATTGATAATTGCCATCGACTTTATTAATCGCATACCCTACCGCAATATCGCGTTTCACTAGCGGCACTGGCGGAATCACATCAAAAGCATAAGCAAGCATTAACAAGGTCGCTATCACCCCAACTGGCCAAATACTACCGTCATGATCGGGCGTTTTTTTGTAGAGCAAATAAGCTGCGCCTGCGCCTAACAATGTACTCAAATAAAACCATACCGCATGAATGCTGCCCATTAAATAAGGTAAAGCAAAATTAAACAGCAACATGGCGCAAAAGCCAAACTGCGCCCAGCTAAGCGTGAGTTGTTTATATTTATCTTCCAGATACTCATTGGCCACCAACATGACGCCTAAAATAATAGACATCGCCCAAGCCAACCAATGATTAGAGCTTTTAAAATACAGAATAAATAAAGAACTCAATAAATTGCCGAACAAAAACTGCAATAAAAAGTAAGGTAGATTCTCCCAATACAAACGCTTATGAATTTTTGCAGCCCATGGAGATAACTTTGACGCATCGGATAAAATAAATCTCGGACTGCCGATGGTAAATAAAATGGCGGCGGCAATACCCAAATAAACAAAGAAAGTAATTAAATCTGAGTAGGCAACATTACGGCCTATGGTGAGCGCATCCCATAAGAATCCGCCGAAAAAGAAAATGACTGGAAAGAAATCACCCAGTTTTAAAACATGGTGATACAGGCGTGTTTGTTTGATTTTAGCAATGATCATCTTGTAAGCGTTTTAAAAAAACTAGGGTTAAAGATTGGGATTTAGGTACTAAGAAATAAGACTGCAGAGTATGTAGCCAATCACGATGCCAGTAATCAGCGCAATGGTCACAGCACGATAGGTCAATACATCTTTGGAGTATCCGCGTTTAATGGCGACATAAGAGACCAAATAACCTACGGCATTCAATAGCCAAATTACACCAATCGACAACACTTTGACTATGAGAGGGCCAATAATAGGAACAAGGCCTATCATGGCGACAACCCAAGCAAACACATGAGAAATGGTCGCAAATATTACTACACCAGTAGTGACCGCTTTCGCGTGCCAGCCGAAATGCCATGCTGCAAACACGACAATAGCGAGCACAATCGACAACGGCAGCATCCACTTCCACGCGCCACGCTTAGCTGGCTGTGTAATTTCTTCTGGATCAAAAATGTGATGATTATCGGGTTTTTGCTCTGAATTCATAAAGCGATGATATCAGGAAAACTGAATATTAAACGCTTCGCACTCAATCGATCGAAGCATGCCTATACATCAAACTCATAAAAAAACCTCATTCCCGCTTGGGCGGCAATGAGGTTAAATAGAGAGTTGCGCTCTACTTGCAGCTGACTAACTAAACCACTTCTGCGATTGGAATCACTTTCTTACCTGAACTTAAGGTATCCAAAGCCGCTTTATACTCAGTCATTTGGTCGAAATTTAGATATTTGTAAATTTCCGCAGTGTTGGCCAATTTATTACCCACAGTTTCCAAATACTCAGCATGTGATGGCATACGACCTAGCTTCGCGCAGACTGCGGCTAATTCAGCTGAGCCCAAGTAAACACGTGCATCTTTACCCATGCGGTTATCAAAGTTACGTGTGCTGGTTGAAAACACCGTCGCTTTATCCGCCACGCGTGCCTGATTACCCATACATAATGAACAACCTGGGATTTCAGTACGCGCACCTGCTACGCCGAAGGTTGAATACACCCCCTCATCGCGCAACTGCGCTTCATCCATGCGTGTTGGTGGGGCAATCCACAAACGTGTTGGAATGCTGCCTGAGCCCTCTAACACTTTAGCCGCAGCGCGGTAATGACCAATATTAGTCATACAACTACCGATAAACACTTCATCAATCTTATCGCCAACCACTGCTGATAACGGTTTAATGTCATCTGGATCGTTCGGGCAAGCCACTAGCGGCTCTTTGATTTCGTTTAAATCGATTTCAATCACGTGAGCGTATTCTGCATCTGCATCTGGTGTAAGTAATTCAGGTTTTGCTAGCCATGCTTGCATATTTTCAATACGGCGTTGCAAGGTGCGTGCATCTTCGTAGCCGTTCTCAATCATGTTTTGCATCAATACGATATTTGAATTTAAGAACTCAATCACAGGCTCTTTGTTTAAAAGTACGGTACAGCCATTCGCAGAACGCTCAGCTGAAGCATCGGCAAACTCAAAGGCTTGCTCTACTTTCAAATCTGGCAAACCTTCGATTTCTAAGATTCGGCCGTTAAATACGTTCTTTTTACCTTGTTTGCCAACCGTTAAATTGCCTTCTTGAATGGCAGCATAAGGAATCGCGTTCACCAAGTCACGCAAGGTAATGCCTGGCTGCATTGTGCCTTTAAAGCGCACTAATACTGACTCTGGCATATCCAAAGGCATGGCACCTGTCGCCGCAGCAAACGCCACCAAACCAGAACCGGCTGGAAATGAAATTCCAATAGGGAAGCGTGTATGTGAGTCACCGCCTGTACCTACAGTATCTGGTAAGATTAAACGGTTTAACCATGAGTGAATCACGCCGTCACCTGGGCGCAATGAAACGCCGCCACGGCTAGACATAAACTCTGGCAAGCTATGTTGCAATTTAATATCCACTGGTTTTGGGTAAGCTGCTGTATGACAGAAGCTTTGCATGACCAAGTCAGAGCTAAAGCCTAAACAGGCCAATTCTTTCAACTCATCGCGCGTCATACCACCAGTAGTATCTTGCGAACCTACCGTTGTAGCTTTTGGCTCGCAATAAGTATTGGGGCGTACGCCAACACCTTCTGGCAAACCACAAGCACGACCCACCATTTTTTGTGCAAGCGTATAGCCTTTAGTTGAACTGACTGCTGGCGCAGCTTTAATGAATACGGTAGTTTCTGGCAAACCCAATGCTTTACGTGCATTAGAAGTTAACCCACGGCCGATAATCAATGGAATACGTCCACCAGCGCGCACTTCGTCTGGCATGGTCACTGGGTTTAACTCAAAAGTAGAAAGTACATCGCCCGCTTCATTAAGCACTTTGCCTTCATACGGTTTGATAACAATCACATCGCCCATATTCAGTTTTGACACATCACATTGAATCGGCAATGCGCCTGAGTCTTCTGCTGTGTTAAAGAAAATCGGTGCGATTTTAGCGCCTAAAATCACGCCACCTGTGCGCTTGTTTGGGATGTTAGGAATATCATTGCCCATAAACCACTGCACTGAGTTAATCGCTGATTTGCGTGATGAACCTGTACCCACTACATCGCCCACATAAGCCAACGGCAAGCCTTTTTGTTTTAAGGTATCAATCAGTTTCAAACCATCAGGCATTTTATTGATCAGCATGGCTTTGGCATGCAGTGGAATGTCTGGGCGGCTCCATGCATCTTGTGCAGGGCTTAAGTCGTCGGTATTGGTTTCACCATCCACTTTGAATACAACCATTTTGATTTCATTAGCCAACACTGGCGCATTGGTAAACCACTCGGCATTCGCCCAGCTTTCTATCAGCTTTTTAGCATGGGCGTTACCCGCTTTCATCAATACATCTACATCATGAAATGCATCGAACATCAAAATCGTACTACTTAAAGCTGTTACTGCATGTGCAGCCATCGGTGTCTCGAGTAAAGCAACTAAAGCCTGTACGTTGTAACCACCAAGCATAGTGCCTAGTAACTCCACCGCTTTTTCTGGTGAAATTAATGGTGATTTAGCGATGCCTTTGGCAATATCTGCAAGAAAAGCGGCTTTCACATAAGCAGCTTGATCCACGCCCGCTGGTGTACGATTGGTAATTAAATCAAGTAATGTTTCAGCTTCACCTGCAGGCGGGGCTTTAAGTAGCTCAACCACTTGCGCAACTTGCTCAGCTGACAAGGGTAATGGTGGAAGTTGAATAGCGCTGCGTTCTGCAACATGGGCTTGATAGGCTTTTAACATAGTGGCTCTTTTAATAAAATAGTGACTGTTTAAATATGCTGTTCTAAAACGGTAGTTATATCAATAAGGTTAAATTATAAACCAGCCTAAATCATCAAAAATTTCACATTTGTAAAACTTCAAAATTAAGCCAGTTAGTTTAGTTAATAGCGTTCGTTTGATTAAATAATTTGTCATCTGGCGGTAGCGTGCAACTTTTACCTTGGCTACGCAATTGCCACCTATCTAGAATCTCTTTTTCATATTCAGATCCATTTTTTAGTGCTAAAAATGCACGGACCTCAGTGACGTCAGCAAAACCGTTTTTATCAGTATCCATGGCTGCAATATTATCTTCTACAGTTGGACCAGAATAGCCGTCATCGCTGTCGACTAAATAAATCAGTACATCATCTGCGCTTGCGATGGATATATTCATAGCCAAACCAAGCAAAAAAGCACTTCGTAACAAAAGTTTTAGCATTTCATCTGCGTCCTCTAATATCTATCATCAATTCTGACAGATATTAACGCAAATAATGCGATGCTCATGTGACCCAAGTTACAAAAAGAGGACACAAAACCTACGGCACAGAGTGAATTTCTATCGTCTTGTGCTGTGCAATCTTTTCTTTCCACTCGGCTGGACCAGTAGTGTGTACTGAATTACCTTTGCTATCCACCGCGACCGTCACAGGCATATCTAGCACTGTGAACTCATAAATAGCCTCCATACCCAAATCTGCGAATGCCAGCACTTCAGCCTTTTTAATGGCTTTACTCACCAAATATGCTGCACCGCCTACTGCAGTTAAGTACACAGACTTATGCTTTGCGATAGAAGCGATAGTTTCATCGCCACGTTCTGCTTTGCCGACCATGCCGAGCAGGCCAACGTCGCTTAACATCATTTCACTAAAATTATCCATACGTGTTGCAGTAGTTGGTCCAGCCGGTCCTACCGCTTCATCTCGCACTGCATCAACAGGGCCGACGTAATAAATAAAACGATTTTTAAAATCTACTGGCAGCTTTTCACCTTTAGCCAACATCGTTGCAATCCGCTTATGCGCTGCATCGCGGCCTGTGAGCAACTTTCCATTCAACAATAATGTCTGTCCTGGTTTCCAAGTTTGAATATCCGCTTGCGTAATCGCATCTAAATTTACCCTTAATGACGCTTCACTTGGCACCCAATGCACATTCGGCCAATCACTCAAGTTAGGCGCTTCTAATTCAGCTACGCCACTACCATCCAACTCAAAATGCACATGACGTGTTGCCGCACAGTTTGGAATAATTGCCACGGGTAACGAAGCGGCATGAGTTGGGTAGTCTAAAATCTTCACATCCAACACAGTTGCCAAGCCACCGAGACCCTGCGCGCCTATACCTAAATTATTCACCTTTTCAAAAATCTCTAAACGCAACTCTTCAATTCGGTTTTTGGCTCCGCTAGCTTTAAGTTCGTGCATATCAATCGGCGCCATCAGTGACTCTTTTGCCAACAACATGGCTTTTTCTGCACTACCACCGATACCGATACCCAACATACCTGGAGGACACCAGCCTGCACCCATTTGGGGCACAACTTCCAAAATCCAATCGACTATGCTGTCATTCGGGTTAAGCATCGCCAACTTAGCTTTATTCTCAGAACCGCCGCCTTTTGCAGCAATTTGCACATCCACCTTATCACCAGCCACTAGCGAAACATGCACCACTGCTGGCGTGTTATCTTTAGTATTGGCGCGCTTTCCAGCTGGGTCACTGACAATAGAAGCACGTAATTTATTCTCAGGTAGCAAGTAAGCACGATGTACGCCTTCATTCACCATTTGCTCAATATCCAACTCCGCATCCCACTGCACACTCATGCCTACTTTAACGAAAGCAACAACAATGCCAGTATCTTGGCAAAGTGGGCGCTTGCCTTCTGCGCACATACGCGAGTTGGTTAAAATCTGTGCTATCGCATCTTTAGCGGCAGGAGATTGCTCCGCCTCGTAAGCGCGTCCCAAGGCCTGAATATAATCTACAGGGTGGTAGTAAGATATATATTGCAGCGCATCGGCAATACTTTGGATGAAGTCAGATTGTTTAATGATTGTCATAATTTCCTAGCTCGTCATACCCGCATAGGCGGGTATCCTGTCAGGCTTCAATTTGCGGAATATTCAATAAATACGCTAATTTCAGCTCGATACTTGTCTGGATTCCCGCCTACGCGGGAATGACGAAATTAAAGATTTGTTCACTTACTTACCTTACACTCTTTGCATAAGCAATTTTGTTATTAATGTCTTTGCGCAAAATCTTACCATTTTTCGTACGCGGAAAATCTTTGGTCAAATAAACTGTTTTTGGTGCTTTATAAGCGGCTAAATGCTGCTTACCAAAAGCCATTAGCTCATCCGCAGTGACTTCTGAATTGGGTTGTAGAATCACGTAAGTCACCACGAGCAACTTGTCTTTTTCCAGCTCTTCGCCCACAGCAGCGCAATCTGCCACGGCTGGGTGAGATTTATACACACGCTCGATTTCATACGGTGATACGCGATAACCAAAGCTTTTGATAATGTCATCTTTACGACCCAAGAACCAGATATAACCATCTTCATCATAACGCGCATAGTCGCCCGAGAAAAACCAGCCATCATGTTTATATTTTGCAGTTTCTTCATCTAGATTCCAATAGCGTAGGAATAAGCCTGGGTCTGTTTCAGGCACGCTAATCATGCCTTCCTCGCCTTGTGCAACTTCTTCTAAAGTTTCAGGGTTCAGCAGTTTAATCGCATGACCAGGTTGTGGAAAGCCCGCAGAGCCCGCACGAATTGGGCGGAAAATGCTTTGACTTAAATAGTATGAGAACTCACTCATGCCAACTGCTTCGTAAATATCTGCACCAAAACGCTCGCGCCATTGTTGTAGCACTTCATCAGAAAGATGCTCACCCGCACTCATACAGTGGCGCAAGCTTGGCACATCGGCTTGTTTAGCTATAGATTTCTGAATGATTTGGCGATAAATCGTTGGCACGCCAACAAAAATCGTGGCTGAGTGTTTAGCAATCAAGCGCGTCCATAAATCAGCGTCATTTTTGCCTTCATGCACGATGACGGTTTTGCCCAAATAGAGCGGATCCATCAAGCCTGAACCTAATACATAGGTCCAATTAAACTTGCCTGAATGCATGATGCGGTCTTGCGAGTTTGCATCAAAATTGAACCAGTATTTAGAAGCTGGCTCACGACCTATTAAGGCACGATGCGCATGTAGCACGCCTTTAGGATAGCCTGTTGTACCTGAGGTATAGACCAAATAAGCAGGGTCATCTGCTGCGGTCAAATGCGCGGGTTCGCAAGCTTTAATCGCTGCGAGCTGCGTATCTAAATCAAGCACATTGAGTGCAGTGTGAGCTTCAACCTCACCAACGCCTGACAAAAACACGTGCTTCAAATTAGGCAAACCTGAGAGATGACCTTGCAGTGAAGGCCATGCAGCTTTGTCTGTCACCAACACCGCCGCGCCAGAGTCTTTTGCCAAATAAGCGACTTCTTCAGCAGTGAGTAAAGTTGAAGTTGGCACTGAAACCGCGCCGCGCTTCATTGCACCCAAAAATGCGGTTGGATAATCCAAGCTGTTTGGTAGGCGAATCAACACGCGTTCACCTGCTTCAACATTCAGGTTTCTAAGCAACTGCGCAAACTGATCGGTACGCTTAGCTAACTGCTCAAAAGTGATTTGTGAAGTGCCTTGTGCATCATCCTCTACAATCATCGCAATCGCTTTGGCTGCTGGCGTATTCAAGTGCTTATCAGTACATGCCGCACCAATATTGAAGTGTTTCGGCACACTCCATTTCCACTCTGGGAACTGCTCAAATTTTTGCATGATTCCGCTTTCTTAAATTCTCTATGTGTTTTTTAGGTATGGTTAAAATCAACTTTATAGCAATACGCCATACGGCCAGTTTTGGCGTATCACCTGTGCTGGCAACAACTCAAGCACTTGCAAAGCAAAATCCATATCGTCTTGGTTTAGCGCACGTAAAGCATGTGCTCTCAATAAAGTTTGTAATGCTTTACCAAACATTGGCGGATCTAACATTTCACCTTCAAACTTAATTGCGCCGCCGTGCAAGGCATCTGCTTCAATGGCGGCTTTCAAGATACGTACTTTTTGATTCACTTCAGTTGGTGAAGGTGTGTAAGCGGTTTTACATAAATGTATATGGCCTGGGTGTATCACTTGTTTACCCGTTAAGCCCATCGCAGCTTCCTGGCAAGCGTGTTTATAGACAACGCGTGACTCATAATCGCCATGCAAATCCAACCAGCGGCGAACATCATGCGGCTCGACAAATTTTTCAGGCATGATATTAGAACCGATCAGGGTCTCAACGCCGCCAATCACGCCTTTACCAGCAATACGCGCTTCAAACATGAGTTGATTCATGTAGAACTGTAGCTCTTCAATCCAGTGTTCTGGCGTAATGTGTATGCCCATCGCTTTTGAAAAGTCATGAATACCAAACACCACATGCTTAACAGTGCTGTACTGCATCAGCTCTGGTGCGATTTTCAGCGATTTAGGATGCTCGATAATCGGCTGTATCGTAATATTTGGATTTAGCTCGAGTAACAAGCTGGACAAATCGCGCACTTCAGCCGCGCCATAAGCTTCACCCGCCTTGGCTAGCATCACAACGTCGATGCAGTCGGACATATCGCTAACGAGCTGCATATCCAGCTCGTATTCATCGGTACGGAATGAGTTTGATCGAATGGCAATAGTGACGCTCGGGTTGACTTTACGAAGCTCAGGCAGCTCTTGGCGCAATAGATCACGACTCATTTCTTTTTGACGGCAACCATCTTCCAAGTCAAAAATCAAAGTGTGTGCATTGGTGTGATGTGCGTGCTTTTTCATACGCGCCGCTGCTTGCGTGACATCTTCGTAGATGCCCTGCGCTGGCGAATACTTCACAGGTGGATAGTAAAGCTGTATTCCAGGCCAATTTTCACCCAGCATATTACTATTCGTATAACACTTTATTTTTCCAGGACTATTCATGCTAAGTCTTCCAGTAATTTTAATTATCTTTAAACCGAACTCTTAAGCGGCTCTCTTTAATGAGCGCTCAATTTAGTAATGACGGATTGCATCGCATCTGTATCGATTTGCTTCGCTTTAAACGCTTCAACATTTGCAAGCTTGATTCTTGATGTCACCACATCTAAAAACTCGTTATCAGGTAAATCTAACAAGCTATCAAACGCCAATAACTCTGACTTAGTGAGCGTTGCAAGATGATTCTCAGAAAAGCGCTGCAATACAATGTCTAGCTCTAGCAAGCCTCGGCGACAGCGCCAACTTAGGCGACGGACTTCTTCATCTGTCATGCTGTTAGCTTTAATCATTTAGCCTAAACCGGCTTAATATCAATATGTTTTTTTGCTTTGTTTTTATGCTCACGTGCCTGCTCGAATTTAAGGTCTTTGATTTTTGCAATCGCCGCATTCGGGTTCAGTTTCTTAGGGCAAACTTCCACGCAGTTCATAATGTTATGGCAGCGGTATAAACGTTCTGGCTGCTCTAGATTCTCTAAGCGCTCATCGATTGCCTGATCGCGGCTATCCACCATAAACCGATAGGCTTGCATCAAACCTGCTGGACCAACGAATTTATCTGGATTCCACCAAAAAGACGGGCAAGAAGTCGTACATGCGCCGCATAAAATACACTCATACAAACCATCAAGCTTGGCACGGTCTTCTGGCGACTGTAAGCGCTCAGCTTCAGGTGGCGGATCGTTATTCACCAAATAGGGCTTAACCGAATTGTAGTTCTCAAAAAACTGGGTCATATCAACGACTAAGTCACGAATCACAGGCAAACCTGGCATCGGGCGAAGCACCACTGGTTCTTCTAAATCTGACAATTTAGTAATACAAGCCAAACCATTCTTACCATTGATATTCATGCTGTCGGAACCACACACACCTTCACGGCACGATTTACGCAGGCTCAAGCTATCGTCTAAATCTTTGATGCGCAGCAAAGCATCCAGCAGCATTTGGTCACTATCTTCCAGCACCACATCGTAATCTTGCATGTAAGGCTTTTTATCTACGTCTGGGTTAAATCTATAAATTGAGAATTTCATGTTGTCGTCTCTAATTTCTAATAAATTCTGTGGTGTGTTTAATAAACACGCGCTTTAGGTACAAAACTCTCTACTGTTTGTGGTTTTAGGCGCACAGGCTTGTATGCCAAGCGATTGCCTTCACGGTAATAGAGTGAATGTGTAAGCCAGTTTGTGTCATCGCGCTCACTAAAATCTTCTCGCGCATGCGCACCACGACTCTCTGTTCTGGCCTCTGCAGCATGCATGGTAGCTAAAGCAACTTCTACCAAATTATCGAGCTCTAATGCCTCAACCCGAGCGGTGTTAAATACTTGGCTTTTGTCTTTAATCACAGTGTTTTTAGCGCGTTCGGCTACTCGGTCGATTTCGCCTACACCTTCTTGCAACAAATCGGGGAATCGGAACACGCCACAATGCGTTTGCATGGTTTCACGCAATGCAGTACCTACATCTTTGACGCTTTCACCTTGCGTTTGTGTGTCTAAGCGGTTTAATCTGGCTAAAGTCTTATCGAATGCATCTGCTGGTAATGGTTTATGGTTGTTATCTTTTCGCACCTCTTCAACCATTTTGTCACCTGCCGCGCGGCCAAACACAACCAAATCTAGCAGTGAATTTGAACCCAAGCGGTTTGCACCATGTACCGAAACGCAAGCGCATTCGCCCACTGCATACAAGCCATTCACTACAGATTGACCACCATGGCCATCAGGCACGACAACCTGACCTTGTAGATTGGTTGGGATACCGCCCATCATGTAATGCGCAGTCGGCACGATTGGAATTGGGTCGTAAACAGGGTCAACATTGGCAAAGGTTTTGGCGATTTCACGGATGCCTGGCAATTTGTCATTGATTAACGCTTCGCCTAAATGGTCTAGCTTTAGGAATACCGCATCCTTATTCTTACCTACGCCACGGCCTTCTTTAATCTCGGTCGCAGTCGCGCGCGAAACCACGTCACGGCTTGCTAAGTCTTTTGCATGTGGCGCATAGCGTTCCATAAAGCGCTCGCCTTCACTATTCACCAAGTAGCCACCTTCGCCACGTACACCTTCTGTAATCAGCACACCTGCATTCAGAACGCCTGTTGGGTGGAATTGCCAGAACTCCATATCTTGCAACGGAATATTGGCACGTGCTGCCATGCCTAAACCATCGCCTGTGTTAATGAACGCGTTAGTACTGGCTTTAAATATACGGCCTGCGCCGCCAGTTGCCAGCATAGTGGCTTTAGCACGGATGCAGTGCACTTCGCCCGTTTCAATTTCTAAAGCCAACACACCTAACACGTCACCATCAGCATCTTTTAACAAATCGAGTGCTAACCATTCCACAAAAAACTGCGTATTGGATTGAATATTGCGCTGATATAGCGTGTGCAACATGGCATGACCCGTTCTATCAGCTACTGCGCAAGTACGTGAGATGGCACTTTCGCCAAAGTTTTGCGTCATGCCGCCGAATGGACGTTGGAAAATTTTGCCATTTTCTAAGCGGTCAAACGGCATACCAAAATGCTCAAGCTCGTAAATTGCAGCAGCAGCGTTTTTACACATAAACTCAATCGCATCTTGGTCGCCCAAGTAGTCTGAACCTTTGATGGTGTCATACATATGCCATAACCATTTGTCATCAGCCACATTACCCAGCGCAGCAGCAATGCCGCCCTGCGCCGCCACGGTGTGTGAACGTGTTGGAAACACTTTAGATAGCACAGCTACTTTTAAGCCTGATTGCGCCAATTGCAATGAAGCACGTAAACCTGCACCACCACCGCCGACTACTAACGCATCAAAAGTTTGAGTTTGTAACGCCATAACCAATTAACCTTCAGTAAATGTTAAATATGCAATTTTTTAAATTAATAACGCTTTGATTAAACTAGTAGCAACTAAGCTAGCAGTAACCAGGTTGCCCAAACTAAATAAACCCATAATGACACCACTAAAAGTTTATCTAACACGTCGCGTACGCTTGGGTTAGGTACGTAATCTTTAAACACATCGCGAATACCTAACCATGCATGAATACACAAGCTAATCCAAAACAATAAAGTAGCGATGCGCCACCAAAGTGGCTGAAAGAAATCAACCCAAGCACCATAATTACTAGGCTGTACGATTAAGAATCTTGCAACTGCAAAAATGCTGTAAACCGCCATTACTAGCGCGCTAAGCCTTTGTGTTAACCAAGCACGCATGCCTGGATATCGTTTTGTGAGAAGTTCAATTAGCATAAAGTATTAAATCCATATTTTTACTGCTAATACTAGGGTTGCTAGCGCACCTAGTACGAGTACAACTTTACTGGTATAACGAGCTTTCATCAGCGTGGTCATCCAATGCACGTCCATCGCAAGGTGGCGAATACCTGCAAAGAAGTGATGAAAGAAAGCCCAGGCTAAGCCAAGAAGCATGACCTTTATAAAAGGCGAGTGCAGAATCGCAATCACTGTTTCATAGTGCTCAGCCGAATTTAGTGAGAGCTGCAATAGCAGCAAAATGACTGGCAAGATTAAAAACAAAACGCAACCTGTGGCTCTGTGCAAAATCGAAACTAAAGCATTGATAGGCAGGCGAATAGTGAACAGATTAAGGTTTTTAGGTCTGCTCATTTGACCGGGTCTTAGCTTTGTTTTTTGACTATTTTTTTGCTGATTATTTTGCATATTCAAGATTCTTAATTGAGCTTGTTGTGCTTATTTAGCTTGCTGTAAGCGCGCAGCATCTGCAACAGCACCAGATACTCTTGATAACAAGCGTTTATCGAATGGTTTTGGAATAATGTAATCCTTGCCGAAACTCAAGTTTTTTAAGTTGTAGGCTGCCAACACATCTTCTGGCACAGGCTCTCTAGCCAATGCTGCCAAAGCGCGTGCTGCGGCGATTTGCATTTCATCGGTAATTTGCTTGGCTTTCGCATCCAAAGCACCGCGGAACAAATAAGGGAAGCACAACGCGTTATTCACTTGATTTGGAAAGTCTGAACGACCAGTCGCCATTAAAATATCATCACGAACCGCGTGCGCTAAGCTAGGTAAAATTTCCGGGTCTGGGTTTGCCAATGCAAACACCACTGGTTTTGGCGCCATTAATTTAAGCAACTCTGGTGATAAAGCATTGGCCGCTGAAACGCCAATAAACACATCAGCATTCGGCATCACATCTGCCAACGTTTTGGCAGCACTTGGAGTTACTGCTAAATGGCGATTGTTGTCATGCAAATCAACACGTGAAGTATCTAAAACACCCGATTTATCCACCATCGTAATATTGGTTGCGCCCATTAATTTAAGTAAGCGCGCACAAGAACAGCCTGCCGCACCTGCTCCTAGAAATACGATTTTTGCAGTTGGTAATGTTTTGCCTTGCAGTTCCAATGCGTTCGACAAAGCAGCCGCTACAATTACCGCAGTACCGTGCTGATCATCATGAAAAACTGGAATATCTAAACGTGCGCGCAATTCCTTTTCAATTCTAAAACAATGTGGCGCAGCAATATCTTCTAGATTAATACCGCCAAATGTAGGCGCGATATTCACCACTGTTTCTATAAACGCCTCTATGGTTGGCGCGTTAACTTCAATATCGAACACGTCGATACCAGCAAAGTGCTTAAACAATACGGCTTTGCCTTCCATCACGGGCTTACTTGCTAATGGCCCCATATTACCTAAACCCAATACCGCAGTGCCATCGGTAATCACCGCTACTAAATTACCTTTATTAGTATATTTATAAGCTAATGCAGGATCACGATTGATTTCACGCACTGGCACAGCCACACCTGGCGTATAAGCCAAAGATAAATCATCTTGTGTAGCACATGGTTTAGATGACTCTACTGAGAGCTTGCCTGGCTTTGGAAACTCGTGATAATCAAGTGCGCGTTTTTTTAAATCGTCCATTATTCTCAATACCTTTTCAGGGTTTACGTTTTTTAATTTTTACTTACTACTTTAAATCTGTGCTTTTCAAAACTTGCAATAGCAAGAAAGGCTAACGCAGACAGTACTTTAGTACGGCAAGTGCAGCCTGACGCCGCTAGTGCATGTTTTCAAAAGCACAAAAAGTATTACTCAAGCTCGTTCATATAATGATGGTTATCTGTCACACACAGTCCCAAACGCCATTCCATAGGCTTATCGCCATAGGTAAATGAAACACGCTCTATACTAAGGATTGGTTCGCCTTCTTTTAAACCTAAAGCCTTTGCCACCTCACCTTTAGCGCCTACCGCTTTCAGGCGTTCTTCAGCACGTATCATACGCACGCCAAACTCGGACTCATACATGCTATACATCGAACCGTTATTTTCTTCTACACGTGTACCATTCAAGCCTTTGAACGGCGCCGCGGGTACGATGATGTGATCAAAAATCAGCGGTCTGCCTGAGAATGTAAGTAAGCGCTTTATCTCTATGGTCGATGCTCCTGCTTTTAAGTCCAGAATTTGCCCCATACGCACATCGGCTTTGCCTTTGGTGCATGAAATAAACTCGTTTTGTAACAACTCTTTTTGCCCATCTTGCGAAGTCAGCCTTAAAAAGCGCAACTTCATGCCTTCTGCACTATGCGTAGCTACAAAAGTACCCTTACCTTGGCGACGAATAAGAATATTTTCAGTAGCCAATGCGTCAATGGCTTTTCTTACCGTGCCTTGACTTACCTTATAACGTCCTGCCAACTCAATCTCACTTGGAATCATGTCGCCTGGGCGCCATTCACCACCGATTAAACTTTGCGTAAGCAACACTTTAATCTGATCATATAAAGGCTTATAACTTGGCGAATTGTAGTGTTTATCTATCATGGTCTTTGCTTCTCACTTAAGTTGAACAAGAGGTCAAGCTGCCATTAATTAGCCGCAATTTAACGTTGAATTCCATTAACGATATTTATATCACGAGTATTTGCAATAGTCTAGCATTTTATATCTTATATAAGACATAAGATATATATTGACATTTTTTATTTTCTCTCTATATAATCGGTTTAGCTTTAAAACAATTAAAACTAAAGGTAACAAAATGGCTCAATATTTTCGCCCCAGGCGCTCCATGCTTTACGTACCAGGCTGCAACACGCACTACCTTGAGCGTGCGCGTACGCTACATGCCGATTCAGTCATATTAGATTTGGGCGACCCTATTTTGGTGGAATGTAAAGAAGAGTCTCGCGACAACGTAGTTCGCTTTGTGAATGAAGGCGGTTATGGCTCACGTGAAGTGGTCGTGCGGGTGAATGACCTTATTTCAGAATGGGGCCCAGACGATATTAAAGCCATTGCAAAAACCAAAGTGGATGCTGTTTTATTTCCAAATATCGAATCTCGCGAAGATGTATTAACCGCACTTTCATTACTCGATGCTGCTGGCGGAAGTCACTTACCCATAATGGTGATGATTGAAAGCCCGATTGCAGTATTGAACGCAAAAGAAATTGCTGCAGCATCAGACCGCATCGTGTGCATTGTAATGGCGACATCTGACTTAATTTCACAATTGCATGCGCGTGTAACTCACGAACGTTCAGCGATCTTAACTTCTCTTTCATTAGTGATTTTAGCTGCACGCGCTTATGGTCACGCAGTAGTGGACGGCATCACTAGCGACTTCAAAAATATGCACTCATTTGAATATGCATGCCGCTTAGGTCGCGACATGGGTTTTGATGGCAAATCATTAGTACACCCTGCGCAACTAGCTTACAGCAACGATGCTTACACGCCACAAACCTCAGAAGTAACGCACGCGCGCGAAATCATCGCTGCGTTAAAAGAAGCAAACGAACAAGGCAAAGGCACAGTTGTGGTTAACGACAAGCTCGTTGAACGCCATCACGTAAGGGCAGCAGAACGCTTATTGAAATTGAGCGAAATGATCACGACTTTGGAAGAAAGCCATGTCTAAAACGACCAATAAAATGACTACAGGTAAAATCAATGCAGGCAACTTTTTTGAGGATTTTCACCTCAATCAAGTGATTCATCACGCTACGCCACGCACGATCGCAGAAGGTGAAATGGCGTTATACATCGCACTAACTGGCGCACGCCAAGTGCTTCACTCTGCTGACACTGTAGCCCAATCATTAGGCTACAACGCTAGACCTGTAGATGATTTATTAGCCTTTCATATCGCATTCGGCAAAACAGTACCTGATATTTCAGTAAATGCCGTTGCCAACCTAGGCTATGCAGACGTGCGCTTTTTACAACCTGTACATATTGGCGATACGCTCAGCACCACTTCAACAGTAATTGGCTTGAAACAAAACTCTAATGGCAAGTCTGGCGTCGTTTATGTGCTCTCGATTTCCATCAACCAATTACAACAACCTGTGCTTTCATGGGTGCGCTGGGTGATGGTGCACAAAAATAATTTAGATGCACCAGCACCTGAAACTGTAGTGCCAAACTTACCTAGTTACGTGCCTGCTGAAGAGCTAAGCGTACCTAATTTTCTGGATGCCAGAAAATTCAATACAGCAGTTACTGGTGGTCAGTATTTATGGAACGACTACGCAATTGGTGAGCGCATCAATCACCCAGCAGGTATGACGATTAGCGATACAGACCACACGCTTGCTACTAAGCTGTATCAAAACAATGCGCGTTTACATTTTGATGATCTGATAATGAAAAAAACTGCATTTGGCAGACGCTTGATGTACGGCGGCCACATCATTTCATTATGCCGTGCGTTGTCAAATGACGGCTTAGAGAATGCGCTTTGCATCGTCGCGATTAATGGTGGCACGCATTGCAATCCATCATTTGGTGATGACACCATTTACACATGGACCGAAGTGCTAGATAAATGGGATGTGCCTAATCGCAACGACGTGGGCGCCTTGAGATTACGTATGGTCGGTGTAAAAAACATGCCAGCTGACGCACTCGAAAGCACGTATATCAATACTGACGGCAAACAAACTTACCACCCGAACGTAGTGTTAGATTTAGATTACACCGTGCTAATGCCACGGAAACCAAATTAAAAAAGACTTTAGATAAAAGATTTAGCAAACTTAGCATAGAAAACTTAGGAAGATACGATGGCAACCACACAACAATTAGTTCACCCTAAAGACGCTTTATTCGGTGGGGAAAAATCATTTCCTATCATTCCATCATGCGAGCATTTTGCTGGGAGTGAAAAGCTAATCCTCAAAGCCTTGTCTATGCAAGATACCGTTGGGCCGGTATTCGATATCACTTGCGATTGCGAAGATGGTGCACAAGCTGGCCAAGAGAGCGAACATGCAGAAATGATAGTGCGTGTACTCACAAGCGATGCTAACAAACACAAAATGGCAGGTTCGCGAATTCACGACTACACCAATAGCTACTGGAAACAAGATGTGGATATTTTGGTGGCTGGTGCTGGCAAAGTTTTAAGCTACATCACCATTCCAAAATGTACAAGCTACGCGCAAGCCAGCGAGATGATTGCATACATTCAAAAAATAGCCACTTTCAATGGTATTGAGCGTGTGATTCCAGTGCATATCCTGATTGAAACGCATGGCGCACTAAAAGCTGTGCATGAAATCGCAACTTTGCCATGGGTACAAGTGCTGGACTTCGGTTTAATGGACTTTGTGAGCGGCCACCATGGCGCGATTCCAGCATCAGCAATGCGCAGTCCAGGCCAGTTTGACCACCGATTATTGGCACGAGCAAAAGCAGAGTTAGTGGCTGCGGCACTAGCTAACGGCGTAGTGCCAGCGCACAACGTGACTTTAGATCTAAAAAATGTAGAAACTACGCATTCAGACGCTTCACGCGCACGCAACGAGTTTGGTTTCTTACGCATGTGGAGCATTTATCCAACGCAGATTGAAGCAATTGTGGATGCCATGAAACCTAACTTTGATGAAGTACAAGATGGCGCGAATATTCTACTCGCTGCGCAAAAAGCAGACTGGGGTCCGATTCAATACGATGGCGAACTTCACGATAGAGCGACTTATCGTTATTTCTGGGAAATTTTACAAAAAGCCAAACTCACCAAAGTGGCGATTCCAGATGAGGCAACTCAGGCCTTCTTCAGTTAGTTTTTAAATTTATAGACTTTAAATATAGCCCAAGGTAATTCATATGACACAAGCAGCCACAGCAGGGGCACGATTTCGTGCCGCCCTAAGCGCCGAAAAACCGCTACAAATCATAGGCGCAATCAACGCCTACCACGCCATGCTCGCCACCCAAAGCGGCTTTAAAGCTATTTATTTATCTGGTGGCGGTGTCGCTGCGGGCTCACTTGGCTTGCCTGATTTAGGCATCTCAACTTTAGAGGATGTATTGATTGACGTACGCCGCATTACCGATGCTGTTGACACGCCATTACTAGTGGATATTGATACTGGCTGGGGCGGCGCTTTTAACATCGCCCGCAGCGTAAAAAGCATTGCTAAAGCTGGTGCGGCAGCAGTGCATATTGAAGACCAAGTTTCAGCAAAGCGCTGTGGTCACCGCCCAAACAAAGCCATTGTCAGCTTAGAAGAAATGGTAGACCGCGTAAAAGCTGCGGTTGATGCCAAACCTTATGATGATTTTGTCATCATGGCGCGTACTGATGCTTTGGCTGTCGAAGGATTGCAATCTGCCATAGACCGCGCTTGTGCTTGCGCTGAAGCTGGCGCAGACATGATTTTCCCTGAAGCGATTACTGAACTCAGCATGTATAAACAATTTGCAGCCGCTGTAAAAGTGCCAGTATTAGCCAATATTACTGAATTTGGTAGCACACCGCTGTTCACTGTAGATGAATTGCGCATTGCGGATGTAAGTATGGTGCTATATCCACTTTCAGCTTTCCGCGCGATGAACCAAGCGGCGCTTAACGTTTATCAAGCCGTGAAAAATGACGGTACGCAAAAAAATGTAGTCGGCACCATGCAAACCCGCATGGATCTTTACGACCACTTGGGCTACCACGCCTTTGAGCAAAAGTTAGATGCTCTATTTAATCAAAACAAAGCTTAAAGGAGAAAAGTAGCATGAACGCAACTACTCAAACCACTATTCAACCAGCGAGCAGTGAAGCCCCTAAAAAGAAAAAAGGCGTGGCGCTAGCGGGCGTTTCTGCTGGCACCACTGCAATTTGTACGGTTGGGCATACTGGTAACGATTTACATTATCGTGGTTACGATATTATTGAACTGGCTAAAAGCGCCACATTTGAAGAGGTCGCTTACCTATTGATTCATGGTGAATTGCCAAATAAAACTGAACTCGCGGCTTATCACGCCAAACTTAAAAAGTTACGCGACATTCCAGCTGCGCTCAAAACCGTGCTGGAGCAAATCCCAAAAAACACGCATCCTATGGATGTGATGCGCACAGGCTGTGCGATGCTAGGCACATTAGAACCTGAAGCGGCTGACCGCAATACCAAAGCCGCACGAGATTTAGGCGACAAACTAATCTCATGTTTTGGTTCAATTTTGTTGTACTGGTATCACTTTAGCCACAATGGCAAACGTGTGAATTTAGAAACTGACGACGATAGCATTGCCGCACACTTTTTACATGTGCTGCATAGCAGAACACCAAGCCAATTGCATATTGACGCCATGAATACGTCGCTAGTGCTATACGCAGAGCATGAATTCAATGCATCAACTTTTACCGCACGTGTGATTGCAGGCACATTATCTGACATGTACTCATGCATCACCGGTGCAATTGGCGCTTTACGCGGCGCAAAACATGGCGGTGCGAATGAAGCGGCGATGGAAATCATCGAACGCTATAAAAATGCCGATGAAGCAGAAGCTGATATTTTAGAGCGCATGGCGCGTAAAGAAATTATTATCGGCTTTGGCCATCCCGTTTACACAATTGCTGACCCAAGAAATGAGTCAATCAAAGCCGTTAGCCGCAATTTATGCGAAGATGCCGGCAATATGACGCTTTTTGAAATCTCAGCACGCATTGAAGAAGTGATGTGGCGCGAGAAAAAAATGTTCCCGAATTTAGATTGGTACAGCGCATCTAGCTATCACATGATGGGCATTCCAACTGGCATGTTCACGCCTATTTTTGTAATTTCACGCACGACAGGCTGGGTTGCACATGTGATTGAGCAGCGCATTGATAACAAAATCATTCGCCCGAATGCAGAGTACGTTGGTCCGGATAATCGTGCTTATGTGCCGCTAAGCCAAAGATAAATCTATCTAAACTCGTCATTCTGAGCATAGCGAAGAATCCAGTTGTAAAAGTAACCCTTATGGATTCTTCGCCATGCTCAGAATGACGAAATATAAAAAATTCAAATCATTCAATTAAAGGTTTTCTAAATATGTCAACCCACATTTCAAACGTTCGCCCCGCTCCAGACCAAGTCATTGTCGACATCGCCAATTATGTAGCTGATTACGAAATCAAATCAGATGAAGCATTCGATACAGCACGCAACTGCTTAATGGATACACTAGGTTGTGGTTTTGAAGCCTTAGATTACCCGGCTTGCACCAAATTACTAGGCCCAGTGATTGCTGGCACAGCCGTGCCAAATGGTGCCAAGGTACCAGGTACTTCATTTCAATTAGACCCGATTTTAGCTGCTTTCAACATTGGCGCGATGATACGCTGGTTAGACTTTAACGATACGTGGTTAGCCGCTGAATGGGGTCACCCATCTGATAACTTAGGCGGCATTTTAGCCACTGCTGATTACATTTCACGTAAAAATGTAGCTGAAGGAAAGACTGCACTGACCATTAAAGACGTGCTTACAGCTATGATTAAAGCCCATGAAATTCAAGGTGTATTAGCACTAGAAAACAGCTTTAACCGCGTAGGCTTAGACCACGTGATATTGGTGAAAATTGCCTCAACAGCTGTAGTGACGAAATTACTAGGCGGCAATAAAGAGGACATCATCAACGCAGTTTCTAACGCATTTGTAGATGGTCAAAGCTTACGTACTTATCGCCACTCACCAAACACTGGCTCACGTAAATCATGGGCAGCAGGCGACGCAACCAGCCGAGCAGTCCGTCTAGCATGGATGACCATGCAAGGTGAAATGGGCTATCCTTCAGCATTAACAGCCAAAACATGGGGCTTCTACGATGTGTTATTTAAAGGCAATGCATTTAAATTCCAACGTGGCTATGGTTCATACGTGATGGAACAAGTGTTGTTTAAAATCTCATTCCCAGCTGAATTCCATGCGCAAACTGCAGTGGAATGTGCAATTCAATTACACGCACAAGTGGGCAAAGAGATTCAGTCACTAGAGCAAATCGCGCAGATTGATAAAATCGTGATTACTACGCACGAATCAGCCATTCGTATTATCGACAAAACTGGTCCACTAGATAACCCAGCTGACCGTGACCATTGTATTCAATACATGTCAGCCATTGGCTTATTAAAAGGCAACTTAACTGCGCAAGATTACGAAGATGCAGCCGCGGCAGACCCACGTATCGATGCAATTCGCGCAAAAATGGTGTGCGTAGAAAAAGCTGAATACACGGCTGATTACCTAAACCCAGAAAAACGCTCAATCGCCAATGCGATTCAAGTATTCTTTAAAGACCACACAAGCTCAGACAACATCGCAGTGGAATACCCAATTGGTCACCGTCGCCGTCGCGGTCAAGGCATTCCAGAGTTAGTAAAAAAATTCCAAGTGAACCTAGCGCGCCGTTTTGATGCTAAAAAACAAACTGATATTTTGGAGCTTTGTTTAGACCAAGCTAAGTTAGAAGCCACGCCTGTGAATGTGTTTGTGGATATGTTAGTCGCTTAATAAGCATGGTGTGCAAATGACTTTTCATTTGCACACCTTTGACTATAAGTAACTATAGACAATGACTCCTTATCTACAAAAATAGACCATAAATAGCCTTTTATTGCTTCAATCGATTACCTCTCACCTCTCGTAACCTATCACTATCTTATAAAGCGCCTGACAAAGTCGTGAGACGTTTTTTTGCAGGCTCACAGGTAGATTGATGATAGACATTCAACATTTTATTTATCGCGATGGCGATCCTACACCACTGCTTTACGGCTCTTATGACCCGTGGCTGGTGGCGCTGTCAGTCGCAATTGCGATTGGTACATCCATACTTGGCATGCAGTTGGCACGCGTCGCGCATGACCAAACCTCGCCATTGCTCAGGCAAGTTTCTATCATGGCAGGCTCGATATCGCTTGGTGCGGGGATTTGGTCCATGCATTTTATTGGCATGATGGCGCTCAATCTTTGTACGCGCGTTAACTACGATACGTTTACCACCATATTATCAATGGCACCTGGGGTATTAGCCTCTTGGTATGCGCTGCACTTGCTCTCTGGTGGGAAACTCACGTATCGACGCTTATGGTTAGGCGGGGCGACTGTGGGTGCAGGTATAGGCATCATGCATTACACCGGAATGCTGGCCATGCAAATGGCGCCTGCTTTAAAGTTTGATGTTGAATGGGTAATGATTTCAGTCATCGTGGCCGTGGTACTGGCAACGAGTGCACTATGGATTAGTTTGTACCTCAACCAGCAGCAACGTCTTTCACCTCTCTACTCACTTACCTTAGGTGGCAGCCTGATGGGTATTGCTATTACCGCGATGCACTATACGGGTATGGCTTCTGCACGCATTACTGGGCTGGCTGACCCAATGTACAACACTATCAACAACCACTCATCTTCGTTGTCGCTAGGCATCTCACTGGTGACTATACTCATTGGCGTGTTAGCCGCTTCCATCAACGCGTTGATTCGCTACAGACAAATGTTGCATTCACTGCAAAACAACCAATCTCGACTGAGTACCATTTTAGATACCGCGGTGGATGGCATCATCACTATCGACATGAATGGTCGCATCATCTCGTTTAACCATGCCGCTGAGCAACTGTTTGGTTGGCAAAGTGCGGAGATTCTAGGCCAAGATACGCTTATTCTTATGCCCAAAATTTACCATCTGCGGCATAACCATTTTTTAAAGCATTTTGGTGAAGATGGGCAAGCCAAAATTTTAGGCGTTGGTCGCGAGGTGACGGGAGTGCGCAAAGATGGTTCTACGTTCCCCATGCGCTTAGCCATCGGCAAAGCCAATGTACCTGGTGAAACGCTCATTGTCGGCTTTATTACCGACCTGACTCAACGCAACGCAATGAAAAATGCAATGCGTGAGCGCGATGAGCAATTACGCTCACTGATGTCAAACATTCCAGGCGTTACATTCCGCTGCCAATACAGTCAAGATTGGCCAATGTTACTTATTAGTGAGTCTGTAAAAGAGTTAACAGGCTGGACAGCTGAATGCTTTTTGAAACAAAGTCAATATTTCAGCTCACTCACGCATCCTGAAGACGCCATACGTATCGCGGCAGAGATAGAGTCGGCACTCGCTAAGGGTGAACACTACGCCATCGAATACCGTATTAACCATCGCAATGGCAATGAAAAATGGGTATCAGAGATGGGTTGTGCTATTCGGGATAAATCAGGCGCCGTGCAGATGCTGGATGGTGTGATTCTGGACGTGACTGAGAGCAAACTCAGACATGCAGAATACGAAAGCATCGCTCGCGCCATCAACCAATCAACCAGCGTAGCCGAATTTAGTATGGATGGGACGATTTTAGAGGCCAATGCTACGTTTTTAACACTTTTGGGCTACGAAAAAAGTGAAGTGATTGGCAAACACCACTCAATTTTTTGCTCTGCGCAAGACGCCGCTTCGGCTCGCTATCGCAACAAATGGGAAGCCCTTAATCGTGGCGAGTTTGTGCAGGGTGAATTCAAGCGCCTTGGCAAGAACGGTAACGAGGTATGGATACATGCATCTTATAGTCCTTTATTGAATGCTGATGGAAAACCAAGCAAGGTATTGATGTTCATGATTGACATTACTGAACGCACTCGCATGGAAAACGACTTGAAGCTGGCCAAAGACAAAGCGGAACAAGCAGCCAGTGCCAAATCTACTTTCTTAGCCAACATGAGTCATGAAATTCGCACTCCTATGAATGCAATCATCGGCTTTAGCGAAATCATGATGGACAGCGAGATGCAAGATGAGCAACGGCGATACATGAACACCATCAACAGTTCGGCAAAATCATTGCTGCATTTATTAAACGATATTCTGGATAGTGCAAAACTAGAAAAAGGAAAACTGGAGCTGGAAATAGTCGATTTTTCACTGCATGAGCTAGTTGATAGCATTGTTTCTACTTTGTGGGTGCAGGCCAAACGTAAAAATCTAGAACTCCAACTCGAACTAGACCCCAACACCGCGTCCTACTACTTAGGTGCGCCAGATCGTATTCGCCAAGTATTGATGAACCTGCTCGGCAACTCCATTAAGTTTACCGAGCAAGGCTACGTGAAGTTAGTCGTTAAACAGTTGGATAACAATGAACTATCTTTCGAAATAATCGATAGTGGCATCGGCATTCAGCAAGATCGTTTAGATGTGATTTTTGAGCCATTTACGCAAGCTGACTCGTCCATGAGCCGCAGATTTGGTGGCACAGGCTTGGGCACAACTATTAGTAAACAGCTAGTAGAACTAATGGGTGGGCGCTTGACTGCTAAAAGTGAAGTTGGCATCGGCAGTTGCTTTACGATGTTTTTACCTCTTCAAGCTGGTACTGCCCAATCGACACAAATACAACACCATGAGCATCTGCTGCCTAAGATGCATATTCTTGTCGCCGATGATATACAGCAAAACATCGACCTAATTAGCATATTGCTTGGTCGTGCAGGCCATCAGATTACCACCGCGAGCAATGGTATCGCGGCGATTCATCTGTTTAATCAAGAGACCTTTGACTTAATCATCATGGATGTGCAAATGCCCAAACTCGATGGCCTGAGTGCAACAACCAGAATTAGGATAATTGAGGCTGAGAAGAATCTTACACGCACGCCGATTATTGCGCTCACCGCCAGCGTCTTGCAAGAGGACCGCGCAGCCGCATTCGAGGCTGGTATGGATGGTTTTGCCAGCAAACCTATCGATTTCAAAGCGCTTATCCGTGAAATGATGCGCGTGCTCCATTTAGAGACAGTCACCATGGGCGATGCTGATAGCATCCCCTCATACAATCCTCGTGTTGAAGATGACAGCATCAACGTGGAAAAAGGCTTGGCCTTATGGGGAAATGAGCGTCTTTATTTTCAAGAACTAGAACGCGTTTCGGCCGAAGCCCCCTTACAAATGTCGCGCTTGAATACCGCGCTAGAAAACAAAGATGCCAAGCAGCTTGCCGCATTGGCACATGCTAACAAAGGCGTTTGTGGCAATTTATCATTGCCCACACTCTACGCATGCTTCACCACCTTAGAAAAACAGGCCTTAACGGAAGATATTGCCAGTGCGGCAGACACCCTGCAAAGTATTGCGCTAGCTTCGGCGGCTTTTAAAACAAAGCTAGACACACTATCAACGGTACGCCCAACAATCGAGCAAACAAGTACCGCATATGATGCACAAGCATTCCAAGCACTGTTGTCAGAGCTAGCGCAAGCCGCCCAGCAAGCGGAGATAGACGATAAGCGTATGAATGCCATATCCGAGATGACACCTGCCATTTATACAAAGCCCATCCAACACATTCTGAATGCACTTAATGATTTCGAATTTGATCTCGCGGCTGAGCGCATTATGCAGTTGCAAACGCAGATTCAAAACGAGGCTAACTAATGACACATCCTGCAAAACTATTACCAAAGTTACTGATTGTTGACGATGAGCCGACTAACCTCAAGGTACTTAAACAAGTACTGCAGCAAGACTACCGCTTAAGTTTTGCCAAAAACGGTGTCGATGCGCTCGAACTCGCAGCTCGAGAACTACCTGATTTGATTCTTCTGGACGTTATGATGCCGGAGATGACAGGCTTTGAGGTCTGCCAGCAACTCAAATCCCAACACCATACACAACACATTCCAGTGATTTTTGTCACAGCGCTCAAAGACGAAGTCGATGAAACCAAGGGTTTTGAATGCGGTGCAGTCGACTACATCACCAAACCAATCACACCAGTGATTGTCAAGGCACGTGTGCGCACGCACCTTTCGCTGGTGAGTGCCGAAGAGTTGAAAAAAACACATCTGGAACTGATTCAGCGTTTGGGTCGCGCGGCCGAATATAAAGACAACGAAACAGGTATGCATGTCATGCGCATGAGCCATATTTCAAGAATCCTCGCACTGGCATTAGGTTTTAATGAAGATTTTGCCGACAAACTACTGCAAGCATCACCCATGCATGACATCGGCAAGATTGGCATCCCCGACCACATCTTGCTAAAACCGGGACGTTTGGATGATGATGAAATACGCATCATGCAGCAACACCCACTTATTGGCGCAGAAATCTTGGCCAACACCAAGTCAGAGCTTATCCAGCTTGCCCATTCTGTCGCACTTTATCATCATGAAAAATGGGATGGTAGCGGTTACCCTGCTCAACTTCAAGGCGAGCAGATTCCAATCGAAGGCCGTATCGTCGCCGTTGCCGACGTATTCGACGCACTCATCAACAAACGTCCGTATAAAGAAGCTTGGCCTTTAGAAAAAGCGATGGCTCTTATCGAAGAACAGAGCGGCAAACACTTTGATCCTCAAGTTGTAGAAGCGCTCGTGCGCGAACTAGATCGTGTGGTACAAACCGTCGCGCAATGGCAAGATATTTAGAGCAATTTCGCACGCCATACTCAAACCTAAGTGGTGATTGAGGTTACGCTCAAAAACTAATTTTCATGGATTAAGCATGCTAATCAGCGTAAAATAGCGTTTTCTTAAATGCTTATTTCTTCTCGCTATGTCACTTACTACGCTTAATGCACTCTCCCCTCTTGATGGCCGCTATCAAACAAAATTAGACGCTTTACGCCCTTACTTTAGCGAATATGCGCTGATTAAACATCGCGCTTGGGTAGAGGTAGAATGGCTTAAGGCATTATCAGCTGCCAAAGATTTACTAGAGATTGCACCATTTACTGCAGAGACTATTAAAGAACTTGATGATGCTATTGTTCACTTTAGCGAAGTCGATGCTTCGCAAGTTAAAGCGATTGAGGCGCGCACGAACCATGACGTGAAAGCTCTCGAATATTGGCTTAAAGAGAAATTTGATGGAAATCCTGAAATTAAGAAAGCTAGCGAGTTTATTCACTTCGCTTGCACTTCAGAAGACATCAATAACTTATCGCACGGCTTAATGCTAAAAAGCGCGCGCGATGCTGTGATGTTGCCATTTTTAGCGAATTTAATTTCACGCTTAACTGATTTGTCGCATGAACTCGCTGAACAATCTATGCTGTCACGTACGCATGGTCAAACTGCATCACCAACGACCATGGGTAAAGAGCTTGCTAACGTGGTATATCGCTTGCAACGTCAACAAAAGCAGCTTGAAGCCAATGAAATTTTAGGCAAAATTAACGGCGCAGTTGGTAACTTCAACGCGCATCTTTCTGCATATCCAAATTTCGATTGGGAAAGTTTTGCGAAGCACTTCGTTGAAAGTTTAGGTTTAACTTACAACCCAATGACGATTCAAATTGAGCCGCATGATTATATGGCTGAGTTGTACGATTGCCTGAGCCGCATCAACACGATTTTGATTGATATTAACCGTGATATTTGGGGTTACATTTCAGTCGGCTACTTTAAACAAAAAGTAAAAGCAGGCGAAATCGGCTCTTCTACCATGCCGCATAAAGTGAACCCGATTGACTTTGAAAACTCCGAAGGTAATCTAGGCTTGGCCAACGCTGTGTTGCGCCATCTAGCCGAGAAACTACCTATCTCACGCTGGCAGCGCGATCTGACAGATTCAACCGTGTTGCGCAATATGGGCGTGGCTTTTGGTTATACGCTTTTAGGTTACGACTCTTGCTTACGTGGCCTCAACAAACTAGAAATCAATCCAGAAAAATTGGCATCAGACTTGGATAACAGCTGGGAAGTATTAGCTGAGCCAATTCAAACCGTGATGCGCCGTTATGGGATTGAAAACCCGTACGAGCAACTTAAAGAGCTTACACGCGGCAAAGGTGGCATCAATAAAGCTTCTTTACATATATTCATTAGCGGCTTAAATATTCCAGCAGATGCAAAACAAGCGCTGCTGGAAATGACACCCGCAAGCTATACAGGCAAGGCTGCGGAGCTAGCACGTACCGTTTAGCTCTACGGTTGCTATTTAGCCAAATTACAAGTCAGGCAAACAATCAAAGGTAGCCTACACTTGAGAAAAATCCTTTTATTAATCTGTTTTTTTTGGCTATTTTGGACTCTGCCTGTGCAGGCAGAGTCCGCACATTATCAGGTTGAAATTACCGCACCAGCCCCCCTCAAAGACTTACTGCAGAAACATCTGGATATGGTGAAATGGCGCGACAACCCGCGCATGAGCCCCGCGGAATGGCAGCGTCTATTCGCACTAGCGCCACAAAACATCAAAGATTTAATCGCAACCGAAGGCTATTTCGCCGCCAATATTAGTCCAACGCTTGAAAATCAGAATGGCGTCTACACCGCCAAGTTTGTAGTTGAAGCTGGCGCGCCAATTTTAGTCAGCGATGTGGCGTTAAAATTCACTGGCGATATTGCCACTCAGCCAGCAGATGCCAAGCCTAATGCAGAAAAACTACGCGGCACATGGCTACTGAAAAAAGGCGAACCATTCCGCCAAGAGGACTGGAACCAAGCCAAACGTAAGTTATTGACTGAATTTTTAGTCGATCGTTACCCCAATGCCAGCATCAGTAATAGCAAGGCAGAAGTTAATCTTGAAACGCAGACTGTTGCGCTAAGTATAGAGATAGATAGTGGCACCGCAATTCGGTTTGGTGATACAACGATAGTAGGTTTAAAGCGCTACAAACCTAGAGTCGTTGAAAACCTTAACCCCATTAAACCAGGACGCATTTATAACCAGTCTGACTTGCTGACCTTTCAAACGCGCTTACAGGAAAGTGGTTATTTTCAAAGTGTAGAAGTGACTGCCGATACGCTCAACTCAACTAACAGTGCTGAGCCAAACATTGCGCCAATTAAAGTTACGGTCATCGAAAATCGCAGCATTAAAATGGGTATTGGTGCAGGCTACAGCACCAATACAGGGGCGCGCTTACAGCTATCACTAGATGATTTAAATTTGTTTAACAGGGGCTGGAGATTGAGCAGCAACCTTAAAGTTGAGCAAGATGCGCAGGTGCTTACCAGTGAAATTCATCTACCAACCACCAAAGCAGGTTACCGAGATAGCCTGAACGGAAATGTATCTCATACGCTGGTTGAAGGCTTAGATTCTACTGTCACGCAAGCTGGTGTTAAGCGAGCCTGGGGCGATAGAAAACGTGAACAATATGTGAATGCAAACTTACTCACTGAAAGCACCAAGATTGATGGTGCAGGCTCTGAAAGCACCTATGCCGCCACACTTGGTTACGGCATTACACTTAGACATACCGATAACGACCTCAACCCGACGCGGGGTTATTTGTTGAATGTTCAGTTTACTGGCGCGCCATTTACTTCTACGGCGAATGGCAGTTTCTTGCAAAGCCATGTTAAAACACAAGCCTATTACCCGATTACCTCTAGCACCCAACTCATCGCACGTGCTGAAATTGGTTTGGTAAACGGCAAAAACAGCGCTCCTGAGTTATATTTGTTTCGCGCAGGCGGCGACCAATCAGTGCGCGGTTATGCCTACCAAAGCTTAGGTGTCACAGAAGGTGATGCAACTGTGGGCGGACGCTACATTGCAACAGGCAGCGTTGAAGTGGTGCAATGGCTCACAAGCCAATGGGGCGCAGCGGTGTTTGTGGATGCAGGTAATGCCGCCAACACACTGCAAGATTTGTCACCTGTGTATGGTTATGGTGTAGGCGCTCGCTGGAAAAGCCCTTTAGGCCCGATTGGTGCTGATATTGCTTACGGTGAAAGTACTGGCGAATATCGTTTCCATTTTAATATAGGGGTAGCTTTCTGATGTTACGCCGCTACTTGATGCCCTTGCTGATAGGTCTGACGTTACTTATAACCTCAGCACATGGTGAAATGTCGATTAACGCTAATGCCAGCCTCGATACTTTCCATTATGACATCGATAACATACATCTAAAACTTGAAAAATTAGATGCAAGCTGGCAGTTCTCGCCATTTGGAGATGGCAAATTATTGGTCGATAAGATGCGCGCAAAACGGCTTATTATTACCGTGGGCGATGGCACAGCTAAAGCTAACGACTCAGGCTTACCTGAGCGCATAAAACCCCCGTTTCCCATTCAAATCAGACAGGCAGAAATTGCCGAAGTATTCGTGATTAAGAATGGCGAAACACAAACGTTTAGCAATCTAAAACTAAACCTTGAAGCTGATGCTAAAACCATCAAAATCAACACGCTAAACGCAAACACGCCTTGGGGTGAAGCCTCAACCACGCTGCAAATGAGCACTGCGAAACCGTTTCCACTTAACGGCGTAGCTACTCTCAAAAAAGCTGACGCTAGCACGCCGTATGATGTGAAGGTAGATCTATCTGGCGACCTGCAGACCTTGCAGTTTAATAGCAACTTAATACTGGCTAAACTCAACAATCAACTAGCAATACTCCAAATGCAGCAAGCAAATGCATCCACTGCAGCTCTTGTGAATATTAAAGGTCAACTAGGGTTGACGGATGATTATCCACTCTCAGCCAATATCTCGATCAATGAACTCAAACCTGAAAACTTTGGCAGTTATCCAACAGCAAAGCTCAATTTTGATATTGCCGTACAGGGTAAACTTTTACCTGATTTGACGACCACTATTCAATTCACTGCACGTGATAGTCAATGGCAAGATCAAGCCTTGACTAGCAGAGGCAATATCATTATTGAAGGTAAGCAAATCCGCAATATCGACCTGCAAGCGAGCATCGCCAACAACACTATTAAAGCCAATGGCAGCCTTGGTCAAGCCGACAGTAAACTTGACTGGCAGGCTGATTTAGCAGACTTGAGAAAATTTGGCGTAGATTATTCTGGTCAAGCAAATATGAGCGGCATAGTGACAGGTACTTTTGAGAATTTAGCGCTGCAATTCAAACTACTGGCAAAAAATATCAGTCTGCCAGGTGGGTTAAAAACAGACAAACTTGAAGGTCAGGCATCAATGATGGCTGATGAAAATGGTCAGGTGAACGGTGAGTTCACAGCCAGCAAACTGCAATACGGCAAGCATCCTGTGTTGGATGGAAAGCTGACTTTACAAGGCACGCGAGCGAAACATCAGCTAAATCTAACGGCGCAAGGCAAAGAGTTTAAATTTGAAAGCACGCTACAAGGCGGCTTAATAGCGGCAACAAATCGTTGGCAAGGATTATTACAAAGCCTCAGTTTAGATGGCGCTACTCCCATCAAACTAACCGCACCAGCACCACTGTCATTCGACACGAAAGGCGCAACACTAGAACAAGCGCACGTTCAATTAAATAAAGGCAATTTATTTATTGACCTGATAAAATTTGACTCCAATGGCTTCGCAAGCATTGGTCACGCAGATCAATTGGCACTAGAAGATTTACCCGCAGAGTTATTTACATTGCCATCCACCTTAGAAGGCAGCCCTACATTTTCAGCTAAATGGGATATAAAAGCGACGGATAGCCTGAATGGCAATATCAACCTATGGCACGATGCTGGCGACTTCACCATGACAGCAGCCGATGGCAGCAAGAAAGCACTTGGCTTGCAAGAGGCGAAATTTGATGCCAAGTTTGTGAACAACCAAGCCGAAGTTAGCACTAGCCTTAAAGGGCAAAATATTGGTTTTTTAGAGGCTAATTTAAACACCACATTCACCAAAGTAAATGCTGGCTTTGCCCTACTCGCCAGCGCACCGCTGACATTAAACGGCAAAGCGCAATTACAAACATTGGCATGGCTGCCAATGCCAACTTCACTGATGGATGCCAGTTTTGATGGTCATTTGAATATAACCGTTGCCGCTAACGGCACACTTGCGGCACCCAACTTAAACGGTAATGTGGATGGTAAAAACCTGCAATTTTCGCTACCGACAGAAGGCGTAAGCTTTACCAATGGCGAACTGCAAGCAAGCTTTGAGCATGACAAACTACTTATTACCAAAGCTACATGGCAAGGCGGCGATGGCCACTTGCAAGCAACTGGATTTTTACTGCTCGACACTGCTCGTTTAGATAAAGCAAAGCCACAAATAGACCTAGACTGGTCCGCCGAAAACTTCACGGCAATCTCCCGTGCTGACCGCCTCCTCATCTTAAATGGTACGGGCAAGACCACATTAACAAATGACATACTCATGATTTCTGGCAACTTCAATGTAGCGAAAGGTCTAGTCGAATTGTCTGATGAAGACACCCCAGTCCTTGGTGATGACGTTGTGATTCTCGGGCAAACCGATATAGTCCCCGAACGTGCGCTCAAAATTTTACTCAACGGATTACGTATAGACTTAGGTAAAGAGTTCACCTTACGTGGCCGTGGACTGGATGCGCAGTTGACCGGCGCGATGACATTAACTGGCTTAACGCAGTACCGCCCACATACCGAAGGCATTATTCAGGTGAAAGAAGGTTCATACTCCGCCTATGGTCAAAAACTAACTATAGAGCGAGGCATCATTAACTTTAACGGCACCGTAGATAACCCTGGCCTGAATATCAGAGCCATGCGCAATACCACACCAGTGAATGCCGGTATCGAAGTAACAGGTACGGCCTTCATTCCCATCACCAAATTGGTTTCTGACCCAACTGTAGCTGATAGTGAAAAATTATCATGGCTGGTGCTTGGTCACGGCATGGATCAAACTAGCAAAAATGACTATGGCTTATTATCATTAGCTGCTGGCGTATTGCTATCACAGGGTCAATCTGTGCCACTGCAAACACAGTTAGCGCGGGCGGCAGGCTTAGATGAGTTTAGTTTTTCTGGCGGTGATGCAGATAGCGCGGCAGTCGTATTTGGCAAACGTCTTTCATCAAGGCTATATCTCAGTTATCAAAAAAGCATTAGTGGACTTTTAGATGTTGCAAGACTTACCTACAACATGACCTCGCGCTGGTCTCTGCGCGGAGAAGCAGGCACAGAAAGCGCCGTAGATGTGCTGTATACTTTTAGCTTCAAATAATAAAAAACTACAGTACAAACCTAAAATACAAACCAAGGATAATATGGATAACATCAAGTTTTACGCAAAAACTGCTGCAGCAGCCATGTTGCGTTGGCTATTACTCTCCGGCCTAGGTTTGATACTCGCCATTATTGGCATCTATATCGCCATACACCTCATCGGCAACAACAATGCGGCAGGCTATACTGGCGCTAGAACCGGTAGCGGGATAGGGGCAATATTTGGCATATTCACCTTATTTAAAGAAGAATTCTGGTCTGCTTTATTATTAGTCACCAGCTTTGCATTTGTCTTTATTTACTCCATAGTCGCCAGTAAAGTTGCGCTCAGCTTTATTATTGGTAGCCTGTATGCAAACAAATTAGCGGGCGTCATTGGTGAAAAAATAACTGGGACTTTGCGCGCAATCAGTGAGAAAAAACCTGGCTGGATGCAGTCAATCAGTAATGTAGCCACTTTAAAAGATCAACTTGCGACCTCCACAAAAGAAGATAGCTCCATCAACAAAATTCAGCAAAAAGCGATTAGCTACGCACTTAAAAAAACCAACCTAGACGACATTAACTTCAAACAAGATAACCCCAACTTGCCCGAAGACATTTCCAACAGAGTCATGAATCAGCTATCGAAGGCAGCAAAACCGTCGTATCAACTATTTTGGATTGCGGTTGGCGCGCATGCTTTATTGCTTGTATTGGCGTTGGTTTTTGACCGTACCTGAATCCAGAACTTTCAACTTAGAAGATAAAAATGTCAGAGATCCTAGTCCTATATTACTCCCAAGGCGGCGCCGTTCGTGAAATGGCGCAACTAATTGCACGCGGCGTTGAAAGTGTAGCGGGCATCAAAGCACGGATTCGCACGGTGCCAAAAGTTTCAGCTAATTGCGAAACCACTGAGCCAGACATTCCGAGTAGTGGAGACCCTTACGTTGAACTAAACGATTTAGAAGAGTGTATAGGCTTAGCACTTGGCAGCCCTACTCGCTTTGGCAACATGGCAGCGCCCATGAAATACTTTTTAGATGGCACCGCTGGCTTGTGGTTAAAGGGTGCGCTTATCGGCAAGCCAGCTTGCGTATTCACAAGTTCAGGCTCTATGCATGGAGGGAACGAAACAACCTTAGTGACCATGATGTTGCCATTGATGCACCACGGTATGCTGATGGTGGGCTTGCCTTATTCAGAACCCGAATTATCCAGCACGCAAACTGGTGGTACGCCTTATGGTGCAAGTCATATTGGCGGTGCAATGGACGATAAAGCCATCAGCGCAGATGAGCGAAAACTATGTTTGGCACTAGGCAAGCGTTTGGCTGAAACTGCATTGAAACTATCGGCTTAAAATCTCTACGCAAGATTATTACCGAACCAACTCCTAACTCGTCATTCTGTGTGTAACGAAGAATCCAGTTTGCACTAGCTCGTAAAGACTAGATTCTTCGTTACACTCAGAATGACAAATATAATATTTATACAAATATTTTTGTATAACAACGTACATAGAGAATAAATAATGATCTTGGCAAAAGAAGCCTTACAGTTCTTACGTTCCACCCGTAGCGGCGTTCTTTCTACGCTTTCTGTTAAATTTTCAGGCTATCCATTTGGCTCAGTCGCGCCTTTTGTGCTGGATCACACTGGCCAACCGATTATTTTAATCAGCACAATTGCTGAACACACGCAGAATATTATCGCCAATCCAAAAGTGTCATTACTTGTGTTTGCAGGCGATGACGATTTACAAGCTAACGGGCGCCTCACGCTGATGGGCGAGGCAAAAAAATTAGATAAAGATGATGCTGATTTACGCGCACGCTATTTGCGTTATATGCCACAAGCCGCCGGTTACTTTGATATGCATGACTTTAGTTTCTATCGTATTGAAATCGCTCAAGCGCGCTATATTGCAGGCTTTGGCAAGATGGGCTGGATTTCAGGAGATGCCATGCAGCCTGCTGAAGTTATAGGAAACTCACTACTTGCCGCGCAAGAAACTGCCATCATCGAACACATGAATGCCGACCATGTATATAGCTTGATTGCCTACAGCAAGCACTTCCACAATGTAATTGCGACGCACGCTGAAATGTTGGGCATCGATGCCGATGGCTTTGATGCAAAGGTGAATACCGAAAATGGTAAAACGCAAGTTTTGCGATTCAACTTTGAGCAGCCTATTCAAGATGCTCAATCTGCCAGAATGGCACTGGTGAGTATGTCGAAAGCAGCAAAAGTATGATGCAAAAACCGAGCATACAACAACTTCAACTAGGTGCCAGTATTAGCTTAATCGCGCTCATTCTACTTTGTTTAGCATGGGAAACTATTCTTGCACCGTTTAAACCAGGCGGTTCATTACTGATGCTCAAAACGCTGCCGTTGCTACTGCCTTTGTTTGGCATTCTGCACGGAAAGCGCTACACCTACAAATGGGCAAGTATGTTTATATTGCTATATTTTACCGAGGGCGTTGTGCGCGCCTGGTCAGACGTTGGGCTGTCAGCCAGATTAGCGCTGCTTGAAGTTTTACTCACCGTAATATTTTTTGGATGCGCTATTTATTTTGCAAAGTTTACCCGTACAAAATAAGCTGATACGTACTACTTAGGAAACAACTTACCCGGGTTCAAAATATTATTCGGGTCAAAAGTTAATTTAACGGCTTTCATTAAATTAATAGTTGTTTCATCAATCTCACGTGAAATAAATGGACGCTTCGCTATGCCCACGCCATGCTCGCCAGATAGCGTGCCTTGCAGCGAAAGCACTAGACTAAATACTTCATCCAAACACTCATAAGCACGTTTCATTTCATCGGCATTATCTGGATTCACCAACAAGTTCACATGTATATTGCCATTACCTGCATGACCAAAATTCACGTTTGAAATTTTGTATTGCGCAGCTAGCTTCTCTAAACCTGTTAATAATTCAGGTAAATGTGACACTGGCACGGCAATATCTTCATTGATTTTCTTAGGTGCAATATCTTTAAGCAATGGCGATAAAGCCTTGCGAGCAGCCCATAAAGCTTTAGTATCTTCCGCAGGTTTTGCCTCAATCAAGCCATCTACTTGGCAAGCTTGCAAAATCGCCTGCGTGGCTTCAACAATCTCTTGCTGTGCACCATCGACCTCTATCATCAAGTAAGCGCGGGCATTTTCTGGCAACAAGTTTTTATGGCGACCGCGAATCAAATTCAGTGCACCGTTATCCAAGAACTCCAATGCACTTGGCGTATACGGCTGAGCCATAATCGCGGCAATCGCGCGCGCGCAACTGGCTGTATCAGCAAACTCAGCAGTAATGCCGCCAGTGTGTTTTGGCAACGGTGTGAGTTTGAGTGTCGCCTCAACAATCACTGCTAGCGTACCTTCAGAACCAACCAATAATCGCGTTAAATCATAACCAACCACGCCCTTGCTGGTGTAGCAGCCTGTTTTAATAATGTCACCATTACCTGTCACCGCTTTTAAACCGAGCACATGATCACGTGCAACGCCATATTTCACGGCATGCGGACCTGCGGCACAAGTCGCAAGATTGCCGCCTATGCTGCAATAAGCCGCACTTGATGGATCTGGCGGCCAAAAAAACCCTACGCCTTTAATCGCATCTTGCAGCTCTTGATTTAACACGCCCGGCTCAATAATCGCCATACGATTATCTGGGTCTACACTGATAATTTTATTCATGCGCTCTAAGGACAACGCCACACCGCCCGCTTCAGGCACGCTGCCGCCCGCAGTGCCTGTTCCACGCCCACGCGGCACCACCGGAATTTTGTAAGTGTTGCAAAGCTTAATTACCGCCTGCACTTCTGCGGTATTCAGCGGAAAAACCACCGCAATAGGTGCATGAAAGATACGCGAATTATCATAAGCATAGGCGTAGCAATCTACTGGGTCGGTATAGACCTGTGCAGCAGGCAGAAGCTGCACTAACTTAGATAAGAAATCAGCAGATGACATGTAGGTGCTCTTTTATAAAACCCAGTTATAAAAATTAGTTGAAATCCAAATAAATCTAGCGTTTTTTGATGTAGAGATCAGTGATCGTGCCCTCTTTCATCTCTGCCGCGAAGCAAATAGTTTCAGATAAGGTTGGGTGGGCATGAATCGTTAAACCTAAATCATGGGCATCTGCGCCCATTTCAATAGCTAACACGGCTTCAGCCAATAACTCGCCTGCATTCACGCCAACAATACCAGCACCAATCACACGATGCGTATTTTTATCAAATATCAACTTGGTCGTACCTTCTGTACGCGCGATTGACAATGCGCGACCACTAGCAGCCCAAGGGAATGAGGCTTTTTCAATCTCAAGACCTTTGGCTTTAGCTTCTATTTCTGTCACGCCAACCCAAGCCACTTCGGGGTCGGTGTATGCCACTGATGGAATAACTGAAGCAACGAATTCTACTTTTTCACCAGCAATCACTTCTGCGGCTACTTTCGCTTCATGCGTCGCTTTATGCGCCAACATCGGTTGACCGACGATATCGCCTATCGCAAAAATGTGCGGCACGTTTGTACGCATTTGCTTATCTACCGCGATGAAACCATAATCATCCACCACCACGCCTGCATTTTCAGCGCCGATGTTTTTACCATTTGGACGGCGGCCAATAGACACTAACACGCGGTCATATACTTCAACGTCTTTAGGCGCATCGGCATTGCCATTCACACCTTCGAATGTCACATGAATACCGTCTTTTTTAGGCTCCATGCTGGCCACTTTGGTATTCAACATAATGCTTTCAAAGCGTTTTTCCATACGCTTTTGCAGTGGGCGCACCAAGTCACGGTCGCAACCTTGAATCAAGCCATCAGTAAATTCAACTATGCTGACTTTAGAGCCTAGCGCGTCATACACAGTACCCATTTCCAAACCAATAATACCGCCGCCAATCACCAGCATGCGTTTTGGTACATCGGCCAAAGCTAGAGCGCCCGTAGAATCCATGATACGTTCATCTGCTGCAACACCTGGAAATTTTGTCGCTTGTGAACCAGCTGCGATAATGGCGTTATCAAATGAAATAGTGGTTACTTTGCCATCTTCAGCGGTTACTGCCATTTGATTAGGGCTGGTAAACTTACCAACACCCTGCACCGTGGTGACATTGCGCTGTTTAGCCATCGCGGCTAAACCACCTGTCAGCTTGCCAACGACATCGTTAGCTTTCCAGTTACGCAATTGTTCTAAATCCACTTGTGGTGCGCCAAAAGTCACGCCGTGATGCGCGGTTTCTTCAGCTTCAGTAATGACTTTAGCCGTGTGCAATAAAGCTTTAGATGGAATACAGCCAACGTTTAAGCAAACACCACCGAGCGTTGAGTAACGTTCAATCAATACAACTTTTTTGCCCAAATCGGCAGCGCGGAAAGCTGCTGTATAGCCGCCTGGGCCAGAACCTAAGACAACAACTTCCGCGTGTAAATCTGCAGTGCCTAAATTAACAGCTGCGGCAACTGGCGCTACTGCAGGCTTAACTTCAGCAACTGTAGCTTCCACAGCCACTTCTTTTTGAGTTTGCGCTTCAGCACTTGCGGCAGCCTCAACCAGCAAGATCAAGCTACCTTTAGCCACTTTATCGCCAACTTTTACTTTTAATTCTTTGACTGTACCAGCAACTGCAGATGGAATATCCATAGATGCTTTATCAGATTCAACTGTCATCAGCGAGTCTTCTTTAGCAATGACATCGCCTACTTTTACCAGTACTTCAATCACATCCACACTATCAAAGTTACCAATATCTGGAACCAAAACTTCTAATAAATTGCTCATGCCAACCCTTTGTTAAATCTTCAGTTATTTATCGTAATTTTATCATCAAAAAGACCTTAAAGACCTTCAAAATATATGAATCAGTAGTATGATTTACACACTAAAAATTTAAGCCTGCCTCTAACAAGGTTTTACAAAAAAGGCTTCTCATAATAAAGGGTTTTTCATGTCATTCATTGGTGCTCGCTTGCAATTTATTCAAATGATTTTCGCTAAATTATGGTCGCTACTCAGTGCCTTACTTAGTTTTTTCTTTGGATCTGTCAATTACCAAGCACCGTCATGGATGAAATGGTGTGCTAGCAAACTCAATCCCCTACGCTTAGCTTTTATTCAGAAACCTCTCAAAGGACTTGGCATACTTGCTTTGATTGCAGCACTCGCTGCAGGTGGCTGGCAAGGCTGGACTTGGTATAAATCCAGACCGCAACCTGTGACAGTAAAAGTAACTGTGACAGCGCCGACCAGAACGCAAATTGAAGATAACTTACCGCCAAATCCACTCAAAATCAGCTTTGACAGCTCAGTCGCGCCCATTGAACAAATCGGAAAAGTGATTTCTGCAGGTGTAAACATCATGCCAAAAATCGAGGGCGTATGGAAATGGGATACTGAAAATGAGCTGTCATTTCAGCCGAAAGCTGACTGGCCAGTAGGCACAGAATACAAAGTCAGTTTGAATGCCAAAGCCTTTACACCTAAGACCTTGCTAGACAAATGGGACCTAGAATTCACTTCGCCATTATTTATTGCAAGCATTATCAATAGTGAGTTTTATCAAGATCCAATCAATGCCGCAATGAAAAAGGTGGTGGTGAATCTTAACTTTACACATCCAGTCGATGCAGCAAAATTAGAAAAAAGCATCACACTAAAAATGCGTAGTAACAAAAATAGTTTATTAAGCTTTGGTTCTGACAAGATTCCATTCGTCGTCAGTTACGATAAATTAAAACTCAACGCGTATATTCACTCCGCACCACTCGCTATTCCTAAAGATGACAGCGTGCTAGAAGTCACGATAGATGAAGGCTTAAAAGCAGCAGCAGGCGGCAAAGCGTTTGAAACAGCTTTAGCACAAAGCGTGAATGTGCCAGGCTTATACAGCTTAATGATCAATGAAGTTAGCCCAATTGTAGTTTCAAATGACCAGAACGAGCCTGAGCAAATTTTATTACTCAATGCCTCAGCCGCTGTGAATGAAAAAGACATGGCTAGCCACATTAAAGCATGGGTGTTACCGCGCAACAAATTGGTCAGCACGCCAGAAGAGTTGAAGTACCCTCATGCATGGTCTAACACCAAAGATATTACTGAAGCGGTACTTGCCGCAGGCAAACCTCTGCCACTAGAAGCGATTCCGGCTGAGCGAGAAAACATAGAAGCCCATTCGTTTAAATATAAAGCAGATGTTGGCAGCTATATTTATGTGCAAATCGACAAAGGCTTAAAATCATTTGGCGGCTACCAATTAGGTGCGACTCAGCAGCACATCTTGCAAGCGCCTGTTTTCCCAGCAGAAGTTAAAATCCTTAGCCAAGGTTCTTTATTAGCCTTAAGTGGTGAGCGCAAAGTGGCGGTTTTAGCGCGCGATTTACCTGGCTTAAAAATGGAGATTGGTCGCATTCTGCCGGGCCAATTACAGCATCTCATCACGCAAACTAGTGGCAATTTTAGCAACCCGTCATTTAACTACTATATTGATGGTGATAACTTGAGTGAGCGTTTTGAGAAAAACATTCCACTCAATTTAGAAGCGGGTAAAGCACATTACGAAGCGCTGGATTTGAGTGAATACTTGAGCAAGGGTGAAGAGAAGCGTGGCGTATTCTTGCTTACAGTTCGCGGTTACAAACCTAAAAAAGAGGCTAACGCTGACGGTAGTGAACAAGCTGACGAAAGCACTGATTACAACCCATCGGAAAACCAAAACCCAGAGGAATTTGTTGATAAACGCCTGATTCTTGTCACTGATTTAGGCTTAATCGCCAAAAAAGAACTCGATGGTAGCCAAGTGGTTTACGTTCAGTCTATTCACACAGGTTTACCTGTGGCTGGTGCGACGGTTGAAGTGATTGCAAAAAATGGCCAAGCTATTTTCAGCCAAACAACAGATGCGAATGGTCGCGTTAACTTTACTAAGCTAGATGGCTTACAACGTGAACGCTCACCTATTTTGTACATTGTAAAAAAAGCGGGCGATTTAAGCTTTTTACCGATTAATCACTACGACAGAAACCTAGATTACTCACGCTTTGATGTTGGCGGCATTGCTAATGCAGCCAGCTCAGACAGCTTAAATGCCTATCTATTCTCAGACCGTGGCATTTACCGTCCTGGTGACACCATGCATATCGGTATGATCGTAAAAACCGCAACTTGGGCTAAAGCATTAGATGGCTTGCCGCTTCAGGCAGAAGTGCTAGATGCACGTGGTTTAGTGGTGAAAACCCAAATGGTTAAACTCGGCGCAGGCGGCTTTAACGAGCTGGAATACAAAACTTTAGAAACCTCGCCCACAGGTACCTACAATATTAATCTTTACTCGGTGAAAGATGGCAATGCGTATCAGCAATTAGGCTCGGTCAGCGTAAAAGTACAGGAGTTCCAGCCTGACCGCATGAAGGTAAAAGCCTTGTTTGCGAAAGATGCCACGCTTTACCCTGAAAACACTGAGGGCTGGCTGAATCCTAAGGATTTAAAAGCCAACATCAATGTGCAAAACTTGTTTGGCACGCCAGCTGAAAACAGACGCGTGACTGCCACAATGACACTTAGCCCTGCTTACCCAGCGTTCAGCCAATATGCAGACTTTGCCTTCTATGACCCACTGCGCGCTAAAGAAGGTTATAGCGAGAAGCTAAGCGATGCCACAAGTAATGCGCAAGGTGTGGCTGAGTTTGCCTTAGGTTTAGAGAAATACACTAAAGCGACTTACCGACTTAACATCGTTGCACAGGCGTATGAAGCTGGCGGCGGGCGCAGTGTTTCTGCCGAAGTCGCAACGCTGATTTCAGAACAACCTTATTTGATAGGCTTTAAAGCAGATGGCGATTTAAATTACGTCAGCAAAGCCAGCAAACGTAGCGTCAATCTGATTGCAGTGAATTCTACCTTGCAAAAAATAGCCGCCGAGGGATTGAGCTTGAACCTCATTGAACGCAAATATGTTTCAGTGTTGACCAAGCAAGGTAGCGGTACATTCAAATATGAATCACGCAAAAAAGAAGTGCTGATCAAAACATCACCTTACAGCATCAAAGCTGCAGGAAACAGTCTGGCACTTGCTACCGAAACGCCTGGCGACTTTGCTTACGTGCTTAAAAACAAAGACGGCTTAGAGCTTAACCGCGTGGAATACAGCGTCGCAGGCTTGGGCAACGTCAGCCGCTCATTAGAGCGCAATGCAGAACTACAACTGGTACTAGATAAAAAAGACTATGCGCCAGGTCAAGAGATTAGTGTGAGCATTCGCGCACCTTACGTGGGTGCTGGTTTGATTACCATTGAACGCGATAAGGTGTATGCACAGCAATGGTTTAAAGCTGACTCACAAGCTTCAGTGCAAAAAATCAAGCTACCTGCAGATTTTGAAGGTAACGGTTATGTCAGCGTACAGTTCGTTCGTGACCCTAGTTCAGACGAAATCTTCACCAGCCCGCTGTCTTATGGTGTCGTACCTTTCGTGACGAGTTTGGCGCGGCGCACCAATACGCTGAAACTCAGCAGCCAACCACTTATCAAACCGGGTCAAGTACTAAAAATGAAACTGGACGCTGCTAAACCGGGTCGTGCTGTGGTGTTTGCGGTAGATGAAGGGATATTGCAAGTGGCAAGGTATCGCAACCCTGACGCGCTTGGCTTCTTCTTCCAAAAACGACAATTAGAAGTTTCAACGTCACAGATTTTGGATTTAATCTTACCTGAATTCAAAAAAATCATGGCAGCCACCGCGCCGGGCGGCGATGCTGATGGCGCTTTAGGTAAACATTTGAATCCGTTCAAACGTAAAACTGACAAGCCAGCGGTTTACTGGTCAGGCATTGTAGATGTAACTGGTAGCAAAGAGTTTAGCTACACGGTACCAGAAACATTTAACGGAAAAATGCGCATTATCGCAGTGATGGTGAACGATGCTAGCATTGGCATTACCACGAGCGATGCCTTGGTACGAGGAGACTTTGTACTATCGCCCAACGCACCGCTCACAGTCACGCCGGGCGATGTATTTGATGTAAGTGTCGGTGTGGCGAATAACGTTAAAGGTTCTGGTAAAGATGCCGCGGTCACATTGAATCTCGTGCCCTCTCCTGCATTTGAGTTGGTTGGGGCAGCTAAACAAATACTAAAAATCAGTGAAATGCATGAGAGCACTGGCCTTTACAAACTTAAAGTCAAAGAAGGCGCAGCTGCTAAATTAGGCTCAGCTAGAATTGAATTTACAGCTAATATTGGCGATAAGTCTGCGAAATTGGGTACTGAAATTAGTGTGCGGCCATCCACCCCGCACATGACCATTATGCAAACTGGCAGCTTTAAAGGCGATACGCAAGTCAACGTGAAGCGCACCATGTTTGCAGAATATCGCAAACAACAAGCTAGCGTTTCACCCTTGCCACTAGTGGCTTCTGGTGGCTTGCTTGATTATTTAGCCAACTATGAACATAGCTGTACTGAGCAGTTGGTTAGCCAAGTCATGCCTATCATCGTGCTTAAAAAACGCCCAGAACTATTGGCAAGCATAGGTGCTGATAAAAACGGCAGAAAAGGTAACTTTGAAAATGCATTGAGCGTATTACGCACACGCCAAAATGCCGAAGGTGGCTTTGGGCTGTGGGATGCCAGCGTAGGTGCGGACGAATTCGCCAGCGTTTATGTGGTACACATGATGCTGGAAGCACGTGACCATGCAAACGTCGGCGAAGAAGTACCCGCCGACATGCTGAAAAAAGGCTTGGAATACCTGCAAACGTTAGCTGCTAGCCCAGCAGAAAACTTAGATGCGGTGCGTGTACGCGCTTACGCAACATACCTGCTGACCCGCGAAGGCACAGTCACCACGCCATTGCTGGCAAGTTTGCGCAGTACCTTAGATGCTAAAGCTTTAACTGATAGCAGCTTCAAAGAGTGGCGTTCAGACTTAGCTGCAGCTTACCTTGCAGCAAGTTATCAATTATTGCAACAACATGCCGTAGCAAACGATTTAATGGCTAAACCTATTAAACTGTTAAATGCCAGCGGCCAAAAACCTATCTACGGGCATTATTACGATGACGTGGTGCGGAATGCGCAAACGCTTTACTTAGTGTCACGGCACTTTCCAGACAAAGTTAAAGATGTTTCAAGCGGCGCGTTAAATAACATTATGCAGCCTATTTCTGAAGGTCGCTTCAATACGCTGTCATCGTCTTATGCGCTGCTCGGTTTTGATGCTTATGCAAACGTTGCCGGCACTAAGGCCGCAGGGCAAATGGGTATTAGTGCGATAGACAAGCAGGGCAAAATCACTGCGCTTAAATTGCCAGAAAACAGCATTGCGCCACTTGTGAACTTCTCGCCAAATACTGCGCGCTTGAAGTTACAAGGGCCTAGTGGATTACCGTTATTCTATGCAGTCACAGAGTCTGGTTTTGATGTAAAACCGCCAACCACCGCTTTAAAACAAGGTATGGAAATTATCCGTGAATATACGGACGATAAAGGCGCTGCACTAAAATCTATCACTATGGGTGACGAAATCACGGTGCATATCAAAATTCGTTCTATTGATGGCAATGTGGATGACGTTGCGATTGTCGATTTGTTGCCAGGCGGCTTTGAGCCTGTGCTACAAGCTGCCGCAAACGAAACGGATAGCAGCATCGCGCAAGGTAGCCAAGGTGGTGAAGATGGATACAGTGAAGGCGAAAGTCAAGCACCAGAAACCTCAAGCTGGACTAGCCCATTAGGTATTGGTGGTGGCTGGCAACCTAGCTACGCTGATATTCGTGAAGATCGCGTAGTGTTTTACGGCGCAGTCACCAATACGATTACGGAATTCACTTACAAAATCAAGGCAACGAATAGCGGTCAGTTTGTAGTGCCGCCTGCGTATGCAGAGTCAATGTATAACCGCTTGCTACAAGCGCGTTCATTGCCCGCTAACCTTGTTGTGGGACGTGCAGGTAAATAAATCTATATTACTTCGTCATTCTTGCCTAATGGGGAATGACGGAGTGTGTAGTTTTGAATAGTCCGTTTGTGAAAAGACAGCGCTTGTTAAAAACCATATTACTGCATATTAAAAAGAGACAGCGTCATTTAAGTTACTGGCTAACGTTTATTGCGTTGATTTTTTTGACGCTAATTGCATTACGCCTAACGCCTAAACCCGCCCTTTCAAGCTTAATCCCCCACTCCACCGCCATTTATGCAGTTGATGGCACCTTGTTACGACTCACTCTAGCCTCAGATGCACAATACCAACTCTGGGTGCCGTTAAAAGACATCAACCCTAACGCAGCTGAAGCGGTTAAGTTGTACGAAGACCGTTATTTTGATTGGCACTTTGGCGTTAATCCTATTGCATTGTTACGCGGTATGTTACGTACATATTCTGGCGGCTCTCGCCAAGGTGCATCCACCATTAGTATGCAGTTGGCTCGCGGGTTGTACGGCATAGATTCACGCATGGTAAGCGGTAAAGTTAAGCAAATACTGGCGGCAGTTTGGCTAGAATCACGCTATTCAAAACACGAAATTCTAGAAGCTTATTTGAATATTGCACCCTACGGAGGCAACATAAAAGGCATTGCTACTGCTAGCTTGTTTTACTTCAACAAGCCCGCTAGTCGATTGAACTTGCCGGAAACTATGACGCTGGCGGTGATTCCACAAAACCCTAACAAACGCCTTAGTATTAGCAATAAAAATGCTCAGCTAAATGAGGCTAGAAGCCGCTTGTGGCAAGACTGGCTAGTCCAACACGCCGAAGATGCTAAATACTCGGCTGACATGCGCTTGCCAGCACAATCATTAAAAGAAGCAAAACGTTTAAGTAGTCAAAACTTACCTTTTTTGGCACCGCACTTTACTGATGCGTTACTCGCAGAGCACCGCAATCAAGCAATCATACAAACGGGGTTAAACATCCATGCGCAAGCAACACTTGAACGCATGATTGCCAGTTACATTGAGAATAATAAAAACTTAGGTATTAACAACGTCAGCGCTATTTTGTACGATGCAAAAACCATGCAAGTCAAAGCGTTAGTTGGCTCTGCTGATTACTTTAATGCTGCCATTGATGGGCAAGTAAATGGTACTGCAGCTAAGCGTTCACCTGGTTCAACCTTAAAGCCCTTCATCTATGGTTTGGCGATGGATCAAAGTTTGATTCATCCTGCCAGTATTTTAAAAGACGCTCCAACTAGCTTCGGCCCCTACAGCCCAGAAAACTTTGATGGTCGTTTTATTGGGCCAATCACTGCGACAGATGCCTTGATACGCTCGCGCAATGTGCCTGCGGTGAGTTTAGCGTCCAAGCTCACACAACCTAGTTTGTATGACTTTCTTAAGAATGCAGGGGTAAGCGACTTAAAAAGCGAATCTCATTATGGGCTAGCGCTCGCATTAGGCGGCGGCGAGCTAACGATGGAAGAGCTGGTTAGCTTGTACGCCATGCTAGCCAATCATGGTCGCTTTGCCCCTTATAGCTTAACAAAACAAGATTCAGCTACATACCCACTGTTAAGCGAAGAGTCTGCGTATATCACCCTAGATATGCTACGGCAGAACCCTCGCCCAGACACAGGCGAACCTGACCTATACAAAACTGCGTGGAAAACAGGCACCTCTTGGGGCTTCCACGATGCATGGACGATAGGCGTAAGTGGCAACAATGTATTAGCAGTGTGGGTGGGAAATTTCGATGGCAAACCCAACCCAGCTTTTATCGGTATCAAAACTGCCGCACCGTTATTCTTCCAAATTTTAGATAGCATGCGCCATCAACGTTTATTAAACCCAAAAACTGAGGTCGAAGCGATGCCACCACATAGCTTAACCAAGGTAAAAGTGTGTACCGCAAGTGGCGATTTACCGAACCAATATTGTAAAAATCTCAGTGAAACTTGGTTTATCCCAGGAAAATCCCCCATTAAAATCAGCACCCTGCATAGACCCGTATATTTCGACAATGAAACAAACCAGGTTGTCTGCGGTGCAGGAGTAAATACGCGAGAGGAAATCATCGAGTTTTGGAGCTCGGATATGCTGCGATTATTCCGTGAAGCTGGCATGCCGCGGCGCGTTCCGCCGACGCTGCCTGCAGAATGTAGCAACAATCGCAACCAAGTGATCGACGACAAACCACAAATCACCTCGCCACTCAGAGGCGTCGCCTACACCATACGTTTGAGTAAGCCAGAAACCATTGCCCTTAAAGCCAGTCGTGGCGGTCAAGGGGCTATTTACTGGTTTGCTGATAATGGGTTTATCGCTAAAAGTGAGGCTGGTGCAGGCATCACATGGTCACCTCAAAAAGCTGGACATTATTTGTTACGTGCGGTTGATAATACAGGGCAATCCGATAGCCGTGAGGTAGTGGTAGAGTTTGTGCCTTAGGCTAACTTTTAGCCCAAGGCACAAACTACCAAAGCACAAGATATAGTTGACGAAAATAATGACTTAACTGTTCAATTTTCGGCTATCCCCATTGCCACTTTTAACTCGCCAGCAGTTATTTGATCTAAATTATCCAACGCTGCAACCAAGTTCAACGCCTCCATGTGCTTACCAGTATTCTCAGCAATCAGTCCCAAATAATACATTGCGTTGCTGTTATTGCCATTCTTTGCAATGACTTGATTAAAGTATTGCTCCGCTTTGGCTTCATTTTTTAAGCTGTATTCAGCAATCGCTCGGTAAAACAAGGCTTCCGTAGTATTAGGTTCTTTGTCATACCACGCTACAGCTATCTTATTCAGCATCTCCCAATTCTCAGTTTTTAATGGCTGAACAATACGCATAAAGAACGGCCATTTCTCTTCAGTTTCTGCCCAGAAAGGTAACTCACTGGTACTTACAATGCTTTGTTCAGGCTGGTTAAGCAAATGCTTTACCCATTCAACAGACATATTGTAATAAAAGGCATTATGACCCGGGCTTTTAACGGTGATGATGGCCACTAAATTACCAGATTCGTCAAACACACCGCCACCACTATCGCCTAACCGAAAAGTATTACTGGCTCTTACCACTACACTATCATCCATAGGGTATAAGCCTTTAACAAAACCTGATGTAGCATTGGGGCGAGGAGAAAAACCAGCGAAACCAACAGAATAAACTGGTTGCTCGTATTTAAGATTCTGACTTGAGCCTATATTGGCTATAGGCAGATTGAGGCCTTCAACTTTTAGAATGCATAAATCATGGTGCCAATCTGGCTTGAGTGCACTCGCGGCGTAATTTTCACCCTTTGCATTAATAGTCACAGAAACCGCATTTGCAACTACATGACAATTTGTCACGACTTGATCTTTGGCTATCACTACGCCTGAACCTAGGCCGTAACCACCATTGGCTAATCCTACTTGTATTTTCACAACATGCTGACTAATGTCTTGTACCAACTCATCCGTTGGCATTGCCCAACTGTAAGTCGTGGCGCACATATAAAGTAAAGCAATCATTAGTCTTGTCATGATGGACTCCAATATCAAGTTGAATGTTACATATTTAAGTAAAAACCTTTTAAAAATTAAATTAACAGTGCATCTAAACCAGTATTACATGATTTTATATTAGCAATTTACATACCAAGTCACTGATTACAATATGTAATAAAGTGTAATTCTAGTGATGGATTGCGTATTTAATCGTTGAATAAAACGCATTTTTCCGTGAGGTTTTATTGTTTTATAAAACTATGTAGAGCTTACTTAGCGCCATTCTTGTAAGCATGAGATTGATCGTGAAGTGAGAGAAGCCAGTTAGAATAAATAAAATTTATTCTAACTTTTTAGCTCTTTAGCTTTTGCTACACTTAAAGTTATTTTTGTAGAAATATGCTTAGAACCATATATTTGAAACAATTTAATAAAACTTAAGCTAGCGTACAGACTATCTTTTTGCACAATAAGAGTGCAACAGTGACTAATTTCCGCCAAATTTCAGAATTTGTTCTAACAAGCCAGGAAAACGACTATTGATATCATCAATACGCAAAACGTTACGATTTTCCACACCAACCTTACCTGTATGAATAATACCCGCTTCACGCAAGATGCGGAAATGGTGAGATAGCGTGGATTTTGCCATATTTGGACAAGGTGCAGCCTCTGAGCAAGACATGCAGCCATCTTTTTGTAGCATGCTACTAACAATGCGTAGACGCATTGGATCCGCAAGCGCACCAAGCAGTCCTGCTAAGGTAATATCTTCGGTAGATGGGTGAACAAATTGAACCATGAAAAGAATTATACAGTAATGGTTGACACAGTTCAATAGTTCAATAATAATGAACCATTGAATAAATAATTTATTCACAAAAAATAGATTAAACAATATACAACCACATACTCAAACTTAAAATTCACATGAAATGGAGATTATTATGTCTAAAAAACTTGCAGGTAAAGTCGCACTGGTGACTGGAGCATCTAAAGGGATTGGCGCAGCGATAGCCCTGCGCTTGGCTGAAGAAGGTGCATTAGTTGCAGTAAACTATAACAGTAGCAAAGAAGGCGCTGACCATGTAGTGACTGAAATTGTTAGCAAAGGTGGCAAAGCGATTGCCGTGTATGGCAATCTTTCAAATCCAGAAGAAATTAAAAGTGTCGTTGATGAAACTAAAATATCACTAGGTGCAATTGATATCTTGGTTAATAACGCTGGCGTTTATGAGTTTAGCCCGCTTGATACCATCACACCAGAACACTTCCACAAGCAATTCAACCTTAACGTATTAGGCTTACTACTTGTTACACAAGAAGCGGTACGTGCATTCAGTGATCAAGGCGGTAGTATTGTAAATATCAGCTCCGGAGTATCAACCATTACCCCACCAAACAGCGCCGTATATACCGCTACTAAGGGCGCAGTAGACGCTATAACGATGGTACTATCCAAAGAGTTAGCGGCGCGTAACATTCGCGTTAATGCAGTAAACCCTGGCATGATTGCAACTGAAGGTGTAGTGACTGCTGGCTTTCATGAAGGGGATATGCGTCATTGGATTGAGTCAGTTACGCCTATGCAGCGCATTGGCACCGTAGATGAAATTGCATCCGTAGTGGCGTTTTTAGCCTCTAATGATGCAGCGTATGTGACAGGTGAAACTCTGCATGTGACGGGTGGCTTACGCTAAATCTACAACTATTTAATTTATGCTTCATAGACTAATTAACATTAAGTTATAAATGTAAAAGGGCGCAAATTGCGCCCTTTTACATGTTTAAATTATTACAACAAACCTGTTAAATGCTGTCCTAAGGTTTGGGTATTAACAAAGGTCATGCCATACATTGCAGTCAGGCCTTTGCACTGCTCATTATCTAAGTCTGCTACACAAAGAATGAAGTACCTTTGCTCTATTGCCAAACGCTTACGCAAAGCCACATATTTGTCTAAGTCTTGCCGAAAATCACCAGTCTTACATTCAATGTAAAGTGGCTGGCTGTTATTTATAAGAAAGAAAACGTCGAGTTCTCTATTTTCGTTTGACGGGAAAGCTAGCGTCATATTTCGAGCGCAAGAAAAATTGATGTTACGTTCTTGACATATTCTTAAGCCAACCATTAATGCAAACCATTCTAACCAATCACCAGCAAAGAAACGTCTAACACTAGGCGCATTTTGCAGAACTACACGAATACTTTTCTCTTTTTTATCACTGATGCAGCGAGCAATCAGCGAATGCTCATAAAGACGCTGAACAAAAGCCTCAACAGCTTTAGCATTTTCTTTAGATTTCTTTTCAAGATGAATCAGATTACTGGTGTACTCTCTGAGTTGAGCATAGCGAATTCGCTCAACTACTTCACCAAGTAATTCGTAATCAGAACCAATCGCTACAGCCGCTTCGTCAAAAAAACCTGTCGTATCCACCGCATTAATACTGGCTGTAGCGATGATATTTTTTGATTTAAACCACTGAACGATAGGTGCGTGCTGTACATCAGAACTCCAAGAATCGGAATTATGAATATCGATACTCTCGTCATTCCTGTTTAAATCAGATTGATTAGGTGTTGAAGAGTCAGAACTAAGTTCATTAAACTCTTTACGTAATGCAAAGTACATTTCAGAAAGTTTGCTAACGAAATGTAGCGTGTCATAAACTCTGGTACTAGCACCACATTGACAATCAATGGTCGTGCCTACTAGCTCTCGCTCATGTTCAGTAACATTTCCACACTTATTACATCGTGAGATTGCCATATAGGATTAATCTAAAATCAAAAAATGATTTTAGCACTAAACTTTACAACGGTGACTTTTGAGAACGGTGATTTGTAAGTATGATTTTAAGAGACTTGCTGGATATAAATAACTAAAGTTAACTTTCACCAATCCTGCAAAAACAGGACCGGTGAATAGCGAATTAAACTACAGCAACAACCTACGCACATCGCTCAACATCATGCGCATGTGGCTAGTGAAACGAGCGCCATCAGCACCATCTACCACACGGTGGTCATAAGATAGCGACATAGGTAACATCAAACGTGGCTCGAAAGCTTTGGTTTTAGGGTCGTACACAGGCTGCATACTTGAGCGTGAAACGCCTAGAATCGCTACTTCCGGGCAGTTAATAATAGGCGTGAACATCGTACCGCCAATACCACCTAAACTTGAAATAGTGAAGCAGCCACCTTGCATCTCTTCAACTTTCAGCTTGCGCTCGCGCGCTTTAGTTGAAAGTTCACCTAAATCACGTGCAATATCGAGTACATCTTTTTGCTGAACATCTTTGACCACTGGCACAACCAAACCATCTGGTGTGTCGCAGGCGAAGCCAATGTTGAAATAATTTTTTAAGATCAAGCTATCGCCATCAGGTGAAAGTGATGAGTTAAAGTTTGGGTAAGCTTTAAGCGCATTCACAGAAGCTTTAATCAAAAATGCCAACATCGTGAGTTTAACACCACGTTTCTCAGCATCGGCTTGCATAGACTTTCTAAAGTCTTCCAAGTCAGTAATATCAGCTTCATCAAATTGCGTTACATGCGGAGCCGTCACCCAGTTGCGGTGTAAATTTGCACCTGATAGCTTTTTGATACGTGAGAGTGGTTTATTCTCGATAGCACCAAACTGACTGAAATCGATCACCGGCATAGGCAAAGCCGCGAAGCCGCTTACACCAGCGCCCATATTTTCTGTACGCGGTTTAGCCAACTCACCTTTTACATAAGACTGCACATCAGCTTGTACGATGCGATTCTTAGGTGCGCTGCCTTTAACAAAAGCTAAATTAACACCTAACTCACGTGCAAACTTACGCACTGATGGGCTAGCATGCGATAGCTTGCCTGCATCAACAACTGCGCTTGCCCCAACAGGCACAGGCTGCTGAACTGGTGCAATCGTTTTCGGTGGCTCTGGCGCTGGGCGGCTAGGCTCTGGAATAGCGACTGCAGCTGCAACTGATTTTTCAGCAGCAGCTTGGGGTGCGGCGGCTTTCACTTCATCAACTGGTGCAGCAGCTGAATCGCTCACATCCATTGTTAAAATCAAACTACCTTGTGAGGCTTTGTCGCCGACTTTAACTTTTACTTCTTTGACAACACCAGAGTATGGTGAAGGAATATCCATAGAAGCTTTGTCAGACTCAACAGTCATTAATGAGTCTTCTTTGGCAACGGTGTCGCCAGCTTTAACTAATACTTCAATAACATCAACACTGTCAAAATTGCCGATATCGGGGACAAGTATGTCTTGAATTGCCATGTCTTCGTATCCTTAAATTGTTGTTGGGTTAGGCTTAGTAGCATCTAACTTGTATTTTTTAATCGCTTCTGTTGCTTTGCTTGCTGGCAATTTACCATCATCTGCCAACGCTTTAAGCGCAGCCAACACTACGTAATATCTATCAACCTCAAAGAAGCTACGCAACGCTTCGCGGCTGTCTGAACGGCCATAGCCATCGGTACCTAAGGCCACAAATCGTTGCGGTACAAAGTTTTGAATTTGATCTGCGAATGAGCGCATGTAATCAGTTGAAGCAACCACTGGGCCTTCAGCTTTTTGCAAGCACTGAGCTACATAACTGAGTCTTGGTTTAGCTTCTGGATTCAGCAGATTTTGACGTTCAGCATCAATACCTTCGCGGCGTAACTCGGTAAAGCTAGTCACACTCCAAACGTCAGCTGATACGCCCCAATCTTTTTCTAGCAACTCACCCGCAGCGATGACTTCGCGCAATATCACGCCAGAACCCATCAGTTGCACTTTAGGGCCTTTTGATTTTGATTTGCTAAAGCTATACATGCCCTTAAGAATACCTTCAGCAGAATCTTTAGGCATTTCAGGATGCGTGTAGTTTTCGTTCATCAAGGTGATGTAGTAATACACATCTTCTTGATTTTGCACCATGCGACGCAAGCCTTCTTGAATAATCACAGCAAGTTCATAAGCAAACGTTGGGTCGTAAGACACACAGTTTGGAATTGTTGCTGACATCAAGTGGCTATGACCATCCTCGTGCTGCAAACCCTCGCCGTTTAATGTGGTACGACCAGCAGTAGCACCTAACAAGAAACCACGTGCACGGCTATCACCAGCCGCCCATGCAAAGTCACCAATACGCTGGAAACCAAACATTGAATAGTAGATATAGAAAGGAATCATTTGCGTGCCAGTGACGCTGTATGAAGTCGCTGCCGCTAACCAGCTGGCGAATGAACCTGCTTCGTTAATACCTTCTTCTAAAATCTGACCAGTTTTTGATTCTTTGTAATACATCACTTGATCAGAATCTTGCGGTTCGTACAACTGGCCAACTGAAGAGTAAATACCTAACTGACGGAACATGCCTTCCATACCGAAAGTACGCGCCTCATCTGGCACGATAGGCACAACAAATTTACCAATTTCTTTATCGCGCACCAAGGTTGAAAGAATACGTACGAACGCCATCGTCGTTGAGATTTCACGTTCACCTGTCGAAGCTAGCATGTTCTCAAAGGCTGAAAGCTCCGGCACTTTAAGCTCATTACCTTTGCGACGACGTTGTGGTACAAAACCACCCATCGCATTACGACGCTCAGCCAAGTATTGCATTTCTGGGCTGTCATCTCCTGGCTTGTAGAACGATAGGTTTTCAACTTGCTCGTCAGTTAATTGCAGATCAAAGCGGTCACGGAATTTTTTGAGTGACTCAATATCCATGCTTTTTTGTTGGTGCGTCGTATTTTGACCTTCACCCGCATCGCCCATGCCATAACCTTTAACGGTTTTGGCTAGAATTACAGTAGGTTGACCTTTATGGTTTACCGCTGAATGATAAGCCGCATAAACTTTGTGCGGATCATGACCGCCGCGGTTTAGACGCCAAATATCAGCGTCAGACATGGCAGCAACCATTTCTTTTAGCTCAGGATATTTGCCAAAGAAGTGTTCACGTGTATACGCGCCACCTTTTTGCTTAAAGTTCTGGTATTCACCATCCACGCACTCTTCCATGCGTTTTTTCAGTAAACCATCTTTATCCATGGCTAGCAATGGATCCCAATATGAACCCCACACCACTTTCAGTGCATTCCAACCCGCACCGCGGAAGTTAGACTCAAGTTCCTGAATGATTTTGCCATTGCCGCGGACAGGGCCATCAAGACGCTGCAAGTTACAGTTAATAACGAAAATCAGATTATCTAGACCTTCACGCGCAGCAAGTGAAATTGCACCTTGTGATTCAGGCTCATCCATTTCACCATCGCCACAGAACACCCAAACTTTTCGATCACTAGTATCAGCAATGCCACGGTTATGCATATATTTTAAAAAGCGCGCTTGATAAATACCTGCCAAAGGGCCTAAACCCATTGAAACCGTTGGGAATTGCCAGAAATCTGGCATCAACCAAGGGTGAGGGTAGCTAGATAAACCATTGCCAGCTGTTTCTTGACGGAAGTTATCCATTTGCTCTTCCGTAAAGCGACCTTCTAAGAAAGCACGTGCGTACACGCCTGGTGAAGAGTGTCCTTGAAAGTAGACGCAGTCTCCACCAAAGTTTTCAGTTGGCGCACGGAAGAAATAGTTAAAGCCAGTGTCATACAAAGTTGCCGCAGACTGGAAGCTGGCAATATGTCCGCCTACACCTGGCGATTTTTCGTTAGCACGCAATACGGTCATAATCGCGTTCCAACGAACGAGCGCACGAACGCGACGCTCCATTTCCGGGTCACCTGGCAGTTTAGATTGCAAATGGGTAGGGATGGTATTGACGTAAGCAGTTGTTGCTTTGTAGGGTAAATTGCTACCTGAACGACGCGCTTTATCAATCATTGCTTCCAGCAAAAAGTGAGCGCGCTCTGTACCTTCGTTTTCAATGACGGCAGTGAGTGCATCTAGCCATTCCTGTGTTTCTAGCGGGTCAGTTTCAGTTAAGCCCTTGTCTTGAATAGTAGCGTTTTGATTCGTTGCCATGCGTGAGATTTCTCCGTGTTGTGGTTGCTGCGCGTATAATTTGTAGAAAACAAATATACAAAACGCCACAGCAACTAAACGTGATTAGATTGTTCTATGCGTTCAGAATATTCTAAACGACGAACTTACCTTAAAAAATTAATTTTGAGGCTATAGTGTGGCTTTTTTAGGCTTTCTGGTCAAGTTAAACCGTGCTGAACAGCCCGTGAAATATTGACATTCGCTACGATTGTCTTACATAACATACAAGAGTTAGAGGAAAATAAGTGTCGTTAAAATTAACTCAATTTCCAGAAGTAGGTAGTGAAAATACACTAACTTCGTATAAGCACATGCTTTTTGTTCTAACTGAAAATGAAGCAGCCGATATTCCTTATGGTAAAACTTTACGTATAAAACTAAAACGCACTCACAGTGAATACAAAGATTTATACAAAACACCATTAACGACAGACTTACCTAATGGTGGTATCGCGAGCTTTGTAGTTTTAGAAGAAAAGTTGAATACGTTTCAACGCCATTCAATGCTTCGCAAAGCAATAGCACCATTACTAGATGAACAACCTTCAGAACTTGCCATTTTCGTTTTTGGCAATGAAGCTACACGTGAATCAAATGCTTGTACAGCTTACTACGTGACAACAGTTAATGCCGCTAAACTACCTAATCGAAAAAGGGAAGACAAGTTTAAAGCTTTAGAAAATATCAGCATACATGGTTATGCTGCACAGCATAAATATGCCTACGTGAATGCTCGTGTAGCTGGCAACACACTATGCCGCCAACTTACAATAACACCACCCAATGAGCTCACGCCTACAATTTACCGTGAAAAAGTAGCAATATTAGCCAAAGAGTTTGGTTGGAAGCATGAAGAGTTTGATATGCCAAAGCTTAAAGAAATGGGCGCCGGCGCATTCTACTCCGTCGGCCAGGGCAGTAGCCCTCAAGATGCGGCCATTGTGCACTTAATCTATGAGCCTAAAGATGCATTAAAAAATATTGCGCTCGTAGGCAAAGGCATCTGCTTTGATACTGGCGGACACAATCTCAAACCAGCAAAATACATGCAAGGCATGCATGAAGACATGAATGGCAGCGCAGTGGCATTAGGTATTTTACTTGCCGCAACGCAGCTGCAACTTCCAGTGAGGATTGATTGCTGGCTTGCCATCTCACAAAACCATATTGGCCCGCTTTCTTACAAGCAAAATGATGTAGTGACTGCGCTTAATGGCATGACTATAGAAATTGTTCACACTGATGCTGAAGGCCGTATGGTGTTGGCTGACACGTTAACGTTAGCGAGTCGCGTTAATGAGAATGGTCAGCTTCCAGATGCTATTATTGATTTCGCCACACTGACAGGTACTATGATATCGGCACTTGGCACCCGCATGAGTGGCATTATTGCCAATCGCGCTGAACTGGCTAACGAAGCTGTTCAGGCTGGCAAAGATGCGGGTGAGCGCATTGTCGCTTTCCCGTATGATGACGATTATGAAACTGACTTAGATAGCGATATTGCAGACATCTTGCAATGTACAATCGATGGTGATGCGGATCATATCCATGCCGCTCGCTTTTTAGGAAGGTTTATAGATAATGACGTCGCGTGGCTTCATACTGATTTGTCCTCCGCGAGCAATGAAGGAGGATTAGGCGCAGTAAACAGCGACACAACTGGTTTTGGCGTTGGTTTCGGCTTAGTACTCATTAAAAGCTTAATCAGCTCTAATTAAACTGACAATTCGATGGATGTTTGAACTCTGAAGCTATCCTATTAACATGATGTTTCTAGAAAGATTACATAATGCAAAATACTTATGACAACCTATCTTGGTTAGCCCTATTTCCAGAACTTAGTGATTTAGATGCTTCCGCCAAAGATCTATTGACAAAGTATGTGCGCATTGTTGAAGCGCCTATTGGCACTATTGGCTATCGTGAAGGTACCCCTTGTGGAGCTTATGTAATGCGCTTAGCAGGCAAATCACGTGTATATAAGATGTCAACTGGCGGACGTGAAATTCTACTTTACAGGGTAACTGCGGGTGAAACATGTGTTATCACTACGACCTGCTTATTAGGTAATAGTGACTATCCAGCATCAACAATTGTAGAAGAACCGATTCGTGATGCTCTAATTCCTGCCGCAGCATTCAATCAACTAATGATCGACTCCGCAGTTTTCAGAAAATTTGTCATGACAAATTATGGCGCACTCATAACTGACCTCATCGTATTATTAGATGAGGTCGCATTTCACAGCTTAGACGCAAGATTAGCAAAAGTGTTACTTGATGCCAAATCATCACAAATAACACGCACTCATCAACAAATTGCAGATGAACTTGGTACAGCACGCGAAGTTATTAGCCGACAATTAAAACGACTAGAGCAAAAAGGCGCCGTGTCATTAGGCCGAGGACAGGTAGAAATTATCGATCGCAACTCATTAGAAAAGTTAGCAATTTCTTAAGAACGCTTCCGAGAACTCAACCTCACTCAAGGGGAGAACGTATTTGTCTACCCAAGAAATGTACGTGTATTCTTAGA